>Ga0154718_1072_pt1 | contig 16096 bp, 9 predicted proteins | sample Rifle2008BG16ft_FD_105726 | JGI IMG/M metagenome (GOLD analysis project Ga0154718, IMG submission 105726) | Betaproteobacteria bacterium RBG_16_56_24
AATGGTTGCCGTTCCGGCCGGAGTAGCGTTGTTTTATTACGACACATGGCTTCCACCCTTCTCGCGCCTGATTTCCCAGGCTTCGCTGCTGAAGGGATTCGACGCGGTTTATATGGCGGAACTCGCCGGCAGATTCATCAATCCGGCAGTCGTGGCCGCACTGGCATTGCTCTATGCTGTCTATTTTTTCATCCGGAAAAGACTGCGCGTCAGCACCTTTGTGTTCATCGCCATGCTGGCGCCGCTGTTGCCCCTTCCGGCAAAGTCGCCCGATGCGGCTATCATGCCGGCATCGCCCGGCGCGGCAGAAAACCAATCCTCGCCCGGCTCGCCGGAGCCCCTCGCCAGCAAGCCCCCCGAACCGGTCACGGACGAAGAATTGACGGCCTCGCTGAATTCGTTCTACAAGAATGAGGCTGCGCGCACCGTATCTTTCACGCCGCCGGAAAAATCGGATGCCCCGTTCGACATCATCTTCCTGCATATCTGTTCGCTGTCGTGGGATGACCTGGATTTCGTAAAGGACAGAGACAATCCGCTGTTCAAGCGCTTCGATATTGTTTTCACCGATTTCAACTCGGCGGCTTCCTACAGCGGACCGGCCGCCATCCGCGTCCTGCGCGGCAGTTGCGGCCAGCAGAAGCACAGCGCCCTCTACGAGCCCTCTCCCCCGCAATGCCTGACTTTCGATAATTTGCGGCAGGCCGGTTTCGAACCGCAAATGGCCATGGATCACGACGGCCATTTCGGCGGCTTCCTGGCCGAAGTGCGCAAGCATGGCGGGCTGGACCTGACGCCTTTCGACGAGACCAGGGGCATGCCTCCTTATCTGCAGAGTTTCGACGGCACGCCGGTTTACGATGATTACACGATGCTCTCGAAGTGGTGGGAGAAGCGGCTGAAAACACCCGCGACGCGGGTGGCCATGTACTACAACTCCATCAGCCTGCATGACGGCAACCGCTACTCCGGCAGCCGCTCCGGCAACAGCATGGAAATTTATCATCCGCGGTTGACCCGGCTGCTCAGCGACATTGACCGCTTCCTCACCCAGTTGAGTGCATCGGGGCGGCGCGCCGTTGTGGTGTTCATTCCGGAGCACGGCGCATCGGTTCGCGGGGATAGAATGCAAATTGCCGGTATGCGTGAAATCCCCAGCCCGCGCATCAGCATCGTGCCGGTCGGCATCAAGCTCATCGGAACAACAGGGAATGCCGCGACGGGGCCGCTGATCGTATCAAAACCATCCAGCTACCTTGCCCTGTCGAAACTCCTTTCGGATTTCATCGGCAAAACGCCTTTTGCCGGAAACGGCCTTGACCTGAGCGCGTATGTCCGCGATCTCCCCTCCACCGAATTTGTTGCCGAAAACGATGATGTCGTTGTCATGCGCCGCGAAAACCGGTACTTCATGCGCACCAGGGACACCGGCTGGATAGAATACGACCCATCAGAGTGATGGCAGTCCCGCCTTGCCTGCCGGGATCAGAATCGTGAGTACGGCTTCACGGGGGTGGGCGGGTAGGGCACCGGCCCGGTGTGCGGGTCGAACATGTAGCGCAGATAGATAGTCGCGAAGTTCGGGGTGTAATACTCGGAACGATCTATTTCGATGCGCCCGCCGATGAACAGATGCGGGGTTGCCTGATATTCGAGCGCGCCGCCGAGCGAATACCCCATCCCGTGTCCACTTCCACCCGTGTGATAGGGATTGCCGGCCAGCGCCTGCAAGTCCGCTCTGGCCGGATAAAACGGCATATCCTTCACATGGCTGGCGGAGGCCGAGACCGATCCCTTCAGCAAATACGACCAGCGCCCCGTGCGGCCATCCCATCTGACCGGGGTAGCCAGCGAATAATAGGTTCGCGGGCTGTAATAGCCGCCGTGTCCAAACGTGTAATAGCTCAGGTCATCCCGGTAGCGCCAATGGGTGAGGACAAAACCGGCGGACAGGCGCATGTCCTCTTCCTGGATGAATGTCCGGTTGATCCCGGTGCGCAATTCAAATTGCGTGTTGGTCTGCACATTCTTTCCGGTCAGCAGGTGATAGCCCAGGCCGACGTAGGCATCGAAGCGCCCGCGTTCGAAGCCGGCCCGGAAATCCCCTCCGCTGCTGCGCACGCCGCCCCACACCTCGCCGCTGACCGGATCGCGCGCGCCGGCGTATGAAACCAGGCTGCTGGTCACCGGGCGGCGCGACAGGTCGGCGTAATAGTAGAACGGTTCGTCCGAACGGTACGTCTTGAAGCCTCCTACAATATCCTGCACCGGGAAGCCCAGCGGGGTGGTGCCGATGTCCGCGCGCCAATCGTCGGTTTCATAGCCGACGGCGACGGCAACGCCTCTGGCGGATTGCCGGGGGGCGCCGGCAATCCCTGCCGGCGCAAGCGCCTGTATCTGCCCATAACGGTCGAGCGTATAGCGATCGCTGGGCGAAAGCGTCCCGGCATCGGCGCTGACCGGATCGATGTGAACCAGGGCGTGGCCGCTGTAACCCAGCGGAATGCGCGCCTCGATGGGCAATTCGGTCGCCGTGAAAGCGGAAACGCCGGCGGTCCCCGGCTTGCTGCGGACGTCATACCCGGCTGACACATGCCCCTCGCGGCGGCGCTCCATGCGCGCAATTTCCTCCTCGGCCTCGGTCTGGGGAGGTCGCTCCTGGAACGCCGGTTGTCCGGCCAGCGCAAGCGTCCCGGCCACCACATCGCCGAGCCTTTCCGCGATCTTGAGGCTGATTCCTTTTTTCTCGCGGCTCATATCTTCCAACTGTTTCACGGCGGGAGCGGCGGCGGGAGCGGCGGCGGGAGGAGAATAGATTTCGTCGTCCATCTTGAGCATCAGCGCCAAGGCCGCATGCATGGGGCTGCCCATCCTGGCTTCTGCCTCCCTGGCCTGCCTGAAATAGCCCATCGCCTCGTCGTAACGCCCGTCGATTTTGGCGATTCGTCCCAGCAGCACAAGCACGTGCGCATTGTTTCCCGCCGTCGCTGCTGTCAACTGGGCGGTAACCTGGCGGGCGGTTGCCATATCTTTCATATCGACCAGCCAGTCGGCGACATTCAGGCGGACATCGAGATCATCGGCAGGAGTGAACGCCAGAACCATTTCAATTTCCTGACGAGCCGCAATTCCATCCCCTGTTTCACGCATTACTTTTGCCAGTGCCAGTCGCGCATCGATATTTTTGGGAGAATGATCGAGAACTCTCCGATACACGAGACGCGCCTGCTCTGGCTCCCGTGCCGAGATATGCACACGCGCCAGCGCCATCAACAGGTCGATGTTCTCCGGATCCCGTTCCAGAGCCGGGGCAAGCGCTTCACGGGCGCCAGCATAATCGCCCGTCCTGCGCCGCGCATCGGCGCGGCGAATGCTCAGTGAGGCCCGGAGATAACGGAGATCCTCCCGCTCCCCGCCGGATAATTCTTCCGCCGCCAATTGCTCAAGCAATGAGGAGAGTTCCCCATCCTGTTCCACCCGGTTCAACAACAGCGCGTAGCGCACGCGCAGCGCGGCTGGCAGGGGTGATTTCCGCGCCAGCAAATCGCGCATCATATCCACGGCACGCGATGGGTCGCCCCGTTCAACCCAGGCATTTGCCACGCTGTTGACGAATTCCGGATCGTCGCCCGCATCGTATCCGGCATGTTCCAGTATCGCTAGCGAATCGGCCCGGTTGCCGGTCCGGTAAAGCGCCGCCGCCTGCTGGATTTGCGACTGGATCACCATTTTCCGGTGAAGCTTGAGCATGGATTCCGTCCGTGCGTCCGGAGGAATTTTTTCAAGCCGGAGCAGCGCCTCGTCGGCCTCGTCCTGTCCCGCCAGAAACAATGCGCTGGCGTGCAGTGTCTGCGGGTCGTCCGGCGCAATAGTCACCCCCTCCGCCATCAGCGCGCGGCCTTGTTCCGGCGATCCCTTCTTCTGATACAACCGGGCCAGGTCAAACCGCACCCAGGGCTCGCCCGGCGCCAGCGACAACGCATTCCCGAGCGCGGCTATCGCTTCTTCGGTGCGCCCCGCCGCAAGGAGGGCATCCGCATCGTCCCTGAGAATGCCGGCGCGCACGGAAGCATATTTGCCGGCGGACTCGCCATGCTTTTCGCCCAGGCTGTCGAGCAATGCCATGGCTTCGGCGCGCCGCCCCTGCTTCGACATCAGGCCGACCAGGCCAACCAGACCGCGCCGCGCCGCGCCGCTGGCCGGATCGCGCCCGATGGATTCGCGGTAAAGTTTTTCGGCCCCGGGCAGATCGCCGCGATCGGCATAAATGCCGCCGAGCAGGGCGATCCCGTCCGCGTTGCCGGGATCCAGGCGCAAAGCCTCACGCACCCTCTCCTCGGCAATATCGAGCTTCTTTTCGTCGCGCGCCGCCGATGATTCGCGCATCAGTTTCCAGAAATTCGCGGTGGCGATCAGGCCTTTCCATTTGCTGCGGCTGCCGGCATCCAGTTCGAGCGCGCGCGCGAAGAACTCCTGCGCCTCGGCATGGCGCCCCTGGCGCAACCGGACCAAACCGAGTCCGCCGACGATCTGCGGGTCTTTGGGGCTTTTTTTGAGCGCTTCCGCGAGAACGCGCTCCGCTTCATCGGAATGACCCGCGTCAAGCAGGTCGAGCCCCTGCTGCCGTGCGAGCAATTCACGGGCGCGCCGCTGGCGTTCATCCTCGTTCCGCTGCGCCTTCGCAAGGCGCTCGCGCACCTCGGTATTCGCCGGGTCAACGGCCAGGTACTCACGATACAACCGCATGTCGCCCGCGCTGCCGCCGAGCAGGGACAGGGCATCCCGCCAGGCTTCCATGGTCAGGTGCTTATCGGCATCCGGTTGTCTCGCCAAGGCGGCAAGAGCGCGAATGCCCGCATAGCGCGTCGCCTCGCGGGTGATCCAGTGCGTGGCGAGCTCACGCCGGTATAGCATGACATAGGGCTCGGCCATGACCAGCTTCTCCAGGCCGGTTTTTGCCTCGCCCCATCCTTCCGGCGTACTGCCGATGATGCGGTAATACTCCAGCGCCATTTCACCGCCGGGCGGACCACTTGGGAAAAGTGAACGCATCATGGCGGCGGCTTCCTCTTTCTTCCCCGCCCTGGCAAGGATCTTGGCCGTCGCTATTTTCCTGCGGGTTTCCGCCATTTGTTGTTGCCTCGCGGCGGCATCAATCGAATAGGCCGGCCCGGGCGCGAACATCAATGTGGCGGCAAAGGCGATGAGGACGGTTCTGATCGCGCCGTGGATAACCAACGCGATACCCTGTCCCTCGCCCGTCTGCGGGAAAGGTGGACCGTCACGGCGCAGGCCGGCTTCATTTTCCGGAGGGTAATTTGCCATGGCCGTCAGTTCCGAAGCGTGCGCTCCGCGCGCATGGTCTTCGCGAGCAACAACAGCACCGAAGAATAATAATCCTGGGTGGCGTCCAGCGTCGGCATCTGCGCCGAATTCAAGTCGGGATAGGCCAGGGTCAATTGGGCGATGCCGCGAATTCCGTAAGAAGCATCATACGAATCGATGCTGTTGTCATTCAGGTCGGTCCAGGCCGATATGAACTTCGCCCCCTTGAAGTGCCCCCAATAGTCTTTGAAGGGCGACAGCAAGCCGGTTGTTTCGCTTTTTGCCCATAACAGGTAAAGCGGAATGCGTACTGCACCGTAGCTGAAACGGGGCGGGAAACCAGGTGCGGGCGTCAGCTTGTCGCCCAGCAGAATCCAGTCTGCCGGCAATCCCCATCGCCCGAAATGCCCTTCCAGCAGCAGATTGACGCCCGTCTGCTGCAAGTCCCGCCATTCCGGCGACGGGTCGGCCTGGGCAATCTCCTGGAGTGCGGGAAACAGCCAATAGGATGGATTGATTACCACGCCTTCCGCCTTGTCGAAGCCCTCCGCCCCGGGCAGCAGAACAATGCCACGGCCGGTTTTAAGCAACAACTGCTTCCGGATGGCGTGGATGATTTCGGTGGCCGCTGCAAGATAATCCGGATTTTTCCATTTGCGGTGGGCGCGCAGCAGCGCCCAGGCCACGAAAAGGTCGCCGTCGCTGGCGTTGTTTTTATCGGTCACGCAACCGTTGCCGGCCGCACAATCCCTGGGCGACCAGTGCCAGGCCAGCAGCTTGTCATTGCGCACTTGCAGATTCTGGCGCGTCCACTGCCAGACGGCATTGAACGCAGCCGGGTCGTCGTGATGCACGGCGAGCAGCATCGTCATGCCCTGCCCCTCGGTGTGGCTGATACGATCCGGATGCCCGGTATCGACGACGCGGCCTTCCGGTTGCAGGAATCGCTGCTTGAACAGCATCCACTCGGCATCCGCCGCGCCCGCGTTGATACCGTGCAGCAACAGCAGGGATGCAACTGTCCGGAATAACAATGTTTTCAGCCGGTTCACGCAATCCATTCTGTTACCATTCCAACGTCGCCGATAATCCGCATCATTCGTGTAAACTTGAGCCGTGTTGTTATTGAGATAAAACGCATGTCCAATAGTGAAAATACGCGCCAGGAGCCTCAGGATCCTCAGGATATTGAGGCGTTCCTCGAGCAACGGGCGCAGCTCGAATCCATGATGCAGGAGAAATTTACCAAATTTCTCACCGTCATGTTCACCGACCTCAAGGGCTCCACTACCATAGCCGAGACCGAAGGCGATATGGTCAGCCGGATGCTGATCAAGGAGCACAACGACATCGTGATGCCGGCGATCCGCGAAAATAACGGCGTGTTCGTCAAGTCCATCGGCGATGGCACGCTCTCTCACTTCGAAAACGCCCAGGATGCGGTGCGCGCCGCAGTGCGCATCCAGAAAGGCCTGGACGAACTCAACATGTCGAAGAAATTCAAGATTCCCATCCTGATGCGCATCGGCCTGCATAGCGGGAAATGCATCGTGGAGAAAAACGATATTTTTGGCGATACCGTCAACACTGCCTCACGCTTCGAATCATCCGCCACCCCCGGTGACATCCTCATGTCCGAGGACACCTACAACGCCATGAGCGACAAGAGCGAAATCTATTGCCGTTTCGTCAAGCAGGTTATGCTGAAAGGCAAAAAAGAACCCTACAACGCTTATAAGGCATTCTGGAATCCGCAGGAGATCGAACTGGATATGACTCAGGGTGCCGGGACAACGCCCGCCAATCCACTTGCAAAACCCACTTCAAAGTTAAAGCTCATCCTGATCGTATTGATTCCGCTGTTGTTGGTGCTTCTTCTCACCCTGCGCAGCAAAATGGGCGAACAAATCGGATTGGGGAATGAATCACGCTCCATAAGCCACTCCGTTACCATGCCGGACGAAAAATAATCACTCCTCGTTCTGCGCCTGCCCCAGCTTGCGTGTGGCGCGGTAGCGTTTAAGCAGGACATATATCGTATAGGTGAAGCCCAGTATCAACACGCCCAGCAATATGTAATAAACATAAATATGGGTATTGAGGAAAGACTTCATCGCCGACATATCCCCGCCTTTGCCCGTAATATATTTTGCAGCCACTTGCAGGCTGGTTACCTTGGGTTTGGGTTGCGTCATTTCTATCAGAACCAGATCGCCAATAATGCCTCCCTGCACTACCGGGTCGAGCATGGCTTCGCTCAGGTGCAGCAAATCCCTGTTGTTGTCGGCGACAAGCACCATCGCTGTCCTGCCCGTAAAATAAGGCGATTCGAACTGCATCAACAGCCCCCGCCCTTCGCCCAGCGAACTGATTTGCCGGCTGAAGGACAAGCTGGATTCGCCTTCCCACCCCTGGATAACCGGATAGGGCACCCAGGAAGTCTTGCTGGTTCTCAGCGGGGATTTTTCCTTCAGTTCCGGAGGCAACAGTTTCGGGCTACCGATGACAATCAGATCCCCTTTCCAGTTTTTTGGCGATGCCAACCCAATCTGGATTCCTAAAAGGGGAAAACCGATCTTCTGCGTTATGAGGCCAACCATGTTCATTGCGGCAGACATTGATTCGGCGGAAACGTCCGTGAGGTAGATCATCGATTCGTAACCATCCGGCCAACGGGTGAATGGAAAGCCGTTGAGCATGAATAGTTCCAGTCTGGGCATCTCGACGAAATGCGGCATGTCCGGGAATGTCAGCGTGGAATTTTCAAACATGGTCAGAAACAGGTTGCCCATCAGCGCCAAATCACATTCCTTGAGATCGGGGTGGAGTTCCATCCCGAAGGAAATGACATTGCTTCCCGGTTTGAACAGATACGCGGGTATATCTATGCCATAGTTTTGCAGAAAATCGCCGCTTTTCTTGTTGAGGCCAACTGCACGCACCGCCTTGCCATTGACGATCACATTCATGGCGGAGTCTTCGCGCATACCGGCCCCATAAGCGAAATTCAGCACCAGTTTGGCTGTGAGGTTCTGCTGTATGAGGAAATCCGCCGGCAGGCGGAAACTCAATTCCCTGGCGCCGGCGTTGATGCCCTGAAAGGTTGTCGTGGGAAAATCCAGCGTCTTGAAATCATAGGTCTTATCGGCAAGTATGACCGCCCGCCCGCCATATTCTGTCACTTTAGGCATCTCGAACTCGAATGCGTTGAGCTCTTGCGATCCGGGGTAGGCGAAGGAAATGTTGGCCATGGTTTCGGCCGCGATTTTCACGTGATCAAAGGTTTCGCCGGACACTGCCAGCAAGGCATGCGTTACATCGTAACTACCCTTGGCCGGCAGTGGAAACACTTCGCGAACTCCGTTGGAACCATCCACTGCGGGCAACGGAAATATCTCACGTGTTCCCTCATGCCCGCCCTCGACTGGCAGCGGAAATATCTTGAGGTAGCCACCTTCCATGCTGCCCAGGACAAGACTGAAGGGCGCGAGGAATTCCTGCATGAAGGCGCGCCGCCCTACCACGACATTGTCCATGCCGGGTTTGATCTGTTGCGACACGCTGAAAATCACCTTGCGGTAGTCATAGCGCCGGGAGATTCCGGATGAAACGATTGCTGCAATGGTGAGGTTTTCCGCAGATTGATCCTCGGTGATGATGTTGACATGCGCGTCGGGGTAGGTTTTGGGATCGAACAGGAATTCAGCGATTGCCGAAAGCTTTAACGGTACCGGATTGCTCTCGTATTCGACATCAATGTACGAGTCATTCATATTGATGCTGGTCCAGAGATCCGGCGAACAGGGCCGCTCGCACTCCCTGGTCATAAAGTGCTGAGCCACCTGAAAGTCAAGGCTGTTATAGCCCGCTTTCAGGTACTGTACCGGCACATCCACCTTGAACATCCTGTCCGGCGTCATCGGATTAAGCTTGGTTTGGGCAATGGCGGCGCCATTGATCTTGATAACGAGCTGCGAGATGTCGCCGATCAGATTGATGGACGAAACATAGTGAAGATTGAGGGTGACCTTTTTGACATCCCAGCGGTCGGCGATGGGAATCGATATTCCCTGTTCGTCCCCAATGCATTTCAGCGTCATGATCGGATTCGACGAGATATCTCGCAGCGGGATATGAATTTCCCGGCCCATGGCCGGCAGACAGTACAACAGGCACGCTATGCAGGCAAACAGGTGTCTCATGATTTTCATTTTATCGAGTTAGCAGGCTCGGCAATTCGTTTCGGCAGCAATCTGAAGTTAAGATTCTTCAGGTATTTCAGGCGCAGGGCAATCATCTGTGCGGCGAACATGGCCGCGCTCAGGCTGGTGCCCTTTATTCCCATCAATAAAAAATGCCATAACATTTTGTATGTCCCTCCCGCCGCAGCCTTTTTGTCCCACAATTCCAGCCAGCGTTCGCTGTCCCCGTATACATAACTGACCGCCTCGGCATATTTCCCGTTATCCAGTATGAACTCCGTGCCGCATAGATACTCCTCTCCCTGCGGGAAAACCCGCATCAATTTGGCTTCGAACCGGTAGGCGCGGCTATCCATATCATAAGCATGGGCATGGCTGGCCTCTATAATGACCCGCTCCTGCGACACAAGCGGGTATGGCACGTGAACCTTGAAACCGAGACCGGTCAGGGACATATCGGTGAGTTTTGCCATTGTCGTGTAATTCAGGCGCGGGAATGATACGCTGATTTCACCCGATACATTGATGCGGTGAAAAAGCCGCACTTGTTTGCGCTCCCAGAACGCCCCCATCGATACCAGCGCAAGGTATAAATTATAGATGCACCATACCCCCGTCACCAGGATCACCTCGCGCAGCATGGGATTGTAAAACCATTTATAGGCGGCCAATATCAGGGCTACCGCGTTCACCACGATAATGATGAAAAACGAGGTGGCAAGGGGATTGAGAAATTCGTTGGCTTGCGTCTGCCCCTTGGGGGTGACTTTGAAGGATGGTTTGTGTGGGTTGAGTATCACGGAGATGACCGCCGGAATCAGGAACATGGCCTGCACGCTCTCGTATATTTCGGAAAAGAACGGCTGGCGCGCCTTGGCATAGAAGAAATCCATGATGATGAAGGTGGACAGCACGAAAGGCAAAACGAACGCGATCATTTGCCCGCCTGACGCATGATAGATTCTCAGCCCGAAAATAAGGAACATTGCCGGCGCAATGAAATAGGTGAAACGCGCCAACCCGAAAAACCAGAAAAAGCATGAATTGAAATAACATAGCCGTTGCGGCAGGCTGAGTCCGGGCGCAAAAAGAGGGTTATTCATGATGAACATCTGCACCATGCCCTGTGCCCAGCGGGTGCGCTGGAGGATGTAATCGTCATAGCTTTCCGGCGACAGGCCGCACACCATGGGCTGCTCCACATAAACACTGTTATAGCCCTTGCTGTGCAGCAGGAAAGCGGTTTCGGCATCTTCGGTGATGGTTTTTCCGCAAACCCCACCCGCTTCCATCAGATGGCTGCGGCGCAGCACCGCTGCCGAACCGCAGAAGTAACTGGCATTCCAGAAATCGAGTGAAGGGTGGATGGTACGGTAGAACATATCGTTCTCGCCGTTCGGATTGCCGATGCCATCCAGGTTCTTCTCCACTGGAGTTGGATTGATGAAGAAGTGCGGGGTTTGCACCAGAAACAGCTTGGGATCAGCAAGGAAGTAACCCACTGTGCGTTGCAGCATGTTTCTGGTCGGCACGTGATCGCAATCCAGCATTAATACCAGCTCACCCCCGGTTTGTCTCAGTGCATGGTTGAGATTGCCTGCCTTGGCGGAGCGATTGGTTTCACGCGTGATGTAATTGACTCCCAGCTCCCTGGCCATTCGCCTCAGGCGATAGTGGCGCTCCCACGCTTCCTGCATCGAGCCAGGCTGGCTGCGCTTGTTGAGCGTGCCGCCGTCATCGCAGATGTGGATGCGCAACCGGTCCTTGGGGTACTCCATCTGCATGGCCGCGGTAACGGTGATGCGGATGATGTCATCGGATTCGTTGTAGGTCGGGATGAGGACATCGACAGTCGGAAGATCGGTGGCGTCTTTCGGCAATATCGTCGGGCGGCCCGTGAGCGGCCACAAGTTGAGGAACATGCCGAGAAAGGCGATGACGATGCCATATACTTCGGCAATGTACAGCACCGCCATGCCGATGAAATCGGCCGGTCCGGTATAAATCAGGGTTTCGGTACTGCGCCACATGATGTAGCGAAGCGCGATCAGGCCCGCCAGCAGGATGAACACAAACCTCCAGGGCGGCCGCTGGAACATGCGCAGTTTGTAGAGCACTCCCAGCAGCAGCAGGCTACCCCAGCCCAGCGCAACCTGGCGCGCATGACCGAAATCGCTTTGGGCGACAGCGAGCAGGTAAACGAGCGCCATGGCGAAGATCACCGGCAGAAAATGTATCTTGCCGCCAAGCATCGATGCCGCCGCGCGCATCCCGGCATATCCCGGCACATCCGCCGGCACGCTGGCAATCCCATCCCTCGGAAAAACAAATAAACCAATCAGCCAGTCACGGGCGCTGCGCCTGTCCCGAACATTGAATTCGCGCGCAAGGCGCGCTGCAACCTTTGAGAGCACCGCCTGAACAACTCCAGACTTACCGGGAGCTGGCGGCAAGACAAACAGCCGAACCAGCCAATGCAAAGGGTTGCGCACATCCTCGACGCCGAGTCTGGCCGCCAATAACGTAATCAATTTGACCTCATGATGGATGCACTATTGGCAGCTAAATACCGCGACTTGAATAATGTCGCATAGTTGGTTTATAAATCGCTGTTTCCATTGCGGGAGGCAACGATGCGTAAATTGCAAATTGAGCATGCGGAAGAGATACGCCCGGCAATTCAGCAAGAGATCGAGCGTTCGGACGAATCTCGTTACGACCACCGGCTGCCTGAGCCAGCGCATATTGCCCGCCCCGTTGCGCATTACAATATACTATGAAAAATGCACTTCAAAGAATTTCATCGAAGAATTTCATCGAAATTTCATAGAAAAATTTCCGCTCCGGCGGTAATCGCTGGCGACGCGGCACGTAAAACCCCATTCCCTGCGCTCCAGCGTGGAAATGCGGCTCGCGCCCGGGATTGCGGGCAAGGGCACGACGCGCCGTATCCCTACGAACCGCCATCAAATCCGCATTGCCGCCACGCCTCGAATACAGCCACTGCCACGGTATTTGACAAATTCAGGCTGCGGCTGTGTGGCAACATCGGCAAGCGCACGCGCCGTGCAGCATCAAACTGTTCCAGTATTTCAACAGGCAAGCCGCGGCTTTCCGGGCCGAACAAAAACGCATCCCCGGTTTGATAGTGAACTTCGTGGAAGGCTTGCGAGCCTTTGGTGGTCAGCGCAAAAACGCGCCGGGTGGCAACAAGCTCGCGCAGCGAAACGTTTGCCCCCTCTCCCTCCGGGGGAGGGTTGGGGTGGGGGAGGCTTTCGAGGCACTCGACCAGGCTGTCATGCACACGCAACGTCGCGAACTCGTGATAATCCAGTCCGGCACGGAGGAGTTGTTTGTCTTCCAGCGTGAAGCCGAGCGGTCTGACCAGATGCAACTGGCAGCCGGTGTTGGCGCACAGGCGGATGATGTTGCCGGTATTCGGCGGAATTTCCGGTTGATAGAGAATCACATGAAACATGAGAAATTGTCGGCAAAACTTGTCAGTATCGGGAAAAACGGCTAACTTCCGTCCCTGCCGAGATCAACTCATAACAGAAACATCAGGGGAGGCAATTATGGCGCGTCCGGAAAAAATTCGCTTGGGCGATTTGCTGGTTCAACAACAGCTTATATCGCAAGACCAATTGCAGTTCGCGCTTGAGCAACAAAAGCGCAGCGGGCGCAAGCTGGGGCGCGTGCTGGTGGATAACGCCTTCGTCACCGAAGAGCAGATTTCCGAGACGCTCGCCAAGCAGCTCGATATCTCCTATATCAACCTCAAATACTACAACATCAATCTCGAACAGGTTCGCCTGCTGCCGGAAAACCAGGCGCGGCGTTTCCGCGCCATCGTGCTGGAAGAACGCAATGGCACGTTGCTGGTCGGCATGGCCGATCCGACCGACTTGTTTGCTTTTGATGAAATATCGCGCATCCTCAAGCGCGACATCGACGTGGCAGTAGTCACCGAAGGACAATTGCTGGAAAGCATCGATCGCGGCTATCGGCGCACCGAAGAAATCACCGGCCTGGCGCGCGAACTCAGCGAAGACCTGGGCGATACTTACGTCGATTTTGGCGTGCTGACCAATACCGTTGGCGCGGAAGAAGCGCCGGTGGTCAAGCTGTTGCAAACCATGTTCGATGATGCAACCCAGGTGCGCGCATCGGATATTCACATCGAGCCGCAGGAAGGGAAGCTGATAATCCGCTTCCGCATCGATGGCGCGCTGCACCTGCAAATGGAAGCCGACAGTAAAATCGCGCCCGCACTGGTGTTGCGCCTCAAATTGATGTCCGGCCTGGATATTTCAGAAAAACGCCTGCCTCAGGATGGACGCTTCCAGGTGCGGGTGCGCGACCAGCGCGTGGACGTGCGTATCGCCTCCTGTCCCACCCAGTACGGCGAATCGGTGGTGATGCGCCTGTTGCGCCAGGATGGCGGAATGGCTTCCCTGGACAAGCTGGGTATGCAGCCGGATATGCTGAAACGCTTCCGCGAAATCATCCGGCGCAGCAACGGCATGGTGCTGGTCACCGGCCCGACCGGCAGCGGCAAGACCACCACGCTATATGCCGCGCTGGCCGAAATCAACAACATCGAACAGAAGATCATCACCGTGGAAGACCCGGTGGAATATCGTCTGCCCGGCATCAATCAGGTGCAGGTCAATGAAAAAATCGAGCTGACTTTTTCTCGCGTGCTGCGTTCCGCATTGCGCCAGGATCCGGACGTGATACTGGTCGGCGAAATGCGCGATGCGGAAACCGCGCAGATCGGCCTGCGCGCCGCGATGACCGGCCACCTGGTATTTTCCACCCTGCACACCCGCGATGCGGCCGGTACGCTGTTTCGCCTGGTGGACATGGGCACGCCGCGCTTCATGGTCGCTTCCTCGGTACAGGCGGTGGTCGCGCAGCGATTGCTGCGGCGCGTCTGCGAAAGCTGCAGCGAGGCGCACCTTCCCACGCCACAGGAAAGCGAGTGGTTGAAGACCGAGGGCGTGCTGCCCGAGCAGTGGGGTGGCTTGTTGCACGGGCGCGGCTGCTCGCATTGCAATGGCACCGGTTATCGCGGCCGCATGGGCGTATATGAAATGCTGGAAATGGGGCGCGAGATGGTCGAGGCCGCCGCGCATGAGAGCGCGGGCCACTTCATGCAGGTAGCACACGAACACATGCGCGGCAAGACTGTACTCGATCACGCCCTGGAACAGATGAAGCAGGGGCACACTACAGTGGCTGAAGTGATGCGCATCAGCAACCAGGTGGAGGATTGATCGCAATGGTCTGCTTCCGAATAGCAGAAGCCGCCGGGTTTATGGGCGGCGAATCGGTAGGGGCGGATTTATCCGCCCACGGGCGAATGAATTCGCCCCTACAACGGCTCAGATAATGGCTGTTTTTGCCTACAAAGGCCGCAACAAACGTGGCGATCCGGTGGAAGGTACGCTGGACGGCAGTGACAGCGGCGCAATTGCCGACCAACTGATGAACACCGGCATCACGCCGACCGACATCAAGGCGTTTCGCGGCATAACGGGCGGCGAGGTACGCAAGCCGGACTGGCTCAAGCGTCTGCTCACCGAAAAGCCGGTCACGCCGATGGACCTGCAACTGTTCAGCCGCCAGATGTACACCCTGCTCAAGGCCGGTGTGCCGATCATGCGCGCGTTGGCGGGTTTGCAGGAATCCACGCAGAATCTGACTTTTGCCGCGATGATCCAGGATCTGCGCGAAAGCCTCGACAGCGGGCGCGAACTGAGTGCCGCGCTGCGCCGCCATCCCAAGATTTTTTCGCCGTTCTATGTCAGCATGGTGCAGATTGGCGAGATGACCGGCATGCTGGACGAAACATTCATCCGGCTGCACGATCATCTGGAATTTGAGCGCGACATGCGCGAGCGCATCAAAACCGCCATGCGCTACCCCAGCTTTGTGATATTGGCGATGGTGATTGCCATCATCGTCATCAATCTGTTCGTGATTCCCGCTTTCGCCAAGGTATACGCAGGCTTCCACGCCGAACTGCCGGTCATCACCAAAATGCTGATCGGTTTTTCCGGCTTCATGGTGAGCTACTGGATGTTGATGCTGGCGATACTGATTGGCGCGATGCTGGGATTCCGTTTCTACATCAATACGCCGGACGGCCGCTACAAGTGGGACAGATACAAATTCAAGTTGCCGATTGCCGGCAAGATCATTCTCAAGGCCACGCTGGCGCGATTCGCACGCAGCCTGGCGCTGTCCTTCAAGAGCGGGATGCCCATCCTGCAAGGCATGAATGTGGTCAGCATGGTGGTGGATAATGAATTCATGCGCAGCCGCATCGAGCAGATGCGCGATGGCGTGGAGCGCGGCGAAAGCATCCTGCGCACTGCCGTTGCTGCCGGCGTGTTCAACCCGGTGGTACTGCAAATGATTGCGGTCGGCGAAGAAACCGGCGACATGGATGGCCTGATGTTCGAAATCGCCGCCATGTACGAGCGCGAAGTCGAGTACGAAGTGAAGACGCTCAGCTCACAGATTGAGCCCATCCTGATCGTCACGCTTGGCATCATGGTGTT
>Ga0154718_1025_pt1 | contig 15978 bp, 19 predicted proteins | sample Rifle2008BG16ft_FD_105726 | JGI IMG/M metagenome (GOLD analysis project Ga0154718, IMG submission 105726) | Betaproteobacteria bacterium RBG_16_56_24
TGCTTGATGACGCGCCGCATGCCCTCGTCTTTCAGGCTGAAGCGTATGCTGGGCAACATGCCGATCTTCTTCAGGAATGGTATCTGGAACAGCAGTTGCACGATGCCCGCGACGAACACCGCCCAGGCCAGCGCCATGATCGGCGGGTCGAAGTAAGGCGCCAGCCACAGCGCGCCGACTATGAAGCAGAGGTTGAGCAGGATGGGCGCGAACGCCGGCACCCAGAATTTGTTGTAGGTATTGAGGATGCCCGCCGCCACCGCGACCAGCGAGATGAAGAAGATGTACGGCGAAGTGATGCGCAGCAGTTGCACGGTGAGTTCGAACTTCTCCGCATCCTTGACGAAGCCCGGCGCACTGATATACACCAGTATCGGCGCGGCGATGATGCCGATCAGTGTCACGATGAACAGGATGATCGCCAGCATCGTCGTGACGTGATCGACCAGCAATTTGGTCTCGTCGTGCCCGCGCCGGTTCTTGTACTCGCCGAAGATCGGCACAAAGGCCTGCGAGAAAGCTCCTTCGGCGAACAGGCGGCGCAACAGGTTGGGCAGCTTGAATGCGACGAAGAACGCATCCGTCGCCGCGCCCGCACCGAAGATCCGCGCGATCAGCACATCGCGCACAAACGCGAGGATGCGCGAAACCAGCGTCAGGCCGCTAATGGTGGCGAGGGATTTGAGTAGATTCATGCTGGGTCGTGGGCTGTTCGCTGCGAACGCTGCGCATCATACCATCGCGCCCAAGCAGACGCGTAACCCAACCACCGGATGCCTATACTGAGACTACCCTATATATTTCGGCATAGAATGGACAAGGGACAAGCGCAAAGTTATGCTTGTTCCTGCACCGGCATAAGGAGGAATAACCATGCCACTCATCAGTTCGTTTTACGGCATTCTGGTTTACATGTATTGGCTCGACACCAAGCAACACCACTCGCCACATATACATGCCGAATATGCAGGCAGCGAAGCCGTGTTTTCGATAGCGGAAAGCGAATTGCTGGAAGGCTCCATGCCGCCACGGCAAACACGCCTCATCCAGGCGTGGATCGAAATTCATCGCGAAGAACTGATGGCTGACTGGACGCTCGCTATACGCGGCGAAACCCTCGTCAAAATAGACCCCTTGCGCTAGGAGAAAACCATGAACCCACGGATTACCGCAGTCACCGCCCACGACGATTACGTACTGCTGCTCACCTTTACCAACGGTGAAATACGCCATTTCGACATGACGCCTTATCTGGGTTATCCGGCGTTCGAGCCACTACGTCAAATTGCGTTTTTCAAGCTGGCACGGACCAGCCACGGCACCGTCACCTGGCCAAAGGAAATTGACTTTGACCCGGACACCCTTTACATCGAGGGCAAGCCCGAGAAGCATGAAAAGCAAGCGGCGTAATTGAATTGCCACGAACCCAAAGCACGCGAATTCAATCCGAACCTCTTATAAATCGCTTTAATCGATCGCCAGTTTAAGCATCCCACCAAAAGTGGGCGCGTTACCGTAGCCGGAAAGCCGAGCGACGATTTAGCGCCCGGCACTTTGAACAGCATACTCAAACAAGCAGGGCTAAAGGAGTAATTCTATTTCTCCTTCAAACGGGAAATAATCCGTAGGGCGGGTCGCGCCCGCCGCTGAATGTGAAGAAGAGATGTGATTTGCCAGATTCTGCTGTAATGGCGGGTGTGACCCGCCCTACGATATTGCTCTATTGATCGAGAAATGGAATAACTCCATGCGTTACGCAATTGTTGTCGAAAAAACCGAAAACAACTTTTCAGCTTATGCACCCGATCTTCCGGGCTGTGTTGCTACTGGCCGCACCGTTGAAGAAGCCGAGAATGAAATTCGTGGGGCTATCGAGTTTCATATCCAGGGCCTTCGCGAAGACGGATTGCTCATACCTCCACCCGCAAGCGTCGTCGAATATCTCGAAATTGCCGCGTAACACAATGGACAAGCACGCAGTAAGCCAAGGAGATAACCCTCGCCCCATCTAAAGACCTCAGCAAAGACCTCAGGGTCAGCATCGAATAATCCCAGCCCTAACCCGCCTAACGGGCATGGCAAGTAGCCACCCCTGATAATGAAAATTGCCATGCCCGTTCCCTCTCCTCAATCCTCTCCCGCAAGCGGGCGAGGAGGCGAACGAATCGCTACGCGATTTTCACGTTAAACGCCTGTCCCCGCAAAAAGATTTGCAAAATCCGGCACTAATCACTAGAATGCGCGCCTTTCCGTTGTACCGTAAGGGTGCCTCTAAAAATTCAAAATCCTAAGCGAGACAAAGCGCGATAAAAATTTTAGCGCGCCGCATATGTATGATATGTAAGCGTTAAAATTTTTTGAGCAACGCCGTATCGCGACGAAGTTTGGATTTTTAGAGGTACCCTGAATTCTTTAGGAGTAGTCATGGCAAATACCGCACAAGCCCGTAAACGTGCCCGTCAAGCAGTCAAACAGAATGCTCATAACAGCAGCCTGCGCTCTGAGCTGCGCACTGCGGTCAAGAAGGTGATCAAGGCGATCGAAGCCGGTGACAAGGCAGCCGCGAAGGCCATTTACCAGACTTCCGTCAGCGCCGTGGATCGCATCTCCGACAAGAAGATCATCCACAAGAACAAAGCCGCTCGCCACAAGAGCCGCCTTTCTGCGGCCATCAAGGCAATGGCGTAAGCGCGACCAGTTACAAACGCACAGCCCTTTGATGCACCGCACAAGCCGACAGTGATGTCGGCTTGTTTGCTTTGGAGGCTCCGGATAAGCGCCCTCTCCCCTGCCCCTCTCCCGCAGGCGGGAGAGGGATAAAATCAGGCAGTCATTGTTTCTCTTGCCTGAACGGGGCTGTTTGGCTCAATATACGCTTCCTGATTTTTTACTGAACGGCGGCTGGTCCGCCGTCATTATTTTATGTCGCATCTGATGAATACTTATGCCCGTCTCCCCGTCGCTTTCGTGCGCGGCGAAGGTGCGTGGCTATGGGATAGCGAAGGCAAGCGCTATCTGGACGGCTTGGCGGGTATCGCCGTGAACACGCTGGGGCACGCGCATCCGCGTTTCACTGCCGCGCTCGGCGAACAGATCGGCAAGCTGATCCACTGTTCCAACGTCTATCAGGTGAACGAACAGGAACTGCTGGCCGACAAGCTGTGCAAGCTGTCGAACATGCAGGAGGTGTTCTTCTGCAATTCCGGCTGCGAGGCGAATGAGGCCGCGATCAAGCTGGCGCGCATGTACGGCCACAACCAGGAAATCGAAGCGCCCGCCATCATCGTGATGGAGAAAGCCTTTCACGGACGGACGCTGGCGACGCTTTCCGCCACCGGCAACCGCAAGGTTCAGGCCGGTTTCGAGCCGCTGGTCAGCGGATTCGTGCGGGTGCCCTACAACGACATGGACGCGATCCGCCAGGTCGCGCAGAACAACCGCAATGTGGTTGCGGTGCTGGTCGAACCGATACAGGGCGAAGGCGGCATCCGCACGCTGGACATCGCCTATCTGCAGCAACTGCGGCAGGTCTGCGACGCGCAGAACTGGCTGCTGATGCTGGATGAGGTGCAATGCGGCATCGGACGCACCGGCAAGTGGTTCGCCTATCAGCACACCGGTATCCTGCCGGACGTGATGACGCTGGCCAAAGGACTCGGCTCAGGCGTTCCGATCGGCGCCTGCCTCGCTGCCGGCAACGCGGCTGGCTTGTTCAAGCCGGGCAATCATGGTTCGACGTTCGGCGGCAATCCGCTGGCTTGCACGGCGGGCTTGACCACGTTGAATATTATCGAACAGGACAAACTGCTGGCGCACGCCGAGAGTCTCGGCAAATTTATTCAGCAGGGTTTCGCCACCGCTTTGCAGGGCGTGAAGGGAGTCAAAGAAATTCGCGGTCAGGGGTTGATAATCGGCATCGAACTCGACAAACCTTGCGGCGACCTGGTCAAACAGGCTCTCGCCAAGGGACTGTTGATCAACGTGACCGCCGACAACGTGATCCGGTTATTGCCGCCGCTGGTGATGACCCAGGGCGAAGCGCAGCAACTGCTGGATATCCTGTGCCCGCTGATTAAAGAATTTTTGCCTTCCTGATTGGTAGCGAGCCATGTCAGCCCATCCCATGCCAATAAAGCAGCCAGCGCCGGTAAAACACTTCTTGCAGTTCAAGGACTTCACCCGCGAGGAGTTCGAATACCTGTTCGAGCGCACCCGCATCATCAAAAAGAAGTTCAAGGCCTATCAGCAATACTGGCCGCTGACCGACCGCACGCTGGTGATGATCTTCGAGAAGGCCAGCACGCGCACACGTCTGTCGTTCGAGGCCGGCATGCAGCAACTGGGCGGCTCGGCGATCTACCTGAACACGCGCGATTCGCAATTGGGGCGCGGCGAACCGGTGGAGGATGCCGGACAGGTCATTTCGCGCATGTCCGATCTGGTGATGATCCGCACCTTCGAGCAAAGCATCATCGAGCGCTTTGCCGCGAATTCGCGCGTGCCGGTGATCAACGGCCTGACCAACGAGTATCACCCCTGCCAGATCCTCGCCGACATCTACACCTTCATCGAACAGCGCGGGACGATACAAGGCAAGACCGTGGCATGGATAGGCGACTCCAACAACGTGTGCAATACCTGGCTGCAGGCTGCCGAGATACTGGATTTCAACGTGCATGTCTCGACACCTCCCGGCTATGAGGTCGAACCGGAACGCGCCGGTTTGTTCGGCGAGGATCACTACGAGGAATTCACCGACCCGATGCAAGCCGCTCGCGGTGCGGATCTGGTGACCACTGACGTGTGGACCAGCATGGGATTCGAAGCAGAGAACGAAGAACGCATGAAGGACTTCGCCGACTGGCAGGTGGATGAGGATATGATGCGCATCGCCGCCAGTGATGCGCTGTTCATGCACTGCCTGCCAGCGCATCGCGGCGAGGAGGTTTCAGCCGGCGTGATGGATGGCTATCAATCCGTCGTGTGGGATGAAGCAGAGAACAGGCTGCATGTGCAGAAAGCGCTGATGGAATATCTGCTGCTGGGGAAAGTGTAGGGCGGGTTACACCCGCCATGGATATGTGGGCAATCAACTGGTAGGGCGCGCACTGCCCGCCACGGCGGGTGAAACCCGCCCTACGATAATTTTATCGGGAAGAAGTAAAAATGTCTGACATCAAAAAAACCGTCCTCGCCTACTCCGGGGGACTTGACACCTCGGTCATCCTGAAATGGCTGCAAGACACCTATCAATGCGAAGTGGTCACCTTCACCGCCGACATCGGCCAGGGCGAGGAACTGGAACCGGCGCGCGCCAAGGCGCTGAAAATGGGCATCAAGCCGGAGAACATCTTCATCGACGACATGCGCGAAGAATTCGTGCGCGATTTCGTATTCCCGATGTTCCGCGCCAACACCGTGTATGAAGGCGAATACCTGCTCGGCACCTCGATCGCGCGTCCGCTGATCGCCAAGCGCCTGATCGAGATCGCCGCCAAAACCGGCGCGCAGGCCATCTCGCACGGCGCGACCGGCAAGGGCAACGACCAGGTGCGCTTCGAACTGGGCGCCTACGCGCTGAATCCGAACATCAAGGTCATCGCGCCGTGGCGCGAATGGGATCTGCTGTCGCGCGAAAAACTCATGGCTTATGCCGAAAAGGCCGGCATCCCCATCGACATGAAACACAAGCAGGGCGGCTCGCCGTATTCGATGGATGCGAACCTGTTGCATATTTCTTTCGAAGGCCGCCATCTGGAAGATCCCGCCGCCGAGGCCGAAGAGTCCATGTGGCGCTGGACCGTTTCGCCGGAGAAGGCGCCGGATGCCGCCGAATACCTGGATATCGAATTTGCCCAAGGCGACATCGTGGCATTGAATGGCTCAAAGATGACTCCGGCACAAGTGCTGACAAAGTTGAACGAGCTCGGCGGCAAGCACGGCATCGGCCGCCTCGACCTGGTGGAGAACCGCTACGTCGGCATGAAGTCGCGCGGCTGCTATGAGACGCCCGGCGGCGCCATCATGCTCAAGGCGCATCGCGCCATCGAGTCCATCACGCTGGATCGCGAAGTGGCGCACCTGAAAGACGATCTGATGCCGCGCTACGCCTCGATGATTTACAACGGTTACTGGTGGAGTCCGGAACGCCGCGCGCTGCAAACCCTGATCGATCACACCCAGCAGACCGTCAACGGCAACGTGCGCGTCAAGCTGTACAAGGGCAATGTGATCGTCGTCGGGCGCGACTCGAAGACCGACTCGCTGTTCGACCCGGCCATCGCCACCTTCGAGGACGACAAGGGCGCATACGACCAGAAGGATGCCGCCGGCTTCATCAAGCTGAACGCGCTGCGCCTGCGCATCGCAGCGAATCTGCGCAAGCGGAAATAATCCATCATGATCCACGAACTGAGCGGAGACATCCTGTTTAGCGGCGCAAAAGCCATCGCGCAAGGTGTCGCGCCCAACGACGATTTTCTTCATGGTCTTGCCCTGCAACTGCGCGAGCGCATGCCGTCCATGTACAAGGACTTTCGCCATTACTGCAAGATCAAACATCCCAAGTCCGGCGGATTGTGGACGTGGATGAGCGCAGACGGCCGTTTCATCGTCAATCTGTTCACCCATGAAGCAGCATACGGTCACGGCAGCAAACCCGGTCACCCATCGATCAGCAATGTGAACCATGCCTTGCATGCGCTTCGCGGCTTTGCGAAGAAGGAGAAGATCGCCAGCCTCGCCTTGCCGCGCCTGGCCTGCGGCCTGACCGGTTTGAAATGGGATGAAGTAAAACCGCTCGTCGAGAAACATCTCGGCGATCTCGGCATCCCGGTGTATGTATATATTACTTATCAAAAAGGCGTCAAAGCCAACGAACCAACCAAATCCAAATAAGGAAACAGCATGTCGCAATTCGATAACGCCCAATTTGAGAATGTCAGTGTAGTAAAAAAAGGCAATGTATTCTTCGATGGAAAATGCGTGTCGCACTCGGTGTTATTCCCGGATGGCACACGCAAGACCGTCGGCGTGATCCTGCCCAGCACGCTCACCTTCAACGTCAGCACGCCGGAGCTGATGGAGATCACCTCCGGCGCCTGCCGCGTGAAGATCGGCGATGAGCCTGAGTTCAAGACGTATGCAACAGGTAGCCGGTTCTCCGTGCCCGCCAACAGCCGCTTCGTGATCGAGGCAAAAGAGGTAGTGAATTACGTATGTAGCTTCGGATGATTATAGGGCGCCTCTAAAAATTCAAAATCCTAAGCCAGGCAAGGCGCGAAATAAATTTTAGCGCGCCGCATATGTTTGATATGTAAGCGTTAAAATTTATTGAGCAACGCAGCATCGCGACGGAGTTTGGATTTTTAGAGGTGCCCTATAGTTTTCGTAGGTTGGGTTAGCGGTTTCATCGCGTAACCCAACGCGAGCAATGTTGGGTTACGCAAAAACGCTAACCCAACCTACACAACTTATTGGAGCAACCATGCCAACCTTCGACATCGTTTCAGAAGTAGACAAGACCGAAGTCAAGAACGCCATCGAGCAAACCAACAAGGAAGTCAGCACCCGCTTCGACTTCAAGGGTTCGGATGCGCGCGTCGAGCAAACCGAGCTAAAGCTCACTGTGTGGGCCGACAATGAATTCCAGCTCGGCCAGGTGCAGGATATCCTGAACGCCAAGCTGACCAAGCGCGGCGTGGACATCAAATGCCTTGATATCAGCGACAAGATCGAGAAGGTCAGCGGCAACAAGGTAAAGCGCGCCTGCGAAGTGAAAGTCGGGGTGGAGATCGAACTGGCGAAAAAGATCGTCAAGCACCTCAAGGACAGCAAGTTGAAAGTGCAGGCCAGCATCCAGGGCGATACCGTGCGAGTCAGCGGCAAGAAGCGCGATGACCTGCAGGAAGCCATCGCATTCGTCAAGAAGACCATCACCGATTTCCCGCTGCAATATCAGAATTTCCGCGACTGATCCATAAAAGAGGCTGCCCATGAAAACAGTTCTCGTCCCACTTGCGCAAGGCTGCGAAGAAATAGAAGCCGTCACGGTCATCGACATCCTGCGCCGGGCGGGAATCAAGGTGGTCAGCGCAGGCCTGGATGATCTGCCGGTGCTGGCCAGTCGTGGTGTATTGCTTCTGCCGGATACCACACTGGATACCGCGCTGCATGACGATTTTGATATGATCGTTCTACCCGGCGGACAGCCCGGCGCCAACAACCTCAAGGCGGACAAACGCATCATCGCCTTGCTGCAACAAATGGCGCGTCAGGGAAAATATATCGCCGCGATTTGCGCCGCGCCCTCGGTGCTGGCCAGCGCCGGATTGCTCGACGGCAAACAGGCCACCAGCTTCCCCGGTTCACTCGATCCGTTCCCTGATGTCAGGCAGCAACGCACTGCCGTTGCAGAGGATGGCAAGTTCATCACTTCGCGCGGACCGGGCACGGCTATGGATTTCGCGCTGACGCTGGTAGAGCGGCTGGCCGGCAAAACCAGACGTCAGGAAGTCGAAGCGGGATTGCAGCGTTAACAGCGCCCTTAGCGCAAGCTGACAATTTTCCAGCCGTGCTGCTCGGCATGCGCGCGCAGCGTGGCATCCGGATTCACCGCCACCGGATGTTTCACCTTGCACAGCAGCGGCAGGTCATTCAATGAATCGCTGTAAAACGTGCTGTCGGTGAAGCTGTCCAAAGTCCAGCCGCGCGCGGCCAGCCAGTTTTCCAGGCGGGTGATCTTGCCCTCGCGGAAACACGGCACATCCGCGACGTTCCCGGTGAATTCTCCATCCTTGGGTTCCGGCTCGGTCGCGATTAGATTCTCGATACCGAATTCGAGCGCGATCGGCGCGGTGACGAAACTGTTGGTCGCGGTGATGATGACGCACACATCACCCGCCGCGCGATGGCGCTCGACCAGATCGCGCGCCGGCCGGGTGATCATGCCCAGCACCTGCTCGCGCATGAACTGCCGGTGCCATTCATCCAGTGTTTTGCGCGCATGCCGCGACAGCGGCTTCAATTGAAAATCCAGGAACTCGTGGATGTCCAAAGTCCCCGCCTTGTAGTGGTCATAGAAGGCCTGATTCCTGGCTTCGAACAGTTCGCGATCGAGCACGCCGATGCGGATCAGGAATTGTGACCACTCGAAATCGCTGTCGCCGTTTAATAAAGTGTTGTCGAGATCGAATAAGGCCAGGTTCACTTCAACTCCATCATTTAAGAAGCCCCTCTCCCCTGCCCCTCTCCCGCCTGCGGGAGAGGGGAATGCTGAGAGGTTCACTTCAACTCCAATACTTGTTGCAGAATTTCCTTGAGCAATGGCACCGACGGCGCGCGGTGCAGGCGCAGCGAATGTTCGTCCAGCGCATCCAGCGCCGCCATCAGGCTGGGCAAGTCGCGCCGTCCGTGGCGCAACAGATATTGCGTGACCTCAGCCGGCAGCACGAAGCCTCGCGCGTGTGCGTGCTGCATCAATGCCTGTGCCTTTTCTTCTTCGCTCAGCCCGTGCAATTGATACACCAGCCCCCAGCCCAGACGGGTGCGCAGGTCATCGCGCAACTTGAGATGCAGCGGCGATTCCTTGCCGCTCACCAGCAGCATGCCGCCGTTGTCGCGTATCCGGTTATACAGATCGAACAGCGCGATCTGCGCGGCGTCATCAAGCGTCCCGACGTCATCCACTGCCACCACGGCTGCGCCCATGTCCATGCTCTGGGGCGGAACGCTGCCTTGCGCATAGGTCGCGCTGTGCCCTTTATCCTGCGCGGCAAGCACGCAAGCCTGCAACAAATGGCTCTTGCCGCTGCCGGCCTCGCCCCACAGATAGAAACACCGCTCGCCGCTGCTGCCGGCAATGGCATGGCGCAGCGCCGAGAGCAATTCCGGATTGCGCCCCACGACAAAATTATCCAGCGACGGTTGCCTGTCGGGAGCGATATCGAGCAATAACTGACTCAAAAAAGCCTCATAATTTTCGATACATGTCGCTGGTCAGATACCACGTCTTACCGTGACGCAAGGCGACCAGCAGGATGGCGGATAACGGCAATGCCAGCAGCACGCCGAAGAAACCGAACAGACTGCCAAAGGCAAGCAGCGCGAAAATCACCGCGAGCGGATGCAGGCCGATGCGTTCACCCACCAGCCAGGGAGTAACGGCCATGCCCTCGATCAACTGCCCCGCGCCGAACACGCCCCACACCCACAGTACGCCGCCGAAATCGGGGAACTGCATCACTGCCGCGAGCGTCGCCAGCGTCAAGCCGACGATCATGCCCAGATAGGGGACGAACACCAGCATGCCCGCGACGATGCCGATGGGCAGCGCAAACTCCAGCCCGGCCAGCCACAGCACGATGCTGTAATAGGCGCTCATCAGCAGCATCACGGAAATCTGTCCGCGCAGGAATTCCGCCAGGATACGATCCACCTCGGCCAGTATCTCATTGACCTTGGCGTGACTATGGCGCGGCAAGAGATCATCCACGCGCCTCACCAATTTGTTCCAGTCGCGCAGCAGATAGAACATCGCGACCGGGATCAGCAACAGATTGATCAATGCCGCAATGATCGCGCCGCCACTGCTGCCGAGCCACGGCAGCAGTTTTGCCGCCGCCCCTCCCGCGCTTTTCCAATGGCTGAGCAGCATCTCCTTCACGGCCTGGCTGTCCCACTGCATCTCCGGGTCTACCCACTTCTGCAATAACGGCAACAGGCGCAGGCGCGCCGCCTCGACCCAGTCCGGCAGGCGCGTCACGAACAGGGCGAATTCCTTCTCCAGCAGCGGCAGCATGATCAACAGCAGCCCGACAAACAGCAGCAACAAGCCGCACATCACCAGCGCCACGGCCAGCGTGCGCGGAATCTTCCATGAGCACAACCGCTGCACCAGCGGATTGCAGATATAGGCGAGGATGCCCGCAGCGACGAACGGGGTCAGTATCGGGCTGAGCAGGTACAGCAGCAAAACGGCCGCCGCCAGGAAGGACAGCCATTGCACGGCAGCGAAGCGGGATAAGGTCATTTAAGGTAAAATCCGCAGAAAATCGTGCCGCACTTTATCCTGTAGAAAGCGAAAACTCAACTTGAACACCCCTTCCAATCCTCATTTTTCCGCAAAAAGTGGCAGCCTCACCTACCGTGATGCAGGTGTGGACATAGACGCGGGCGACCGCCTGGTCGAGAACATCAAGCCGTTTGCCAAACGCACCATGCGTCCCGAAGTGCTGGGCGGCATCGGCGGTTTCGGCGCGCTGGTGGAGATCTCCAAAAAATACCGCGAACCGGTGCTGGTGTCCGGCACGGATGGCGTCGGCACCAAACTCAAGCTCGCTTTTGAGCTGAATCGTCATGACACGGTAGGCATCGATCTGGTCGGCATGAGCGTCAACGACATCCTGGTGCAGGGCGCGGAGCCGCTGTTCTTCCTCGATTATTTCGCCTGCGGAAAACTCGATGTGGACGCCGCCACCGAAGTCATCAAGGGCATCGCGCTCGGTTGCGAGCAGGCGGGTTGCGCGCTGATCGGCGGCGAAACCGCCGAGATGCCCGGCATGTATCCGGAGGGGGAATATGATCTTGCCGGCTTCGCGGTGGGCGTGGTGGAAAAAGCCGGCATCATCAGCGGCGCGGACATCAGGGCGGGCGATGCGGTGATCGGCCTTGCGTCGAACGGCGCGCATTCCAACGGCTATTCGCTGGTGCGCAAGATCATCAGCACCCGTAAGGCCGATCTCAGCCAACAGCTTGACGGCAAGCCGCTGTCCGATCTGATCATGGCGCCCACGCGCATCTATGTGAAACCGCTGCTGGCTCTGATGAAGTCCCTGACCGTAAAAGGCATGGCGCACATCACCGGCGGCGGACTTCTGGAAAACGTGCCGCGCGTGCTGCCGGAAAACGTGGTGGCGCAACTGGACGGCAAGGCATGGCACACACCCGCGCTGTTCGACTGGCTGCGCGAAATGGGCAATGTCGCGCCGCAGGAAATGTATCGCACCTTCAACTGCGGCATCGGCATGGTGGTGATCGTGGACAGCAAGGATGCCGATACGGCATTGAAACAACTCAATACATCCGGTGAGACGGCGACCTTTATCGGTGTGATACGCGCACGCAACGGCGCCGAACACCAAACACAAGTCGGCGCGTAGGGGCGGGTCTCAGACCCGCCCTTCAATGAATATCGCAACCGAACACGGGCGGGTCTGAGACCCGCCCCTACGAATAAATGAAAAAAATCGTCATCCTGATCTCCGGTCGCGGCAGCAACATGCAAGCCCTGCTGGAAGCGAAGCTGCCCTGCCGTGTCGCGGCAGTGATCAGCAATCGCGCGGATGCCGAAGGGCTGAATATCGCCAAGGCACACGGCATACACACCGCTGTCGTCGAGCATCGCGACTATCCGGATCGCGACAGCTTCGATGCTGCGCTTGCCAGAAAGATCAATACTTTTCATCCTGATTTTGTCCTGCTCGCCGGTTTCATGCGCATCTTCACCGCAGGTTTCGTAGCGCACTATCACGGCAGGCTGCTCAATATTCATCCCTCGCTATTGCCGGCATACAGCGGCACCAATACCCATGCGCGCGCGCTGCACGATGGCGTAAAGATCCATGGCTGCACGGTGCACTTCGTCACCCCCGATCTCGATCATGGCCCGATCATCATCCAGGCTGCCGTGCCGGTGATACGTGACGACACCGAGCAGACGCTGGCGGCGCGCGTGCTGCACGAGGAACACCGGATCTATCCGCAAGCCGTCCGCTGGCTATGCCAGGAGCAAATCAAATTGGGCGAACAGGGGAAAGTGGTATTCCGGTATCGCAAACAATCAGGCTATACCCTGGTTTCTCCCGGGCTGGAATAGTCAGGTGACAGGAATCAGGAATCAGGAATCAGGAATTTTGTCGCGGCTATGCCGTGTCTTTGTGCTGTCCTCTGTCCTCTGTCCTCTGTCATCTGCCATCGCTGCCCCGCCTGACAGCGTGCTGGCTACCTACGAGATCCTCAAGGGCGGTATCAAGGTCGGCCGGATCGAGGAGACTTTTACCCGCGACAAAGATCGCTACACGATCACCAGCACCACACGCGCCACAGGCCTGCTGGCGATATTCAGGCCGGGAAAGATTGTCTACAGCAGCAGCGGACTGGTGGACGATCAAGGGCTGCACCCCCTTGTTTTCAGCGACCTGCGCGAAGGCGAGGAGAGCAAAGATCGCCGTGCCGAATTCGATTGGGATGCGAAGCAGCTCACCCTGATCCAACAGGCGCAGCGCACGGTTGCACCCTTGCCTGACGGCACGCAGGACCGCATTAGCGCGATGTACCAGTTCATGTACCTGCCGCTGGAAAAAACGGACATGCTGAATTTCAATATGACCAACGGCAACAAGCTGGACATTTACAATTACCGCATCACACCCGATCAAAGCGTGACGGTTCCGCTCGGCACTTTCAAGGCGCTATACGTCGCCAGCGTACCGGAGGCAGGCGTAAACCGGACGGAAATCTGGCTGGCCGCCGAGCATGCCTACCTTCCATGCAGGATGGTCATCACCGACCCGGATGGCGGGAAACTGACGCAAGTCCTCACTTCCTTCAGCATCGTCAAGTGAGCTTCAAGTTGAGCGCCCCATCGCGCCGCATCGCCTTCGCTATCGGCATCTCATTGTTGTTGCATGGCCTGCTGTTGTGGGGGCCAAATATCGAATTGCCGCATCTCAAATCTTCTCTGCCGCCGCTGGTGGCCAAACTCGAAGCGCTACCGAACGCTCCTGCCACGCCAAAACCGGAACGCAAAGCCCGCCCCGTGCCAAAATCCGAACCCGTTGCCGAACCCGTTGCCGAACCTGTTGCCGAACCTGCTGCAGAACCCGTTGCAGAATCCGCGACGCAAGCCGCACCTGCGGAAGATATCCCGCTTGTTGCCAGTGCGGTCGCCGCTGCCAGCGCACCACCAGCCACCGAGACGCTCGCTCAGCCCGAATCAACCAGTGTGGTCGAACGTCCGCCGCTGCCTCGCCGGGCGCAACTGACCTTCGATGTGTACAACGGCACGAGCGATTTCAAGATCGGCGAAGTGATGCACACGCTGGAGATAGACGACGGACACTATGTGCTGCAATCGGTGACCGAGACCGTGGGACTGGCCAGTTTATTCAAGACCTACAAGCTCACGCAATACAGCAGCGGCAATTATTCCAGACAGGGTTTGCAGCCGGAACAATTCTTTGAGGAGCGTGCCGAAAGACTTAGCACACAGCGCAACACGGTCGAGTTTGATCATACGGCACAGCGTGCGCGCTTTTCGCACGGCGGAGATGCCGTGCTGCCGCCTGACACGCAAGATATCCTGAGCATCCTCTACCAGTTCCCGCCGCTGGCGAATACCGAAACAGTGGCGATTTTCGTCAGCAACGGCAAAAAAATCGAGCGCTACGAATTCGAGATCGGCGCCAACAAAAAAATCCACACAGCGGTGGGCGATCTACGCACCGTGCATCTGCGTAAAATGCATCAGCCCGATGAGGAAGGTCTGGAGATATGGCTCGCGCTGGAATACCGGTTGTTCCCGGTGAAGTTGCGTATCATTGACAGGAATGGCGAAATATCCGGAGAGAGCGTCATTACCGACATTCGCGCGGAGTTTGAAAAGGAAACCAAACAAGATGTTGATCACTGAATACCGTCTGGAGCTGGTCATCCAGGCGCTGCGCGCGATTCTGCCATTGGCGCATCCCGCCGACACCACGCTGCGCTACTTTTTCAAGAACGAACGCATCGGCTCGAACGAGCGCGAACTGGCCGCTGAGACCGTGTTCGGCGTGTTGCGCCATCGCTTGCTGCTGGAGCATTGCTGCACTGATAACCTTACACCGCGCCGCATGGCGCTCGCATGGCTGTTCAGATTCGGCGGCTATAACCTGCGCGAACTCGAACCGGTGTTGAAACGCGATGAGAAGGACTGGCTCGCCGCGGTGAAGGGCGTGAAGGTTGAGGAACTGCCGTTACCGGTGCAAAGCGAACTGCCCGAATGGCTGGTGGAAAAGATGCGCGTTTCCTACTCCGATGAAGACATTCTCACGATAGGAAAATCCATGCAGCAGGGCGCACCGCTGGACATACGCGTAAACACACTGCTCGCCGGGCGCGATGACATATTGCAGCAGCTTCACGACAGGAATATCGATGCCTTCCCCACGCCGTATTCACCCATAGGCATCCGCCTCAAGGAAAAGATCCCGCTGATCAAGGACGCGCTGTTCAATGAAGGCAAGATAGAAGTGCAGGACGAAGGCAGCCAGTTGCTCGGCTTTCTGCTCGCGCCCAGGCGCAACGACATGGTGGTGGATTTCTGCGCCGGCGCGGGTGGTAAAACACTGATGTTATCCGCCATGATGAATTCGCAAGGCCGTTTGTATGCGATGGATGTCTCCGAAAAGCGCCTCGCCAATCTCAAACCGCGCCTGAAACGCTCCGGCGCCAGCAACATCCAGCCTATGTTGATCGCGCACGAGAACGATCTCAAGATCAAGCGCCTGGCCGGCAAGATCGACCGTGTGCTGGTGGATGCGCCGTGCAGCGGATTGGGCACGCTGCGGCGCAACCCGGATCTTAAATTTCGCCAGTCGCCCGGCAGTATCGAAGCGTTTGCGCGCCAGCAGGCCGCCATCCTCGCCTCCGCCAGCCGCCTGCTGAAAAAAGGCGGCCGCCTGGTGTACGCAACGTGCAGCTTCCTGCCGGAAGAGAACCAGCACATCGTGCAATCTTTCCTCGCCACACATCCGGATTTCGTGCTGCGCCCGGCCAGTGCAGCGTTGCAGCAACAAAAAATCACGTTGGAAACAGGCGATTTTCTGGAACTGCGCCCGCATTTGCATGGCACGGACGGATTTTTCGCGGCGGTATTGGAACGGGCTTAATTCCAATTCTCGTTTAATACGACAATAATCCTGCAATCAGTGCTGTTTC
>Ga0154718_1062_pt2 | contig 15910 bp, 14 predicted proteins | sample Rifle2008BG16ft_FD_105726 | JGI IMG/M metagenome (GOLD analysis project Ga0154718, IMG submission 105726) | Betaproteobacteria bacterium RBG_16_56_24
AAGGAGAAATGGAATCAGTGGTGTCCGATTCGGCGGAATGCCAGCGATAGATGCCGAGCAGATGTTGCGGAGCGAACTGATAAGCCGACTCCTCCAGCACTTCCCGCGCTACCGCAGCCAACAGAGATTCTCCGGCTTCAAGATGTCCGGCGGGCTGGTTGAAGCGTGCGCATTGACTCCACCAGCAAAAACTTTCCATCGCGCTCAACGACTGCGGCGACGGTGACATTGGGTTTCCAGGTCATTTTTTTACTTTTGGTGTTTCTACAAAAACAAAAAAGGCAGGGTCACCCCTGCCTTCTTCAAGCGTGTGTCAGATTACTTTGCAGCAGCGTCAGCAGCAGCGTCAGCTTTCTTAGCTTTTTTGGCTTTTTTGGCTTTTTTGGCCTTTTTTTCAGGCTTGGCGGCTTCTTCCTTGGCAGCAGGAGCATTCTTGGCGGCAGGAGCGGCAGCCTTGGCAGGAGCCATAGCAGCGTCAGCAGCAACAGCAACAGCGGAAAAAGAAACAGCGGCGAATACGGCAGCGACCAGTACGGATAACAATTTGCTCATTGTGAACTCCTTAAGTAGATTATAAACGTGTCAAGACACTACTGTGTCGATGCACATAACGCGCTGCGCAATTGTTCGGTTGACACTGCTGAACGACTTTGAATATGTGGTGCCGGGGGGGGGACTCGAACCCCCACGTTCTCTCGAACACCGGATTTTGAGTCCGGCACGTCTACCAGTTCCATCACCCCGGCCAGGCGCGGCGCATTATCTATGAAGCAACGCGCCATATCAACTACAATCCCGCCTGTGCCATAACGCATATTGCCGTGAACGAATATAAGTGTTGATCGGGATGACCAGACGTGAACGATAAATTGATACCAAAGGTGAATGAGATCGCCCGGCAGGCCGGCGCGGCCATCATGGCCGTTTATCGCAGCGGGGGCGATGCCGGCGAGACCAGCAAGGCGGACGGATCCCCGCTCACCCTGGCTGACATGGCCGCGCATCGAACCATCGTTGAGGGGCTGGTCAAACTCACTCCGGAAATTCCGATTCTCTCTGAAGAAGCCGCCGGCATATCCTATGCCGAGCGTGCGCAATGGACACGTTTCTGGCTGGTCGATCCGCTCGACGGCACCAGGGAATTCATCAAGCGCAACGGCGAATTCACCGTCAATATCGCGCTCATCGAAAACGGCGAAGCCGTTCTGGGCGTGGTTTATGCGCCGGTGCTGGACGTGCGATACTATGCCGCGCGCGGTTCGGGCGCATTCGTGCAACGCGGCAGTTCGGCAGCGCAGCCCATCAGGGTCAGGGCGCACGCTACAGGCGAAACCATTAAAGTCGTCGCCAGCCGTTCGCACAGCGACAGCCGGACCGAAGCGCTGCTCAACCGGCTGGGCGACCATCAATGTATCAGCATGGGCAGCTCGCTCAAGCTCTGCCTGGTCGCTGAAGGCGCAGCGCACTTTTACCCGCGTTTAGGCCCGACCATGGAATGGGATACCGCCGCCGCCCATGCCGTGGTGAACGAAGCGGGCGGCAGAGTGTGCGACCTGGCGGGAACAGAGCTTCATTACAACAAGGCGGATATGCATAATCCTGAATTTCTGGTATTGCCTGACGATGACGATGCTTTATGCAGCCTTCTGAATATCCGTCATTCCCGTTTATCCGCCGATCCAATTTCACGAGAGACAAACTGACATGAAGACACCGCCGCCCGTTTCAACCAACACCGTCTGGCATCATGCCACCGTCACCCGCGCCCGCCGCGAATCACAGAACGGCCATTGCGGAGCGATCATCTGGTTCACCGGGTTTTCCGGGGCAGGCAAATCCACGCTGGCCCATGCCGTTGAAGAAGCCCTGCACCAGCGCGGTTGCCACACCTTTGTGCTGGATGGCGATAACGTGCGTCACGGGTTGTGCGGCGATCTCGGCTTTTCGGCCAGGGACCGTGAAGAAAACATCCGCCGCATCGGCGAGATGTCCAAACTGTTCATGGAAGCGGGCGTGATCGTGCTTACCGCCTTCATTTCTCCTTATCGCGCCGATCGTGCGCGTGTTCGCGGCATGGTAGAGCACGGCGATTTCATGGAAATATTCTGCGACTCTTCTATCGAAGTATGTGAAAGCCGCGATGTGAAAGGCCTGTACCGGAAAGCCCGGGCCGGGCAGATCGCCGATTTCACCGGCATCTCGTCGCCCTATGAAGCGCCGGAAAACCCGGAGCTTACAGTGAACACGGGAGGTAAGGAGCTTGAGGCCTGTGTGGAGCAAGTCCTGAGTGGAATGGTCAATCGAGGGATAGTCAAAGACAACTGATTTGTCTCATGCGTACCGATGAATTTGGTTATATCCTGCCGGAGAAGTTGATCGCCCAGCATCCGCCGGAACAGCGTGGCTCCAGCCGCTTGTTGTATGCGCACGATGAAGTTCTGGAGGATATTTTATTTTCCGGCTTGCCGGGACTGATCAGGCCTGACGATGTGCTGGTGCTGAATGACACGCGCGTCATCAAGGCGCGCTTGTCCGGCAGCAAGGAAAGTGGCGGCAGGCTTGAAGTGCTGGTGGAGCGCGTGCTGGATGAGCATGAGATTCTGGCGCAGGTGCGCGCCAGCCATGCGCCCCGGGCGGGAAGCGTGCTGCATTTGGGGAAAGGCCTGCGCGCCGCGGTGCTTGGGCGGGAGGGCGAATTCTTTCATTTGCGCTTCGAGCATGAGCAGAATGTGCATGCATTGCTTGAGCAGCATGGGCAACTGCCGCTGCCGCCTTATATCGCCCATGCTCCCGATGCCGAAGATGAGCAGCGCTACCAGACCGTGTTTGCGCGGGAAGCGGGCGCGGTCGCCGCTCCCACGGCGGGGCTGCATTTTGATGAAGCGATGCTGCAAGCGCTGCGCGACAAAGGGGTGAAGATAGTTTATGTCACGCTGCATGTTGGCGCGGGAACATTTCAGCCGGTGCGCGCCGAACATATTCACGAACATGCCATGCACAGCGAACGCTACAGGATTTCACAGGAGACGGCAGATGCGGTGCTTCAGGCGAAAGCAAAGGGCGGACGAGTGATCGCCGTGGGCACGACCAGCCTGCGCGCTCTGGAAAGTGCCGCAGCGGGTGGCGAACTCAGGGCGGGCGAGAGCGAGACCAACATCTTCATCATTCCCGGTTATCGCTTCAAGGTGGTTGACGTTCTGTTGACCAACTTCCATTTACCCATGTCCACGCTGCTGATGCTGGTGTGCGCCTTTGGCGGCATGAAGGAAATGCTTGCTGCATATCGCCATGCGGTGGAGCAAGAGTACCGCTTTTTCAGTTATGGCGATGCGATGCTGATCAAACGAAACAACTAATCCCCTCTGGGTGAAACAACTAGCCATTCGACTAGGCTGCAAAAAACCGCAGCCAAGTCGCTGGTTATCCCGCAGGCGGGAGAGGGTTAGGGTGAGGGCTGCAATGGAATTTTCTTTATTCAATACTTCAGGCGCAGCACGGCGCGGACAGATAAGACTGGCGCACGGGAAAGTTGAAACCCCCGTGTTCATGCCGGTGGGAACCTATGGCACGGTGAAGGCGATGTCGCCTCTTGAGTTGAAGGAGGTCGGCGCGCAGGTCGTGCTGGGCAACACTTTCCATTTGTGGCTGCGTCCCGGGACTGAAGTGATCGCGGCGCATGGCGGGCTGCACCGCTTCATGGGCTGGGATGCCCCGATACTCACCGATTCCGGAGGATTCCAGGTGTTCAGCCTCGGTGAGATGCGCAAAATTAGCGAGCAGGGTGTGGCGTTCCGGTCGCCGGTGAATGGCGACAAATTATTCCTCACGCCGGAAGAGTCGATGCGCATCCAGCGGGTGTTGAATTCCGACATCGTGATGGTCTTCGACGAATGCACGCCGTATCCGGCGAACGAGCGCGAGGCGGCGGATTCGATGCGTCTGTCGCTGCGCTGGGCGGCGCGTTCCAGTACTGCGCATGACGGAAACCCCAACGCGCTGTTCGGCATCGTGCAGGGCGGGATGTTCGAAAATCTGCGCGACGAGTCACTGGCTGGTTTGGTCAATATCGGTTTCGATGGTTATGCCATAGGCGGATTATCGGTAGGCGAGCCAAAACAGGACATGCTGCGCATTCTTGCGCACACCGCTCCGCAGTTGCCGCAGGGAAAGCCGCGCTACCTGATGGGGGTAGGCACGCCGGAAGATATCGTGGCGGCGGTCGCGCAGGGCATCGACATGTTCGATTGCGTGATGCCGACGCGCAACGCGCGCAACGGCATGCTGTTCACGCGTTACGGCGACATCAAGATCAAGAATGCGCAATACCGGATTGACATGCGTCCGCTGGACGAGCAATGTGCTTGCTACACCTGCCGCAACTTCACCCGAGCCTACCTGCATCACCTGCACCGTGTCGGCGAGATACTCGGTGCGCGCCTCAATACCATCCACAACCTGCATTACTACCAAGAGCTGATGGGCGAAATCCGCGCTGCGATCGAAGCCGATGCGTTTGCGGATTATGTGGCGGGTTTCCGGCAGATGCGTGCCGGACAAGCATGTTAGCGCAAAGTAGTAATGTCCCCTTTCTCCCAAATAGAAATGTCCCCTGATAGATAAAATCAGCTTCTCAAATATACAGAGGCGGGCATTTTGAAATGGGTAAATTGATGAGCCAGAAAGAAGCGTTTCGAGCACAGGTTTTGGATACTGATGCTGTAAATGGACTTTTTGAGAGGGGCGAGTTCCCGTGTGATGGAACCGTCCCGATGTTCCACCTTGCGGTGGTGTTTAAAAAAGGGGTTCGTCAGTAAATAATGAGTGGGTAATGCAGATTGGAAATGATTGTGCAATACATTGATAATACGCTTTAATTTAAATTTATCCGCCATGAAAACTTCAAATTATTCTCAGGGTGGAATAATCAAACTCGTCAATTTGTGTTTATCACACGGCTTACCCACAGGCCGTCGCCCGCCAGCGTTAGAAGCGCGCTGGCGACCGCCTGTGGATAAGCTTGCTTGGTAGGCTTCGATGAGCATGTCCGGTTTTTGGAGCCAGCAATTTTTTTGGGGGGAGCTAAAAATGGTGGAAATAACCCACCAATTCCCCCGACGAAGCTTATATTTCACCCCTATTGTTTGATTTGACCGACAGCGCGGAGAAGGCCATCAGGATTAGTGCCCCTACTCATTCTCGTAGGTTGGACTTAACGATGATCAGCCCAACCTAAAGTGCAGCGAACAGCTTATAGTTTGGTCCAGAGTGAATCGCCCACGGTCACCGCTTGTGTCGGCGATACCGCGATGCCAGCTAGCGAGTTGATTTGGCCGGCGGTAGACCATTGCTTGTCCAAGCTCCAGGTCACACCATCAAGCGAAGTGAGAATAAAGCGATTCCCCGCAACTTGCCCGCTGCCTCCGTTACTGCCCACGGCGATATACTGCGTGCCGTCCCGCGTTACGTGGTTAAGAACACCTGCACTGTCGGCGATGCTTGCCGGCAAAGTTTGCGTCGTCCATGTCACCCCGTCGGGAGAAGTCATCAAAACCGGCTTGGCGCCAAAGTTGGCGTCGGTCGCGCCGACCGCAATGAACAGCGTACCGTTCCACTCCACGTCCTGAGGATAAAACGTTGTCAGTGCAGATTGCGCCACGCTCCAGTTGACTCCATCGGTGGAGTCAATGATGAAGCCCTTATAGGCGGTATCACCACCAACTGCCACGCGCGTGCTCGCCGACGATGCTACGCCGTTGAATCCGGCAATATAGGCACCAGAAATACTCGGTTTGAATTGCTCGCCCCAAGTCGCGCCATTGTCGGTCGAAGAGAGGATGGCGCCGTTCTTTCCCACTGCGGTGAGACGATTGCCGCCCGCAGTTACGTCGGCGAGCCAAGTTTCTGCTACACCGCTCATGGTCCAATTTCGACGCGACCAGGTGACGCCATCGGGCGAAGTCGCGATCAGCGACGAGGTACCACTAGGCGCGTAACCAATGACGTCGCCGACCATGACGAATTGTGCACCATCCCAGATCACCGATTCGAGGGTATAGGAGTTGGCGTCAGGTGCGTTGCGCTTGATCCAGGTGATGCCATCGTTCGACGTAACAATGGTGTTGCCAAAACCGACGGCAACAAACGTGGAATTACCGTAGGCGACGGAATTCAGCATGAACGATGAACCGTAACTACGCTGCGTCCAGTTGCTGCCGCCAGTGTTACCCGTGACGGTGAAGTTTGCAGTGGATGTAACGCTGGCATTAGTCAGTCCGTTGGTGACCTTGATTGTGCCGGAGCTTGAGCCACTTGGCACTGTCACCACCAGTTGTGTTGATGAAGCGCTTGTGATGGTGGCGGACACATTGCTGCCGAATGCCACTTGCATGTGGAACGGATCAGGATCGAAGTTGGTTCCGGTGATGGTAACCGTTGTACCCACAGCGCCACTACTGGGACTAAAGCTGGCAATGGCTGGTGCACTACCCTGAGATCCGCCGCCGCTTGTGGTGCCAGCATAGGCAGTCGAGAGAGCCGATCCGTAGCCGGTAGGCAGAGTAAAAGTGGTTGCTGATGCACTGCTCAGCAAATTCGCATACGTGACACTGGCACTGGTCATGGCCGCACTCAGGGCGGTCAGGATGTCATCACTGGTGTTGCCAGGGGTAGGTGTAAACGCCGTAGTGATCGGATTGATGGTATTCAGTGGGGTGAGTGCGAGCGCGGTGCGCAGCTGGGTGAGCGCCGCATCAATCTGGGTTTGGGTGATAGCGTTGAGTGCAGTGGAGTTCAAGCCGGCAAACCATGTATTGGTTGTTGCCGCGCCCGCCAGATTGGCCACCATCAAGTCTGTCAGCGGTGTGATGTTTACGGTGCCCAAGGCAGAAGCAATGGAATGGTAGAACGTGGAGTTTGCAGCACCATTGATCGTGCCGCTGCTGACTTGTACCGCGCAAGGCGGTGTCTGCCCTGACACGGTAACTTGCCACCCGCCCGAGCTGTTCGTGGTGGTGTTAAGCGCGCTGCCTGCCGCACAACTGACATTGATCGTGCCGCCAATGATCGGGTAGCCCACCGCCGCCGTGCCGCTCAGGGTGCTGGCTGTTGGGGTGCTACTTCCACCTCCTCCGCCGCATCCGGCCAGCATGCCGACTGTTAATAGCGCCAGTATTATCCCAGCAAATTTGTTCTTCATTTTCATGCCCCCCAGAAAAGACAAAATGTATCGAAATTTCAGCCACGCAAATCTTATTGCGACGGTAGAATTTTGCAGTCTCGGGGGACACATTGGGAACCCCCTGTTCAGGGGGGATAGTGAGCTTGTTCTGCCTAGAAGAAGCTGGTGAGTTGCAGATAAAAATCCCGCACCTTGGGGAAGTTGCGTCCGCCGTAGGTATCCTGCATTTCAAGTTTGACGATCAGGGGCAGGGGGATCTTTTTCTGTTGCCAGGCATTGACGCCGCTCCATGAAATGCTGGCGCGCCACTGGTCGGCGCGCACTTTGGTATTAGCCTCCAGCGCACTGGTATCGGCGCCCAGATCAGATGTATAGCGATCGGCAGCCTTGGTGTAGAGATGCCCGGTAACAGAAGCACGCCAATCGTCCCAGCGATGACCCAACTCGATATCGTACTCCTGGTAGTCGCCGAGATTGCGCCTCAGCCGTTCCTTGCTGCTTGCCGGAGCCAGAAGTTGCCCGCTCTGAGCTACGCGCATATCGGCATGATCAGCAAGCTGGGTGAAATTCTCCGCCAACAGGTGCAGGTCGAAGTCATTGCCCAGGTCGCGGAAATATTCCAGCCGCAAGCGGATGTCGTTGCTGCCGTCGCCAATGGGAATATCGACCAGGCTGTCAGGGTTATCTCCCTTGGCGATACCGAAGCGCATGCCCACACCGAGCAGTGCGCTGGACTGCTGATCCTTGAAGCAACGCCAGAGTATTCCCGCTGTGGAGTCCGAAAGGCCGGATGTCTCGTTGTCTGCAACAGGGGCATAACCATAACCGAACACTGGATCGCTGATCAATTGCTTCACTCCGGCAGTGCCCAGCGGCGCTGCGGCGCCACCGCCCACGGGTGCGAAGGGAAAGTTGGTAGGACTCATGGGCAAGCCGGGATTGAAGGCCGGATTAAAACCGGTATTGCCGCCCGCGACGGAAAAGTCAACATGGGTGCGCGTCTTCACAAAAGGCAGAATGAGGCCCGCAGTCAGGTCTTCGCTGAGACCATAGGCCAGAATAATCTGCGCCGCTTCCAGCTCTGCCTTGGTGTGAAGCGAGCTGGCGCCCAGTGTCGCGCTGGGTCCCAGCAACGCCAGCGCAGGGAAGACCGCTCCATCAAGATTAAGGCCATCGTAAGCGGCATTGAAACCCTGACGATCGCCATTGTTGTCGTACCACTTGTCGTAGCTGTTCACGCGCAGCTCAATCCGGGTCGCCCAGCGTCCGGCTGGCGCCATGGAGTCGAGGGCATGGACCGAGGCCGCAGGCAGGGAATCGGCTTGAGCAGAAATCGCAGCGCACAGCATGAATAGCGATACTGAAAATACGCGGATTTTATTGAACAAGATTTACACCAGTCCCAATTGTTGCGCCGACAAGGCCGCCTCGGCGCGGGAAGAAACGTTTAATTTTCGATAGATATTTTTCACGTAGCCGGGAATGGTGTTTGGGCTGATACCCAGCAGACGCGCCGTTTCCGGCAAGGTCATGCCTTTGGCGATAAAGCGCAACACCTCATTTTCCCGCTCGGTCAGTTGTTCATATTCCGGTAGCGGTGCAGGCTGGAAATGGCCCAGCATCTTGCGGGCGATCGCGGGAGACAAGGGCGGGCTGCCTTCGGCGATGCCTTTGAGCAATTCGATGATCTGCGCCAGTGGTTGGTCTTTCAGCAAATACCCTTGTGCGCCGGCGCGCAGTGCCGGAAACAGGTGTTCATTGTCATCGAAAATGCTGGCGACGATGCACAGTGTTTGCGGTGCGTTGCGGTTGAGCTCGCTGATGAGCTCCACCCCGCTTCCATCGGGTAAACCGAGGTCTATCAGAGCGAGGTCCGGTGCGGGATGCTTGGCCAGCCACGCGCGCGCTTCCGCCAGATTGCCGGTGCAGTGCAACTCGATGCCGGAAAATACGGTCGCCAATGCCTGGCTGAGCCAGGATTGCGAGTCGGGAACATCGTCGAGTATGAGTGCGGTTTTCATCGGGTTGGATGATAGCGGATGCAGATTATTTTGTACCCCCATGTTCAGGGGGTAAGCGACGAGAACGGGACGCAGCATTCCATGCGGCATCCATGCGGCTGGACAGGTTGCAAAGCCAGTGTCGCCCCCAGCGAGGCTGCGCGTGCCTGCATGCCGGTCATGCCCCGATGCGGTTTCAGGCCAGAGGCGGGTAAGCCAATGCCGTCGTCTTCGATACTGAAACAGAAATTCTTTTCGTCAATTTGCGTGACGATGCTGATGTGGCTGGCCTGGGCATGGCGCAGCACATTGGTGACAGCCTCGCGCAGAATGCGGCTCAAATTAAGCGCCGCTTCCGCGCTGACCACTGCATCGGTTTCCTGTTCGGGGAAACGCCAATTTAGCGCGAGCCCTGCATCATGCACACGCTGCCCGTTTTCCACGCGCATGTCCGCCAACAGGTCGCCCAGCGGTGTGGCGGCGTGCGCCGAGCGGGATACTACATCACGCAAATCCTGCAATGCAGACCGCGCCAGATCGGCTTCTTTTGGCAGGTTGGCGCGCTGTGCGGAGATGGCGAGGCCGAGCAGTTTGGCGCCCATATCATCATGCAGGTCGCGATAGATGCGGTTGCGCTCGTCCATCATGGCACGCTGTTTTTCCATGCCCTGCATGTCGGCGAACTGCGTTTCGAGTTCCGCGTGTTTGGCGCGCACCCGTTGTTCCAGATCGGCATTCAATAGCTCGACTTGATTGAGCGCCATGACAAAACGGCTGGTCATGATGCTGCCGACAACCAGAAAGAATATGGGCGCACCATAGTGCAACCAGTGAGTATCTCCACTTTGCAGTATGGAAGCCTGCTTCAGCCAATCATGGATGCCGAACACGATGCTCAGACACAACGCGCCTATCAGCAACAGAATATCCAGTTGTGGAGTGCGTAGTGCCGTGCGCAGCAGATACCAAACGACCGCGAGGCTGCTGAACAGGGTGGCCAGATGCCAGATCATGGCGGCAGGTATCGACCAACTTTCCGGCATCAGTAACTGGCTCAACGGTGATGCAAACAGTATCAGCCACAACACCCTTTCGAGCGGGGGTTTCCGCAAGCCGAGAAAGCGCAGCAGCGAGATCATTATCAATGAGACGAATACCTGAACGCTTGAGGCGATTATCGTCTCCCATAATCGCGCCGCGAACGGGATGGACTGGATGTACAGGTTACTCGAATGGACAGACCACACCAAAGATGATAGACCGAAAAAACCAAACATCGTGTCCTGACGGCGGCGGCGCCATAAGTCCAGCATGAACAACCCCATCGCGGCGATGATCAGCGTGACTGCCTGATTGAGCGTGATGCGCCAGAAAAACTTCCCCTCGTATTCAGGACGCAATTCGCTTTCCGGGCCGACATGCACGGCGGACAGGCTACCTAAAGAATATGACGGGGAGTGGACACGGAGAAGCAAGGTGTTTTCGCCTGGCTGGAGCAGGCTGGGCGGAGCCAGAAATAGCAGGGGTCGATTCCAGTTGCGCGAGATCGGGTCGCTGAACTTCCCGCCATCGCCCAGAAACATCCCATTCAGATATACCGCCGCGTTCATGCATAAGCGTGGCAAGTAGACACCCTGTACCTCAGACGGTGATTCGTGCAACGTAAAACGCAACCGATACCAGCCATCTCCACCGGCACCGGGGCGGCTGACACTCCACAAATCGGGCAGTTTCAACGGCGCCCATTGCGCGTCTTCCGCCGGAGGTATATCTCCTGGCTGCATCACAAATTCAGCGTCATGCAGCTCTAATACTTCTGAGGCCTGTACGTTGGATGTTGCCAGCAAGAAAAGCAGCGCAAACGCAATCAGGCGGCTTGTGGCCGGGCTGATTTTGGCAGTGCGGAAGAAATTCGACAGATGCATGGATGTTAAGTCTAGCAAATTCTCATTATCAGAATAGTGTGAGTTTGTACATGCGTGCCGGACAAGCATGAAACTGTCACATGCTTCGTGTTAGAATGCGCGCCTTTTGTTTTATCTTCGGAGATTGAATGATGTTTATCAGTAATGCATATGCAGAAGCGTCTGCGGCTGCGCCGGTCGGCGGAATCATGGATTTTCTGCCGCTGATCGCGTTGGTGGCGGTGTTTTATTTTCTGGTATTGCGCCCGCAAAGCAAGCGTGCCAAGGAACAGAAGGCCATGATCGCAGCCCTGCAACGCGGCGATGAAGTCGTGACTGCGGGAGGCGAAGTCGGCAGTGTAAACAAGGTCTACGAACAATTCGTCGGTGTGGAACTCGCAGAGAATCTGGTCGTGATGGTACAAAAAAGCGCCATCCAGAGCGTGTTGCCCAAGGGAACGATCAAATCTATTAAGTAAGGGGACTGGTTCGTGGCCGTAGCCTGTAGCCGCCAGCCGCCACTCCCTTAATCATTCGAGGTTTCAATGAATCAATATCCATTGTGGAAATATCTGCTCATCCTGGCCGCGTTGCTGGCCGGGTTGATCTACACCTTGCCGAATCTTTTTGGTGAATCGCCTGCGGTGCAGGTATCGCCGTTGCGCGCCAGCTTGAAAGCGGATGCTGCTTTGCTGGAACGTGTGGGGAATGTATTGAGCGCAGCCAGCCTGGTTCCGGAAATTGCCACACTGGACGGCAACAGCGTCAAAGCCCGTTTTGCCGATACCGATAGCCAGATGATAGCCAAGGATGTTTTGGTCAATCAGATGGGCGAAGACTACGTAGTCGCGCTCAATCTGTTGCCGCGTTCGCCGCAGTGGCTGACCAAACTCAATGCGCTGCCGATGTACCTCGGCCTGGACTTGCGCGGCGGGGTGCATTTCCTGCTGCAAGTGGACATGAATGCCGCTCTGAACAATGCGTTGGAAGTAGCCACAGGTGATATCCGCAGCGCGTTGCGCGAGCAGAACATCCCTTATTCCGGAGTGGGCCGGGACGGCAAGGTTTTAATGGTGAAGTTCCGTGATTCCGAGGCGCGAAACAAGGGTGAAGCCGAGATCAGGCAGCGCTTTTCGGACTACACGGTGAATGAAAAGGATGCAGGCGGGGAATACAACCTTCTCGTCACCCTGAAACCGGAAATGGAAAAACGTACTCGGGATTCCGCAGTGCAGCAGAATCTGGTCACCCTGCGCAATCGCGTGAACGAACTGGGCGTGGCCGAACCGTTGATCCAGCAACAAGGCGCCGATCGTGTGGTGGTGCAACTGCCGGGGGTGCAGGACACGGCGCGCGCCAAGGACATCCTGGGGCGCACCGCAACGCTGGAAGTGCGCATGGTGGATGAGGAGCATGTGATCGGCGCAGGCGGACTAGCGCCGTTCGGCACCGATATGTTCAAAGACCGCCAGGGCGCAACATTATTGGTGAAGAAGCAGGTGATACTCACCGGCGAGCGCATCAACGATGCTCAGCCCGGTTTCGACAATCGTACCAATGAAGCGGCAGTGCATATCAATCTTGACGGTGCGGGTGCGCGCAAATTCAAGGAAGCGACGCGCGAAAATGTCGGCAAGCGCATGGCGATCATCCTGTTTGAAAAAGGCAAGGGCGAGATCGTCACTGCGCCGGTGATCCGCGAAGAGATCGGCGGCGGGCGCGTGCAGATCAGCGGCAGCATGAGCGCCATGGAAGCGCAGGACACCGCATTACTATTGCGCGCCGGCGCGCTGGCGGCGCCGATGGAAATCATCGAGGAGCGCACCATCGGACCCAGTCTTGGCGCGGACAACATCACGCGCGGTTTTGATTCCACCAAGATCGGTTTCATCATGGTTTCGGCATTCATGATCGTCTACTACCTGATGTTCGGCATGATTTCCGTGCTGGCGCTGGGGGCGAACCTGCTGCTGCTCGTGGCGTTGCTGTCCATGATGCAAGCCACGCTCACTTTGCCGGGTATGGCAGGCATCGCGCTGACACTGGGTATGGCGATCGATGCGAACGTGCTGATCAACGAGCGCATCCGCGAAGAACTGCGCAATGGCGTTACGCCACAGGCCGCAATCCATGCCGGATATGACCGGGCATTCAGCACCATTCTCGACTCCAACGTCACCACCATGATCGCCGGAATCGCGCTGTTCATGTTCGGATCGGGGCCGATCAAGGGATTTGCGGTGGTGCTGTGCCTGGGTATCCTGACCTCGATGTTCAGCGCGGTGCTGGTATCGCGGGCGATGGTGAATCTGATGTACGGACGCAAGGCGCGACTCACTCGCATAGCGATAGGCTGACCCTCTCCCTAACCCGCTCGCGGGAGAGGGGATATCAGCTCTCCCATAAGGGGAGAAAGTTGGAGAGAGGGTAAAATTAACGAGGAACAATAAACATGGATTTCTTCAAGATAAAAAATGACATCCCGTTCATGAGCTATGGCCGGTACACCACTGCCATTTCGCTGGTGACGTTCCTGTTAGCGGTATTTTTTCTTGCCACCCGGGGGCTGAATTTTGGCGTGGATTTCACTGGCGGCACGGTGATGGAAGTGCATTACGCGCAATCAGCTGATCTTGCCAAAGTACGCGAGCAGCTTGCCGTGACGGGGTTGCCGGATGCGCTGGTGCAGAATTTCGGTTCCAGCCGCGATGTGCTGATCCAGGTGCCGCTCAAACAGAACATGGCCGGCGCGAAATTGAGCGAACAAGTGATGGATACCCTGCGCAAGCAGGATGCCAGCGTCGAGATGCGCCGCATTGAATTCGTCGGGCCGCAGGTCGGCAATGATCTGGTGGAGAACGGAGCGCTGGCTTTGCTGCTGGTATCGATGGGTATCGTCGGTTACCTGTGGTTGCGCTTCGAGTGGAAATTCGGCCTGTCCGCCATCATTGCCAACTTGCATGATGTGGTCATCATCCTCGGTTTTTTCGCCTTTTACCAATGGGAATTCTCGCTGTCCGTGCTGGCGGCGCTGATGGCGGTGTTGGGCTATTCAGTGAACGAATCGGTGGTGGTGTTCGATCGTATCCGCGAAAACTTCCGCAAGATGCGCAAGGCGGAGGTGGCCGAGATCATTGATAACGCCATTACGCGCACCATGTCGCGCACCATCATCACTCACGGGTCCACTCAGATGATGGTCGGCGCGATGCTGTTCCTCGGCGGCGAGACGCTGCACTACTTCGCAATGGCTTTGACCATCGGCATCCTGTTCAGCATCTACTCTTCGGTGCTGGTCGCCAGCCCGCTGTTGATGTTGTTCGGCGTGTCGCGTGCGGACTTCATCAAGCCGGAAAAGTCCGAGGCCGAAGAAGTATTGCCTTGAGAGTGTCCTGAAGCCGTGGATTTACTCGCCGCATTCATTGATCTCGTCCTGCATCTGGACACGCACCTGCTGAAACTTACCGTGGACTACGGCGTGTGGGTATACGCCATCCTGTTCCTGATCATCTATTGCGAAACCGGACTGGTGATTACCCCGTTTCTGCCCGGCGATTCGCTGTTGTTCGTTGCGGGCGCGCTGTGCGGGATGGGCGCGCTGCAACTGGAGATGCTGGTGCCGTTGCTGGTGCTGGCGGCATTCAGCGGCGACAACACAAATTACTGGATCGGACGCCTCGTGGGAATACCCCTGTTGAAGCGTGCCGATGGGCTGATCAAGCGCGAGCACCTCGACAAGACCCACGCTTTCTACGAGAAGCACGGCGGCAAGACCATCATCTTTGCGCGTTTTCTGCCTGTCATTCGCACCTTTGCGCCGTTTGTCGCAGGCATCGGCCTGATGCACTATCGCCTGTTCATGATGTTCAGCGCGCTGGGCAGTGTGTTGTGGATAACCAGCCTCACCGTGTCCGGCTATTTATTCGGCAACATCCCGGTGGTGAAGGACAACCTCACGCTGATCATTCTCGGAATCATCGTGATTTCCCTGCTGCCCGCATTGCTTGAGTTCATTCGCCACCGCAAAGGCAGTCGTACCGCTTGAGCGAAATACGCGATATGCTGGCAGTCCTTCCCCTGCCCATCGTTTTGTTCTTCTCGCATGCAAAATCGGGTATCATGAACAAATAATGAAGTGAAAAAGGGAGGAAGCAGTATGGACTTTTTTTCATTTAATAACCCGTGCCGCAACAGCCTTATTCTTACCGCAGCGGTTGCCGCGTCCGCACTGATGTCGCTCGCATGGGCAGAGCCGGCTTCCACCACCAAGTTTACCAACATCGGCAGTATCGCCAACACGCGCCACAACCTGACCCAGCAACCCATCGGTGCAGGCGCAGGATGGATGAGCCTGTCGCGCAACGATTACGGCGAAGTGTGCGTGTATTGCCATACCCCTCACGGCAGCCAGACGTTGCCGCAGATGCCGCTGTGGAACCGTACCATCAAAGCCACTACCTACACCACCTACGACCAGCTTGGAACTTCTACCCTGACCGGGACGGTTTCGCAGCCGGGCAACCCCTCCCTGACCTGCCTGAGCTGTCACGATGGACAGACGGCCATCGACTCGATCATCAACATGCCCGGCTCAGGGAATTATCAGGCCAGCCAGACCACAATCCAGAACAATGCGTTCCTGGATACATGGCCGGGTGGTCCGGGAGGGAGTATCTATGGCGGACATGGCACGCTTGCGAACGACCCCGTGACTTTGGGCAATTATGGCGAGTGCATGGCCTGCCATTCGCCATCGGGCGATCAGTGGGGTTCGGCCGCACCCAATTTTGACACGTTCTATATCGGCACCGACCTGACCAACGATCACC
>Ga0154718_1152_pt1 | contig 15821 bp, 18 predicted proteins | sample Rifle2008BG16ft_FD_105726 | JGI IMG/M metagenome (GOLD analysis project Ga0154718, IMG submission 105726) | Betaproteobacteria bacterium RBG_16_56_24
CCTGCTCGGCATCCTGGTCAAGGACAAGAACATCGGCAAACTGATCGTGCCTATCGTGCCGGACGAATCGCGCACTTTCGGCATGGACGGGCTGTTCCGCCAGATCGGCATCTTCTCGCAGGTCGGGCAGCTCTATACCCCGCAGGATGCCGACCAGCTGCTGTTCTACAAGGAAGACAAGAACGGCCAGATTTTGCAGGAAGGCATCAACGAAGCGGGCGCGATGTCCTCGTGGATCGCCGCCGCAACGTCTTATGCGAATCACGGCGCGGCGACGATCCCGTTCTATATCTATTACTCGATGTTCGGCTTCCAACGTGTCGGCGATCTGGCCTGGGCGGCTGGCGACATGCTGGCGCGCGGCTTCCTGCTTGGCGGCACGGCGGGGCGCACCACGCTGAACGGCGAAGGCTTGCAGCATGAGGACGGCCACAGCCACCTGATGTCGGCGACCATTCCGAATTGCGTGTCCTACGATCCGACCTTCGCCTACGAACTCGCGGTGATCATTCATGACGGCATGCGCCGCATGTATGTCGAACAACAGGATGTGTTCTACTACCTCACGGTGATGAACGAAAACTATGCACATCCGGCGATGCCCAAGGGTGCGGAGGAAGGCATCATCAAGGGGATGTACCTGTTCAGAGGACAGAAGACAGAGGACAGAGGACAGAAGACAGAGGACAGAGGACAGAAAAAAACAAAAGTGCAACTGATGGGCAGCGGCACTATCCTGCGCGAGGTGATCGCGGCGGCGGAGTTGCTGGAGAAGGACTTCGGCGTGGCATCGGACGTCTGGAGCGTGACCAGTTTCACCGAGTTGCGCCGCGAGGGCATGGATTGCGAGCGCTGGAACATGCTGCATCCGGAAGCCAAACCGCGTGCCAGCTATGTCGAGCAATGTCTGAGCGGCCGCAGCGGTCCGGTGATCGCCGCGACAGATTACATGCGCTCTTTCGCCGACCAGATCCGTCCATTCCTGTCCGGGCATTACAAGGTGCTGGGCACCGACGGCTTCGGCCGTTCCGACACCCGCAAGAAGCTGCGCAAATTTTTTGAAGTTGATCGTCACTTCATCGCGATTGCCGCATTGAAGGCGCTGGCCGAAGAGGGTAAGGTGAATGCCGGCGAAGTCAGCAAAGCGATCAGGCTTTACAAGATCAATCCAGATAAACCCAATCCATCGACTGTGTAAGGTTAAGGGAGACACATCGTGGCAGAAATGAAACAAGTATCGGTGCCGGACATCGGCGACTACAAGGACGTGAGCATCATCGAGGTGATGGTGAAGGCCGGCGACTCGATCAGCGCTGATGACAACCTGGTGACGCTGGAAACCGACAAGGCGGCAATGGACGTGCCGTCGCCGTATGCCGGCGTGATCAAGGAGATGAAGGTCAAGGTCGGCGACAAGGTATCGCAGGGCTCGGTGATTTTAGTTATGGAGTGCGCAGACTCGTCTGTGCCTTCACAAGGTGTAGCTCAGACCGCATTGAAAAGCGCAGACGAGCCCGCGCACTCCAAACAGCAACCCGCAGTTGCCGTACCAGCGCCGGTTGCTGCGAAGCAAGCTATTGCACCAATGCCTGTAGCTGCAATCCTGCCACCTGTATCCGGAGGCAAAGCCCACGCCAGTCCCGCGATACGCCGTTTCGCGCGTGAGCTCGGCGTGCAGATCGCTCAAGTCAAAGGCAGCGGCGAGAAAGGCCGTGTCACCAAAGACGACGTGCAGTTGTTCGTTAAGGCCGCGCTCGCACAACCGCAAGGCGCGGCAGGCGGCAGCGGATTGCAGGTGCTGGCGATGCCGGTGGTGGACTTTGCAAAGTTCGGCGCGATCGAAACCAGACCGCTGTCGCGTATCAAAAAGATCTCCGGCGCCAATCTGCATCGCAACTGGGTGACTATTCCGCATATCACGCAATTCGACGAGGCAGACATCACCGAAATGGAGGCTTTCCGCAAGGAACTCAATGTTGAATACGCCAAACAGAACATCAAGATCACGCCGCTGGCTTTCATGCTCAAGGCGGTCGTGGTCGCGCTGCAGCAGTTTCCGGAATTCAACGCATCGCTGGATACCGGCGGCGAGAATCTGGTGCTCAAGCAATATTTTCACATCGGCGTGGCGGTGGATACGCCTGACGGACTGATGGTGCCGGTGCTGCGCGATGTGGACAAGAAGGGCATAGTGCAGCTTGCCAAAGAACTCGGCGAGGTCAGCGCGCGTGCACGGGAGAAAAAAATTACCGCAGCCGAGATGCAGGGCGGTTGCTTCTCGATCTCCAGCCTGGGAGGTATCGGCGGCACGGCTTTCACGCCCATCATCAACGCGCCTGAGCTGGCGATCCTGGGCGTATCCAGAGCCATCATCAAGCCCATGCATCAGGATGACACTTTCGTGGCGCGCCTGATGCTGCCGCTGTCGCTGTCCTATGACCACCGCGTGATAGACGGCGCGGCGGCGGCGCGTTTCATCGTTTTCCTCTCGCAAGTGCTGGCGGATACACGCCGCCTGGCATTGTAATCAGTGAGCAAAAAAGCGCTCGGCATTCTGGGAGGGACCTTCGACCCGATTCATTTCGGGCACTTGAGGCTTGCCGAGGAGATGCTGGAACTGGCTGACCTCGATCATATCCGCTTCATTCCCGCCGGCATGCCGCCGAACCGCGATGCACCGCAGGTGTCTGCGCAGCATCGCAGCGCGATGGTGCGGCTGGCGATTGCCGACCAGCCCGCCTTCGTGCTGGACGATCGCGAGGTCGATCGCACCACGCCCTGTTATACCGTGGATACCTTGCGCGAATTGCGCGCCGAACTGGGCGCGGCGCAGCCGCTTTGTCTGCTGATGGGCGGTGACGCATTTCTGCAACTGCACACATGGCATGAGTGGGAACGATTGTTCGATCTGGCTCACATCGTGGTGGGTTACCGCCCCGGTTTCACGCTGGAAGAGCGCATCCACAGCGCGACGGAGAGATTGCGCCGGCACTACCAGCAGCGCTTATGCGCTGTCGCTGCCTTGTCGCAACAACCTTCCGGCGGAGTCGTCGAACTGGCGATCCCCAAACTGGAAATCTCCGCCACGCTGATCCGCAGCCGCGTGGCGGAAAATCGCAGCATACGCTACCTGCTGCCGAACCCGGTGGCCGACTACATTCATCAACATCACCTGTACGCACCATGCTGACTACCGAAGAAAAAACCCAAGCCGTCATCGCCGCTCTTGAAGATATCAAGGCCGCCAACATCACCGTGATCGACACCAGCAAGCTCAGCTCGTTGTTCGATCGCATGGTCATCGCCAGCGCCGCATCCAAACGCCAAACCAGGGCGCTTGCGGACAATGTGGTAGTCAAGCTCAAGGAGCGGGGCGAAGAAGCGCTGGGGTGCGAGGGGGAGGACAGCGGCGAATGGATACTGGTGGATCTGAATGAAGTGCTGGTTCACATCATGCAGCCTGCCGTCCGCGATTACTACAACCTGGAAGAGTTGTGGAGCAAGGCGCAGGCGGCGCGGCCCAAGCTGGCGAAGCCGCCAAGATAGAGATGAAACTGCTCATCGTCCCGGTCGGACACAAGATGCCGGACTGGATCACGACAGGCTTCAACGAGTACGTCAAACGCATGCCGCGCGAGGCCAGGATAGAACTGTTGGAGATCAGGCCAGAGCCGCGCACCACCGGTAAAACGGTGGCTCAGATCATGGAAACCGAAGCGCAGCGCATACTCGCTGTTCTGCCGCAGAATTGCCTGCGCATCGCCCTGGATGAACGCGGCGCGCAGCCCACCACCAGGCAATTCGCCAAACAGATGCAGGACTGGATGCGCGAGGGGCGCGATGTGGCATTCATCATCGGTGGCGCCGACGGTTTGCATGAATCGGTCAGGCAGGCTGCGCATCAACTGTTGGCATTGTCCGCGCTCACTTTGCCGCATGCGGTTGTGCGTGTCCTGCTTGCCGAACAGTTGTATCGGGCGCATAGTCTGATGCACAATCACCCCTATCACCGGGAATAAAAATCTCCATACAACCACAGTGCTCAGGCGATATCAGATGAGAAAACGTTTATGAACGTCATTCAGACACATATCTACCTCGCCTCGCAAAGTTCGCGCCGTCGCGAATTGCTCAGGCAAATCGGCGTCAACTTCGAAATGCTGCTGTTGCGCTCCGACGTGTGCCGCAACATGGATGTGGATGAAACTATCCGTGCCGACGAGCAGCCGGAAGGCTATGTGCGGCGGCTTTGCCAGGCAAAGATCGAGGCAGGTTGTGCCGCGCTGAAGTTGCGCAACCTGCCTGCATACCCGGTGCTGGCTGCCGACACCGATGTCGCGCTGGACGGCAAGATCCTGGGAAAACCGGAAAATGCCGAACATGCTGCCGCCATGCTGCGCCAGCTTTCCGGGCGGGAGCATCAGGTGCACAGCGCGGTTGCGATCGCGCTGGGCAAACATATCGAAACGGCGCTTTCAACCTCGACCGTGCGCTTCGCCAAGCTCAGCGAAGACCGTATCCGCCGGTATCTGCTCACCCGTGAATATACGGACAAGGCCGGCGGCTATGCCATCCAGGGGCAGGCCGGAGCATTCGTCGAGCATCTTTCCGGCAGCTATTCCGGCGTCATGGGGCTGCCGCTGTTTGAAACCGTGCAATTGTTGCGGCATTTTGATTACCCCACGCCGTGAGCGATGAAATCCTCATCAACGTCACTCCGCAGGAAACACGTGTCGCGGTGATGCAGCTGGGAGTGGTGCAAGACCTGCACATAGAGCGCACCAGCAGCAGAGGTATTGCCAGTAACGTATATCTTGGCAAGGTTAAACGCATCCTGCCCGGTATGCAGTCGGCATTTATCGACATCGGCCTGGATCGATCGGCCTTTCTGCATGTCGCTGATATCTGGGAAAACAACAGCAACGGCGATGCAGCCAAACCGATCGAGAAAGTCCTCTTCGAAGGCCAGTCCTTGCTGGTGCAGGTCATCAAGGAGCCCATCGGCAGCAAGGGCGCGAGGCTTTCCACACAGATCAGCATAGCCGGACGCCTGCTGGTATACCTGCCTCAGGAGACCCACATCGGCGTGTCGCAGCGCATCGAGAGCGAGGAACAGCGCGATGCCTTGCGGGCCAGGTTGCATGCCGTGCTGCCCGCCGAACATCGGGGAGGATACATCATCCGCACCATGGCGGAAGCCTCGGCAGAACTGGATTTTGCCGCCGATATCGCCTATCTGGACAAGCTGTGGGGCAATTTGCAGGCTGCCGCGAAAACCGGAAGCGCTCCGCAATTGCTGTATCAGGAACTTGACATCAGCCTGCGCGTGTTGAGAGATTTCGTCAGCCATGCCACTGCACGCATTCTGGTCGATTCTCGCAGCACTTACCAGAGGATGCTGGAGTTCGCGCAATCCTACAACCCGATCGCATGCGATCATCTTGAGCACTATCCGGGAGAGCGCCCGCTGTTTGATCTGTACGGCGTGGAAGAAGAGATCGAACGCGCCTTGTCCAAGCGCGTTGATCTCAAATCAGGAGGCTATCTCATCATCGACCAGACCGAAGCCATGACCACCGTGGATGTAAACACCGGCGGTTTTGTCGGGCTGCGCAATTTTGACGACACCATTTTCAAGACCAACCTGGAAGCCACGCAGGTCATTGCGCGGCAACTGCGCTTGCGCAACCTGGGCGGCATCATCATCTGTGATTTTATCGACATGGATACCCAGGAACATCGCGACGCGGTGCTGAAAGAATTCAGGAAGGCACTGGCGCGCGACCACACGCGCATCAACGTGAACGGCTTTTCATTGCTGGGATTGCTGGAAATGACCCGCAAGCGCACCCGCGAAAGTCTGGCGCATGTTCTATGCGAGCCTTGTCCGACCTGCCAGGGGCGCGGAGAAGTGAAAACGGCGCAGACCGTGTGTTATGAAATCCTGCGTGAAATCGTCCGCGAAGCGCGCCAGTTCAACGCGCGTGAATACCGCATTCTGGCTTCGCAGCAGGTGATAGATATGTTTCTGGATGAGGAGTCGCAAGCCCTCGCGCAGCTTTCAGATTTCATCGCCAAGCCCATTTCACTGCAAGTCGAGACGGTTTATGGCCAGGAGCAGTACGATGTCATTCTGATGTAAAAACACATTCTGACGCAAGAAGTTGCGGTAACTCGCACGGCTTGTCAACTTTCGATTCGCGTTTCGCAAAACGCGCTTATTGAGCTTTACATAATTGAAGACAACGTTCGGAACAAGTGCCGCAGTAAGCGAAACCCACCCCTCCGTCATTCCGGCCTTTGCCGGAATAACGGCTGCTGTAAAGGTATCTGTCATGAATTGTCACCTTTCGGGTGAGGTTTTTTGTAGGAGCCCGATAAATCGGGCTCCTACAACTGCGGGTTTTTAGGATGAATAAAAAATCCGGCAAATGCCGGATTTTTTATCGCTGCAAGCACAGAAAAACACCGTGCAAGGTTATCGTCATCAACCCGCCCAGATTTCCGAGCCGTTTTCTGTCCATTTTGAGTTGATGCAGGTAGCGATTTGATTTTTTGGCGCAAAAACCGGCTTGATTTTCTTTCCGGTCGAGAATGAGAAAAAATGTTGTTCGGAAAAATGCAAGGGAGCAGCCACCGCCAGATACAAAGTCCCTTTGTACACGCCGACCGGAATCGCCTGTTTCGCGCGCGCATTATCATTGGAGACCAGTTGCAGGACATCGAACGGGATGTTGATAGCCTGCACATCCACCATCAACACGCCTGACTGGATGCACAGCGCCCGTGACAGAACTTCAGGTTCGATGATTCCCATATAGACCAGCAATTCACCGGTTGGCTTGTCCATGACTTTCTTGGTTTGGTGGCGTTTCTCCACGGCATCCAGAACCTTGGCATCAATCACCCCCAGGGATTTCAGTATCTCTCCAATTTTATTGCCCTGGGTGGGATATACCTTGCCGCCGCCTTGCTGGGTCTCGGCCGCTTTAAGCAACTGGCTCTGGGAGCGGATATCGGGCCAGGAAACGTTGTCCGCTCTTACCGGGAGCGGGCTTTTTGGCGATGGATTATTCTCATTTTCATGACTCACGGGCGCCCCCTTCAAAAATCTGCAACTTTTTTTTGAAATAGATCCGGTTCCAGAATCTGCTCATGCGCGGATTATACTCTCAGGCGCGACGCTGCTGCTCTGTACCAGAATCACTTTCTGGCGAGATTTCACGCCCCTTTGCAGGGTCACCTGGCGCAATGGCACTTCAAAGAGTTCGGCGATGAACTTCAAAAGAACCTCGTTGGCGCGGCCTTCCACGGGCGGCGCGGCCAGCCTTATCTTGAGCGCCTCGCTGTGCAATCCGGCGATCTCGCTGCGTTTCGCGCCCGGCTGGACATGCAAAGTCAGCGTGATGTCATCACCTTCGCATCGATACCAGCCGTTCAGCATCCGGGGCGCCTCACAGCAATCGTGTTGCCATGCCTTCAAACATTGCCAATGGCACATACAGGACGATCTGGCAGATCACCAGAAGAAACAGCGGGGACAGGTCCACGTTGCCGATCAGCGGCAAGATGCGTTGTATCGGACGCAGGAAGCGCTGGGTGATCGCCGAAAGCAAAGGGGCCAGCGGGGTATAGGGGTTGATCCAGGACAGGATCGCCTGCACCACCAGCGCCCCCATCAATAAATACAGGCTTAATCTGGCCAGAGCCACTGCGCTCAAGGCCAGCAAGCCGGGCAGCGGGAATCGCTCGAACGGATAGCCCTGCAACGCCAGGGTCAGGGTCAAATAGATCATCTCGAAAAAGAAAGCCAGCAGCAAGGTTGAGCTATCCATGAGCCGGACAGAAGGAATGTAGCGGCGGGCGCGCAACACCAGAAAATCGGTGAGCGCCATGACGAATTCACCGGCGGGATTGCGCAGCGGGGCGCGCAGCCATTGCAGCAGGAAACGGAACAACAGCACCCCTGCAAATCCTTGCAGGAAAACATCGAGTAATAATTGGGCCATATTTCCAAGCATTATTTCTCACCCGGTTCATCGCCCATTTCACGCGACCGTGCTGCGGCCGCTTGTGCTGCCTGGGCGATATGTTCGGCAACATGATTGGCATCCATGCTGAGCAAGGCGCGTTCGGTAGTGCCATTTTTGGAGGTGACGCGGGCGCGCAACACGCTGGCATCCTCCTCGCTGGAGGCGGCCAATTTACTTGCTCCCAGAAATGTGGCCAGGCTCAAACGGCGCGCTTCTCCGGAGCTGAATCCCAGTTCGCGGGCTGCCTGTTGCAGCGCTTCGATGAAATAAAACACGTAAGCCGGACCACTGCCGGAAATAGCCGTGACGGCATCCAGCATCGCTTCGTCTTGCAGCCACAAGGTTTCTCCCACCGCCGCTAAAATGCTCTGTGCCTGTTCGCGCTGTGCCGCGCTCACCGCCGGCAAGGCATACAAACCGGTCATGCCGCTCCGGATCAATGCCGGCGTATTCGGCATGGCGCGCACGATGTTCTGTGTACCCAGCCAGCGTGCGATGTCCGTAGCACGAATCCCGGCGGCGATGGAGATGATAAGCTGGCCGGAAAGCAGGGGCGACATTTGTTTTGCTACGTCGCGTAACTGCTGAGGTTTTACTGCCAGTACGATGATTTTGCTGCCTGCAATACCGGTCGCCAGCTCTGCCGTGACTTTTATTTTTATGCCGAATTCATCTTGTAACTTGGTGCGGCTATCCGCGCTGATCTCGACCACGCTGATTTGATGCGCGTAGCCATTGCCAAGCAAGCCGCCGATCAAAGCGCTTGCCATATTGCCGCCGCCGATGAAACAGATGTTCATATATTTTTTCTCCATAAACCGTAAGCCATGCGAGCTGGAATCAAGTGTAGGTTGAGCTATGCCTGTCCTGAGCCTGTCGAAGCGGCCCGATATGGTGGGCATAGCCCACCTTACGGTTTTTGCCTACTCCCAAAAATTGCGGTGCCGATGCGCACCATGGTCGCACCTTCCGCAATCGCGGCGGCAAAATCGTGCGACATGCCCATCGATAAAGTATCCAGCCGCAAGCCTTGCCGGTTCAATTGGTCGCGCAATTCCCGCAATTGCGCGAAGGGCATCCGCTGCCTGGCAAAATCATCACTGGGCGCGGGAATCGCCATCAAGCCGCGCAATTTCAGCCCCGGCAGCTTCGCAACGGCATGAGCCAACTCGCTCGCCTCAGCCGGAGATGCACCGCCTTTGCTGGCTTCCCTGCTGATATTCACCTGCAAGCATACCTGAAGCGCAGGCAGATTCGCGGGGCGCTGCTCTGACAGGCGTTCGGCGATCTTCAATCTGTCCACGCTGTGCACCCAGGCGAAGTTGCCTGCGATGGCGCGCGTCTTGTTGCTCTGGATCGGGCCGATGTAATGCCACTCGATCGGCAAGTCATGCAGCGCGGCGATCTTGTCCAATGCTTCCTGCACGTAGCTCTCGGCAAAGCGGGTCTGTCCGGCTCGAAATGCTTCGCGCAGCGCATCGGGCGCGAAGGTTTTGCTGACTGCCAGCAAACGAATGCCGCTTGGGTCACGACCCGCTCCGGCAGCCGCTGCCACCATCGTGTCGCGCACGGCTTGCAAGTTGGAAGCGATTGTTGTCATAATCCCATACGCTACAAATCCTAATTCGCGCGGCTCCTATTTCTGGGGCACAGGGCCGCCTCATCAAACCGGGACGATTATAATGGATATCACTGAACTGCTTGCTTTTGGCGTCAAGAACAAGGCCTCAGACCTGCATCTTTCTGCCGGACTGCCGCCGATGATACGCGTGCATGGCGACATACGCAGGATCAACTTGCCGGCGATGGAACACAAGGAAGTGCACGCGCTTGTGTATGACATCATGAATGACGGGCAGCGCAAGTTTTATGAGGAGAACAAGGAGCTGGATTTCTCCTTTGAGGTTCCCGGACTCGCGCGTTTCCGCGTCAATGCCTTCGTGCATAATCGCGGCGCGGGCGCGGTCATGCGCACCATCCCGTCCAAGATATTGTCTTTGGAGGAACTAAAGGCCCCGAAGATATTCGAGAGTATCTCCGATTTCCCGCGCGGCATGGTGCTGGTGACCGGGCCTACCGGGTCCGGAAAATCCACTACGCTGGCCGGAATGGTCAACCATCGCAACGAAAACGAGATGGGCCACATCCTGACCGTGGAAGACCCGATCGAATTCGTGCATGAAAGCAAGAAATGCCTGATCAACCAGCGCGAAGTCGGCCCGCATACGCTGTCTTTCCAGAACGCATTGCGCAGCGCCCTGCGCGAGGACCCGGACGTGATCCTGGTGGGCGAAATGCGCGACCTGGAGACCATACGCCTGGCGATGTCCGCTGCGGAAACCGGGCACCTGGTGTTCGGCACGCTGCACACCAGCTCGGCGGCCAAGACCATAGACCGTATCATCGACGTGTTTCCCGCCGACGAAAAGGAAATGGTGCGCGCGATGTTGTCGGAATCGTTGCGCGCGGTGATCTCGCAAGCCCTGCTCAAGACCAAGGATGGCGCCGGCCGGGTGGCCGCGCACGAAATCATGATCTGCACTCCTGCGATCCGCAACCTGATCCGCGAAGCCAAGGTGCCGCAAATGTATTCTGCCATCCAGACCGGCCAGAACATCGGGATGCAGACACTGGATCAGTGCCTGACCAATCTCATCAAGGAAAACAAGATCACGGCTGCGGAGGCGCGCACCAAGGCGGCAAACAAGGACGCGTTCCCCGGTTAACAGCTGTTTCAGGAGTCAATATCATGGAAAGAAACCAGGCCACCGAATTGGTGCACAACTTGCTGCGAGGGATGATCAGCAAGAAAGCATCAGATCTGTTCGTCACGACGGGGTTCCCGCCTGCATTCAAGGTGGATGGGCAGATGACGCCGGTCTCAAACCAGGCCCTGACTTCGCAGCATACCCAGGAGCTGGCGCGCAGCATCATGAACGACCGCCAGGCAGCGGAGTTTGAAGCCAGCCACGAATGCAATTTTGCGATCAGCCCGCACGGCATCGGGCGCTTCCGCGTCAATGTGTTCATGCAGCAGCAGCGCGTCGGCATGGTGTTGCGCACCATCACCACCAAGATTCCCGATCTCGACGAGCTGGGCATGCCGCAGACGCTCAAGGACATCGTGATGACCAAGCGCGGCCTGGTGATCGTGGTCGGCGCAACCGGTTCCGGCAAATCCACCACGCTGGCTGCAATGATCGGTCATCGCAACAAGAATAGCCGCGGGCACATCATCACCATCGAAGACCCGGTGGAATATGTGCATGAGCACGTGAACTGCATCGTTACCCACCGCGAAGTGGGTGTGGATACCGAGTCCTGGGAAGCTGCGCTGAAGAACACGCTGCGCCAGGCGCCGGATGTGATCCTGATCGGCGAGATACGCGATCGAGAAACCATGGAATACGCGGTTGCCTTTGCCGAAACCGGCCATTTGTGCATGGCCACGCTGCATGCCAACAGCGCCAATCAGGCGCTGGATCGCATCATCAATTTTTTCCCGGAAGACCGGCGCGAGCAGTTGCTGATGGATCTGTCGCTGAACATCAAGGCGCTTATTTCGCAACGCCTGATCCCGAAGAGGGATGGGGTTGGCCGGGCGCCCGCCATGGAAATCATGCTCAGCTCGCCGCTGATTTCCGATCTCATCTTCAAGGGCGAAGTTCATACCATCAAGGAGGTCATGGCCAAGTCGCGTGAACTGGGCATGGAAACCTTCGACGGGGCATTGTTCGCGCTATATGAAGATGAAAAAATCTCTTACGAAGAAGCCCTGAAAAATGCCGATTCGGTGAATGACCTGCGTCTGCGCATCAAGCTGGAGGGCAAGGGTTCCAAGGATAGGGATGTGATGAGTAATACGCAGAACCTGAAAATGACCTGACTTGCAGCCCGGCAGGGGCGTGATTTATCGCGCCCCTACAACCGATTGCTTCCAGACACGATTTTGTATTCCAGCAAACGGCACTCGATCGCGCCGTTGAACAACGGTATCTTTCTGGACGGAGACAAGCGCATCAGTTTCAGAATGGCCTTGTCAGCAGTGAACAGATAAGCCGTCCAGCCGCCGAATTTCCTTTTCAATGCATCGCCCAGTTTCGGATAAAGCCCGGCCAACTCGTCCAGTTCGCCCATGCGTTCGCCGTAGGGCAGGTTTGCCACCAGCATGCCATGATCTGCGGGCGCGGATATTTCCAGCACGTTGGCTTGCTTGAGTTGCACGCATTCAGACAATCCGGCTTCATCCAGGTTGCGCCATGCGGCCTTCAGCGCGTCGCCATACAGATCACTGCCGTAAATTTGCAATGGTTTGACCGGCAGTTCCGCGGCAATCGCCTGGTCGCGCATCCCGTTCCATGTTGCGGCATCGAAATTCTTCAGTTTCTCGAATGCGAAACTGCGCGCGATGCCGGGCTGGATGTTGAGCGACATCTGCGCCGCTTCGATCAGAAACGTGCCGCTGCCGCACATCGGGTCGAGCAGCGGTGTGCCGGGCTGCCATTTCATCAGCCGCAAAATTCCGGCGGCGAGATTCTCGCGCAGCGGCGCGATATTGGTGTGCTGGCGCACGCCGCGCTTGAACAGCGCGTCGCCGGAAGTGTCCAGATACAGCATCAGCTTGTCGTCTTCGATGAACACATGGATGCGCACGTCGGGATCAAGGGTATCCACACTGGGACGTTCGTTGCAGTGCGCGCGGAAGCGGTCGCACACGGCATCCTTGACCAGCAGCGTGATGTACTCCAGGCTTTTCAGCGGGCAGCGTATCGCCGTAGTGTTCACGCGGATGGTGTGGGTTACATCGAACCAGCGTTGCCATTGCAGACCGAACACCGCCTGATAGATATCCTGCTCGGTGCGGTATTGCGTTTCAGCAACACGCCACAGGATGCGGCTGGCGATGCGGCTTTCCAGATTGGCGCGATAACACAGTGGCCAGTCGCCGGTGAAATGCACGCCGCCCTCGGCGCTGCGCACCTGCTGTGCGCCGAGCGCCTCAAGGTCGGCGCTCAGGATGGCTTCCAGGCCGCGCGGGCAGGGGGCGAAAAAATCCGGCATATCTTACTCCAGAGAAACGGGCACTTCGTAGGGCGGGTTCCACCCGCCAGATAGAGCTGTCGGGCGGAGCCCGGCCACGAATTATTTTGCCTTTTAAAAGGAAATGGAGTTAGAAAGGTTTTACGGTGACGAGTATGACTATGGCCATCAGAACGAGCACCGGAATTTCGTTGAACCAGCGGTAGAACACATGGCCATGCGTATTCCGGTCAGCGGCGAACTGCTTGACCAGTTTGCCGCAGTAGTAGTGATATGCGATCAAACCCAGCACCAGCACCAGCTTGGCGTGCAGCCATCCGCCGGTAATGCCGTAACCCAGCCATAGCCACAGGCCAAAGCCCAGCGCCAGCCAGGCGATCGGAGTGACGAAGCGGTACAGTTTGCGCTCCATCATCTCGAGCCGCGCGATCTCGGCCGGCTCGGTCGCCATCGCGTGGTTGACGAAAATGCGCGGCAGATAGAACAGCCCGGCGAACCAGCTTACGACGAAGATTATATGAAACGCTTTAACCCACAACATAAATACCTCTTAAAAAATCTGTCGTGCCGGGCTGCGTCAGAAGGATGAACTCTAGTTACTCCGGCGTTACCCCCATACTACCCTTCCCCCTGGGATGGGGAAGGAAACAATCCCCTCCCCCTTGGAGGGGGAGGGTTAGGGAGGGGGGAGAAGTACCAGGCTTTCAACAGCCCTAATAAAATCCGGGGTTACTGAGACAATCTCTTCCTGAACAACACCAGCGACACATAGAATCCGGTCAGCGCATAACCCGACAATACTGCGATATGCAACAAAAAATGCGCCGGGATCGCGTCATTGAGCAGCGGTCTTGCGAGATTGACCGCATGTGTCAGCGGCAGCAAGGATGAAACATTTTGCAGCAATTGCGGCAACTGCTCGACCGGAAAAAACACGCCGCATAATAGCACCATCGGGGTGATGACCAGCGTGAAGTAGTACATGAAAAAATCATAGCCCGGCGCCAGCGCGGTGACGATCAGCCCCAGTGCCGCGAAGCACAGCCCCACCAGCAGAGCGAGAGGGATGATCCACAACGACAACAGCGAGTGCGACATTCCCAGCAGCCAGATCACCAGCAGCACCGCCAGACCGGAGAGAAGGCTTTTGCTCGCTGCCCAGACAACTTCCGAGAATACGATGTCATCCAGCGTGACGGGCGTATTGAGGATCGCATCCCAGGTGCGTTGCTCGTGCATACGTGAAAAGCCGGAATATAACGCCTCAAAACTGGCGCTGTTCATCGTGCTGTAACACACTATTCCCGCCGAAAGAAAGGCCATGTAAGACATTTCGCCGATTTTCGGCAGCATGCCTCCCAACCCGTAGCCCATGCCCAGCATGTATATCACCGGGTCGGCGAGATTGCCGAGTATCGCGGAGCCGGCCATTTTCTTCCACACCAGAAAGTTGCGCCGCCAGATCGGAATGAAGCGGCGGCTGAATTCCGGCAGGGCAAAATAGTGTGTTGTCATCTTTGATTCACCCGTCATTCCCGCATCTCCCTGCCGGTGAGCTTCAGAAACACGTCTTCCAGATTGGCAGGCCTGTGCAGGTAGCGCAATTCCGGATGTTGTTGCAATTCCTGCAACAACGGTTGCGCATCACTTACGTAGCAATACACCGTCTCACCGCTTACCTCGAAACGTTGCGCATGATGCACCGCATGGCCTTGTGCCCATGCCGCTGCGTGTTCGCCAAACACTTCGACCACCTGCGGCTCGATGTTTTGTTCGATGAGTTCGCGAGGCGAGCCTTCGCTGATGATGCGCCCGTTATCCATCACCGCAAGGCGGTGGCATAGCCGCTCCGCTTCATCCATGAAATGCGTGGTGAGCAACAGTGTTTTGCCGTGCGCGGTCAGTTCGCGCAGGCGCTGCCAGATCAAGTGGCGCGCCTGGGGATCGAGTCCGGTGGTAGGCTCGTCGAGAAAAATGACTTCAGGATCGTTCACCAGCGCGCGAGCCAGAGTCAGGCGCCGCTTCATGCCGCCGGATAGTGTCGTCACTTTGACGTCGCGCTTGTGGGTCAGATTGGCGAACTCCAGCAAATCGGGCAAACGCGCTTCGATCACGGCATCGCTGATACCGAAATAGCGGCCATACACCAGCAGGTTTTCCGCCACGGTGAAATCCGGGTCAAGATTGTCCATCTGCGGGACGACGCCGACACGCAATCGGGCGGCTCGCGCCTGATCTGGAACGGCATGATCGAACAATCGCAGCTCTCCTGCATCCGGTTCGATCAGGCCGAGCATCAAACGCAGTGTGGTGGTCTTGCCTGCGCCATTCGGCCCCAGCAGCCCGAAACACTCGCCGCGCTGAATGGACAGATTCAGGCCATCCACGACTATTTGATCGCCGTAACTTTTGCGCAGGTCGCGTGCGCTCAACACGGCGTTCATGGCGGCTGCCCGTTGAATGCATGCAGCACGATCTGCTTGATCTGATTCAGCCGCCCGTGGAAAAAATGTCCCGCCTCCGGCAACACCACAATGGGCAGATGCATCGGGCGAGCCCATTGCAGCACATCGGCCAGCGGCACGACATCGTCCAGTTCGCCATGCACCAGCAGCGTGTCGTGCCGCACGGGCGGCATGGCGAAGTGCCCCACGGCAGGGGCGATCAGCACCAGCCTGTGCGGATGCGGGTGCAAATGCTGTGCGGCACACGCCTGCACATATCCGCCGAAAGAGAATCCGGACAGGA
>Ga0154718_1078_pt2 | contig 15402 bp, 14 predicted proteins | sample Rifle2008BG16ft_FD_105726 | JGI IMG/M metagenome (GOLD analysis project Ga0154718, IMG submission 105726) | Betaproteobacteria bacterium RBG_16_56_24
AACCGCGCGAATGCGTTTCATGCGCGACAAGTTGAGCACGATCTGCCTGCCTTCAGCCAGCGGCACGCTCGCCCCGCACAGGCTGGTATTGCCGCCCTGCGGTACGATGGCGATTTTATTTTCGGCGCACAGCTTTACTATTCCTGCGACCTGCCGCGTGTCTGCCGGGAACACCACCGCCAGCGCGCTGCCGGAATAACGGCCGCGCATATCGGCGCAGTAGGGCGCAGCCGATTCACCGGTCAGCACGGCAGCGCTGCCGACTATCGCGGACAGGGAAGGGATCAAATCTGTATGGCTCATCACTGCTCGCAAAGCGGATTGGTCGAAAACATAACGGGGCGGGTGATCATTATCCTGTTCTGGTGTGTGCTCTGGATAAATCAGGGTCACCGGAAGTCGGCGCCCGGATCATGCGGGTAATATTTTCTGTTGCGGCTATCGTATGACGGTTCCACGATGTCCGCAACTTCTCCCGAAACTCCTCCCGAAACTCCTGCCGTACCGCAGCCGCATTGGCCAGATCAAAAAGAATGTCTATGTCAGTGCCCATCCCGGCCAGTTCATCCATGCTGATGTCCCTGATGCCGCGCGCTTTGGCAAATGATCGTCCTGGCGTATCAGCACATTCCACGACGGCAATGATCTCAACGCCATTGTTGGGCTGACCCGGCAATTCTTCCAGGAAAGCAGAACCCCCAAACCCAGGCCGGCGATCGCGATTGATTGCTTTTTCTTGGTATAGCTTCATGATTAATTCCATTTCTCGATCAATAGAGCAATATCGTAGGGCGGGTCACACCCGCCATTACAGCAGTTCAGCGGCGGGTGTGACCCGCCCTACGGATTATTTCCCGTTTGAAGGAGAAATAGAATAAGAGCTTGTCCGGTTTCCACGGGCAATCGAATCGAATCATCGGGATCGAAGCAAACTCCCGCAGTCAGGACGGAATTGTTTAGGGATTCAGGTAGATAGTCAATCGCGCACGGCGGAATGTGCGCTGACCCTTTGATGACGTTGCCCATAGAAAAACCGGGATCAGTTCCGCCATCCGGGCCAGCAAAGGTTATTGCGATTTTAGAGAATCAGGCATTAATAAAAAGCTTGCAATTTTTGAACCAAAGCTGATACAGCGATGTGAAAATCATCACCGTCGAGGCCAGGCTGTAGCCAAACCCGCCGATGATCACCAGCCAGGCGAAGGCCGGGTCCAGTTTGGTGAGCCACCAGGCGAAAACGTCCACGATAAGGAAGCCGAACGGCGTGAAGGTCAGGATTCCCTTGACCAACTGGGAAAATCCACTCGCATAAGTGAATATCCATCCCACGAAAAAGAAGATGAAGGAAATGCCGAACAGGTGGATGTGGGAAACGCGGGTCAGCGTGGAAATGGAAGCGCCTTCATCAACCTTGGTCACCGTGGCCATCTCCGCTTTATCGCTGATGTTGGCCACTCCCGGCATGCTGGAGTGGCAAGTGGCGCAATGCTTGTCCACAAGAGGTTTAATGGCGCCTTCCCAATCCTTTTCCGGCGCGCCGGCACTCGCCCACTTGATCAGCGCCATGCGCACTTCAGGCGGCGCCATGTCCTTCATTGATCCGTTGAGTTTGGCTTCCAGCCTGGTTCCAGGCTGGCCGTGGTAACTGTATACGATGTCATCCACAGACAGTCCGAGCTGGCCATCCGCCATGCCGTGAGTCAGCATGATTTGCACCCCCGCCATGAGCAACCCCAAACCGATGGCCAACAGATAGCCGGTAAATAACGTCTTGACAGGCAATGTCAATTCGCACAATGCAAAACGCTGTGTCGGTTTCATCGCTCTCTCCTTTCACTGAATGATTACGTACATTATTTCCCTGCACGGCAGGCAATAATATCCCCCTCTTGGGGGGTGCGTCAGAACTCCAGCGGGTCAACGTCCAGCGAACAACGCAGCTTTTTTGTCGAGTATTGATCCAGAAAAGATTGCCATTCGCGAAGAAACAGTTGCAGGGCTCTGCGGGATTTTGCCTGCACCAGCAATTGAGCGCGGAGGTGATTGGCGCGGCGCGGCATGGCGGCAGGCACCACGCCGAGGATTTCCACCTCCCGCCGCAGAGCAATCCCGGCGGCACGCGCATCATTCAGATAACGGTATACCTCTTTTTCCTGCTTTCCCTCGGCACGCAGCATCGCCTGGTGCACGAACGGCGGGAAACCCGCCATCTGCCGCTCGGCCAGTTGCGATGCAGCCCAGCCCTCGAAGTCATGGGCATGCAAGGCGCGAAACAGGGGGTGATCCGGAAAGGCGGTCTGGATAATCACCTCGCCGGGCTTGCCGGCGCGCCCGGCGCGCCCGGCCACTTGCACCAGTTGCGCGAATAGTCTTTCGGGCGCGCGAAAGTCGCTGCTGTACAGCGCGCTATCCGGGTTGAGCACGCCGACCAGGGTCAGCTCGGGGAAATCGTGTCCCTTCGCGAGCATCTGCGTGCCGACCAGTATGTCCACTTCATTCGCATGTATCTGCTCGCGCATGGTCTGCCAGGCGCGCTTGTTGCGCGTACTGTCTCTATCCACACGCAGGATGCGCGCCTCCGGGAAGTGTTCCTGCAACACGCTTTCAACGCGCTGCGTGCCGCTGCCGACCGGGTGCAAATCCGCGTTGCCGCAACTCGGGCATGCATTCGGCACGCGCACCTGATAACCGCAATGATGGCAGCGCAGCCGCTGGTCCTTCAAATGCAGCACCAGCTTGCCCGCGCAATGTTTGCAGCCGGACGTCCAGCCGCATCCGGTGCACATCAACACCGGCGCATAGCCGCGCCGGTTGATGAACATCAGGCTTTGTTCACGGCGGGCGATACGCTGCCCGATCTCGCGCAGCAGGTTTTCGCTGATGCCGTGATGCATCACGGTCTGGTTGATGTTGATGCAACGCACCGCCGGCAATCGTGCCTCGGCCAGCGCACGCCCGGTCAGCTTGAGCATCCGGTAGCGTCCGCTCTGCGCGTTGTGATAACTCTCCAGCGACGGCGTGGCCGAACCCAGCACGATGGGCACACCACGGCGGCTGGCGCGAATAATCGCCAGGTCGCGCGCCGAGTAGCGCAGGCCATCCTGCTGCTTGAACGAGCTGTCATGCTCCTCGTCCACGATGATCAACGCGAGCCCGGGCAATTCGGCGAACACCGACAGCCGCGTGCCGAGCACGATCTGCGCAGCGCCCAGTTGCGCCTGCTGCCAGTTGTGCAAGCGCTCGCCCTCGGACAAGCCGCTGTGCAGGCTGATCAGGTTCACATCGGGGAAGCGGCTGCGGAAATAATTTTCCAGTTGAGGCGTAAGATTGATTTCCGGCACCAGCAACAACACCTGCCCGCCTTGCCGCAATACATGGTGCATGAGATGCACATACACCTCGGTCTTGCCGCTGCCGGTGATGCCGTGCAGCAGGAAGCAGGCATAATTGCCGGCCTGTGTGACAGCATCCACCGCGAGTTGCTGTTCTCCGGTGAGAACGTGCGCGTTGTCGAAAGATAACTCGCCTCTCCCGCGGGAGGGAGAGGGGCTGGAGTTGAGGAATGTTGCGGGAGAAAAACACTCGACCCATCCCTCCGCGACTAAAGCTTTCAACTGCGCGCCCGCCGTCGCCGACAGCGCCTTGATCTGCGCGAGATTGCATGGCTGTTCAGCCAGTTTTGCCAGGATGCGCCGCTGCACCACTTTGCGTTTCGGGAAATTGTCCGGATCGAGCGCCGCACCAAACCCCTCTCCCCAACCCTCTCCCGCTTGCGGGAGAGGGGGCGATCGTGAAAAGCAATTTTTAACTCTTGCGCTCAATCGATATGACAGAATCTGTCTGGTCTTGACCGGCTCACTGGAACGCAGCCGTGCAGGCAAGGCCGGCAGCACGGTCTGGCCGATGGGATAACGGTAATAGTCGCTGCAGAAACGCAACAGGTCGAGTATTTCAGCCGACAGCGGCGTGTTGTCGCGCAGAATCTGTTTTACCTGCTTGATGCGTTCGGGTGGCACATCAGTGGAGGCGGCAATTTCCATCACCACCCCGACCATATCCCTGCGCCCGAACGGCACGACCACGCGCTGTCCCGTTGCGACGGGAACGCTTTCCGCCACCGAGTAATCGAACAGAGTGGGCAATGGGACATCGAGTGCGACGCGAACGATAGTCATAGGGGGGGATTGTCGCAGAAATGCAAAATGCTCAGGGGATGCTTATGGGGTTTTATTCGCCGGAATCAATTACCGGCAGATACCGGGGAGAGAAGCAGCAGGTCGCGATGTGCTATGCTCAACTCGGTTGTTTTGCTGATGGTTTGTGATGAGATTCATACTTTACTTATTGTTGCTGGTCGCAGCGCCCGCGCTGGCCGATCAGGATGCTGATTTTCTTGCGGCGCGGGACGCTTATCGAGCTGGCAATCCGGGCAAGCTTGAGCGTTATGCGCAGCGCCTGAAAGATTCGCCGCTGGAGGTGTACGTCAGTTATTACCTTTTGCAACTGGATTTGAAAAGAGCCGATACAAGGGTTGCCCCGAGCAAAGTCGAAGCGGCTGTAAAGGAATTCCTTGCGAGGCCTGAAGACACGCCGGTGATCGGCCTGTTGCGGGCCGAGTGGCTCAAGCTGCTCGGAAAAAGGCAGCAATGGGATTCGTTCGATGCGGAATACCCTTTCCTGGTCAACGATGATCCCGAGTTGACCTGCTATGCGCTGCAATCCATGCGCCGCAAGGATGAGCAGGTTGCGTTGCTCGAAGCGCGCAGGTTGTGGTTCAGCGGCAAGGGGCAGCCAGAGAGTTGCGCCGTATTGTTTGAGGATGCGCTTTCCGCGGGCATCATCGTCGAAGAGGATGTAAAGCAGCGCCTGCGGCTGGCGCTGGAAGCGGGCAACGTGTCGCTCGCCCAGCAGTTGATCGTGCGGCTGGAAGGTAATAATTCGGCGATGTCCGCCGCCTTGAAAAGAGCGGCTGCTGATGCGGATGGTTATTTGCGGAAACCGCCGCAGGATATCCTGATTGACGAGCGGCAACGCGTCATTGCGCTGTTTGCGCTGCAACGTCTGGCAAAGCAATCTCCCGAATTGGCCTTTGCGCGCTGGGAGAAGATCAGCTTCCATTTTACCGAAGACGAAAAACATTATTTTTTTGGCTGGCTGGGTTATGAGGCGGCGCGCAACCTGGATGGGCGCGCGCTGCAATGGTACAAGGCAGCGGCCTCCGCGCCGCTCAACGAACAGCAAATGGTATGGCGGATACGCGCGGCATTGCGCGCGCAGGACTGGACGGAAGTATCGGCTGGCATTGATGCGATGAATCCGCAACAGCAGCAAGAACCGGCCTGGCAATATTGGAAGGCACGCGCTCTTCAGGAATTGCAGATGGCTATTGCGGCAAGGCAGATATTTGTATCGCTGAGCGGCAAATACAGTTTCTACGGGCAATTGGCTGCCGAGGAACTGGCGGGTTCTCCGGTATTGAGCGAGACTGCTCCCACCTACAAACCCGACGACCAGGCTATCGCGGAGATGAAAGCGCTTCCGGGTGTTCAGCGCACAATGGCGCTGTACCGGATGGGGCTACGCACCGAGGCACTGGAGGAATGGCGCTGGCTGGTGCATCACCTTAATGATCACGAGTTGCTGACGGCAGCGGAAATAGCCCGGCGCAACGAAATGTATGATCGCGCCATCGGCGCGGCGGACGAAACCGTCAGCGTGCATGATTTCAGCCTGCGCTATCTCGCGCCCTATCGCGATGTATTGCAGGCGCACATCCGGGAGCACGGTCTGGACGAAGCGTGGGTGTATGGGGTGATGCGCCAGGAAAGCCGTTTTGTAACCGGCGCCAAATCGGAAGCCGGCGCTGCCGGGCTGATGCAGATCATGCCCGCAACGGCGCGCTGGATGGCGCAAAGGCTGGGCTTGAAAAGTTACCGCAAAGCGCTGATCCATCAACTCGACACCAACCTGCGCCTCGGCACCTACTACATGAAAACCGTGCTTTCCCAGTCGGACAACAATCCCGTTCTGGCTTCGGCGTCCTACAATGCCGGGCCGACGCGGGCGCGGCAATGGCGCGGCGACCAGCCACTTGAGGGCGCGATCTACACCGAGACCATACCGTACGAAGAAACGCGCGACTATGTGAAAAAAGTGATGAGCAATACTTATTATTACGCCAATCAATTCGGTGACGCAATGCATTCACTCAAACAGCGCCTGGGTATCGTTGCGGGCAAGTCCGCATCCAAGCCAACTGCATCCGCCGCCGGCAAGCCTTCTGATGTCCTGCCCTCCGTTACAACGGGAGATACGGCACAGGATGCACAGAGCGTACCGAGCAGCGAACCATGAACGGTAAAGCCAAGATTTATTGCGTGGGCGGCGCGGTGCGCGACCGGCTGCTGGGGCTGGCCGTTCAGGATCACGACTGGGTGGTGGTTGGAAGCACGCCGGAAGAAATGGTGGCGCAGGGCTTCCAGCCGGTGGGCAAGGATTTCCCGGTGTTCCTGCATCCGCAGACCCATGAGGAATACGCGCTGGCGCGCACCGAGCGCAAGACCGCGCGCGGCTATCAGGGATTTTCCGTTTATGCCGCGCCGGATGTCACGCTGGAGCAGGATCTGCTGCGCCGCGATTTCACCATCAACGCCATCGCCCAGGAAGTTGATGACAATCTATCCGCCGGCAAGCTTGCCGATGGAAAATTAATTGATCCGCACAACGGCGTTGCGGATTTACGCGCGGGCATCCTGCGCCATGTCAGTCCCGCGTTCGACGAAGACCCGGTACGCATCCTGCGCGCGGCGCGGTTTGCGGCGCGCTTCGGTTTCACCATCGCCTCCGAGACATTGCAACTGATGCGCGATATGGTGGACAACGGAGAAGTGGATGCGCTGGTGGCGGAGCGCGTCTGGCAGGAGCTGGCGCGCGGCCTGATGGAGAAAAAACCTTCACGCTTTTTCGAGACGCTGCGCAGTTGCGGCGCGCTGGCGAAGATACTGCCCGAAGTGGATGCGCTGTTCGGCGTGCCGCAGCCGGAAAAACATCATCCCGAAATCGATTGCGGCATCCACACCATGCTGGTGGTAGACGATGCGGCACTTCATGATTACACACTGGAAGTGCGCTTCGCCGCCCTCACCCACGACCTGGGCAAGGGCAACACGCCAAGAGATATTTGGCCGCGCCACATCGGACACGAGTTGCGCAGTGTGGAGCTGGTGAAGAAGCTCGCGCAGCGCTTGCGCGCATCCGGCGAATGCCGCGACCTTGCCATGCTGGCCGCGCGCTATCACGGCGACATTCATCGCGCCAAGGAGTTGCGCGCCGAAACCATCATCAGATTGTTTCAATCGGCGGACGCGTGGCGCAGGCCGGAGCGCTTTGCACATTTGTTGCAGGCCTGCGCTGCGGACGCGCGCGGACGCACCGGTCACGAGAACGACGCCTATCCGCAGGCGGATTACCTGCTGCAACTGTTGGCCGTTGCGCGCGCAGTGGATGCGGGTGAGATTGCCAAGGGGTGTGCCGACAGCAGCGCCATCGCCGCCGCGGTGCAGCAGGCGCGCACCAGAGCGATTGAAGCATTGGTCGAAAAACAGCGCAGCTTGTAAAATACGTCTTATGCGCGTTACGCTTTGCGCAAGTTAGTCATACAAGCGCAATCCCAAGCTCTTGCAGTATTTTTTTTGCCTGTGCAAGCGCAATTCCGGAATCTCGTGACGTTATGGTTGGTGTCGTTTCATCGTAGTCTGCCTTGTTTCGCTTTACTCTCAACTCATCAAGCCGCTTTGCCAACGTTAGCTGACCAGCTCTAAAGTAGTAGGTATGAACTACTGTGTGTACTTCTTTAGTTTTGAGCGAAATGCCAGCCTTGTTTCTTGCCTCCAGAAAAGCACTGTAATACGCTTTAGAGATAACGGTGCGAGCGCGGGCTTCGTCATGTGGACTTTGCTGTGCATACAACCAGCCAGCGAGGTGGTAAAAATCGACAGGGTTGAAAGCCATTTATGCCTGAGACACTATGACAAAAGGAAGTATTGCATGAAGGTTTGAGTCACTATTTGCTTTAATAAAAAAACTATCCTCAACATCCATAAGCTCATCAAAATCTTCCATCCCGGAATGGACAATAAAAACTGGTTTGGTCCACCCCTCTTCCGGGTCAGTGTGAATGACGGCGTCAATTTGCACGTCGCCATAAGTATCACGAATTGCCAATAACAAATAATCCAGCGCTTCTAATGAAACATGGGAAGAATGAAGAAGAAAATCTGACAGTTCGAATGTCAACCATGAGCGCTCAAATTTTGTAGTAGCGTAGCTATACTCACCCGTGAAGAGACTGCTTAAGTGTGAATATGTCGCAGCATTAGTTGATGCGCGATAAGCAGCGCCCGATATGCTTTTGTTGCGTTGTTCCGCTGTGTCTAGCTGCGCAGGCGCTGGCAATGAGTGCATGACAAGCATTCCCGCTATCAATACTGGACTATATTTGCTTAATGTTGGATTGCAGTATATTTCATTCATATTCTGGCTCTAGTGTCTTGATGGTTTGGGGCTTTAGACAATCAAAAAATACTTTCTTATTGGCTTGATGAATTGCATCCAACTTGTCAGAAAATCCACTAAGCAAATCTTCAAATGCTTCCCCTTGTTGGTTGGCAATGGTGTCAACATCAACAATCAGCCCTTGCCTGGTCTCGCCAGTATGTAAGGTGGCTGTTGCAGAAGATACCACTTGAACCGCATGAATGAAGCCATCTCTCGGAATTTCTAACCGAATTTGAAATGCCTCATCTTCTAATTTATGTCCAGCAAGAGTTACATCAAAATTAACGAACGAAACCTGTTCTCGAAGGCCGGTTGCGGGAAGTAAGTCTATGTATTTGAGCGAGTACCGCTCTACAGACTTTATAACTTTTGCCTCTTTTAAAACGTCCATTACTTTAATAATTGCTGGTTTGAAACTATTCCAGCCAGGGTACGGATGCTTAAAACCAACCGCAACAATACGGTCACCAACGTTGATATAAAATTGCCCCCAATCGAGTCGGCTCAATGGCGCAAACCGCAAGTTCGGATCTGCATCCCGCATAACCTGAGGTATCTGCGACAAGAGCTGTTCAATTTTTTTGTCGCCATCAAGCTTACCAAATAACAAGCCAGGCAGCACACTGCCTGCCGGGAAGGCGCTAGTAAAACGCACCTCAAACACGGCATCTATCAGCGGCTCTTTCTTAAGTTTTTTTGGGAGAGTTTGCATGGCTTAACAGGGATTTTAAGTACACACAGGGTACAGCACTATATAACTGACGGTCAATCCGCCTCATGTTAATTACATCAGTCGATATAGAGCCAATCTAGTGCGCGAAATCCGGGTAGAGTAGAGAACAGGTTCTCCCCTGCCCTCCCTCATCACAGAAATCCGGGGTCACAAGAAATCCGGGGTCAAAATCCGGGGTCAGGTCTAGCAAAGTACGCACATCCACACACATTCATGATCATCCCCGGACAATTCTTCCCACCGTCGTGAAATGTACCCCAAAGTAATCGGCGAGTTGTTGGTAAGAATACCCGCCCGTCGCGTATGCCGCAACGATGGCGGCATACCTGTCTGGCGAGCATTTCTCGATCTGTGCCAACGGCGGCGGTTTTGGCCGGCGTTGTGCGAAGGGAATCTGCACATCGTCTTTGCAGGAACGTATGTGTTTCTGCATGCGATTTACAAACTGTTCATCGCCCAAAAACACTTGCCCCGTGAGGTTAGCCCAAGGTGAATCCACCTTGATGCCTTCCACGACAAATTGCGCGTAACGCTGTTGCGCCAGGCTGCGCCGCTTGGCGAACATCGCCAGCAATCCATCTCCCGCAAGCCAAGGAGCAGAAGGTTCCAAACCCACGCTTGCACGAAAGCTGCTCCATTTCCAATCAGCCGGTTTCTTTACCATACCCGCGCGAACCGGGTTGAGCACAACATATCGCGCCAATTCCAGCAGATAGGCGTCGCTATCCACCAGAATGGCTTTGAACCGGCCTTGAAATAAATGCCCGACACGCTGATGCCGCCGATTGCCGGCTTGGGTGTATATGCCGTTGAGCTGACGCATCCCTTTTGATAAATTGCTGTCAGGTGTCTTGATCAGCAGGTGGTAGTGGTTATCCATCAGGCACCATGCGTAGCATGTCCAGTTGAATTGGGTGATGACCTGCTCCAGTATCGACAGAAACTCCTGCCGATCCTGATCGTCCTCAAAAATGTCTTCGCGCCTGTCCCCGCGTGCGGTGACGTGGTAGAGCGCATCGGGAAATTCTATGCGGATGGGGCGGGACATGGTGAAAACAATATAACAGGGTGTTTGCTATTTAGCTAGACCTGACCCCAGTTCTTTGCCTTGCGGAAGCTTTGCTCTGCCTTGCCTCCATTGAAGAATATCCGTTTGATATGCGGATGCTTCTTGAAGAACGATTCGAAGTCGTTTGCAGTTTCATTCCTGATATGTGCATCCAGACTGGATCCACGGCGCTCACAGGAGGCAAGCACATCCCATAACGCGATGCCGGAAGATTCCAGGATGCGAAGCCGTTTCTCATAGGGAACAGGGATGCCCGCGCCGGCCAGTTCACCCATGATTCTCCAGAAGGCGTTCTGCGGAAGGGCATAGTACTGGTTTCTCTCCAGCGATCTCCTCCCGGGAATGCTACCCAGAATAAGTATTCTTGCATCAGCGTTGCTCACCGGTGCAAAACTGTGGCTGTGCGGCATTTTTTCCCCGCGTAAAAAACTTGCTATCGCCACGCCGTAAACTGAATACGGTGCAACTGCGCATACACTCCGTTGCTGGCTAGCAGCTCGCGGTGAGTCCCAACCTCGACGATCCCGCCCTTTTGCAGCACCACGATCCGATCCGCCTTTTCGATGGTGGACAGACGGTGTGCGATGACCAGCGAGGTGCGGCCTTGCATCAGGGTTTCCAGCGCCGCCTGCACTTGGCGTTCGGATTCGCTGTCCAGCGCGGAGGTCGCCTCATCCAGGATCAATATCGGCGCATCCTTGAGAATGGCGCGCGCGATGGCGATGCGCTGGCGCTGGCCGCCCGAAAGGCGCACGCCTTTTTCACCGACCAGCGTCTGCAAACCCTGCGGCATGTCGCGGATGAATTCCATCGCGTGCGCTGCCTGCGCGGCGGCGATGATTTCCGGCTCGGGCACTTCGCGCATTTGGCCGTAAGCGATGTTGGCAGCGACGGTATCGTTGAACAGCACCACTTCCTGGCTCACCAGCGCGATGTTGGCGCGCAGACTGGTCAGCGTGAGGTCGGCAAGGTCATGCCCGTCCAGCGTGATGCGGCCCTTGCCCGGCGAATAGAAACGCGGCACCAGATTCGCCAGCGTGCTCTTGCCGCTGCCGGACGCGCCCACCAGCGCGACCGCCTGCCCCGCCGGGATTTCCAGGCAGATGTCGCGCAATGCCAGCCTGTTATCCCGCTGGTAGGACAGGCTCACATGCTCGAACCCTATCCGGCCATTGGCGCGGCCTATAGTTGTCTTCCCGGTGTCGGTCTCGCTGTGCGTGTCGAGCAATTCGAATACGCTTTCCGATGCCGCCAGCCCGCGCTGCAGAAATTCGCTGACGCTGGTAAGCCGCTTCAACGGCGCTGTCAACATCAACATGGCCGCAATGAAAGAAAGGAAGCCGCCTACCGTGGTCTCATCGCTGTGCGACTGAACCGTGGCGAGATAAATAATGACAGACAGTGCCACAGCCGCCACCATCTGCACGATGGGCACATTGGCCGCCGATGCAAGCGCCTGCTTCATGGTGTGGCGGCGCACCCAGTTGGCCTGTTCGCTGAAACGGGCACTTTCATATTGCTGCCCGCCGAACAATTTAACCACCTTGTGCGCGGTGACGCTTTCCTCGATCACCTGTGTGATATCCCCCATGGCGCGTTGCGAATCGCGGCTGGCAGTGCGCAAACGGACATTGATGATGCGCAGGATGAGGGCGATGACCGGCACCATCACCAGACTGAGCAGCGTGAGTTTCCAGTTCAGGTAAAAGAGCCAGCCGAGCAGGCCGGCGATGATCAGGGAATCGCGTATCGAGATCGTCACCACGCTGGTGGCGGCAGCAGTCACCTGCATCACGTCGAAAGTCAGTTTGGAAATGAGATTGCCGGTGGCGTGATCGTCGTAATAGCGCGTGGGCAGCGACAGCAACTTGCGGAACATCTCGTCGCGCAGATCCATCACCACTTTGTTGCCGACCCAACCTATCGCATAGGTACCCACGAAGCCGGCTACGCCACGCACGAAAAAAATTACCAGGATGAATATCGGCGTCAAGCGGATGATGGTGTCATCCTTATTGACGAAAGTGCCGTCCAGCATCGGCTTCAGCAAGGCTGGCAGCAGCGGCTCGGTGGCGGCAGTCACCACCATGCCGAGTATGGACAGCGCAAATACACGCCAGTAGGGTTTGACGTAACCGAGCAGGCGGGAATAAAGTTGTGCGCTGGTGGGATTCATGGCGCGCACTCTAGCAGGAAGAGGCGCGTCTTGCAGCACGACAATGCTACGCGCCTTATAGGTGATGAATCTTGTTCGGACGGCTTAGGATCGTGAATGCACCCGCTGTGTGACTATGATATCGAATGCCATGTGCAGTGCGACTGCACACGCGATATAAAGCAGCGCCACCGATACATACGAACCGTAGTATTGGGCGACGCGTGACGCGTATTCGGTCGCACTCATATCGGCAAAACGCCCGGAAAATAAATAAAAGGTAACGTTGGAAAACATGAAGGCAAAACTGCAAGCCGCCCATGCAAGCAGGGACAACCTGACTAGCCCCTTGCCTTGCATGGCGTGGCCTTCCTTGGCAAGCCGGGGCGTGAACCAGCGGCCGACGAACCACAGGCTGCCGTAAGTCGGGATCAGGAACCAGTAGGCGGGCGTCATGCACCAGTCGCTGACGCCTTGCACGGAAGTCGCGTAGTAATCGATCAAACCCGCTTCCATGATCAATGCGATGAAAGCAGCCATAGACGCGCGGGCAGATCGGGCCAGATATAAACCGCCCAGAAAAAATACTGCGAGGGAAGCGTCAGGCAGAGAAACCGCCGAACCGAAATGATCAAAACGGGTAGCCGCCATCAACGCGGCCAGGGCTGCGAAAATCGCGATGGTTCTGGTTTGAGCATTATTCATTGTATCTCCTGATTTGAAAGCAATTCTGATGGTGGCAACAGTACACGAAGCCAGGCAAAAAGCAAAGGCGGACAAGCCGCCTTTGCCATCCTTTGCAAACCTTACTGCTGGAAGTTCAAGCCGGCAAACAATGTGCGCCCCAGGTTGTTATAGCCATGTGCCAGCATGTAATCCTTGTTGAGCAGGTTATCCACGCGCAGCGACAGATCGAGACGTTTATCCAGCGCGTAATTCGCGGTGAGATTCACCACGTCGTAGGCGGACAACACGACACGCTGACCGGGCCAGGCAGTCATATGGTTGTCCGCGCGCTCACCGCCGTGTTGCCATTCGCCTCCCGTTTTCCATGTGCCGATCTGCTGCGTCACGCCCACATTGGAAAAGAACCTGGCACGGCGCAACAACACCAGACCCGTTAGCTCATCGCGTGGATTTTGCCGCGTCAACGCTGCTTTGAATGCAGTTTGACCGAATTGGGCAGCGTATGTTGCTTCCACGCCATTGATATGTGCGGAGCTCAGATTCTGCAGCGTCCAGGTATTGTCTGCCGCGATCAGGTCACTGATGCGATTGTCGAAATACACCACATGCAGTTGTTGCTCGCCTGTTGCGTAGTGCAGGCCGATTTCCTTGTTATTCGAGCGTTCCGGGCGCAAATTCGCATTGCTCCCCCATCCTGCCGGCCCATATAGATCGGTGAATGTCGGCGCCTTGAACGCCGTACTGATGCTGGCCGTGGCACGCCAGGCCTCGCTCATGGCAAAACCATAGCCAAGCAAACCGGTGTTAGCGGCCCCAAAATCCGAGTAACGATCCTGGCGCACATTGAGTTGCACTTGCTGCACGCCGTAGTTTCCGGTATAGCCCGCCAGGATCGAATTCACTTGCCGATCCGTTTTCGTATAGGCTGTTTTGCCGGTCACGCGCTGATCGAGACGCTCTGCTCCCAGCAGCAAATTTCCGTTGCGATCCAGCGACAACGTGTTCTGCCAGGCCAGTTGGTTATTGCTCGTCCGAATGGCTGAACCCATCACGCCATTGAGGTAGTCTTTGTAATCATCCTCCCCCTGTGCCCACTGCAACTTGCTTAACCATGATTCGGCGAGCCGATTGTCCGACACCAGAGCGAACTTGCGTATCGTAGAGGTAGTGGTGTTGGTGTCCGTCGATGCGCCAAATGCATTGTCGTATTGCACATCGCCTTGACTCTGAAACGCCGATGCAGAAAGACTGTGGTCCGTACCGAGCGTTTGGCGCACATTGGCTGACAGACTCGTATTGCCGTAACCATCAGCGTCAGGATTGACCGCAGGAACGATGCTCTGTTTGATTGCAGACACACCATCCGTTTTGAACTTCGATGCTTGAACATTGAAAGACGTGCCTCCTGCTTCTCCACCAAAACCGGCGGATACTCTACTGGTGTTACGCGTTCCCGCACCGCCGCTGACATTGAAAGACGGCACACCTTTGCCACGCTTGGTGAATATCTGGATCACCCCACCGATGGCCTCGGAACCGTACACGCTGCTGACGTTACCGCGCACCACCTCGATACGCTCGATCTGATCCAACATGATCTGATCGATCGCCGTTGCACCTGTCGTGGCAGAGTTGATACGCACACCATCCAGCAATACCAACACATGGCTGGAATTGGTGCCGCGCAGAAAGGTGCTGGACTGTTTGCCAGTCCCGCCGCCTTGCACCACCTCGACCCCCGCCAAAGAACGCAGCAAGGCCGGCACGTCTGGTACGCCGGATTTACGAATTTCCTGTTCATCCAGCACAGTCGTGTCGGCGATGGTTTTATCCGGCAATTGCGGCATTCGCGTGGGTGTCACGATCACCAATTCCATCGGTGTTAACCAGCGGCTTGTGTCACCGTCTTCCGGTGACTTAGCCGAATGGCTATGCAAAGCTTCGGCATGCGCTAAAAAAGGGAATGTGATCGCACCGAGCAGTGCGATAGTGATAAGTTTTTGTTTCATTGTCGTTTCCTGAGTAAGTTCCAAGCGTCCCCGCTGGGAAATTAATAATCAGGAAATACGACGAGCGGAAAAACCAGAATACGAACTGCGATACTGTTCATATGCATCCTGATGCGGCCGCCCGCAGCATCTCCTGTTCCTTTGCTCCGGGGCCGGTCTCCGGGCTCGCAAGTCTTGATTTGCCGCCTTCCCA
>Ga0154718_1048_pt1 | contig 15243 bp, 21 predicted proteins | sample Rifle2008BG16ft_FD_105726 | JGI IMG/M metagenome (GOLD analysis project Ga0154718, IMG submission 105726) | Betaproteobacteria bacterium RBG_16_56_24
CAATTTGCCAGAACCCACCCTTCGACAAGGCCTTTAGTCCTGAGCGCAGCCGAAGGGTCAGGGCGAACGGCTTATTTAATCCGCGTTTCCCTGATGGATTATCCGGGTTAATGCCCGGGAACGTTGTTCCACAACAATTTATGCAACTGAACCTGCAAGCGCACTTGTAAACGATCGCGCAATATCCACTCGGCTAACTGCGTGGCATTCAACTCGCCGTGCACAGGCGAAAACAACACTGGGCATTTATCGGCTAGATGATGCTGCTGCATGATTTGTTTGGCCCACAGGTAATCGGCTTCGTCGCACAATACAAATTTTATTTCATCGTGCGCGGTCAGCAGGGGCAGATTTTCCCAGCGATTCTTTCCGGCTTCTCCGGATGCCGGAGTTTTGATGTCCACCACGCGCATCACGCGCGCATCCACTTCGCCGATATCCAGTGCGCCGCCAGTCTCCAATGAAACATCGTAGCCCGCATCACACAAATCACGCAGCAACGCGAGGCAATCCTTTTGCGCCAGTGGTTCGCCGCCGGTGACAGTAACGTAGCGCGGTGAGTATTCGGCAACCTGTTTGAGAATTTCTGCCACGCTCATGTTCTGCCCGCCGTTGAAAGCATAGCTGGTATCGCAATAAGCACAGCGCAACGGGCATCCGGTCAAGCGAATGAACACCGTCGGCAGACCGGCGCGGCTGGTCTCGCCTTGCAGGGAATAGAAAATTTCAGTGATGCGCAACAAGGCGCCCGAATCAGAGTGTTGCATGTTGAACTACTTGTTGGCAGCAAGCAGTTTCCTGGCTTTGGCAGCGGCTTCGCTGGAAGGGTGCTTGGCGATGAGCTGTATTAGCGTTTTGCGCGCCCCTTTGGGTTGATTCAGGGCACGTTGGCAGTTCGCAATACCAAGCAATGCATCGGCCGCCTTGGGTGCGCCGGGATAATCACCTGCCACAATCTGATAGGCAGCCATTGCCGCCTTGTAATCCTTCAGCGCAAATTGAGACTTGCCCAACCAATAATTCGCATTGGGTTCATGCGCCGAATCGGGGGATTTTTTGAGGAATTCCTGAAACGCCTTGGCGGCATCCGCATGGTTGCCGCCCTTGTACAAACCATACGCGGCTTCAAAAGCGCGATTCTCCGGAGCCGGATCGGATGGATCGGCAGGAATGGCCGGCGCGGGTGGGACAGCGCTTGCCGCAATGGCCTGCTTTGCGGCTTCCTTTGCAGCTTCCTTTGCAGCTTCCTTTGCAGCTTCTTTCGCGGCTTCCTCAGCAGATTCAAAATGACGCAAGCGCGTATCCAGATCCACATAGAAATCCTTTTGGCGCTTTTCGGCATCCTGCAGGCCGTGCGATATTTCTTCATTCTGCCCGCGCAGTTTGCGTATCTCTCCCTTCAGCGTCTCGATCTGGCCTTGCAGATCCATCATGGATTTGACATGCTGCGTGGCGGCGTCTTCCAGCACATGCACGCGCGCCTCAAGTTGCTGGATTTGTTTGCGCGCATCCTGGATTTGCTGGCGCGCATCCTGGATTTGTTTGCGCGCGTCGTCGTCTGCAAACAGCCCCGCCTTCGCGGGAACGGCAATACACAAACCCAGCAACATCAAGAACCGCAACATCAACACGCTATTTCTTTATTAATATTTGATATCGGTACGGCGATTTTGCCACCAGGATGCTTCATTGTGGCCGGACGCTACGGGTTTTTCCTCGCCATAACTGACAGTTTCGATCTGGCCGGCTTTTGCACCGCCCAGCAACAGCATCTTCTTCACGCTGTCCGCACGACGCTGCCCGAGAGCCAGGTTGTACTCGTTGCTGCCGCGCTCATCGGCATTCCCTTCCAGCCGGATTTTGCGGTCCGGATGTTCGCTCAGATATTTTGCATGTGCCTGCACGGTAGGTTTATCCGCATCCTGGACGGCAGAGACGTCAAACGGGAAATACACGCTGCGCTTGGACAGGATATTGCTCGAGTCATTCAAAGGATCAACCTCAACCACGGGTGCAGGTGCAGGTGCAGGTTCGGGTGCGGGTGCAGGTTCGGGCTCTGGCGCTACGATCACCGGAGCTGGGGCAGGTGCTTCAGCTACAGGCTCTATCGGTTTATCGCTGGCGCAGGCAACCAGAAAATTCACCAATACAATACTGAAAATGAGCTTCTTCATGGCATTTCTCCTTTACTGAGGTGATTAAAGATGTGGTCCCCACACCGGTTCGCGCGCATCCCCGCTTTGCGTAAACATATGCTGCTTGACACGTCCGTCGCTGGAAACAGTCGCCAATATACCACGGTCTCGCGCTTCGCTGGCGTACAAAATGAGCTTGCCGTTGGGGGCGAAGCTGGGCTTTTTCTCCCAGCCGCCTCCGGTGAGTGTCTCCATCTGCCCGGCCTGAAAGTCCTGCGTGGCGATCTGGAACTTGCCATTGGCGAAGTGGGTGAACACAAAGCTTTTGCCGTCCGGACTATAACGCGGAGAATAGTTGCTGCCGTCCCCGAACGTCATGCGCTGTACCTGTCCCCCCTTCACTGTCATGCGGTAAATTTGCGCGCTGCCGCCGCGATCCGAGGTGAACAGCAGGTGTTCCCCGTCCGGCGAGAAATGCGGCTCGGTATCGATCGCGTCGCTGAAGGTGATGCGGCGAACACCGCTGCCATCGGGACGTACCAGGTAGATCTGCGAGCTGCCATCCCGCGTGAGCACGACAGCCATTTGCTTGCCATTCGGCGCCCATGCAGGCGCGCTGTTGCTGCCGAGATAATCGGCCAGTACTTTGCGTTGATTGGTATACAGCGATTGCACATATACCGCCGCATGCCCGGTCTCAAAGCTCACATAGGCAAGATGGCTGCCGTCCGGCGACCACGCGGGGGACATGATCGGCTTGTCTTGCGCAAGCACGATCTGCTCGTTGTAGCCATCGCTATCCGCCACTACCAGATTGAATTTCTGCCCAAGCCGGTTTACGTAGGCGATGCGTGTGCTGAACACGCCCTTGTCACCGGTCAATTTTTCATAGATCAGGTCCGCGATGCGATGCGCGATGGCGCGCACCTGTCCATCGCTCGCAGAAACGATCTGGCCTCCCAGTTCGGTCTGCTTGACCACGTCCAGCAGCCGGAAACGCGCTTCGATGCGGCCGTTGGGCTGCACAACAGCCGTGCCTATCACCAAAGCCTCCGCGCCGCGCACCTGCCAATCCGGATAGCTGACTTCGGACATCTCATGCGGTGATTTTCCCGCCGGGTCAACCAGCCTGAACAGCCCGCTGCGCTGCAAATCGCCGGCCACCACTTCATGGATGGACTGTCCCAGCTCGGTTTCTCCGCCAAACGGCACGATCGCAACAGGTATCTGGTGCTCGCCCGCGCCGATGATTTCGATAGTCAGCCCTGCACCGGCAATTGAAGCCTGTGCCAGCAACAGCAAACCTACGATGCCTTGCAATAAGCCTGTCCTGAGCACAGTCGAAGGGCGCAACGCCATAAACACTCCTTGTTATTTAAATTCCGGATCAAACGTGCATTTTGTAGGGCGGGTCACACCGGTGCCGGGACAAAAGTTTTTTCGTACCCGCCGCAACACGAATGTTGCAATGGCGGGTGTAACCCGCCCTACAGCGTGATTTTTCATCATACAAGGGCGGGCATAGCCCGCCCTACGAATTATTTTACCTTTAAATATAGTAAGGAAATTATTCAATCGGCTTGAAAACCAGTTTCAATTCACGAAAGCGATTGAACATTGCCACATCCCGCGGTAGCGGCAACGGATCGGATTTCAGGATCGCGCGCTCCACCGCATTGTCATAAGCCGCATTGCCGCTGGACTTGGTCAGCTTCGGAGGCAGCACCGCTCCGCCGGGCAACAGTGTCACGGAAAATTCAGCGCGCGCATCCTTCGCAACATCCGGCGGCATATTGATGTTGCTGCGTATCTTGGCCATGATCTTTGCCTTGTACTCATCCACGATGCGGCCTGTCGCTGCGTCTTTCTCAGCCTGCTCGCGGGCAGCCTGCTCGGCCGTTTCGCGCGCGGCCTGGGCGGCTTGCTGGGCTGCGATTCGTTCGCGCTGCTCCGCTTCGGCTTGCTTCTGCTCGACAGAATTTTGCTGGACGGGAGGGATTTCGGCTTTCTTTTTATCAGGCTTGGTCACAACGGGCTTCGTTTCAACTTCCCTTTTTTCCTTTTTATCAGGCAGTGGGATCTCGGGTTTGAGCAATTTCTCCGGTTGCGCCGGTTGCGCCGGTTGCACGGCTTCGGCAATCATGGGGACGACTGGGGGAGCAATCTCAACCTCCGGCAAGCTCTGCCACAACTCCACGCTCATTGTCGCAGGCGGAAAGGTCTGCCGGCTGAAACCGAAATACAGCAGCGCGAGAAACACGGCATGTACCGCAAAGGCCAATATCCCGGCGGGCAACCGGAAGGGCTCATGGGTCAGAGTGGCGCTCATTCCGCTTTCAATTTCGTCAGCAAACCAACCTTCTGGATGTTCTGCTGTTGCAGCACATCCATCACGCTGACGACCTCCTCGTAACGCACGTTCCTGTCAGCGGAGATCACCACCGCCTGCTTCGCTTGCTCGCCCTTTCTGGATTTCAATATCCTGATCAGTTCGTCACGCGACACGCTGTTTTCCTTGCTGCCCCTGGCATGGTCGCGCAGGGCAAGCGTGGCGTCTCTTTTGATGATGACCTCCAGCGGGGCAGGCGCCGCGTCTGACGATTTACCCACCTGCGGCAGATCAACCTGGCCGGGATTCATCAGCGGCGCGGTCACCATGAAGATCACCAGCAGCACCAGCATCACGTCGATATACGGCACGACGTTGATCTCGTTCATCAGCCGATTGGAGGGACGGTTATTCGATTTCACAAATACCTCTCAAATTCATGGCTGGCGTTGTAATACATTGGAAAACTCTTCGGTGAAACTGTCGAAACGGGTGGAAAGACGGTTGACTTCGTGCGCGTAGCGGTTATAGGCGACCACCGCCGGTATCGCTGCGAACAGGCCCATCGCGGTCGCCACCAGCGCTTCGGCGATGCCCGGCGCAACGTGCGCCAGCGTCGCCTGACCCACGTTCGCCAAGCCGCGGAACGCATTCATGATGCCCCATACCGTACCGAACAATCCCACATAGGGGCTGACCGAACCGACCGATGCGAGGAACGCGAGATGCGACTCCAGCCTGTCCATCTCGCGCTGATAGGTCGCGCGCATCGCGCGGCGCGCGCCGTCCATCACCGCGCTGGCATCCACACCCTGCTGTTTTTTCAGCTTCACGAACTCGGCAAAACCGGCGGCAAAAATGCGCTCTAATGCCCCCTGCTCGCGCCACGCGCTGCCGCTCGAATATTTATAAAGTTCGTTCAGGTTCTGGTTGTGCCAGAACGCATCTTCAAACTCATTGGTAAACCTGGCTTCTCTGCGGATGGCGAACATCTTGAGGAAGATGTACCACCACGACAACAGCGACACCGCCAGCAACAACCCCATCACCAGTTGCACCAGCACGCTGGCATTGATGATGAGATGTATGAACGACAAATCCCGGGTTACTTCCATATATGCACCTCTATAAATCCATTTTCAGAACCGCAAAACAAACTATTTCCATTGATTGCGCAACACTTCCGGCACGCTGACCGGCTTGAAACTTTCTATCGAGACGCACGCCAGATGCACTTCCGCTTCAGCCAGCAATTCGTCCTTACGTTGCACGGTTTGCAACAAGCTGATGCGGCTGCGTCCGACATCCTTGATCTGCGCCGTGACGCTCAACATATCGTCGAGCAGCGCGGGCTTGAGGTAATCCAGCTTGAGCGAACGTACCACGAACACCGCGCCAAACTCCTTCATCAATCCGGCGTTGCTGTAGCCGTAACGCTCGCGCAACCACTCAGTCCGCGCGCGTTCCATAAAGTTCAAATAGTTGGCGTGATAGACCACCCCACCCGCATCGGTGTCCTGAAAATACACCCGCACCGGCAATGAAAATGTTTTGTGCTTACTCATTCATCAATTCCCACTTATTTGCACCACCCACAACAAGCCGGAAAGATAATAACGTATTGAACATCATTTTGATTATCAAGGTATTTTATTGGCCTTTGAGTTTATTATCCGAGGCATCGGATAATAAACTCGCCTGCATCTCCCGCTCATTCTCCAGCAAGGCACGATCCCGCTCCAGCTCGGCGCGCAATTCTTCTTCTGTCGGCAACACCAAGCGGTATTTACTGGCGAACAACTGTTCGTTCTCATGCAGCACAGAATAGCGCACCACCGAAGCATCCTTGGTCGCGCACAGTATGATACCAACCGTCGGATTATCTTCCGGGCCACGCTTCAAATCATCGTACATACGCACATACATATCCATCTGACCGATATCCTGATGGGTCAACTCGCCAGACTTCAACTCAAACAATACGAAGCACTTGAGCAAATAGTTGTAGAAAACCAGGTCAACGTAGAAATCCTTGGTCTCCGTGCTGACGCGCTGCTACCGCGCGACAAAGGCGAAGCCCTTGCCAAGCTCCAGCAAAAAGGATTGCAGGTGATTCATCAGCGCCTGCTCAAGATCGCTTTCGAGCACACGCCCGGCTTCCGGCAATCCCAGAAATTCCAGCACCACTGGGTCGCGCACCAATTCGCGCGGCAGTAACAGTCCACTTGTATTTGCCTGTGCCTCTGCCTCGACGGGTTCGCGGTCTCGACTGGCGAGCAGACGTTCATAATAAAGCGTGCCAATCTGTCGCTCCAGCGCCCGCGAACTCCAGTTCTGCGTAGCCGTTTCATCCATGTACCAACGGCGAGCCTGCTCATCTTCTACGCGCAACAAGGTGCGGTAATGCGTCCAGCTCAATTCGTGACGCAGTGCGTCACAAATCGGGAAAGCCAGGTAAAACAGGCGCATGTAGCGCAAGTTCGATGCGTCAAATCCCCGCCCGAACTCCGCAGTCAATGATTCCGCCAGGTTGGACAACAGCCGCTTGCCGTATTCCGCGCGTGCAGCCCCACCCTGTTCGAACTTCACAATATGCCGGCCGATCTCCCAGCAAGTGCGCACCTGAATCGCATCCACCGCCCGCAAGGCATGCGCCCTTGCATCGCGGACAAGGTCGCGCAACTGCGAAATCAGGGTTTGCAACGGTGAGTCGTTGCCGCTTTGAGCGGGAGTAAGTTCATTGCTCATTTCACCAGTCCTCTTTTCACGTCGCCGTTACTCTATTCAGCCTCTTCCAGCTTTACATCCAACTCAGAGCGGTAATCCGCAATATGCCCATCGCGCAGATATTGGAAAAACGCGCCGAAGTTTTTGGGTGTAAGGAAGTTGAACTTATAGCGAATCGGGCTACCTTCCTGAGTCAAATGTTCGTTCACTCGATCAAAGTGGGCAACGGCATACTCGTTCTTCTTGCGGTTTTCCTCCGAGGCCTCGCGCAACTCTTCATTGCCTTTAAGCCAACAGTTTTTCCCAGCAAACTCGCGGTGAAAATATGGGCAGGTTCTTCACTTTGCCCAGCCCCAGCAACTCGGCGTCACCCGTAACGAAGCAATCCGCTTTTCCCGCCAGCGCGCAAGCGATGATCCAGGGGTCCTCTCGGTCTTTTATCGGCAGCTTGGGGGCGGCAGGCTGGGCGGGAACAATTTCCAGCAGGTGTAATTCCGCTTCCACTTTCGCCAGCAACTCCTTACCCGCGCGGAATTTGCGATGCATGATGTCCAGCACTTCGGCGACTACCGGCTCCCCGATGACCACTTCATGTTCCGTCAGCAGCCTTTCGTATAACTCGGCGCAAAGCCCCCTCGTGGCCAATGCGCTGACCAGCACATTGGTGTCGAGGAACACCCTCACGAGATCGCCTTGAATACATCCTCGTCAGTCAGCAAACCGCTCCGCTCGGCCAGCGGCATCACTTCTTCGCGCACGGCACGGAAACGCGCCAACGCCAATTGGCGGCGCAGCGCCTCTCGCACGATGTCACCCTTGGGGCGATGCGTGGCCGCCGCGTATTGCTTGAGTTCGCGCTCCAGCGCGTCATCTATGCGTATTGTCAAAGTCGTGCTCATGGATCAAGCCTCCAGATTCAGGTGTGTTGCATTGTAACACAGCATTTCATCCAATTCTCACGGCGCTTCCCGCCTGCCGTTCACGGGCTAAGGAAACGCAGATTAAATAAGCCGTTCGCCCTGACCCTTCGGCTGCGCTCAGGACTAATTCTATTTCTCCTTCAAACGGGAAATAATCCGTAGGGCGGGTCACACCAGCCGCTGAACTGCTGTAATGGCGGGTACGAAAAACTTTTGTCCCGGCACCGGTGTGACCCGCCCTACGATATTGCTCTATTGATCGAGAAATGGAATAAAGGCCTTGTCGAAAGGTTGGTTCTGGCAAATTGATTGTTAATAGATTTAATCCGCGTTTCCCTAAGGATTTTCATCCAGCAGATCCCGGTTGACCGGATTGTTCGCAACCGTCAGCCCGAAATGGCGATATGCGATCGCGGTGGCCATGCGGCCGCGCGGCGTGCGCTGCAGATAACCCTGCTGGATCAGATACGGTTCCAGCACATCCTCGATGGTGTCGCGCTCTTCGCCGATGGCGGCGGCAAGATTGTCCAGGCCGACCGGGCCGCCGAGGAATTTTTCGATCACCGCCAGCAACAGTTTTCTGTCCATCACATCCAGTCCGTGCGCATCCACGTCCAGCATGGTCAGCGCGGCATCGGCCACCTCGCGGGTCGCATCGCCGTCCGCCTTCACATCGGCGAAGTCGCGCACGCGGCGCAGCAAGCGGTTGGCGATACGCGGCGTGCCGCGTGAGCGATTGGCGATTTCCAGCGCGCCATCATGGGTCAGATTCATTTTCAACAGATTTGATGAACGCATCACGATGCGCTGCAATTCTTCCGGCGTGTAAAACTCCAGCCGTGCCACGATCCCGAAGCGGTCGCGCAACGGATTGGTCAGCATGCCGGCGCGCGTGGTCGCGCCGACCAGCGTGAACGGCGGCAGGTCGAGCTTCACCGACCGCGCCGCCGGGCCTTCGCCTATCATGATGTCTATCTGGTAATCCTCCAGCGCGGGATAGAGGATCTCTTCCACCACCGGCGAAAGGCGGTGTATCTCGTCAATGAACAGCACGTCATTCGGTTCGAGGTTGGTCAGCAGCGCGGCGAGATCCCCGGCGCGCTCCAGCACCGGGCCGGACGTGTGGCGCAAGTTGACGCCCATCTCACGCGCGATGATCTGCGCCAGCGTGGTCTTGCCCAAGCCGGGCGGGCCGAACAGCAGCACGTGGTCGAGCGGCTCGTTGCGCTGCTTCGCGGCCTGTATGAATATCTCCATCTGTCCGCGTATCTTTTCCTGTCCGACATATTCGTCGAGCTGCTTGGGACGCAGAGCGCGCTCCATGACCTCCTCCTGTTTTGAGACAGGAGTTGGCGCGGTCAGTCGAGGTTCGGCGGAAAGGTTATCGTTACTAATCACGGGGGTATATCCTCGTTTTTCGACATACTCTTAATCAATTTCAGCGTCGCCTTACAATCCGACAAAGCACTGTGCTTTGCATTCGGTAGTTTCGAGAACCACGGATTGGGGGCTTGGTAGGCCTTGTAAACCTTCATGGCACATTCCCACATTACATCTTCTGGTGGATCAAGTTCATGCAACTTGCATGTATTCGCGATAACTTTTTCGTCAAACCTAGCGTTGTAGCAAATTACAATCTTACCTGTAATTTTCTGTAGTATTTCCGAGAACTCTTGCGAGAACTTCGGTGACTTTTTTACTGCCTGATTGGTTATGCCATGTATTTCGGTAGTACGTTGAGGAATTGAATAGCGAGGTTTAAACCGACTGTTGTGAAGAGTCCTGCCACTAATTGAAGTGATAGCAAGCTCTACCACCTCTGCATTTGGATTTGCCATTGGCCCTTCCATTAGCCCCGTTGTTTCAGTATCTAGTATCACCACATCTGGATTTGAAAGAATTTGTTGCGCCCAAGAAATCGCACCAATACGGTCATAAACTTTTCGAGGCTTGTTTAACCAAGCTAAATGAATTTTGTTTTCCGGCACCAATTCCTGCTCTTGTAGCCAAGTCAAATCCAGTTCGTAATTTAACCCTTCTCTTTTCTTCCACAACTTAGCAGCTTTTTCAATGTGACTCAATATTTGCTTATCTGTCCATTTATTGACTTTGACAAGTTGCTCAATAGCATCTTCTCCCAAACCTACTTTTATTGCTCTGCCAAAGTGGATGGCATTATGGCAATCCTCGCAGACAGCCATAAAACCAACTAACTTCTGCGCTAAACGCTGGTCATCAAACTCCCATAGTTCATGCAGATGCAAATCTCCCCTCTTCTCTTCGCCACAAGTTTCACAAACTAGAGAATCACGACTTCGGTCTGTTGGATTTAATGAATAGCGAGAAGCTCCAAATTGCCAACGTAAATCCTCCCAAATCTGTTGGGAGACAACCTCTCTAACATTACGTCCCCAAGCATTCACTGGAATAAGCCCGATTTCCAATTTTTTCAGTTTTCCCGCCATAGCTTATTACCCCTTGGACAACAATTTAAGCGCTTGGCGTATGCCTTCCGAAACGCTTGCCTCTTTGGGCAATTGTTTGGCAGCCCAGTCGGCTTCCTTCTCGTTGTAGCCCAGCGCCAGCAATGCGTTCACGATGTCGTTGCCGGAAGACACGACAGCCGCGCCCTGAGCGGCACTCGCGCCGCTCACCACGAACTTGCCCTGCAACTCCAGCAACAGACGCTCGGCAGTTTTCTTGCCCACACCGGGGATCTTCGTAAGCCTACCCGCCTCTTTGTTCACTACTGCAATCGCCAGATCGTTCAGGCTCAGGCCGGACAGCACCGACAACGCCAGTTTGGGACCGACCCCGCTGATCTTCAGCAACTGGCGGAATGCGACGCGCTCTGCATTGCTCAGGAACCCGTACAGCAGATGCGCATCCTCGCGCACGATGAGTTGCGTATGCAGCACCACTTTTTCGTGCAGCACCGGCAGGTTGTAGAACGTGCTCATCGGCACATCCAGCTCGTAGGCCACGCCCTGTACGTCCAGCAAAATCTGCGGCGGATTTTTTTCCAGCAGTATTCCAGTCAAGCGACCGATCATTTCAAGTGAGTCCCATAAAAATATTCGTAGTAGGAGCCAGCTTGCTGGCGATAATACCCGCAGAAATCGCCAGCAAGCTGGCTCCTACGGTGAGTCCAATGCTTGATGGATTTTCTGGGATCAAACCAGTCTGCCATTCTTCATCCGATATCCCGCCGTCGCCAACACACCCAGGCCTTGCCCTCCATGCGCATGACAGACCGCGCAAGCCAGCGCATCCGCAGCATCCGGACTGGGGATGCCGGACAACTTCAGCAGGCGTTTCACCATCTCCTGCACCTGCTCCTTTTTTGCATGGCCGTTGCCGACCACCGCCTGCTTGACCTGCAACGCGGTGTATTCCGCCACCGGCAGATTCGCCAGCACCGCCGCGCAGATCGCCGCGCCGCGCGCCTGTCCGAGTGCAAGCGTGGATTGCGGATTGATGTTGACGAACACCTTCTCCACCGCTACCTGCTGCGGCTGATGCTGCGCAATCACCTCGCCCAGGGAATCCAGTATCGCCTTCAATCGCTCCGGCAATTCGCCATCCGGGGTCTTGATGCAACCGCTGGCAACGTAGCTCAACTGCTGCCCGACTTTATCCAATACACCGAAGCCGGTGATACGCAGGCCGGGGTCGATACCTAATATTCTTACTGGAGAAGGGGAAAAGGGGAAGGGAGAAGGGAGGTTCATTGGCACGCGCAGGTTTTACCCTTCCCCCTTCCCTCTTCATTCTTCTCTGATTTCATTCCTCGATTACTGCCGTCGTATAAACTTCCTGCACATCGTCGAGGTCTTCCAGTGCATCGATCAGCCTCTGCATCTTCACCGCATCATCGCCGGTGAAAATCACTTCGTTGGCCGGCTTCATGATGACTTCGCCAAATTCCGCTTTATAACCTGCCGCCTCCAGAGCCTGCTTCACATTCACGAAGTCATGCGGCGCGGTGATCACTTCGATGCTGCCGTCATCATTGCTGACGATGTCTTCCGCGCCGGCATCCAGCGCGACTTCCATCAGGCCGTTCTCGTCGGTGCCGGGCGCGAAAATCATTTGTCCGCAATGCTTGAACAGGAACGACACTGAGCCGTCAGTGCCGAGATTGCCGCCATTCTTGGTGAAAGCATGGCGCACATCGGCGACGGTGCGCGTCTTGTTGTCGGTCATGCAATCCACCATCACCGCCGCGCCGTTGATGCCATAGCCTTCATAACGCAATTCCTGATATTCCACGCCTTCCAGTTCGCCGCTGCCGCGCTTGATGGCGCGCTCGACATTGTCCTTGGGCATGTTGTTGGAATAGGCCTTGTCCATCGCCAGGCGCAGGCGCGGATTACCGGCAGGATCGCCGCCGCCCAGCCTGGCGGCGACGGTGATTTCCTTGATCAGGCGCGTGAAAATTTTGCCGCGCTTGGCATCCTGCTTGCCCTTGCGGTGCTGAATGTTTGCCCACTTGCTATGCCCTGCCATACTGTCCCCCGAAAAAAATGTTCCGCGATGGTATCATTTCCACCTCTTGAACCCAATATCGAGACCTCTCCGAGGAAAGGCCGGCATGAAATGAAAACCATAATGATCGCCAATCCCAAGGGTGGATGCGGCAAAACCACGCTCTCGGTGAACATCGCCGGGTTCCTGGCAAATCGCGGCAAACGTGTCGCCCTGCTCGACATGGATATACAACAATCCGCATCATTATGGCTCGCCACGCGCCCGCATGGCCTCCCGCCGATACGCGCGCTGAAGTACGATAAAGCCCAGGCCGACCCGGGCACCTGGCTGGTAATAGATTCGTCAGCCGGGCTGTCCGGAAGCAACCTCGCCTGCTCGCTCATCAAGCAGACCCACAAAATCATCGTGCCGGTCGCACCCTCGCTGTTCGATGTGCATGCCAGCCGCGACTTTATAATGGAGTTGATCGAAGAAAAGAAAGTGCGCGAAAGCAAGTGCCGCATCGGCGTGGTCGGAATGCGCATGGAGGCACGCACCCGCGCCGCTCAGGCGCTGGAATATTTTCTCTCTACCCTCGATCTGCCGGTGCTGGCTTACCTGCGCGAGACGCAGGTCTATGTGAACGCGGCATTCGAGGGGAAATCGCTGTTCGACCTGCCGCACCATATCGCCGGGCGCGAGCTGGAACAATGGGCATTCCTGCAGAGATGGCTGGAGAGGGACTGATCTCATGCGCCTTCAGCTCAACAGCGTCGCAGGCCTACGCGTGCTTTTCAAACATTGAAGCGGAAGTGCATCACATCGCCATCCTGCACCACATATTCCTTGCCTTCCACGCGCATCTTGCCGGCATCTTTCGCGCCCTGCTCGCCCTTGTATTTCACGAAATCATCAAAGGAGATCACTTCGGCACGAATGAAACCACGCTCAAAGTCGTTGTGGATCACGCCTGCCGCCTGCGGGGCGGTATCGCCTTTGTGGATGGTCCATGCGCGCACTTCTTTCACTCCGGCCGTAAAGTAGGTTTGCAGGCCAAGCAACTGATAGCCGGTGCGGATCAGGCGATTCATGCCGGGTTCGGCCAAACCGGCATCGGCCAGAAATTCTCTTTTGTCCTCGTCGGAAAGCTCGGCGATCTCCGCTTCCAGCGCGGCACAGATCGGCACCACCGGCGCGCCTTCCTTTTTAGCGAATTCTTCCAGACGGGTCAGCAGCGGATTGTTGCTGAAGCCTTTTTCCGCGACATTGGCGACATACATGGCCGGCTTGACGGTGAGCAGGCACAACGGCTGAAGCAGTGCGCGTTGGCCGGCATCCAGTTTCAGCATACGCGCCGGTTTGCCTTCGTTCAAATGGGCGGAGACTTGCTCCAATAGCACGCCGAATTTGGCGGCTTCCTTGTCGCCGGATCGCGATTGCTTGCTGTTGCGTTGTTGCGCTTTTTCCACAGTAGTCAGGTCGGCCAACGCAAGTTCGGTGTTGATGGTTTCGATGTCGGAGATCGGATCGACCTTGCCTGCGACGTGAATCACGTTGTCGTCCTCGAAGCAGCGCACCACGTTCACGATGCCGTCGGTCTCGCGGATGTTGGCGAGGAACTGGTTGCCCAGTCCCTCGCCCTTCGATGCGCCCGCCACCAGACCTGCGATATCGACGAACTCGACGATGGCCGGTTGCATGCGCTGCGGCTTGACGATCTCCGCCAGCGCCGCCATGCGCGCATCCGGCACCTCGACGATGCCGATGTTCGGCTCGATGGTGCAGAAGGGATAATTCTCCGCCGCGATGCCCGCTTTGGTCAGCGCATTGAACAGCGTGGATTTGCCGACGTTAGGCAGGCCGACGATTCCGCATTTCAAACTCATGGTTTTCTCTCTTTGTAAAGTCAGGATTGAGGATCGAGGATCGAGCAAATGCGGAACAGTTGTTTTACTCTATCCTCGATCCCCGCTCCTCGATCCTCTAACTGCTATGCAGCTTCAGCATCGCCGCTTCGGTTTTTCCTTCGATGACCAGATGCGCGACGTTCTGCGCATGCTGCATGGCCTCGTCCATCAGTTCGCGTTCTTCCCGGCCCGGATCATGCAGCACATAGTCGGCTACCACACCCCGGTCGCCCGGATGGCCGATACCGATGCGCAATCGCCAAAAGTCTTTCGTACCGAGATGCGCGATGATGTCTTTCAGCCCGTTGTGCCCGCCGTGTCCGCCGCCCATTTTCAGGCGCGCCACGCCCGGCGGCAGATCCAGTTCGTCGTGCACCACCAGCATTTCTGCCGGAGCGATCTTGTAGAACTGCGCCAGCGCGGCGACGGATCGCCCGCTGACATTCATGAAAGTTTGCGGCTTGAGCAACAGCATTTCATGGCCATGCGGCTGGCCGCGCGCCGTCAAGCCGTGAAATTTGGCCTCGTTCCTGAAGTCCAGCTTGTGCAGGCGAGCGAACTCATCCACCCACCGGAAACCGGCGTTATGCCGGGTGGTTTCATATTCGCGTCCGGGATTGCCCAGACCAACAATCAAACGTATCGTTGCCATACTATTCATCCTGAAAACGGCGAATGATTCGTAGGGTGGGCATGCTTTTTGTGCCCACGCGGAAATAGCCGAACGCCGACAGCGTGGGCACAAAAGCGTGCCC
>Ga0154718_1105_pt1 | contig 14747 bp, 12 predicted proteins | sample Rifle2008BG16ft_FD_105726 | JGI IMG/M metagenome (GOLD analysis project Ga0154718, IMG submission 105726) | Betaproteobacteria bacterium RBG_16_56_24
TTCAGGAAACTGGACATGTCCACCATGCCCTCTGTTCCATCCGCAAACTGCACATGTAGCCGGAAAGGGGGTAGTGCCTCTACCTTGGTCACTCTCCATGGGATTTGCTGCTCTATTCCAGCGGCGCGATTTTGTTCGGTGTCTGCAATTGTTCGCATAGCTTCCAATCCTCCATCAGTTCGTTTCCCTTGTCGTTTGCAATTGTGTGCATGGAATCCCATCCAGCCGAACGGCTTCTCACTTACGTATGCGGGTTTCATCAAAACGAATGTGCGGGGTTTCATTCTACGGTTTTCGCCTTACGAGGGTTCAACATAGGCGATATAGGCGATGGGTATCACCCCGCTCCACCCATCCTGCAAACTACAAACCTACTGCGCCCTCGGCTTCGGCCGTTTGCCGATTTTTACCTGCACACTCATGGTTGTTCCGTTGCGCAGCAGTTTGACCGGGACAACTTTGCCGGGTGGCAGGTTGGCTACCGTGTCCAGCATGGCGCTGGAGTCATCGATGGCTTTATTGTCTATCGCGATCAGAATATCCCCGGTTTTGATGCCCGCCTGCTCCGCCGGGCTGTTGCGTATCACCTCGGTGATCAGCACGCCTTTAATGTCGCCCAGCTTGAAAGACTCGGCCAGTTCCGCGGTGAGTTCCTGTACGCCCGTGCCAATCCAGCCGCGCGTGACGGAACCATGCTGGATGATTTGTTCCATGGTCTTTTTTGCGGTGGTGGCGGAAATGGCGAAGCCGATGCCGAGCGATCCGCCGTTCGGCGAATAGATCGCGCTGTTGATCCCGATCAGATTACCGTTCCCATCCACCAGTGCGCCGCCGGAATTGCCCGGGTTGATTGCGGCATCGGTCTGGATGAAGTTTTCGAAGGTGTTGATCCCCATGTGGTCGCGATTGAGCGCGCTGATGATGCCCATGGTGACCGTTTCACCCACGCCAAAAGGGTTGCCGATGGCGAGCACCATGTCGCCCACGTGCGCTTGTTCCGGTTGGCCAAAGGTGATGGCAGGAAGGTTGCCGGGCAGATCGATCTTAATCACCGCAAGATCGGTCTCCGGATCGGAACCGATGACATGCGCCTTGGCTTTGCGGCCATCGGACAAAGCGATCTCGATCTGGTCGGCGGTTTCCACCACGTGGTGATTGGTGAGAATGTAGCCGTCAGCGCTGACGATAACGCCGGAGCCCAGGCTGGAGCTGCTTTGCGGTTCGGCTTCTTCCGGGTCGCCAAAGAAAAAATGGAAGCGCGGGTCATCGATGAAGGGATTGGCCGGCGCCTCGATGACGGTGCTGGTAAAAATGTTGACCACAGCAGGCATGGCTTTTTGCGCGGCGGCGCTCAACCCCATCGCCGGAGTTTTGCCGCCGGTCAGCGGCGTGTTTTCATACAGAGTGACCACGCCGCTGCGCGCCGCGTTCGGCAGCAATTCCGGCTTGAGGGTGTGAATAACAAACAGCAGCGCCAGCGCGATGGTGACGGTTTGGGTGAATAAGAGCCAGTGTTTACGCATGGTATGATGAATCCGTTCGTTTCAAGTTATAGGGAATCAAATGCTGCTCGATGAATTGCGCGATTATAACGCAAGCCTGTTGCAAACCGGCCTGTTCAAAGATTGCTGCCCGAATGGATTGCAGGTGGAAGGTCGTGCCGAAGTGCGGCGTATCGCCACCGGGGTGACGGCTTCGCAAAGCGTGCTGGATGAAGCCATCGCCTGGGGTGCGGACGCGATACTGGTGCATCACGGCTACTTTTGGCGCAACGAAGATGCGACCATCATTGGCATCAGGAAAGAGCGCATCGCGCGGTTGTTGCGCAACGAGGTGAGTTTGCTGGCTTACCATCTGCCGCTCGACGCCCATGCCGAACTGGGCAACAACGCACAACTGGGCAAATTGCTTGGCATGGTGGAACAGGGCCGGTTCGGCGAACAGAACATTGCCTGTCTGGGTGCACTGGAACAGCCTCGGACGCTCGCGCAATTTGCGCAACAGGTCGGGCATGACTTGCAGCGCACGCCGCAAGTCATCGGGGATGGGAGCAAGAGCATCCGCAAGGTGGCATGGTGCAGCGGAGGCGCGCAAGGCTATTTCGAAGCGGCCATCGCGCAGGGCGTGGACGCTTATATCACCGGGGAAATCTCGGAGCAGAACTTTCATCTTGCCAATGAATCCGGCGTGGCATTCATCGCTGCCGGGCATCATGCTACCGAGCGTTATGGCATCCAGGCATTAGGAGAGCACCTGGCAAAACAATTCGGTCTGGAGCATCGCTTCTTCGATCAGCCAAACCCGGTTTAGGGGCGCCCTTAGGTATCTTTGGAAACGCGGATTAAATAAGCCGCTCGCCCTGACCCTTCGGCTGCGCTCAGGACTAAAGGCCTTGTCGAAGGGTTGGTTCTGGCAAATTGATTGTTAATAGATTTAATCCGATCATGGTTCGACAGGCTCACACCCACGGGGTGCAAGAACCTCTGATTCCATTTCTCGATCAATAGAGCAATATCGTAGGGCGGGTCACACCCGCCATTACAGCAGTTCAGCGGCGGGTGTGACCCGCCCTACGGATTATTTCCCGTTTGAAGGAGAAATAGAATGAGAGGCCACGAACGGATTAAATCCGCGTTTCCCTTTACTCTCGTTTCCAGGCACCGGGTGAGAATGGTTCAATCGCCGGCTATGCGATGATTGCACGACCAACTCAATTCCTCATCATGCGCGGCGCAAAACGAAAAGATTTTGTTGCCGCGCCTGAGCGTTGGGACGGTGAATAATACGATAATACTAATTTACTGATGCAGCTTATCCATCTGCCCGGCAACGGCTAAACCCGGCGGCAGGTTTTTATCCCTGGCAAACAAAGTCCGGCACGGCCTGTTCCTCGTTCATGGTGTCACATCCCGATGTTTCCATATTGAAAATGTATATTAGCAATTACTGTAATTCTGTGCGGCATATAACTTTTTTTACGATATGAGGCCAAGTCATGGTATTCCGTGTTGACTTTATTTTTCAGACTAGACATTATTCGCCCGTGTTGTCGCGCCGTGCTCGTTCAGGCGGAAATGAAGCAGGTGCTGATAATAATAATTATCGCGGCACACCGCGTCAAAAATAATCCGATTTACCTGTTCAATCATGCATGCGAAAAGCCGGCATGGGATCGCTTGTTTGCCGGGGGAGTCCTTACGATGCACCGTTTTTTGAGTTTATCTGTCCTGCTGACAGGGTTGTTCGCTGCTGTGAGCAGTTATGCAGCCGAATCCCCGCAGCCTGCGCCCATGACTGAGGATAGTTTGGGTCCTCTCGTTGAACAACCTATCGAGTTTCCCCATAATCGCCATGCCGGTGATGCCGGCAAGGGCGGTATGCAGATCGACTGCATGTTTTGCCATACCTACGCCAGACGCAGCGCGGCGGCGGGAATTCCAACGCTGCAAAAGTGTATCGGCTGTCACCAGAGCATCGAGTCGGTGCGCGAGACACCGCGCATCAAAAAACTGTTCGAATATTGGGAAGGAAGCAAGGACGGCAAAATAGCCGCCAAAACCCCCGTGCCGTGGAAGAAGGTGCATGATCTTCCGGACTTCGTGCGCTTCAACCACGAGCGTCACGTCAAGCGTTTCATCGAACAACAAAATCGTCCGGTACAGGAGGTATGCGGTTATTGCCACGGCGATGTGAAGGAGATGACGGTTGCGCGCCGCAGCAAAACGCTGTCCATGGGTTGGTGTGCGGGTTGCCACGAGAAGGATCACCCGGTGACGGCGGAAGGCGGCACGCCGATCGGCGGCCAGGCCTACTGGTACGGCTTCCAGAAGCCGGAAGCGGCTGCCGCTTCGTCCGGCGCGCTCAAGGCGAAAGGCCCAAACGATTGCTGGCAATGCCACAAATAATTCAGGCATGGCATTTCAAGAATTTTCCAGAGAGGTTGTAATGATGGATAGCGGTTCCGTAAAACATTTGGCCGGGCGCCCGTTTGATCGGCGTGATTTTCTGAAGGTGCTGGGATGGGGTGGCGCGGCGGTTGCGCTAAGCGGCTGCGGCAATACCTCTGTCGAGGATGGCAAGGAAACGGTAGTTTCCTATGTGGAGGCTGCCGACTATGTGATTCCGGGCATCGGCGTGTATTACAACTCGACTTGCGCGCAGTGCGATGCAGGTTGCAGTGTCAATGGCCGGGTGCGCGAGGGCAGGGTGCTGAAGCTGGAAGGCAATCCGGCTTCCGCGATCAACCGCGGCAAGATGTGCGGCCTGGGTCAGGCGGGGGTGCAGCATCACTACAATCCCGATCGCGTGCGCGAGCCGTTGCTGCGCAACGGTGACAAGGGCGAAGCCATCACTTGGGAAAAAGCCTACGCGCTGATCGCGGAAAAGCTGAATGGCGTGAAGGGGGAAGAGATCGCTTTTTTGAGCGGCGGCGTGAGCGGTCATCTCAAGGTGTTGCTGGGCAATTATCTGGACAGCATCGGCTGCAAAAATCATTTCGTGTATGAAGCGCTTGCGCCGGGTGTGGTGCGCGCAGCCAACAAAAAAGCCTATGGCGTGGAAATGCCGCGCTACAACATCAATAAAGCCAAGGTGGTGCTGTCCTTTGGCGCCGACTTCCTCGGCGCATGGGTATCACCGGTGCATTTCTCGCAACAATATGCCCAGTTCCGCAGAGGGGTGGATGGTCAGCGCGGCGTGTTGATCCAGGTGGAACCCAAGATGACCTTGACCGGCGCCAACGCGGATCGCTGGGTGCCCGTGCGCCCGGGAACGGAAGGTATTCTGGCGCTGGGTATCATCAACGCGCTGGGTATGGCCAGTGGCGATATTGCGGCCGCTGTGAAGGGCTACGACAAAACGCGTGTCAGCAAAGAGACCGGAGTCCCGCCCGGGCAAATCGACAAGATCGCAGCCTTGCTGAAATTGCGCTCGCCCAGTCTGGTGCTGGCGGGCAGTGCGGCAGAGGGCTATGCGCATGGATCGCAGAATGCCGCCGCCATCAATCTGCTCAACCATGTGCTGGGTAATGTCGGCAAGACGGTTGCGGCAGCCGCCGCTGTTCCATTCCCGCAAATGGCGCCGGCAAAGGGCAATACTGCCGCGCTGAAATCGTTGAACGACGGTTTGTCCGCCGGTAAATACAAGGTGCTGTTCAACTACGCAGCCAACCCGGTCTTCACTGCGCCGGGTGCGCTGAAGTTCAAGGATAATCTGGCCAAGGCGGGTTTCAAGGTGGTGTTCGCCCATTACATCGACGAAACCGCATTGCAGGCTGACTTGGTGCTGCCGCTGGATTCCGCGCTGGAAGACTGGGGCACACAGGTCCCCGAGTACATGGCGGAAGACGCGCAAATCAATATCCAGCAGCCGCTGATGGAAAAGCTGCACGCCAATACCCGTGGCATGGGCGACATCCTGCTGGATTTGATCAAGCAACGCCGTCCCGAAGACTACAAGAACTACGCAGACTATTACGCCTACCTGCGCGCCGCAATGCTGCAGAACAAGGCCGCGTTGGGCGGCGGCGGTATGGATGACGATACCTTCTGGAACGAAACGCTGAGCAAGGGCATCGTCAAGGTGGCGGGTACAACAACTGCGTTGTCCGGCAAAGCCGGTGCGGCGGGTTTGAAGCTGCCGGCGCCGGCGGAGGGGGATGGGCAATATCCTTTGCATCTGATCCCCGGCATCAACATCAGTTTGCGCGATGGCCGCCATACCAATCAACCCTGGCTGCAGGAATCGCCTGACCCATTGACCACCATCGTGTGGGATTCATGGGTGGAAATCCATCCGAAGAAGGCATTGGAAATGGATATTACAGAAGGCGATATCCTCGAAGTCACTTCCCGGACCGGTTCGATCAGGGCGCAAGCCTATCTGTTCCCGGGCATTCACCCTGACGCGATTTCCATTCCGCTGGGGCAAGGCCACGAGGCGCTGGGCCGTTATGCCAAGGGTTATGGCGTGAACCCGTTCCATATCATGGATGCGGTGTTCGACAAGGAAACCGGTGAACTGGCGATGCATGAAACCCGCGTCAAGGTCAGCAAGACCGGACAGCGCGTCATCGTGGTCAAGGATGAAAGTGCGGCAGGCGCCAAGCAGATTCGCAAGAAGATTGCCGGGCGCATGTCTACTGACAAAGTCGATCTTTCGAAGGAGGTTTAAGTTATGTCGGTCAGTAATCTATTGGAGAATTGGTCACAATTCCGTCATTTCCACCCGGTGGGTGACAAGCCGCATGATCCATACAAATGGGCGATGAGCATTGACCTTGATGCCTGTTCCGGTTGCAATGCGTGCAGCGTGGCCTGTTATGCGGAAAACAACTTGCCGGTGGTGGGCAAAGAGAAATACGCGCATGGACAAGCCATGCACTGGATGCGTATCGAGCATTACTGGGATGAAGACATTGGCACTAAAGGTGGCAGCGACTACCCGGAACAGGGTGCGCAATTTCTGCCGATGATGTGTCAGCAGTGCGAAGCCGCTCCATGCGAAACGGTGTGCCCGGTGGGCGCGACCAACCACACGGCGGATGGACTGAATTCGCAGATTTACAACCGCTGTATCGGCTCCCGCTACTGTTCGGCCAACTGTCCATACAAGGTGCGCTACTTTAACTGGTATGACTATCCGGCAACAGAAAATGTCTGGCCGGAAACAATGACCCAGCAGCTTAACCCCGATGTGACAGTGCGTGGCAAGGGGGTGATGGAAAAATGCACGTTCTGCGTGCAGCGCCTGACTGCTGCCAAGAACGATGCGCGCAACGAGGGACGCAAGGTGTATGACGGCGAAGTGCAGACTGCCTGTCAGCAAGCTTGTCCGACCAGCGCCATTTTTTTTGGGAATCTGGTTGATCCGGAGTCCAGAGTCGCCAGGCAATGGGCGCAGCAGCAAGTCGAATTGGACAAGGACAAGCAAACCAAAGATGCCGAACCGGGAGGGTCTAATCTGCGCGGCTATCGCATTCTGGAAGAGTTGCGTCCTTATCCCTCGGTGATGTATTTGGAGCGGGTGCGCGAGAGCGCGGTGTAGGACACAAGGGAAGGAAACAGGGTAAATGGAAAAAGATATCCGCGAAGACATAGCCTGGGCGCAGATTAACAAGGATGTGCTCAGAAGCCTGGAAGCGCCGAGACCGCTGTACTGGGTAATTCTTTTGGTGGCGCTTGCCATGATGGGTGTGGCGGTCGGCTGCGAGATTTATCAGTACCAGACCGGCATAGGGGTGGCCAACATGGACAACCCTCATGCGTGGGGCTTGTACATCTCCACCTTCATTTTCTGGATCGGGATGAGCCACTCCGGCACGCTGTTGTCGGCTATTCTGCACCTGATGCACGCTGATTGGCGCAAGCCGATCTACCGTTTTGCCGAAGCGATGACGACGTTCTCGTTGATGACGGCAGGTTTGTTCGTGATGATTCACCTGGGACGCCTGTGGCAGTTTTATTATTCTCTTCCCTACCCGGATGAGCGCGGCCTGTGGCCAAACTTCCAGTCCCCGTTGCTATGGGATGCGATGGCGATTTTTACGTACCTCAGCTCGTCCGTCATCTTCCTGTATGTCGGCATGATTCCGGATCTGGCGATCTGCCGCGACAGTATTCACGAAGGATGGCGCAAGAAGCTGTACTCCCTGCTCTCGCTGGGCTGGGAAGGCACCGACCGCCAATGGCGTAATTTCCGCGTCACTTATTTGATGGTCGCATGTTTCCTGATTCCGCTGGCGGTGTCGGTACACTCCATCGTAGCTGCCGACTTTGCCATGTCGCAACAACCCGGCTGGCACGTCACTTCATTTCCGCCATACTTCGTGGCCGGCGCGCTGTATTCCGGTTGCTCGGGGATCATCACGCTGTTCATCATCCTGCGCTACGTGTTCAAGTTTGAGGAATACATGACCCTGTCTATCCTGAAAAAGATCGTGCGGCTGACCTTTGCGATTGCGATGGTGTGGACTTACCTGAACGCGGTGGAATTCGCCTCGGTCTGGTATAGCCACGACCAGCCGTCCAAGGATGTGCTGATCCAGAAAGCCAGCGGGACTTATGCTCCGTTCTGGTGGGGGATGATTTTCTGCGGCTCGATCGTGCCGCTGGCTATGGCCTTCAAACGAGTCCAAACCAACATTCCGGTTTTGTTTGCGGTATCGCTGTTAGTGAACCTCGGTATGTGGCTGGAACGCTGGATGATCGTGGCGCCCACTTTTTCGCATGGCATTTACCCGTGGACGTGGGATCATGACCAATGGCCCAGCTTTGTGCAATGGGGCATTGTATTCGGCAGCTTCGGCTGGTTCGTCCTGCTGTTCATGGTGTTCTGCAAGGTGTTCCCATCAGTGTCCATGTATGAAGTGAAGGAAATGGTTTATCACCGCAGTCTGCACCTGAAGAAGAGTGAAACTGCCGGGCGGGGAGCGCACTGATATGAGCCAACGCCATATACTCGCGCTGTTTAATAACTTCAAAGATGCCGAAGCCGCGATTTACGAGTTGCGTGCGGCGGACATCAAGGGATTCAATTTTGATGATTTAACGCTGAAATCTCCCATCGAGCACCACGAGGTGGAGGAGATTCTTGGCCAACGTTCCTCCAAAGTGCAATGGTTTACGCTGGTTGGCACGTTGCTGGGCGGTCTGCTGGGGTTCTTCCTGATTTCCGGCGCGCAGGCGAATTTTTACGCGCAGATGAAGGGTGGCAAGCCGATTGTTCCGTTTCCACCCAACTTCGTGTTGACCTATGAAATGGCCATTCTGGGTGGAGTGTGCATCTCTATTCTGGGTTTCCTGATTTGCGCGGGTTTGCCGGCCAAACGTTCATCGCTGTATAGCGCGAAGGTGTCCGAAGATCAGATTGGAGTTTTGGTTAAAGCGGACGAGTCAGCGATGGCGAAAATCAAAGGGGTGCTCCTCAATCATGAGGCGCTGGAAATTCAGGAAGAGGCAGGGAAATGAGAAAGATATCCTTGGCAGTATTGAAACCAGCGGTGAAACAACCGGACATGCCGCCGACAGAACTGCAAGCCGCTTTACCGGGTATTCAAACGACGGCAGCCATGTGGCTGGTTATTGCGTCGTTGCTGGCGCCTTCTCTGGCGCACGCGTGGCCATGGTCGCAGGACATGGCCAATCAGGTCAGTATCAAGCCGCAGGAAAGTGCCGACGAAGCCAAGCCGGGCATGAAAGTTTTCCCCAGGCGCTCGGTACCTGTTGCAGGCACCAGCGTTTATGTCAAGGATATCGAAGCTGCTACGAAGATGGCCAATCCAGTTCCGGCAGACGCAAAGTCGGTTGATGCAGGAGGCAGGTTGTACGCGATTTATTGCACTCCCTGCCACGGCCAATCCGGAACGGGTGACGGTCTGGTCGGAGCAAAGCTGATCATGAAGCCCTGGAATCTGACCCCGAGCAACGAAATACACAGCTGGGATCCCAAGGAGTATCCGGATGGACATATCTGGGGCTATATAACACTTGGCGGTGCGGTTATGCCCGGTTATGCCAATGATCTGTCGGCGAACGAGCGTTGGCATGTGGTCAACTACGTGCGCAAAGTATTGCAAGGCCAGGCTGGACAAGCTGCGGCCCGTGCTATTTCGACAGGCTCAGGACAGGCGAAATAGGAGAAGGTGGACATGTTTGCATACAGTAATTGGGCGGTATTGACCGTTAGTTTCGTGGTGGTGCTGTCGCTCGCATTGAGCGGTGTCGCCTTGTGCTCGGTGCTGCATTTGGTGGGCGCCAAGTGGCGCGCCCAGATATGCCATCTGTCGGCCTCGCTGTACGCGCTGTTCCCGTTGGCGTTCGTGCTGCTGATTTTACTGCTGGCGGGCGGATCAAACACCTTTCCCTGGTGGGACAACCCGGAAGTGTCCCATGCCTACATGCCCGGCTGGTATCGTCCGCATTGGCTGATCGCCCGGGAAATCATCGGCATCATGTTCATGATGGCGTTATACTGGGTTTTCATCAAGCGCCAGGAAGTGAGTGAGCGCAGCAGCGAAGACGCGGCGCGTTTTCACGATGTGGCCACATGGATCCCGTTCTTTTTCGTGTTGTACAGCACCATGGTCGCATGGGACTTCGAAATGACGCTGGTTCCGGCCTGGCACAGCGCGATTTACGCAATGCATCAGTTCATCAGCAACTTCGGCATGTTCCTTGCGGTTCTGGTTATCTGGATATTCGCCTTGAACAGCCGCAATAAACTGCATCGCCCGGTGGAAACCTATGTCTACAATTACATCGCGCAAATGCTTCTCTCATTCACGTTGTTCTGGGTTTACACCTTTTTCGCCCAGTATCTCACCATTTGGTATGGTGACCTGCCCGACGAGTTGGACCGGGTGTTGGGCATGCAGAACGGCGATTACACGTTTATCTGGTGGGCGACGCTGGTGCTGAAGTTCGTCATCCCGTTCGTCGCATTCTGCTTTCCCGCCCCACGCCACAATGTCTTCGCGATCAATGCGGTGGCAGTTTGCATCATCGTGGGCACGCTATTCGAACGCTACGTCTGGATCGGGGGTATCAAGGGAACAGGCCCGTACCCGATCATGGCTGCGATAGTGGTCGGCGGGGTAGTGGCGAGCATAGGGTTCTTCCTGGTGCGTTTCGCGCTGCAACGCACACAGATAATCAAGGGGTAAATGAAAATGATGAGATTGTATTCCGGGACGACCTGTCCCTACAGCCACCGCTGCCGCATCGTGCTGTTCGAAAAGGGCATGGATTTCGAAGTGATCGACGTGGACCTGATGAACAAGTCCGAGGATGTCGCGACGATCAATCCATACAACAAGGTGCCGGTGCTGGTGGAGCGCGATCTGGTATTGTATGAAGCGAACATCATCAACGAATACATCGATGAGCGTTTTCCGCATCCTCAACTGATGCCGCCCGACCCTGTCATGCGCGGCCGTGCACGACTATTCCTGCATCGCTTCGAACAGGAGCTCTACAGCCAGGTCGACATGATCGAGCATGGAGTGGCGAAATCCGCCGACAAGGCGCGTTCCGTGATTCGCGACAACCTGACACAGCTCGCGCATATCCTGACCAAGCAGAAATTCCTGCTGGGAGATGAATTCTCCATGCTGGATGTGGCTATAGCACCGCTGCTGTGGCGACTCGATTACTACGGTATCCAGATGGGCAAGGATGCCGCCCCGCTGATGAAATACGCCGAGCGTTTATTTTCCCGGCAGGGTTTCATAGATTCACTGACTGCGTCCGAAAGAGCTATGCGCAAGTGAAAGACCCCCGCACAACTACTGTGCTTGGTGATACTTCGTCGATGAACGGGCATGACACGGCGTTGCGAAGCATCCGGAGCGGGAATGCCCGTAGCGCGCCCGCTCCCGCAATCGGCTGGCTTGCGCCAGTAACGTGTCGCGGGCGCGGCTCAAAATTCTCATGTATAAGCACATGCATTCCGGGTTTTGCGAGTTGGGCGGCAACGGCAAACCGCCCATCCCTGTCAAACCCACCCCGCCGCTTTTCTCCTTGTCTAACCTGCGCTCGTTACGTTGTGCAGAGGTCTTGGTGAGCGACTTATCCACGCGTCCATACCTTATCCGTGCAATTTACGAATGGTGTGCGGACAGCGGACTGACTCCCTATCTGGCCGTCCGCGTCGATGCGCACACCGTGGTGCCGCCTGCCCATGTGAAGGACGGACAGATCGTGTTGAACCTCAGTTCCGGTGCAGTGCGCAACCTGGAGATGGGCAATGAGATGATCACCTGTTCCGGACGTTTCGGCGGGGTATCGTTCGACTTGCTGGTTCCGGTCGAAGCGGTCATCGGCATATTCGCCAAGGAGAACGGGCAGGGCTTGGCATTTCAAGGTAGTGAACCGCTGCAACCGCCACCCGGAGCAAGCGGCGGCGAAGAGTCCAAACCCGTTCCGCACAAACCCCATTTGAAGATCGTCAAATGAACCTGTCCTGAGCTTGGTCGAAGGGAAAGCCGCAGAAACTGCGGCTTTTGTTTGAGCGCCCGGCAGCGCGCACCTGCTTGGAGGCGGAAGCCATAGGGACGAACATGAAATGCCGCAAGTAGGCGGCGGGAATACACGGACAGTTAATCCTGAAAACCGCAGTTGATCGTTTAGGTCTGGCGTCGCTGCTCGATACAACGCGACGACTCCAGTGTGTTTTATGAACCGCCGGATGCGGAACCGCACGTCCGGTGGTGTGGGAGGTCCGCAGAGGTGACTCTGCCTCCTCCCGATTTTGGGACTAGACCGTGAATACCGTGTTATCTCCGAGCGCCTTGCGTCGCAAGACACGCCTCGATTCCCTCGCTGCGATTGAATTTCCCGCCGATCTGCCGGTGGTGCAGAAGCGCGCGGATCTGGCGCGCGCTATCGGCGAAAACCAGGTGGTGATCGTGTGCGGCGAAACCGGCTCGGGCAAGACCACGCAATTGCCGAAGATATGTTTGACGCTGGGGCGCGGTGTATCGGGCTGCATCGGGCACACCCAGCCGCGCCGCGTTGCGGCGCGTACTGTGGCGACACGCATCGCGTTCGAATTGAAAACCGGACTGGGCGGCGCGGTCGGCTACAAGGTGCGCTTCCACGACAAGGTGTCGCCGGACACCAGCATCAAGCTGATGACAGACGGGATACTGCTCGCCGAGATACACAGCGACCCGCTGCTGAAGAATTATGACACGCTGATCATCGACGAGGCGCACGAGCGCAGCCTGAACATCGATTTTCTGCTCGGTTACCTCAAGCGGTTGCTGCCGCGCCGCCCCGACCTCAAGCTCATCATCACCTCCGCCACGCTGGATGCGGATCGTTTCGCCAGACATTTTGCGCGTTCCCCCACCCCCTCCTCCCCAACCCCTCCCCCGGAGGGAGAGGGGCTAAAGACGCGCGCTCCGCAAGATAGCTCCCTCTCCCTCCGGGGGAGGGTTGGGGAGGGGGAGGAGGGGGTGGGGGTGGAAGAGTACGCCCCCATCATTCAAGTCTCTGGCCGTACCTACCCGGTCGAGATACGCTATCGCCCATTGCAGGTGAGTGAGGAAGGGGAAGCGCAGGATATACCGCAGGCGGTCAGTGCTGCCCTGGATGAGCTTGCTGCCGGAGGTTTACGTGGCGACGTGCTGGTGTTTCTACCCGGCGAGCGCGAGATACGCGACACCGCGGAAGCATTGCGCAAGCATCATCCGCCAAATTTGCGTCATGGAAGCATGGAAATATTGCCGCTGTTCGCGCGGCTGTCGGCGGACGAACAGGACAGGGTGTTCAAGACCGGCGCACAGCGGCGCGTGGTTCTGGCGACCAACGTCGCGGAAACTTCGCTGACCGTGCCGAACATCGGTTACGTGATCGACTGCGGACTGGCGCGGGTGAATCGATACAGCATCCGGCAAAAGGTCGAGCAGTTGCACATCGAAAAGATCTCGCGCGCCGCAGCCAGCCAGCGCGCCGGACGTTGCGGGCGGGTGATGAGCGGCGTGTGCATGCGCTTGTATGACGAAGAGGATTTTTTGCAGCGCGTGGAATTCACCGATCCGGAGATATTCCGCGTGTCGCTGGCCACCGTCATCCTGCGCATGAGCGCGCTGGAGCTGGGCGACATTGCCGAGTTCCCGTTCATCGAGCCGCCCAGCCCACGCATGATCGCAGACGGCTACCAACTGCTCACCGAGTTGGGTGCGATAGGAGAACTCCCCTCTCCCGCTTGCGGGATAACCAGCGACTTGGCTGGAGTAATTCCCCAGCCTAGTCGAATGGCTAGTAGTTACATCAGAGGGGCTGGGGGAGAGGGTTTTCGCCAGCTCACTCCCCTCGGACACGAACTTGCCAAGCTGCCGCTCGACCCGAAGATCGCGCGCCTGTTGCTGGCCGGAAGGCAGTACCACTGCCTGATGGAAATCCTGATTATCGCCAGCGCGCTGTCGGTGCAGGACCCGCGTGAACGGCCGCTGGATCGCCAAGAGGCGGCGGATGCCGCGCATAAGCGCTTCGCCGATGAGCGTTCCGATTTCCTCGCCTACCTGAAAATCTGGGCATGGTTCGAGCAGGCGGTGGCGCACAAGCAATCCAATCGCCTGCTGGCGGAAGAATGCCGCAAGAACTTTTTGTCGCCGCTGCGCTTGCGCGAGTGGCGTGAGCTGCATCAGCAATTGCACGCGCAAGTTGCGGAGATGGGGATGCTGAAAACCTCCCCCTCCTCCCCCTCCCCAACCCCTCCCCCGGGGGGAGAGGGGCTAAACCCACGTGCTCTGCCGAACTGCTCCCTCTCCCAACGGGGGAGGGCTGGGGAGGGGGAGAGTCCTTCACGCCATTCCGCGTTACCCGAAGCGCTTCTAACCCATGCGCGCGAGCTGCGAAAAAATGCAACAGATGCCGAAAATCTGCTTTGGCAGATGTTGCGCAGAAATCAGATTCTCGGTTTCGGTTTCCGTCGCCAGCATCCGGCAGGCTCATACATTCTGGATTTTTATTGTCATCAGGCAAAACTGGCAATTGAGCTGGATGGCGGACAACATGCCGAGGAGTCGCAACGTGCGCATGATGAAAAGCGCAGTGACTGGCTGAGAGCACAGGGAATTACCGTGCTGCGTTTTTGGAACAATGAGATGCTGACGAATACCGAGGGGGTGCTGCAAAGTTTGTTTAATTGGCTGAGTGATGCCCCCTCCTCCCCCTCCCCAACCCCTCCCCCGGTGGGAGAGGGGCTAATTCCGAGCACACCGCCAGCAAGTCCCCTCTCCCCCC
>Ga0154718_1150_pt1 | contig 14414 bp, 10 predicted proteins | sample Rifle2008BG16ft_FD_105726 | JGI IMG/M metagenome (GOLD analysis project Ga0154718, IMG submission 105726) | Betaproteobacteria bacterium RBG_16_56_24
TGGGATGCCGCAAAAATATTCGACTTGCCAGCCAAATTTACGCCCATTTATTCGCCTTGATGAGGCTCTAATGGAAAATCTCGGATAATTGGTGTGCCGCTTTGCGGCACTCGACATTCTGTCATCTGTCTTCTGCCCTCTGTCCTCTGACATGATTACCCCACAAGACATTCGCGCCAAGGCGTTGCGCCACTGGAGTAGTTATACCTATCACCGTCTGTGCTTATCCGGCACGCCTTGGCAAGCTTTCGACATCCCGTTCGGCAAGCCAAGCGGACGGGAACTGCTGAATGATTTCGCCAACATCCGAGATTCGTTGCATGAGTTGCAAACCTCCGCCAAAGTCACATTGGGATACGGCTACCAGATTGATTTCGAGCCTGTCGCCCATCGCCAATTGGGCGAGCAGCATTTGCCCAGCCGAATTTATTTTGAAACAGAACAGGATTTTTTGCGCTTCATCGGCAAGCTAAGTGTAGCGACACAATTCAAACATCTGGCCCAACAAACCTTTGAGCGCCACCCCGCACTTGCCGAGATATTGCACGACAAGCCACGCTGGCTATTGGACAATCTTGCGGTATGGCACAAGCTGCTCAGTGTTGCCGCTTGGTTCATCGCACACCCGCTCCCGGATATTTTTATCCGCCAGATTGACCTGCCCGGCATCGACAGCAAATTCATCGAACAGCACAAAACCCAACTAATCGTTTTGCTGGATGCTCTGCTCCCACCGTCCGCCATCAAACGCGAGGCAAAGTCGTTTGAACGACGCTACGGCCTGCGTTTTGACCAACACTTGATCCGCTTCCGCCTGCTTGATCCTTCCATTGCGCTGGCAGGACTCACCGACCTCACTCTGCCCTTGGAAGATTTTTGTCGCCTGGAGCTACCATTGGAATATGTGTTCATCACCGAAAATAAAGTGAACGGACTGGCTTTCCCGACTTTCCCCGGAAGTATGGTTATCTTTTCGTTGGGTTACGGTGTGGGCAGTTTAGCCGTAGCGGACTGGCTAAAAACAAAACGAATCATTTACTGGGGCGATCTGGACACTCACGGTTTTGAAATTCTTTCCCGCTTGCGCGAAATATTTCCGTACGTTGAATCGATGTTGATGGACAGGACGACGCTGGCGGAAAATCGTACCTTATGTGTCCCGGAAGCATCCCCTATAAAAGAAATTCCGACCTTCTTGACAGATGCCGAACAGAACACCTTCAACGCGCTGTCATCGCCAGACGGTATCGCGCTACGACTCGAACAAGAACGCATCCCATTCGGTCAGATAGAAGCGTTCTTGAGGGACATGGAAATATCCACCGGGAACAACATGTCACAACTATAGGGTACCTCTAAAAATTCAAAATCCTAAGCCAGGCAAGGCGCGAAAAAAATTTTAGCGCGCCGCATATGTTTGATATGTATTCCATTTCTCGATCAATAGAGCAATATCGTAGGGCGGGTCACACCGGTGCCGGGACAAAAGTTTTTCGTACCCGCCATTACAGCAGAATCTAGCAAATCACATCTCTTTTTCACATTCAGCGGCGGGTGTGACCCGCCCTATGGATTATTTCCCGTTTGAAGGAGAAATAGAATAAGCGTTAAAATTTTTTGAGCAACGCAGCATCGCGACGGAGTTTGGATTTTTAGAGGTGCCCTATAGAGTCGACCATCAAATATTTTTGTAGGCTGGTGATCAACGCGAACCCCAGCATGTTCGAGGTAACAAAACACTGAAGTTCGTGCCTCGTTGTCGGCCTACAATATAGCGGCTATTTCAATCTTTTTGCTGGCTGACTCTATAATCACTTTTTCTTCACGCTGGCGGGCTTATGTTTCGGCATTGCAGGTTTGCGCTTCGGCGCTGCCGTGCCGACATCAGCTTTGGCGGCAGTCGATTTGCGCGTGCTCACGGGTTTCTTGATTGTAGCGGGCTCTTTGAGCGGAGCGGGCTTCTTCGTCGCAGCGGCCTTTTTGACTATAGTAGACTTCTTGATGGCAGGAGTCTTCTTCACCGCTGGCAACTTTTCTTTCGCCGCAGTCAACTTGCCGCGCACCGCTGGCGGTGCCGCATCGACCATTTCGATACCAAACACATCCGCGAGCAGCGATGCATCAAGCACCTTCGTTTTCGCTGGAGCTTTTTTGTTTTTCGGCAGACCGGCGCCCGCTTGGGCGACAAGGTCTTTGGCGTCGGCCCGACGCAGACTGAACAGCAAGTCCGGTTGAGTATCCAGGCGCACACCGATGCCGTAAAGCACCGCAGCAACGTGCTTGCACATCGAAGCCCAGTCGGGGCAACTGCAAGTGAAACTGATTTCTTCCGGCGCGGGGAATAAACCCGTTTTCGGCGTACAGATGCGCTCCATCACTGCCTTGGATAATTTCCCCTGCAACAGCTCAACCAGTGTGTCTATCGATCCGGCACAGTCGGCGCTGATGGCCTGCCACTGGGGAGCTGGCACAGCAAATACTTTAACCGCAACTTTGTACAAGCTTGATCCCATGACCTGTGCCTGCACTGCGCCCTCGGAAATCTTGAGGTCGATTACCGAACCGTTACGCACGTATGTGCGTCCGCGCGGCAAGCGGTTGGCGTAATCGCTGTAACGCTCCAGATTTTCGCACCAAGCTTTACCCCAGAAAGTTTTGGCAATACTGCCGCGCGCGCCGATCACGGGAGTGAGCGCAATGCCGTTCTTCTGCATTTTTGCCGCAACTTTTTCAGCCTTCTTGCGGCGCTCGGCGACCGGGACGTAAGGCTTCCATCCAAAATAACCCATTTCACATTCTCCCTAACGTAAAACATTGGTAGGTTGGGTGGAGCGCAGCGATACCCAACACCAAAATTCAAAGCGCCAAAATTACAAACATATGGTATCGCGTTGCTCAACCCATCCTACGAATTTAATTTTCCTGTGCGGCATAAATATCGAGCGTGACGAGATCGAGCAGTTCCCTATCGCTCATTTCGGTCAACAGCAGTTCCGCGCCGCCTTCCAGCACATCTTTTACAAGACGCTGTTTCGATTCGATCAACTGGTCAATTTTATCTTCTATCGTCCCCCGGCACACAAACTTGTGCACCAGCACGTTGCGCGTTTGCCCAATACGGAAAGCGCGATCGGTGGCCTGATTTTCCACCGCTGGGTTCCACCAGCGGTCAAAATGAATCACATGCGATGCGGCGGTCAGATTAAGCCCGGAGCCACCGGCCTTGAGCGAGAGTACAAAGAAGGGAGTCAACTCATCCTCCTGAAAGCGTTGCACCATAGCACGCCGTTTCGCCACGGGCGTGCCACCGTGCAACACCAGCCCCTCGCGCCCAAACACGGCGCCGAGGAAGGCTGCCAAGGGTTCAGTCGTTTCGCGGAACTGGGTGAACACCAGCACTTTTTCCTGCTTGGCAGCGATCACTTCGGCCAGTTCACGCAAGCGCGCGAATTTGCCGCTATCCGTCGCATTCCATGCTGCGTCGCCTAGCCATTGCGAAGGATGGTTGCAGATTTGCTTGAAGCGCATGAGGTAAGACAGCACTACGCCCTTGCGGCCTATGCCTTCGGCATCTTCGAGTGCTGTGGCGAGGTCTTTCACCGCGCGCTGATAGAGTGCCGCCTGTAGCGTACTCAGGTGGCAGAAGGCTTTTAGCTCGGTTTTGTCCGGCAAATCGTCGATGACGCGTTTGTCGGTCTTCAAGCGCCGCAGGATGTAGGGGCGCACCAGTTCGCGCAACGGGCCGAAATGCTCGGCAGCGGCCAGCCGCTTGGTAAATTTGGTGAAGACTTTGTCCGTCCCTAACAACCCTGGGTGAGTGAAGTCGAAAATCGACCACAAGTCAGAGAGCCGGTTTTCTACCGGCGTTCCGGTGAGCGCAATGCGCGACTGGGCAATGAGCTTCTTGACTTGCCGCGTCTGTTTCGTGCCCGGATTCTTGATCGCCTGCGCTTCGTCCAGCACCGCTACCTGCCAATGCATCGTCTCCAGCACGGGCAAGCGCATGAGCGAACCATAGCTTGTAATGATTAGATCGAATCCGCCGAGCTGCTGCGCATCAATTGCCTGCAATTCGGTCGCCGACAGCACCGATGGATGCGCGATCAGCATCGTCAGGCTGGGCGCAAAACGAGTGATCTCTGCCGCCCAATTTGCCAGCAATGATGCCGGGGCGACCAGCAGGCTGGGGCGATACGGATTCGCACCACGATCACGCTTCAGCACCAGCAGCAAGGACAACACCTGGATGGTCTTGCCCAGCCCCATGTCATCCGCCAGACACGCCCCCAGTCCAAGCCGTGTCAGCAGATACAACCAGCGCACACCCGCCTGCTGGTAAGGACGCAACGTGGCCTTGAGTTCATCTCCCGGCGTTACCTGCGCCAGCCCCTCCGGTGAGCGCAAGCCCCGCAAGATGTCGGCCAGCCATGGGCCTGCAACGACTTGCGACCATTCGGCATCGGCTGTATCGGTGAGTCCATCCAGCGTAGCGCCAGCCACCAAACGCATCGCCTCGGAGAAGGCTAAACCGCTTCCGGCTGCCGCCTGCTCAATGACCTGAAATTGTTCGAGCAAGCGGCTCAGTTTTTTACGATCCACCTCGACCCAGCGCCCACGCACGAGTTGCAAACCATCGCTGCCTTCCAACAGTTTTTTGATATCTGCTGCACTCAGATGTTCGCCGTCCAGCGTGACGTCGAGACTGAAATCGAGCAGCGCATCCTTACCCAATAGCGAGGGAGCCTTGGCGCCCACACTGGCCTTGACCAGTGGCCGAGCGGGCCGCCCCGCCCGCCACGTTCCCGGTGCGCGCACCACAATGCCGGCCGCTTCAAGTTGCGGCACGGCGAGGAGAAACTGATAGGCGTCAGCAGGCGCCCAACGCAAGGGGTGGTAAATCTCGCCCGATTCCACCATTGCCCGCAACCAGTCGCAGCATTCCGCCGCCCGTTGCACCGGCATCAGCAATGACAGAAGGCGCACCTGACTTTTGCCATCGGAGTATTCATTCAAGGCTTGTGACAAGGGTTGATGTTGCGCCTTGCCATGCGCCGATAGCCGTGTAGTGTAGGTAGCGATAAAAGCAAACGGCGCTTCGGCATCTTTACGATTTTCGGCCAGATTAAAATGCACCCTACCAACCAGATTCCAAGCTGGATGGAGCGCTTTGAGAAAGTCCTGAAGCGGCTTTCCTGACTCGGTCAGTTCAACCCGAAATGCCGTATCAAGCTCGCCCCATAGCGCAATAAGAACATCCGCCGTCAGATACTCCGAGCCAGTCATCGGCGGTGCATTGACGGCCAATTCATCGAGATCCTGTAATGCAGGTAGCGCGATGACGCAGTCGCTATCGCCGGTCTCCGTCGTCGCGCACAGCGCCGTGACGTAGCGCGCGCTGAAATCACGCCACCAGGCAAAGGTTGGCGGCAATGCGCTACCGATCTCCGCTGCGCCGAGGTGCAATAGGCCATGTCCCGTGCTTCGTGTGAAAGCGTCTACCAATCTGGCGTGCTGTGCCTCAGCGAGTGCCGGCGCATCGCGCTCCGGCGCCAGTAGCAGACGTCCGTGCGGTGTAAGAATCGGCGCGAGCGCGCCAGGTTTTTCTGTGTTCATCTAAATTATTTTACCCATCCACTTGGTTAATGGGGGCAGAGATAATACGGTTCACTTTACCCATATTGACGAACGCCCTTCTTCATTAGCACTGGATATTCGTGGTCCCAATTGTTCCATCGGCAAACGGAATAACGAAACTCGCACTTTTAACAAAGTGTCTTCTGGCGAGGAAGGGCGTAGCACACTGGCTTTTTTCGCTTTTCAAGGAAACCCAGTTCGACGGCCTTGGTCAACCAACCCTTGGCCTTCCCCTTCTCCAAACCCAGCGCGAGCCGGATTCCCTCCTCGTTTTTTGCCTCTTCTCGGAGCAGCGAGGTCAGTTTGTCCAAGAAGTCCTGGAACGTGTCGAGTCCGACGGATAGTTTTTCGTGGCTTGCCTTATTTGTCGATGGTGCATCTCCATAATGAACTTCAGCTTCTGCAATTTTTTCTGGCGCAATGTTTGATGCAACATCAACTGCTGCGAGCGTTGTGTCAGGTTGCTCTGTTGTCGCGGATGCACCACCCAAAACACCCTGCATGGAAGGGCTGTGCATGTCCTGTTGTGAATCCAGGTATTCCCGAATTGAGGTTCGTTCATGAGGCGCATATTCAAATTCATGCCCGCCTTTGGCGATAAGCGCGGCATTTCCAGCTTTTTCACCCGGAGTACGCACATAAAGCGGAACCCAGCCGTGGCGTAAATTCTCGATGGCGCCCGCCCAAGTGCCGCCTTCTCCCCGCGCGGAATCCACCACCAGCGCGTAATCGGCCAAGGCATAGATGAAGCGGTTGCGCGCCATGGCGTTGCCGGCATTAAAGCCAGCCTCCGGATTGAACGGCGAGATCAGAACAAGTTGCCCGGACTGAATGCCTGTCCTGTTGTTGCGGTTGACGCTGGCACGCAGCAAGTCAGCGGCCAGTACGCCGATGACAACGCCACCAGCATCGCCGGCTCCTTGCATGGCGGCGGAATCGGCGCCCTTGGCGCCGCCGGAAATTACGCCCAGCCTATCGCGCGCGCAGGAGCGGGCAACATTACGCGTAAACTCAAGTGCATCCTCCGACACGTCACGCGAACCGACTATGGCCAAACCGCCCACGTCCAACAGTGATGCATCGCCGGCGCCATAAAGCAGCGGAGGCGCGGATTGACCCAGCTTCTTTTTCAAACGTATCGGATAGGCCGAATCACTGCGGGACAGCACCCACAAGCCGCTTCGTTGCCATTTCTCCAGGGTCAGAGCCATTGCGGTTCCCCTGGCAAGCAGCGATTCCACACGAACCGGCTCCAGCTTGGCGTGAACAATGCCGCTTAACAGTTCAGACGAACCGCTGCCGAGCAAATCGCTGGGGCGAAGCTTGTTCTCCATCAGCCAGCGCGCCAGCGATTCATATTCTTTCTGGGTCAAGGGCGCATAACTCTCGTCCCGCTCGCTGCCGAAACGCCCGCAAAGCAGCAGGATCGCTTCGGTATCGGGTGACAAACTCCCTGTCAAAATTTCATTCATATTCGTTACGCCGTTTTTATTTCGCCGTGGTTGCCGCAAGCGCGTAGGGATACACCGGGCCGCTGCCCGCCTGCCTGAGCAAAGCGGTCGCTATAGTCATCGTCCATCCAGAATCAAACACATCATCCACCAGCAACACCGGTTCTGAAATTTCAGACCTCTCCGCCTGGACTGCGAATGCCCCGTCCAGGTTATGGCATTGGTGGTAGCGGTTTTCCATTTCCTTCTGCTCCTCGGTGTGCCGGGTTTTAATCATAACAGGACGAAATGGCATCCCTAAAGCCTCAGCCAAACGCCTGGCAAAATCAGGAATCAGATCGGGGTGCCGGCCCGATGGAATACAGGTCACCCAAGCGGGCATAGTAGCCATTTTCCACCGGGATTGAATCAACTCCGCAGAGGCCTCGACCAGATCATCTCCAAAATGGCGATCCGCCTTTCCCTTGGCAACATGCTCGCCCCACACCGGCTCACCCCAACGGGAGAGAATACGGCCTGGCTCACCGCGCAGGTCTAACGGAATGTTCGCCTTGCTCCAGGAAAACTGCGCGGCATAAGTCGGCATCGCAGACAAATCCCATTGCTTATTCGGCTCCAGCACCATCTCGCTCTGCCGCACGAAGCGTTGCGCTTTAATCAGGCGCGCATCCGAAATAGCAGTTGAAACGACCGGCTCGCCCCGGCACACGGCACACTTGCCGCAAGGCTGCGCCAGTGGGTCATCCAGCGCCGCCGCAAGGAACTGCATCAAGCACTGCTGACCCTCAATGTACGCCCGCATCTCGTCCCATTCCAGTTCGCGCTGATGGGTCAAGTGCGCAATACGTTCCCGGTTCAGTTGGTAAGGCTGGGCAGTGCGGCTCCATCTCGAATCAATTTTCACCACAGGCGCGGCATCCTCTACCACCAGCAGTTTCAGCGCCTTTGTAATTTGCGACTGGCGCAAGTTGGCTACACGTTCCAGTTCACGCACCGTCATACCGCCATCTTCGCATTCGTCCAATGCATTCAGTATCCGTTCGATCTGCCACTCTGGCGGGAAGGCAGTGTCGCGGAAATATGCGTTGATTTCATTTTCTTCTTCGCCGGACAGCAACACGCCAAACGCTTCATCAATGGCGCGCCCCGCACGTCCGACCTGCTGGTAGTAGAAAACCACCGAGCCCGGCGTCTGGTAGTGGATGACAAAACCAAGATCAGGCTTGTCGTAACCCATGCCCAGCGCCGTGGTCGCCACCAGACACTTGATCCTGTTTCCCAGTAAAGCCGCTTCGAGCGACTGGCGCTCTTCATCGGGTTTATCGCTGTGGTAGGAGTGCGCCTCAATGTCGTTCTCCCGCAACCAGCGCGCCACCCGGTCAGCATCCCGCGTGGTCAGCGTATACACGATTCCGCTTCCGGGAAGCTTCGGAATCTGGTCGGCCATCCAGGCCAGGCGTTGCGCGGGATTCGCCAGCCGCATCGCTTGCAGCGCGAGGCTCTCGCGAATCAGCGGGCCGCGTTGCACCAGCACCCCGCCACCGAGCTGATTGCCGACATCCTCCACCACGCGATGGTTCGCCGTGGCGGTGGTCGCCAACACCGCGATATTTCTTGGCAGCAGCCGGAGTATCTGACCGATCCGCCGATAGTCCGGGCGAAAGTCATGCCCCCAATCCGAAATGCAATGCGCCTCGTCAATCACCAGCAAGCCGATGCGCGCCGCGATGGGCAACAGCGTGTTGCTCACAAAATCATCATTGGCCAATCGCTCCGGGGAGATCAGCAACAAATCAATCTCATCATTCAGCAGCCGCTGGCGCACGGCGTGCCAATCATCGGTATTGGTGGAGTTGATGGTCTCGGCACGTAGCTTGAGGCGATTAGCGGCGTCAATCTGGTTGCGCATCAAAGCCAGCAAAGGGGACACAATCAGCGTCGGCCCCGCTCCCTGCTCCCGTATCAATTTGGCCGCCACGAAATACACCATGCTCTTGCCCCAGCCCGTGCGCTGCACACAAAGCACCCGCCCACGCTGATTCACAAGCTGGTCGATGGCCTCCCATTGGCCATCCCGGAAATTTACGGCAGGATTGGCTAAAGCGATGCGCAGCCAAACGAGCGCATCTTCTTGTGTAGCCATAACTTCCTTCCCCTTTCAAACTACATTCTGAATCGGCACGGCTTTTCTGGATGATATTGTAGCCAATAGAAGCTGATTTGGAATATACCGCACCAATGCGCAATAGCGCATGACAACCTCTGTGTCACAAGTGTACAATACGTGACACATACCCACCGAGGAGGTTGAATACATGAAAACCCTTACCATCCGCGAGGCCCGCGAAGGCTTGAGTCATCCGGAGCAAATGTTTGCCGGCGACGATGAGGTGCTGGTCGTTTGCCGGGGTGAGCCGATTGCGCGCATCCTTCCGGCTAAATCCAAAATGCGGGTGCGTTCGCTGGCGGCTTTTCGCGCGCGCCAGACGATGCAAACTGTCACAAGCGAAGAGATCGTGGGCGAGGATCGTTCCGATCGGTTCTGATGATCTATCTTGACACCAGCGCCCTGCTCAAGCGCTACATCACGGAACCGGGAAGCGCCGCCTTTGAAGATTTCTTTGCGGTAAATGCCCCTTTCCATTCCAGCCGTCTGATGCTGGTTGAAGCGCGTAGCGCGCTGGCTCGCCGCCGCCGGGCCGGGCAGATCACCCGCAAACTGGAATCGGAAGCATTCGAGGAATTGCGCACCGATATCCAGGATGGCGCGCTGGTGTTGCATGCGCTTGCCGATTCCCATGCCACCCATGCGCTCCACATACTGGTGAAAGCGCCAAAGGTTTCGTTACGCACACTGGATGCCTTGCATCTGTCTATTGCCCAGGAAATCGGCGCCGCGAAATTCGCCACGTCCGACCGGAATCAAGGCGAAGCCGCACGCCTGATTGGATTTGAATTATTCTACTTTTGAGAAATATACCGATGAACGAACAAATCCCTCCACAAGACGACAACCAGATCATCGCGGAACGCCGCAGCAAGCTCAATGCGATACGTAAGGCAGGCGTCGCTTTCCCGAACGACTTCGAGCGCAAGCATCTGGCGGGCGATCTGCATGACGAATTCAGCGGGCGGGCGCATGAAGAACTGGAATCCGCGCAGATACATGTTGCCGTGGCCGGGCGCATGATGCTGAAGCGCGTGATGGGCAAGGCGAGCTTTGCCACGCTGCAGGACATGAGCGGAAAGATACAGTTGTTCGTCAGCAATAACGACGCCGGCGAGGAAGCGCACAACGCATTCAAACATTATGATCTCGGCGACATTCTCGGCGCTATCGGCGTGCTGTTCAAGACCAAAACCGGCGAGCTTTCCGTGCGCGTCAAGCAAGTGCGCCTGCTGACCAAGTCGCTGCGCCCATTGCCGGAAAAATTCCACGGCCTGACCGATCAGGAACAGAAATACCGCCAGCGTTATCTCGACCTGATCACCAACGAGGATGCGCGCAGGGTGTTCATGACGCGCACCAGGATCATTCAGGCAATGCGCGAGTTCTTCATACGCCACGGTTACATGGAGGTCGAGACGCCGATGCTGCAGCCGATTCCGGGCGGGGCGGCGGCCAAGCCTTTCATCACGCACCACAACGCGCTGGACATGCAGATGTATCTGCGCATCGCGCCGGAGCTGTACCTGAAACGGCTGGTGGTGGGCGGCTTCGAGAAGGTGTTCGAGATCAACCGCAACTTCCGCAACGAGGGGTTGTCCACGCGCCACAATCCGGAATTCACCATGCTGGAATTCTACGAGGCGTATCGCGACTATCGCTACCTGATGGACTTCAGCGAAAGCCTGTTCCGCGAATTGGCGCAAAAGGTTCTGGGCAAGACGCGGTTCGGCTATCAGGACAAGGAACTGGATTTTGGCAAGCCTTTCCACCGGCTGACCATGGTGCAGGCAATCCGGAAATATCATCCGCAATTCACCGACAAACAACTCAACGACCGCGAATTCCTGGTCTCCGAACTTCAGGATTTGAAGACCAAGTACAAGCCGGAAGACGGCATCGGCGGACTGCAACTGTCGCTGTTCGAGGAACTGGCCGAGGCGCAGTTGTTCGAGCCGACCTTCATCATCGACTATCCGGTGGAAGTCTCGCCGCTGGCACGCAGCAGCGACAAGAATCCGCAGATCACCGAGCGCTTCGAGCTGTTCATCGCCGGCCGCGAGATCGCCAATGGTTTCTCCGAACTGAACGATGCTGAGGACCAGGAAGCGCGTTTCGATGCGCAGGTCGCCGCGAAGGACGCCGGTGACGAGGAAGCGATGTTCAAGGACGCTGATTTCGTGCGTGCGCTGGAATACGGCCTGCCTCCAACCGCCGGCGAGGGCATCGGGATCGACAGGCTGGTGATGCTGCTCACCGACAGCGCCAGCATACGCGATGTGATACTGTTCCCCCACATGAGACCGGAGTGACCATGCTGACCCAGGAAATCAAAGAGCGCCTGTTGGGGCAATACCCGATGCTGCGCGAGCTGCCTGCCGCAGATCAGGCAGAGTTGCTTGCCGCTGCAAGCGTGATGCATATCCCGGAAGGAACGGTTATTTTCGACGAGGATCAGCCTTGCCGGGGCTTTCCTCTGCTGCTGTCCGGCTACATTCGCGTCATCAAGGCCGCGCCGAACGGACGCGAGCTACAACTGTATCGCGTGATGCCGGGTGAGAGCTGCATCCTCACCAGCAGTTGCCTGCTCGGACACACGCGCTATCACGCTCGCGGCATCGCAGAGCAAGCTTTGGAAATGGTATTGCTGCCTGCCGCTTCCTTTCATACTCTGCTCGGCAGCCACGAATCATTCCGCAGCTATGTGTTCCATTTGTTCTCCGACCGGCTCACCGACCTGATGCAACTGGTTTCTGCGGTGGCCTTTCAAAAACTCGATCAGCGTCTCGCCAATCTCCTGGTCAGCAAGCCCAACCCGATCCACGCCACCCATCAGGCGCTGGCCGACGAACTGGGCAGCGCCCGGGAGATCGTCAGCCGTTTGCTCAAGGGCTTTGCCGAACAAGGCTGGGTCAAGCTGGGACGCGAGCAGATCGACATCACCGATACCGCCGCACTCAAAAGATTCGCTGAACTTTAGCAACACAGTCGCTGATTTGCGCCGCAATTATTCTGTGTGATGTTTGTCACAGACAGATGGGTGCAATTCTTCTAACCTGCAACCTCACATTACCTATTCCAAGGAGTTCATCATGAAACTTAACGAAGGAACAATTGATCGCGCATTGCGCGTAATAGCCGGTTTGATTCTAGTCTCCCTGGCAGCCACCGGAACAGTCGGCGTGTGGGGCTGGATCGGCGTCCTTCCGCTGCTGACCGGCATCATTGGCTTTTGTCCGGCATATACGATATTTGGCATGAGCACCTGCCCGATGAAGAAATAGTCCTTATCCTCCCTATTACGCCCGACTCCGGTTGGGCGTTTTTTTTCAGGGAAACGCTCGCGCAAGCGGAAATCGCACTGCCCGCCGCGCCCGAAGCAGCAAGCGCCCGCCCCAATAATCGTGGTAAATTAGGCGTGCCATGGAAACCCGAACCGATCATACCGAACTGCAAGTCACCGGGATGCACTGCGCGTCCTGCTCGGCGCGGCTGGAAAAAGCGCTGAACCAGCTTCCCGGCGTCTCCGCCGTGGTGAACATCGCCACCGAAAAAGCCAGCATCACCTTCGACCCGCAACACGCTGACATCAAGCGCCTGATCGCCGCCGTGCGCGTGACCGGCTTCGATGCCCATCCGCTACGCGACTTCGCCGCCGAAAAGGCGGCGCGTGCCGCCGCCTATCGCCGCGAGCAGATACAATTCGTCATCGCCGTGCTGCTTACCCTGCCGCTGCTGGGGGAGATGCTGCTGATGTTCTTCGGCATACACATGATGATGCCAGGCTGGCTGCAATTCGCTCTTGCCACCCCGGTGCAATTCTGGATCGGCCGCCGTTTCTATACCGGCGCGTGGAGCAGCCTGCGCGGCGGCGGCGCGAACATGGACGTGCTGGTCGCGCTCGGCACCAGCGCCGCTTACCTGTTCAGTTGCGCGGCGTTGTTGTTCGATCTTGATCAACCGGTTTATTTCGAGGCAAGCGCCACGCTGATCACGCTGGTGCTGCTCGGAAAATTGCTGGAGGCGCGCGCCAAGGGCAAGGCTTCCAGCGCACTGGAGGCGCTCATCAACCTGCAACCGAAAACGGCGCACGTCGAACGCGACGGCGTCATGCAGGAACTTGCTGTCGAACAAATGCAGGTGAACGATGTGTTTCTGGTGCGCCCCGGCGAGAGCGTGCCGGTCGATGGCAGCGTGCTGGAAGGCGTTTCCAGCCTGGACGAAGCCATGCTTACCGGGGAGAGCCTGCCGCAAGTCAAACATCCCGGCGACAAGGTCTATGCCGCCACGCTCAATCAGCGCGGCCTGCTGAAATGCCGCGCGCTGGCGGTCGGTTCGCATACCCAGCTCGCCGCCATCATCCGGCTGGTCGAGCAGGCACAAGGCTCGAAAGCCGCGATACAGAAACTCGCCGACCGGATCTCCGCCGTGTTCGTGCCGGCGGTGGTGGTCATCGCGCTGCTGACATTTTTCGCATGGTGGTCTATGGGCAGCGGCTTCACGACGGCATTGATCAACGCCGTGGCGGTGCTGGTCATTTCCTGTCCGTGCGCGCTTGGGCTGGCCACGCCGACCGCATTGGTCGTCTCCACCGGTCGTGCCGCGCAATCCGGCATCCTGGTCAAGGATGCCGCAGCGCTGGAACGCGCCCACAAACTTTCGGTGCTGGTGGTAGACAAGACCGGAACACTGACCGAAGGCAAACCGGGAGTGACCGACATGATCCCGGAGGCGGAGATCAATCAGCATGAGTTGCTGGAAACGGCGGCGATGCTGGCACAAGGCTCCACCCATCCGCTGTCGCGGGCGCTGCTCGACCACGCAAAAAGCCTGCAAATCACTCCGGCGAAGACTGTGCAGATCGACGAATCGTCCGGGCAGGGACTGCATGCGAAGATCGGCGGTGTGCATTACCTGCTCGGCTCCCCGGCATTCGCTATCAGCAAAGGGGTCATCGTTGATGAGCGGCAGGTGCTGGGATTGCAGCAGCAAGGAAAGACCGTGATCGCAGTCGCCCAAACCACATCCCCTCTCACGCAAGCGGGAGAGGGGCCGGGGGAGAGGGCAACATACAAGCAACTCGGCCTCATCGCCTTCGCCGATCAACTGCGCGCCAGCAGCCGTGCCGCAGTGGCGCAACTCGCCGCGATGGGCATCCGCGT
>Ga0154718_1086_pt1 | contig 14300 bp, 13 predicted proteins | sample Rifle2008BG16ft_FD_105726 | JGI IMG/M metagenome (GOLD analysis project Ga0154718, IMG submission 105726) | Betaproteobacteria bacterium RBG_16_56_24
TACCCAGCGGCCCCATCAATTGCAGCACACTGGTATAAAACCCGCGCTTGCCGGCAGGAGCATGTTCGGTCAGGTAAACCGCCGCGCCGCCGATCTCGCCACCCACCGACAAACCCTGCAACAGGCGCAACACCAGCAATAGTATGGGCGCCAGCATGCCGACCTGCGCATAGGTCGGCAGCAGCCCGACGAAGAATGTCGCGAGTCCCATCAGAACGATCGTGGCGATGAAAACCGGGCGCCGTCCGTACTTGTCGCCCATCGATCCGAACAGCGCCGCGCCCAGCGGGCGCACCAGCATGCCAACCCCGAAGGTGGCAAGGCTCGCCAGCAAAGCCGCTACAGGATTCTCCTGCGGAAAAAACAGCGTGCTGAAATAAGTGGCCAGCGAGGCGAACGTCAGGAAGTCATACCATTCCAGAAAAGTGCCGAAGCAGGCCGCGAGGGCGACCTTGCGCTGAATTACTGTTGACTCTTGTGGTGGAGAACGATCGGACATATTGAGTTTGACTGGTCGGGGCGAAAGGATTCAAACCTTCGCCGAGACGAATTATACATAGCGACAGAAATCGTAGCGAGCGGCTTTGGGGTGGAGCTTTACCATAGGCATTTTGTGGGTAAGGGTTTTTATTGCAATTGCGGGTTATTTTGTGATTGCAATGGTGATGCACTAAGTGATATAGTGAATTGATGGGGAGAGTATTCAAAACTCGGCACTTTGCACGCTGGTCACGGAAGGCTGGTTTGCCGGATGACGCCCTGTGTGATGCAGTGTCGGAAATGATCCGGGGTTTGATCGATGCGGACTTGGGCGGGGGTATCTTAAAGAAGCGTGTGGCGTTGCCGGGGCGCGGAAAAAGCGGCAGCACACGGACACTGGTTGCGACGAATAAAGGTAATCGCTGGATTTTTGTGTTTGGTTTTGAAAAGAATGAGCGGGCCAATATTGCGGCGAGCGATCTGGAGGCATTTCAAAAGGTTGCGACAGATTTGTTGCGGTTAAATACTCAGGAGTTGAATGCCTTGGTTGAAACAGAAGTTTTACAGGAGATTTGTCATGGCAATAAAAACGCGGTCTAAGAGCAGGATGCTGCAAGCGGTGCATGAAACCGCCAACGATTTACACCGGGCCGGTTTCATCGATAAACGCCGTATGCGTGAATTTGATGTGTTGTGTTTGGCGCCCGTCCCCGACTATTCGGGCGTGGAAATCCGTGCGTTGCGGGACCGCCACAAACTCAGCCAGGCAGTGTTGGCTTCGGTGCTGAACACCAGCCTTTCCACTGTCCGCCAATGGGAAATCGGCGACAAACATCCGGGCGGGCCTTCGTTGAAGTTGCTTGATCTGCTCGATAGAAAGGGGCTTGAGGCTTTAATCTGAGCGAACCCATATCGCGTTCTAGCGGCTTTGCTTTGGCAGCTAAAAAGAAGCCACTGCATCCGGGTTACCGGAGGCGGTGGCTTTCTGTTTTTAGAAGAAGGGGGGGAAGAGACAGAAATAACAATAATCGCTGGAAGCCAATAACGGCAATGGTTTCAAGACGATTCAAATATCAATCGACACTGACCCCATTGATTCTGACCCCATTGATTCCATTGATTTTGATTTCTTGGTCAATTAGAGATACACCTGAATCTCAGATCAACCTCAGAATATTTGGATAATACCCCGGCTTGCACAATATTTTCAGAAATGGTTTCGAGTTGTTTATTGAGTTTCTTGCAATAGGCATTGGCTTCTTTATACGCGGCAATTTTCAGGTAGCCTGCCGAAGTCGAGCTATTGCCTGATTCGATCACAATAAATGCATCCTTCCCATCGGCAATGACACCCGAGTGGGAAGCGCAGCCCGCCATCAATATCACCAGCAAAATCAATCTGTTCATCTTTAAGCCTCATTAACTTGAAATTACGATCATTGAATTCGCCCGGCAGAATATTTCATTGGAACGCCGAATAAGCGTCCATTACATTCCTGCGCAGGCGGGAATCCAGCTATGCTACCGCGGAAACGACAACACCATACTTGTTCAGCGTTTCCTTGAATACGAACTGATCAGTTTATCGTAATGCAGCAAATCCCCGCTAATCTGTAATCTTCTTCCTGCAAAACATCGCTTGTACATTTACTCTCTTCGGGTTAATTCCCCGCCGCTTGCGGCGAATGATTGAACCGGATTCTGGTTTGATCCCGGAAAAAACAACAGGCCAGGAACCATCTGTAGGAGCGAGCTTGCTCGCGAGAAGCTTCGCCAGCAAGCTGGCTCCTACGAGGAAATAATGCCTGATGGACAACTCCGGTTGTTACCTCGCAGCTTGCCGTGAGGTTTTTCATTGAGCACCGATCATGCCATCCGGCAACCGGCTCCAGTCCGCCTTGTTCTTGCCTCGCGCAAACCAGACATCGAAAGACGCCAGATCGGCATCCTTCAACGCACCGGCAGTTGACTTCAACTTGAGATAGCTGGTGATCAACTCATAGCGCGATTTTTGCAGATCGCGTCGCGCACCGTAAAGCTGTTGCCGCGCCTGCAATATGTCAAGCTCGGTCTTGATACCCTCGCTCTTCCCATCAATCGCCGATGCCAGGCTCGCCAGTGAGGACCTCATCGACTGCATGGCCGCTTTCTGATGTGCATTACCTGCCTGCCAGCCAAACCATGCCTGCTTTGCTGTCAGACGCACGCTTCTTCTCGCGGCTTCCAGATCCTGTACTGCCTTTTCGCTCATGGCGAGCGACTCCCTGACTTTTGCATTCTGCCCCCCACCCGAAAAAAGCGGGATGTTGAGCTGCAATCCGATGGCACGCTGCCTGATATCGTAACCGCTCTGGCCGGGGAAAGTCCCGACTGCCTGATAGTTATATCCATAGGTCGCCACAATATCCAATGTCGGATCGTGGCCTGCGCGCTGTTTTTTCACCTCGTCATGGGCAGCTTCAAGTGCGTATACTGCTGCCAGTATCGCAGGGCTTTCCGCTTCGGCATGGCTGAGCCATTGCTCCAGAGTGCCCAAATGAGATTCTGCCATCGCATAATCGCCCGGCAGCGAAGGGGGCGCAAAATCCTTCAGCGTCCCGACGATCTGCTCCAGCGTGGCGGCCTTGATGCTTTCATCTATCTCGGCACTGGCAAAATCGGAAACAGCCTGATCATATTTTGAGCGGGCTTCCTCAAGCGCGGGGCCGGCCTCTATTTTCAGCTCGGTGGCGCGTCTGGTTTGTTCCCACAGCAGCCTGGTTGCATCAACCTGCGCACCGGCAAAATCGGCTGTATCACGGGCAAGCATCACATCAAACCATGCCTGCGCCAGACGAACCAGCATGTCCTGCTCCGCAGCCTTGTATTGATAGGCAGATTGTGTCGTAGCAGCTTCCGCCTGAACACTCGCCATCGCATAGGCGTTACGCACCAGCGGCTGGGTCACACTCAACTGGGCGCTGTTGCTGTTATATTGATCTTTGGCTATAGGCGATAGCGTGTTGATGATTTCATAATCCCTGTGATTGGCCATCGTGTTTGCGGTCACGGAAACCTGGGGCAGCAAATTGGCGGAAGCTTGTACCGTGCGTTCCTGCGATGCAGCCAAGTTAGCTTCAGCGCCTAACAATACCGGGTCTGATTGCCGTGCCAACCGGATCGCTTCCGTTAAGGTCAACGCCTGCGCAGGAAATGCAACCAGGAAAACACTCAACGCCAGCACAAGGCGGATAATAAGAATCAGATACGACAAACTCACCCCACATCAATATGCCCATCTCGCGATCGAATGAACATGCTCAACGTAATGTTCACCGCACCCCATCCACTGCCCAACATCTTGAATCTCTTCGGGTTAATTCCCCGCCGCTTGCGGCGAATGATTGAACCGGATTCTGGTTTGATCCCGGAAAAAACAACAGGCCAGGAACCATCTGCAGGAGCGAGCTTGCTCGCGAAAAGCTTCGCCAGCAAGCTGGCTCCTACGAGGAAGAAAATGCCTGATGGACAACTCCGGTTGATACCTCGCGGCTTGCCGCGAGGTTTTTCATTACCCTTTATCCCTAAAGGGCGCCTCTAGAAATTCAAAATCCCAAGCCAGGCAAGGCGCGAAATAAATTTTAGCGCGCCGCATATGTTTGATATGTAAGCGTTAAAATTTATTGAGTAACGCAGCATCGCGACGGAGTTTGGATTTTTAGAGGCGCCCTAAAATGAAACCTTGACTCCCATGTGGTAACCGGAATCCACTTTCACACTAGGCGACAATTTATAGCCCAGTGTAATTCTCCGATATCCGGCGTAAGCGAGTGTCTGGGGCAGGATTTCATATTCAACCCGCAAGCCGCCTTCGGCATAACGGTCAGCGCCACTCGCAGTCAGGATCTGGGGCGCATAATAATATTGACCCGCAATACCGGAACGCGGAACGGCTGGCGGTGAAAAACGCGCATGGACTCCCAACGGTATGGAACTCGCCGTGGTGGGTTTCGTATTGATGACTACCCCTTTAAAACCGGCATCCAGGGTAAACATGGAAGATGATATCTGAGATGCGTTGCTGGCAGACAGCGCATATTTGCAGAGGTCTTTAAATATAACTCCAACTTCACCGATCAGATTACCGCCGCTGTTATAAATAGCCCCGGCATGGAATTCCGATTTTACCGGACTGTCCTCATTCGCTGGAAACCCATATTGCATCTGCAGGCCATTCTTGCGTAAATTAATATCAACGGTATCCGCCCACACGGCGCCGCTCGTCGCTAACCATGCAAATGCAACAATATGGCGCAATAACATCACCTCACTCCTTGAAAGAATTATCGAATATGAACTTGATCTGAAAACACCGCGTTTGCCAGAACCCCGAAAAGTAACCCTCACCTTTCGTGCCCGCTTTCATCCAGAGTTTTCTTGACTGGCGAGAGTATATATTGCAATACAGTCCGGTCACCCTGGTTGATCTCGGCCACGACCTGCATGCCAGGCACGAGCTTCAGCTCCTTGCCTTCCGATTCGAGAATCTGCTTGCTTAGCGAGACGATAGCCTTATAGACCGATGGTGGCGATTGCTTGTCTTTCGATTGGGATTGCTCCCGGGTTTGCGACTGAGCATCGCTATTGCTGTCCGCCTGAATGTGGGTCACTTCACCATCCAGCATGCCGTATTTCGCGAACGGGTAGGCCGCCAGCTTCACCTTGACCTTCTGGTGGAGATGCACAAATCCGACATCATCGTTCCTGATCATGATCTCGGCCACCAGCGGCTCATGTTCCGGCACGATGGACAACAGCACCGTACCGGGAGACACCACCGTGCCGACAGTGTGGGTCGCAATATCCTTCACGATGCCGGACTGCGGCGCCTTCAGTTCCAACAGCCCCGTCTTGTGTTCCTGCTTGAGCCAGTCCTGTTCCAGCTTGCGGTGCTGCCCGCCCGCATCAACCCGCTCGTTCTGCAAATCGCTGCGATATTTCGAGGTGATCTGGGCGATCTGTTTCCTGGACTGGTTGATTGCCGCTTCCAGACTGGAGACCGTTGATTGCTGCGCGCGCAGGTCTTGCGCTTTTTCCAGATAATCGCGCTGCTTGTCCAGCACGGTCATTTGCGGGACATAGCCATCCTTGCCCATTGCCGCATAGGAGTCGGCTTGTTGTTTGAGGATGGGCGTGCTCTGCTCCAGCTTGCTCAACACTTCCTTTGCGGAATCGTATTCGTGCTGCGATTTGTTCAACGCCTGCTGTGCCTGCTCCAGCGCGTCTGTATAGGACAATCGGCGGTCGCGGTATTGGTCATCAACTTGCGCAAACATATTCTCCGGATCACTGCGCTGCCTGACGAATGGGATTCCTGCCAGCTCCGCATCAATCCGGCGCAACTGCAATGATCGCAACGCCAGGTCGTTGCCGATGATCTTCGCATCCGCCTTGGCAAGCCGGGTATCCATGCGCATCAATACCTGACCCTGCATCACCTGCTCGCCTTCCTTGACCAGTATCGCCTGTACGATACCGGCATCCGAAGGCTGGACGATCTTGAGGTAGGTCTCCGGCACCAGGCGTCCTTCTGCGCTGGCGATGATGTCCAGTTTGCCGAAGATCGCCCACACGATAAGGATGACGAACAGCACGCCCACCGTGTACATCACGGCGCGCGGCAGCCGTGCCGGTGGGCTTTCCTGTATGGACAGCAGCCCGGGAGCGAAGTCCAGCGCTTCCGGGGAGAGGATAGTGGGTTTAGTGGTCATAAATTTTCGGATTATCCATCAGCCCGTTATTCCCGCCTGCGTGGGGGCTTTGTATCTGCTTTTACTTTGTGTGGAGTTACACAGCAGTCAGTTAGTTAGGCGACATAGGCGATAGCCAATCTTAAAATCGCCCGATACCCATAGGGCACAAGAACCTCTTCGAGGTAAATCGGGCTCCTACATATATACATCAATTTTTTGTAGTTTTAATTTCTGACTGCTGATTAATGCCCAGCCTTCAGGAAATCAAGCCCCGATCTCCTTGAGCAACTCCGGGTGCTTGTCGAGCAATTTGAGCAATAGCACTGTCGATTTGGACGGTTGGGTTTTGCCCCGTTCGTATTCGGAAAATGCATTGACGCCGCCGCCGAATAAATCCGCCGCATGCTTTTGCGTCAGCCCCAGGCGTTTGCGCCATAGCCGCACCCGCTCGGCCTCGCTCAGGATAACTGCCTGTTGCGCTTTTTGCGCCTTTGCAAAAAAACGCTTTGCCGCCGCTTCACCGGCAAACTCGACCTCCCCGCACTCCGGGCAATGCCAGCCATCCACTGCCGCGATGGTTATCGTTTGCCCCCGGAACTCGCGCCGCACATCGCGGACTGCGCGCACCATTCCGCCCGCCCCGCAACTGCCGCATTGTCTTTTGCCCATGTTTTATTTCTCCTTGAATTGAATCACGACCACACCCGCTTGCAACGTCAGCTTGATATAGGCAGTTTTGCCGTCAGGGCATGGGACGTGATACACGTCTTGCCATTTACGTCTGTCGTTGTGCGTCGTCATGCTCTTGTAAAACATTGCACGGGTGATGGTCATCACTATCGCTATCGCCTGAATTTCGCTCAACCCCATAGCAGCCGCATTGAAAGCGGCTGTCGCGGTAAACACGCCCAATCCGCGCGCGGACACGATGGCCAGGATTTCTTGCAGCCGGTAGTGGGGCGCGCGCTTTTCCATGGGGTGGATGGTAACGGAATCCGTTAATCAAGACAAGGCAGTTTTTTATTTCCTACCCCAACCTTGCCGTGCCGGTCTGCAACTCTGCCAGCGGATGCAACTGCTGGGCCGAGGCGCCGAAGGTTGCATCGCCAACGACCGTCTGCGCAGATGCCAGGCCGATGCCCGCCAGGGTACCGTTCAGGTTGTACTGGTAGGCCAGGTCGCCGCCCAGCGCCGCCGTGTCGCTGCCCGCCAGATGCGCGCTCAGCAGAGAGTCGGTCAGGTTCCACGAAGTCAGCGTGGGGTTGGCGGCCAACGCTTGATCAAAGTTTTGCGCAAGCAGTGCGAAATCGAAATCCTGCACTTGCTGGTTGAGCAACGGATCGGTCGAGCCGGCATTGTAGGCGCCGGCATCGAGTACCAGTTGCAGGTTGGCGATGCTGTGGTTGGTGGTGCCGCTGTACCAGTTTTGCAGGATGATCTGGTCGGTGTCGCCTGTATTCAATATCAGGTTGTTGCCGGACTTGCTCATCGCCAGACCGGCATACTGGATACCGCCGCCCAGCGAAAGAGTGTTATCCGCCCCGGCGCTGGCGACCACGGTGTCTTGCCCGTCTCCCTTGTTGAAGGCAATGATGTCGGCACCTGTGCCGGTGGTGATAGTGTCGTTGCCGATGCCGCCGATGAATAGCTCGTTGCCAGTAGCGCCAGTGAGTTTGTCCGCACCGGCTCCACCGTCGAACAGGTTGTTTCCTGCGGTATCGCTCAGGGTGTCGTTGCCCAGTCCGCCCTGCAAAACATCATTGCCATCTGACCCCTTCAGGCTGTCACTGCCATCGCCGCCAGATATTAAATCGTCACCCGCGCTGCCGGTGATCACGTCGTTGCCGACGCCGCCGTCGATATTGGCGATGTTGGCGAGCTCGGTGCCGGACAGGTCTATCGTGTCGTTGTACTGCGTGCCAGACACTGTGTTGACGCCCAGTCCGCCGTCGATCTTCTCGACAGTCGAAGCGCCGGTGAACGAGTTCACGCGGATGACGTCGTCGCCCTCACCGCCCTGGATAACGTCATAGCCGGCATCGCCCTGGAAGCGGTCGTAGGCTGTGTCGGTACCATTGATCTGGAAGGTGTCGTCACCCGCGCCACCTGCCAGCACGTCCGAGCCTGCGCCCCCAACTATGATGTCGTTACCCGCACTGCCGGTGATCACGTCGTTGCCGACGCCGCCGTCGATGTTGGCGATGTTGATGAGTTCGGTGCCTGACAGATCTATCGTGTCGTTGTATTGCGTGCCAGACACTGTGTTAACGCCCAGCCCGCCGTCGATCTTCTCGACGAACGAAGCGCCGGTGAACGAGTTCACACGGATGACGTCGTCTCCATCGCCGCCCTGGATAACGTCATACCCGGCATCGCCCTGGAAGCGGTCGTAGGCTGTGTCGGTACCATTGATCTGGAAGGTGTCGTCACCCGCGCCACCTGCCAGCACGTCCGAGCCTGCGCCCCCAACTATGATGTCGTTACCCGCACTGCCGGTGATCACGTCGTTGCCGACGCCGCCGTCGATGTTGGCGATGTTGACCAGTTCGGTGCCGGACAGGTCTATCGTGTCGTTGTATTGCGTTCCGGCCACTGTGTTAACACCGAGACCGCCGTCGATTTTTTCAACGGTGTAGTTACCGCTGTAGCTGTTCACGCGGATGACGTCGTCTCCATCGCCGCCCTGGATAACGTCATACCCGGCATCACCCTGGAAGCGGTCGTAGGCCGTGTCGGTGCCGCTGATCTGGAAGGTGTCGTCGCCTGCGCCACCGGCCAGCACATCCGAACCCGATCCGCCGATGATGAGATCGTTACCCGCGCTGCCGGTGATCACGTCATTCCCAACTCCGCCGTCAATGTTGGCGATGTTGGCGAGTTCGGTGCCAGACAGATCAATCGTGTCGTTGTATTGCGTTCCGGCCACTGTGTTGACGCCCAGCCCTCCGTCGATCTTCTCGACAGTCGAAGCGCCGGTGAACGAATTCACGCGGATGACATCATCGCCGTCACCACCCTGGATGACATCGTAGCCGGCATCGCCCTGGAAGCGGTCGTAAGCCGTGTCGGTGCCGTTTATCAGGAAGGTGTCGTCGCCCGCGCCGCCTGCCAGCACATCCGAGCCTGCTCCGCCGATGATGATGTCGTTACCCGCGCTGCCGGTGATGACATCGTTGCCGACGCCGCCGTCGATGTTGGCGATGTTGATGAGTTCGGTGCCTGACAGATCTATCGTGTCGTTGTATTGCGTTCCGGCGATGATGTTATTGCCCAGCCCACCGTCGATCTTCTCGACGGTGGAAGCGCCGGTGAACGAGTTCACGCGGATGACATCATCGCCGTCGCCGCCCTGGATGACATCGTAACCGGCGTCGCCCTGGAAGCGGTCGTAGGCTGTGTCGGTGCCGCTGATCTGGAAGGTATCGTCGCCCGCTCCGCCTGCCAGCACGTCAGAACCAGCGCCGCCGATGATGAGGTCGTTGCCGTCACCCGCATTGACAACATCATTCCCGATGCCGGCCTGGATATAGTCCAGCCCCGCAGTTCCGTTGATGGTGTCGTTATAAATTGTGCCGTTGATCATGTTGGCAACTGTCAGGTTGAAATAACCTGAGGCCGATAGTCCACCCGTGTCGGTTGCAATGATCGAAATGGACAGCATTCCCAGATCATTCATGCCAGCCGTGCCGCTCAACATCCCGGTCGCGGCGTCTATGCTCAGCCAGGCCGGCAACCCGCCGCCGTCCGCCAGCGTTGCGCTGTAGGTAAGCACATCGCCATCGTCCGGGTCAGTGAAGCTTCCGGCGGGAAGCTGGTAAACGAACGCTGCACCCTGCGCGGCGGTTTGATTGCCGATGATGCCGGCCAGCGGCGCGCTGTTGGCATGCGTCCAGCTATCCGTCAGCAGGTTTCCGCCTGAATCGTAGGTTAATGTGTGTTCATTGCCCAAACCGTCGTCGGTGTAATTGCTGTAGCTGCCGTCCGGATTGTGCACATCCCCCGAACTGGAACCGTCGGCATTGAAGGTGTCACTGCCGTATGACCCGTCGGCTCGACCCCACCAGTCGCTCAACCTGGCGCCATTTGCGTCATAGTACGTCCCGGTCGAATTGCCCAGCCCATCGTTGCTTTGTATGTAGGTGCCCGTCAGGATGCCGTCCGCGGCATAATCCTGTTCGTTATATTCCCCGAGGCCGTCGTCGGTGTAGGTGTAATAGCTGCCGTCCGGGTTATAGTAGGTTCCACTGCTGGAGCCATCGGCGTTGTAGGTGTCAATGCCGTGGTAGCCGTCGCTGTCCTGCCAGGTGACGGTTTGATTGCCATCGGCGTCGTAAGGCAGTGTAAATAAATAAAGGTATCAATTGGCATGGGGGAAGTGATATGATTTCTGCTCATGAACACGCTACCTGGATTGAAACAGAAGTTTCATGCCGTATGGCCGCTGTCCCGTCCGCATGTCCGCCGTACTATTTCTTGTATCGTTTTCTTCATTTTTTTCGCATCTCCTGTTAGTTTTTAATGCTACCGTTCGCCTCGTTTGCCTGTTTTCTTTGTCCGCGTTGCCAGTTTTCCATCATTCATTCGCTCGTTTCACGCACTGGGCGTGTTTTTTCGCGGACAGTATGTTTGCTGTCCAATTGCATGTTGGGTAGCTTTGCATAGCCATCTGACTAGGCTGTCTAAAAACGACAGCCAAGTCATTGGTTAACGCAAAAGGCCGCTAACCCAACCTACGAAATCGTCGCTAATACCTCAACTCATATCCCGCCAACAGCCCATCCCATGCTTCAAACCACTGCTCCTGCTTTGGTGGTTTGGTGTAGGGGTTTATTCCGACCCAGGCTTCCGCCGGGGTTTTGCCATCAAGGTTCTGGTGCGGGCGAATATGGTTGTACCAGTGGCAGAATATTTTCAGGTCGCGGTTGAGTTGCGCGAGGTTGGGCACTTGCCACTGGTCGAGCTTTTGCTTGAGGGTGCCGAACAGGCGTTCAATTCTGCCGTTCTGCCACGGGCAGCCGGGATCGGTTAGTTGGTGGCGAATGCCGAGCAGCTTTAGCCCGCGACGGAAGATACGTGAGGTGAAGATTGCTTCGTTGTCGGTGCGGATAACTTTGGGCTTGCCGTGGATGCGGATGACTTCGAGCAGGCAGGTGAGCAAGGTATGCGAAGTTTTATCGTGCAGGGCTTGCAGGTGCAGAAGGACGCGACTGCCGTGATCCAGGATGCCGAACAATGCATTAAGCTTGCCGTTGGTATCGGTCTTGCCAGTCAGGTCTATTCCCCAGATGAGGTTGCGCGGGACTGGCTTGGGTTTGATGTGTTTTAGATTACGGCGCAGTATCTGGATTTCGTATTGGTGCTGTTGCAATACTTGATGGACATAAGTTTTTCCGACGGTGATTTGGCGTGATGTGGCGAAACGGCGGTTGCAGATGTTGGCGATGCTGCGGCATCCGGCTTGGGGCATCAGGGCTTTGAGGCGAATGATTTCGGCTTTGAGCCATTCGGGTTTCTTGGAGGAATGGCGGTAGCCGCTTGTGTTGGACGCGTGGGAAAGTTTATGGCTGCGGCAAGGGTGCGATGGCGCGAAGAGCCAAAACCGGATGTGCAGGGTGAAGGATTGCAGCAGTTTGGTTATAACAGCAAGGAACCACGTTTTACATGTGGAACCCAGCCGCCGCACTATCTCATGCAAAAATATCTTCACTTTTTTCGCCTCTGTTTCAATTTATTCTGTGTTTCCGTTTCCATCTTTTCTCAAAATACTTGCCCGTTACAGCAGCCTCTTTCACCCGAATCAGAATATTTTCGGTTAGTGGCTTGCTAGCCACTAACCGCTTTTTGCACGCGATTTCAGACAACACTCACCCCACCGCCCTTAATCTGGGCGGTTCCGTCTGTCCGGGTTACAGCTCGCTTATTTCGTCGCGCAGCCCTTCATGCCGCCCGCGCCTGTTTGTGCTGGTACAGAGCTTCTATTTCCCCTTCGGTGATACCAAACGATTGGGCGAGCGAGACCAGTTTGCCCCACTCGTCCGGCGGTTTCCGGTCGATCAGGTTACAAGCGTAGTTGTCCTGCCGGTCGAGGGCGATGATTTGGAGGTCGCGTTTGATGTCGGCGTGGGCGGCGAAGTGGCGGTACATGGCGAGCCAGGTGAGGCGGCGGTTTTTGGCGGTGCGTGTCTTGGTCTGCCGGTCACCGATATACGCTTCGCGCAGATCGCCGATGCACAGGCGGCTGAAGTGGTTGAAGCAGGTGATCAGGTGCGCCTTGTCACGCAGGGCGCGGCGCAGGGTCGCGGCGTCGGCGCGCCCTCGAGCGCCGCAGCGGATGGTGTCGAGTATCGCGGCATCCCGCCTGTCTAAAGTGTCTAAAGGGGTCAACTTCAAATTACTTTTCTGAAACTCTTTCATTCCATAACCTCCCTTAAAAAACTTCAATTCGTCCCCGCTATCGCGGATAGGCATCCCGCGTTGTGGCGCAACCCTACCCGCATTCCAAGCCAATAACAATTGAGACAGGCTGGCACAACGGGTAGAGTAGAGAACAGGCTCTCCCCTGCCCTCCCTCATCAAACCGTACGTGCGGTTTTCCCGCATACGGCTTTCCGATGTTCTTCACACCAAGGCATGCACATTCGCCAGCTCATTTACTCACGCGACTGAGGAAGTCGCGCTTACACTTCGACTTCAAGCACGTAAAATAAATCGGCTCTTGCTTGGCCTTGGCACACAGCTTCCTCCTTAGCTTCCTGGTTACTTCCCGGGGTGAACAGCACGATGGCAATCCCCTAACCCTTGGCTTTTCGGTTGCATGAACAAAGCAGGGTCACTTCCCTCGACCGTGGTTATGTTGTCCATCGGCCTCAAACGGTACTTTTAACCCCTCCGACTCCCGATGCGACCTGCGGCGTTTTCGTTTCCTTATACGCCGCAGTCGGTGGCCTCCCCACCACCGCACCGGGTCTCCAGCACTGGGCAATAAATCTTCGATAACATGCCGACCCTGCTACCCCGGGAGATGATGTGCGCCACTTCCGTTGTTTCAGCGCACATCCAGCGGCCTTCGCCTTCTGACCACAGGCTCGGCTTCTCCAATTCGTTTACGAGGCTACGTGTAGGTTCACTTGCGTTACGGCCTGCTCTCTTGCTGTTTGGAAACTCACGACCCTGAATTGCTCCAGCGCCGCTTCCTCATGCTACCGGGGTGTACGGACAACTCCCCGGACGGGACTCAAACCCGCTAGATTTACTGCTGTTACTGCGAACGGTCAGGTCTTGCATTAACACATTTCATTTCAGTTCCTCCAGTGCGCAAGCGAAACTCCAAGCCGAATCCACAGCGATGGAATTGACGTTTGAGGTATACAAGGAAAGCAGCCCGGCGATCAGCCGCGGGTGGGTATCGGAAATATTTACCCAGCCTTGTGCAGCGGCATTAAACAAGGCGTGAAAAAGCCTGCTCGCGTACGCGAGCAGGCCTGGAATCATCGAAACATTAAACCCCTTCATATCGCCCTCCCTGAGCTGATATTCGGCAATGCGTTCGTGTCTTTGGATTTTGCGTCGCAGCGGTTTTTATGTGTGGCCGTTTTGTAGCGTGAGCAGAGTTAACTTTAGCACAGGTGTTTTAATGGATGCGAATTTTTCATCAGCAAGCGGGCATCAGTGTGCCGGATTGCCTGCCGGCATTCGATCCGGCGCGCGCGTTCGCGCTCACCGCCAAGGGCTCGCAAGCCTTCCATCAATTACGCTACCAGACAGGGGATGCGTTTCTATTCGGCCCGGAGAGCCGCGGTCTGCCTGCCGAAGTGCTGGATCAATTCGCGGACGGGAGGCGAGTGCGCCTGCCGATGCCGTCGGAAAGCCGCAGCCTGAATCTGTCCAACACGGTTGCAGTGACGGTATTTGAAGCGTGGCGGCAATGCGGGTTCAAAGGAGCGCAGATTGGGGAGTAGGGCGGGCTATGCCCGCCATGGCGGGTGTGACCCGCCCTACATAGTGCCTGTCAGAAAACCCCTGTTTTTTAAAATTATCCGGCTGCATTTTGAGCGCGCTCCCCGCGATTTTTGTTTTTCTTTGCACGAA
>Ga0154718_1083_pt1 | contig 14223 bp, 10 predicted proteins | sample Rifle2008BG16ft_FD_105726 | JGI IMG/M metagenome (GOLD analysis project Ga0154718, IMG submission 105726) | Betaproteobacteria bacterium RBG_16_56_24
CCATTCAAGTCGGAGACACCCTTCGTCTCTCGGAATCCGTTGTCAGTCATGGCTTTCAGCGATTCGCCCTCTCGTTTAACCGGACAGCAGTGATCCTGCCCAGCATCGGAGATCCGGAAGATACGCCATCCCGAACGCTGCGCGAGTAGCCAATAGCCGCAGACCGCGATATCGATTTCTCAGGTAACTCGATAATCTCGTGACTTACCTCAAGCCAGACAAATCCATTAGATGCAAAAGTTCTGCATGTTTGAGATGCGCCACGGTGCGGTGGACATCAAGAAATATATAGATGGCAACTAAAATTTAGAAAGTGGCCTTCAATGCCAAATGGAATGGAAACATTTTGCTTTTATGTGTTGGGCGTAATAGTGGTAAATAGTTGTTTATTGGTTGCTGGCAGCGTCGGGGCAATAATGTCACTAAATCCGAGATCCTCGCACAATGTCCATATCATTGGAGAATATACCGTCATTAGATGGTTGATCATATGGTAGTGGTGCTGTGCCAGCACATTGACATGGTCACCGGGCGCGCCCTTGCGAAAATGCTTGCCGGAGCCGACGGATGCAACGCGAGCTTCACGCATCGCCCCAAGGGTTGAACTATCCAGCATCTCGTTGAGTGCGTTGGAACTAACCTTTATTTCGAGGAAATCAGCCAGCTGCTTTATTTCGTGGCGCTTGTTAAGTACCAGCCGATCATAAATCACAATGTGGCAAGGATACTCCTTGGCAAATTGCAGCATTTCCTGAATCTGGCGCAGGTAGTAACCATAGCCATGCCAGTTGAAACGCTCGGATGTTGCACCACACAACACAAGCGAAATGCCCTCTTCTTGCCCCATCTCCGCAAAATAGCCAGCCGTGCCTGTGCCGTGTCCGATCGCAGCATCGACATCATCAGCGAAATGAAAATACTGCGACACCAACAGATCAAAAATATTGCGAATCAGAAAGATTGGCTTGGCTTTCTCCTTGCGTATGCGGGCCTTGACTGCATTGCTCGGCACGTTGTGCCAGATGAAAAACTTGCCGTTCTCAAAAATGATCGGATCGGCGCTCTCGTAGTCAGAGCCAACCTCCATGCCAAGGTGGTGTGCGGAAAGGCCTGTCAATTTTTCGAGGATGTGTTCGAGCAGCTTGGTTCCCGACTTAAACACGGTAGCGACGAATAACGGTTCAGGCAGATGATACCGTGGTGCAGTGTTTCTTTTGCAGAAAAGTCCCGCAGCAAACCCCACAGAACTATCCGTGGCTTTGCTCATAGCTCGTAACCAAGTTGTCGAAAGCAATCTTGTGCCTCTGGGCTGACGAGTTTGTCGAAAGCCTCTATTTGCCAGTCTTGCCAGTCGGCGCGCAACGCCTTCGGTAATACGCGTAGCGGTTGCTCGCCCCTGAATGGTGTCCATACCCAACTGTAGATCAGGTTCAGCAGTTTGTCGTCGTACTTGATGCGACCATGAGTGAGGTAGTCAATGATCTCGCAAAACAATTCGCGGCTGGCTACCACCTGCTCGACCGGAATCTGACGGATTGGCATTTTAGTATCGCTGGCAACATCGTTCATTTTCCACATACCCTGGAATGTCGTCCAGACCTCGATATCTTCCTTTTTGTAGGATTTAAGACCGAGCCGCTTGAACAGCTCATGGTCGCAACCGTGAAGCCATTCGTGCTCAAGTGGTCCCTGTTCCCCGCCGAGCATACGCATATTCGTGGCACGCCAGCGCACATGGAAGAATAGCCATGCATAAGGATGCCTTGTGAGTTGCACCACCCTAACGATGTCCGGCCATTCTTCCAGTACAGCGTGCATCATGGTCGGTCGGTACGAGTAGCAGTCTCCTATTGCTGTGTAAGTCATGCCGACATCAGCAACAAAACGAGTGTATTTAATTAGGTCGGGGCGTTGAGCCCGTGAGCGCTCCTCTGGAAAATATTTTGGTCGTGACCCCTCGTTGGCCAAATAAGCCATGATTTCCGGGTTTGCATTCAGCGCTTTGACAAACCAGGAAAACCAATGGTCTGCGCCGTAGCCCCAGGATGTCACATAAAAGACGTGACTAAGCGCATCACGAACCGCGTCTGCAGCGATAGGATCAATGACCTTGGATAATTCAGATTGGTGCCGAAACAGGGATTTCATTAGGCTACTTATCTCCAAGGTTGATTAAGTTTACAGCGATAATACCTGCGCTGATCGCAATAAGAGTACCAGTTAAGCATGATTTTTGATGTGTGGCATGAGATGAAATGTTTCCGTGCGCTCACGCCTCGCGGGTGGTGGATCATCTGACCATGAAACGAAATACGTTGCCCTCTGTTCATCGTTTACACCTGTGCCGTCGATATGAGCGATGCCTGTTAACGCTCTTTCATCGTCCGGCTTAAGTGCAAGCGCCTGTTGGTAATGCATTCGTGCAGCCCCAAAAGCGCCAACATCAACCAGGGAATCGGCAAAGTCATTATGTTTTTCTGGATTGAAGGGATCCCTGCCAACTGCGGCCCCAAATGACCTGAGAACATGTTCGGGGGGAGTCACTTGGTGGTACAACTCGCCTTTCCGCAATCGCGCAGGAATAAAACTTAACACAAGTGCCAGTACCTTGTTTGTAATATCACGATACTTCCGTTGTTTTATCTTCTCGATCAATGCAACAACCAGCTTCCTGTACCTCCTAAACGAGGTTCTGGACGTAGCGCTGCTTATGTCAGTGTGTGAATTATAAGCCTTGTTCTGAATATCCCAACGAGACAGGCAATTCCGGCAAGTAAGCCGCAGGGAGTAGCTCTGGTCTGGGGGTAATATGACCCCCATATAATCGTTTTGATGGGTGCAGCGGGGGCAATCCCACAAGATATCGTATGTTGAGTCGCGGCCTTCCACTTGAGTGGCTGAAAGTTTGAATGACTTCAATGGAGCCAGGTTGAGCAAGGTAGTATGGAAAACCCAAATTTGAAATCCCATCATCTCTAAATTCTTGTCATTCATTTTGGAGATATTGAGCCGCGCCGGAATATCCGCCACATACGCTTCACGATCAACGATAAGCCCGTCCTTGAGCGCCTCATAATAATCGGGACTCCCAGGGAAAACCATCAAGGGAGTCAAATTGATCAGATAGCGACGGTTAAATGCCCACCAATGCATCGATTCATTGGCTGTTTTTAATGTTTCCGCCTTGTCGCCAAACAACAAATTTCCCTGAATGCCAATATGATGCTTGTAAGTCAGCGCCAGTGCGGCGGCGATACGGTCCGGCTTTGTCTTTTTCTTCATGCTTTCAAGTACCGTTTCGCTCATGCTTTCGATACCGTAACTGATATACGCGCAGCCGGCTTCATACATGGCTTTCAATGTTTCATCTTTGGCGCTACTGACATGAAGCTGAACCATCCATTTAAGCTTATATGGCTTGATTCGCTCACAGAACTCCAATAGGCGCTGCTGCCGTAAGGAGAATAGTTCATCAATGAGCGCAACCATGTTGATCTGGTAACGTGCGACGACCATGTCCAATTCAGCGAAGAAATCATCCAGCGGACGCTCCCGATAAACCTTGCCTACCGGGTGAAAACAGAAAGTACAGCTGTATGGGCAGGATCGGCTGGTAATCATGTCGATATCACGCGGCCTGCTCTCCGGATGTGAATGAAAAAAATAGTTGTCGAGCGCACGTTGATTGGAAATGTTCTTGTCACACTCAAGCAGTTCATAGTCTGGCCAGGCAATTTGGCCCAAGTCGTGCACTTGGGGGCGAGGCGGTGTTTGCACAATTTTGCCATCACGATCCCGGAAAACAATGCCGTTGACATCATGGAGGTCTTTTGATTTTTCCAGATAATCCAGCAATTCGGCTATCGTCTGCTCTCCCTCTCCAACCACCCCAACATCAATATCCAGTACACGCAAACTCATTTCGGGTTCGCCACTTACCAAGCCACCGCCGGCGATGTTAACAATACCGGGCTTTGCCTGCCTTGCAGCAGTGAAGATGGACCTCAAGGCTGATAGAAATGGGGCGAGCGAACCAGTGGCGCATGCGTCAGGATCTACTTCGGCTACCTTGGCTGCCACAAGATCCTTAACGGTTCCATGATAGTGGTTCAGGTTAAGGCTAGTTACTTTATGCCCAGCCTGCTTCATCGCTGATGCGATGTATCCAAGCCCAAGCGGAATCTGATAGAACTCTCCCCAATTGGCGCTGTACCGAGGGACAACTAGTAGGATATGCATCTTGGTTAACCTATTGCCTTAACTGGAGAATATGGTGAGATTGTAGCTTGATGAAATAAAACATGTACTGGTTGGTGAGATTCTAACGATTCAGGTCGTCGATTATTTGTTGTGCCCGATGATGCCAGCAGTGCCTTTCGCGAATCACTGATTTTGCTCTCATTCCAGCCTGCATTCTTCCATTGTCGTCTTTGAGCCAGCGGGTAGCTTCCTCTGCAAAGTTCTCTGGGGTATACGAACCGTAATGCACGCTGGGCTCGAAGGAGGTCAGCATTCCTCCGGCTTTGCTGTCATGAGGTGATTCATGCATAAAAATAAATCCTCCAACGGCCATGCACTCGAACGTTCTGCTGTGCAATCCCAATCCATGCGTATTATTCGACAAATTAATTTTGGCGCGACAATAGACCTTTAGCAGTTCATCCTGAGTGTCGATCACTCCCTTAAAATAGGGTCTGGCAAACTCGTGTTCGCTCAATCCTGGCCCATAAAGCTCTAACGATTCCGAAACCCGCGAAGCAGCTTCAACCAGCATCCTGCGATCCATAACACGCGGGTGGGATTGAGAAAAATAGCTTATTGCCCGTGTTGTTGCCGAGTCCGAGCCTTGACGGAAGTATGCACTTTCCCCTGCCAGAAGCCTTACCAGTTGCGATAATAAATCACGCCTACCCGACATTTGCTTTGCATAGGGTTTCAGTAACTGCGACAACTTGCCATGGTGGCGAGACGGCGAACTCATTGGAATTTCATCGAATAAATCGCCAAGCAGTTCAATCTGGCGCCGCATCGCGCCAGCCAGCTCATGTATATCCAATTCGCCGCGCAAAGGGCGATAGAAATTTTCAACAATGTTCGCCATAACCAGCAATGCCGAGTATGGCACATGATTTACCGGAAGCCGGCGCCCAAATAGCAACTTCCTAATCAGCCAGATGGATCTCGATCTCCCCAAGAATGGGGTGCGCCTTATCATCAGGTCAAATACCCAAAGAATGTCTTTTATGAAAGTTCGCTTGAGTTTGACGGGAGGTGGGAGACCCCCACAGAGAGAAAAATCAAGATCCTGTGCGATGCCTTGACACTCGAAATCCAAGGTTGTTTGATCCACACCGGTAAACAGAGCTCCCACATAACAAGGTAGCTGGACGTTAAGGCCTAATACGCCAGGGTCCCCTAATGCATACAGGATATCGGAATCATGGAACCCCTCCGTGAATCCTTCCAGGGTTTCCGGAAATACATCCTGAAACCATGCGATATGACGAATATGAGGCGGCAAAGGCATATCAGGATCGCGTGTACGATTGATCTGGAGAACCACATCTATGGAAAAGCTTTCGCATATCTTCGCAATTTCAACAGCAGATTGTGGAGCAGACAATGCGGCGGCATAGTGGCCGATGCGATTGAATCCAGCGGCAAGCTCTTTCACCATCCGCTGGTCATATGGGCAGGGAACATTTGGCGTGATCAAGATTCGTAAAGGTTTTTGTTTTGTTGTCATACTTGTCGATACTTGGTATTAGAAAAGGCATGTTTTCTGTAAGGGGATTGACAATCACTCATCAAATATAATGGTAACCTATCTCAAGTGAGCGAATACCTGCGCAACTTGCCTCAAGGCAGCCTGATTGCTCAGATGGTTTTCGTAAAACTGACGGCTATTTACGGCCAGCTTCGCGCGTAACGCGGGCGCATCGGCCAGCTGAATGATCTTGGCAGTCAAGGCAGCAGCATCGTTTACCGGCACGCTGGCAAAGGTCTCGCCGGGAAGTTGAACAGTTTCTCTAAGCCAGAGCGTCTCCCCGGTAATAACTGCTCTCCCCATGGATGCGTAGGCATATATCTTGAATGGGCACACCCGCTGCGCTTTATCGCCTGCTCCAAATATACCGAGGCAAATATCGGCGCGGCTTATTTCTTCTGCAATTCGGTGTGACGGCTGCCATGCTCTTTCCCACTCCAGATTCGGCAAATGTGCGCGCAGGCGCGCCTCCACTATCGGCGCATCTTGACCATCGCCGATCAGCTTGAAGCGGATATCAGGGCGTTTCGACAACAGGCTGGCCGCTTCAAGAATCGTTGCCATGCCGTGTAATGGCGCCATGGTTCCAACGTACAGAACGCGACAAACACCGTGAGATGGTTGATAAGGCGTGTATTTGAAATGAATCTCGTCGGTGGACAGCGGGACAACGGCAAATTTCGTTTCCGGCAGTTTGAACAAGGAACAAAGGAATCTTGCATTCTGCGGGGTATCGGCCACCAGCTTGTCCGCACAAACATAAGCGCGCCTTTCTATCCGTTTCAATATGCGTGCGGGCAACCCATCCTGTTTGATCAGGCGGCGGTCAAGCACGATTGTGTCATACAGCGAAATGAACACATCGGCCACGATATACCGTGGCCGGCGCCATGCCGGCAACAAGGAGAGCAGGAACAGCACAAATACAGAAGGGTAAGGCACGTAAACCCGTTCCGGACGCCTTGCAGCCAGATAACGGATCGTGACAATAATGTGAGCAATAACCGCCCGCCAGAAATTCCGCGTTAAACGGGAAAACCCTCGACGATCTTGCGTGCCGCCACTCCACATTGGCACGTTGATCTCGGACATTTGAAACAGGCCGGACGATTCCAGGTCGCGCAAACGATAAAGCGTATTGGGATAGCCTTCCGATTTGAGGTGCACACCCAGAATCAACAGGCTGTTCTGGCTGTCAGCGTGGTCCATCAGGCCATGCCTTTTCTATGTGACCCATCTTTCCGGTAATTCCATGCCCTACCCCAACCGTGAAAGCAGTTATTTTTTTCAACTTATCATTTTCGAACAACAGGACGGAAACGAAGTCGGACAGCAGGCGCCAACCCTGGCGCATACCCCACAAAGGTTCCTGGAAGAAATATGACTTAACAGTAGCGACAGTATTTCTGGCAATAAAATATTTTCGTGCCGGCGAGTGATTAACTGACATGAATTGACGCAGGCGGCTGGCATTCTCAACATGAGTGCCAATGCCATGCACCATGGCTGGCCGGCAACTGATGAGCATCCGGGTGCCATACGCCCGTGCGCGCAAACAGAATTCGTGATCTACAGAATCGATGAAATAGTCTTCCCGAAAAAAACCAATGGCTCTGAATAGCGAGAGCGGCACCAACATACCAGAAGTAATGAGCGTCTTGCGTTCCCGAAAGCCGGCTTCAGTATCGGCACACTGGATATAATTGCGCTTCTTGTGCGCATCCCGGTAATTGCTTCCTATCATGACATTGCCTCCGCCGCTTCTCCGGTAAACGTCAAGCAATGTTGCAAGCATATCAGGAGCAGGCGTCGTGTCCTGATCCAGCGTAACTATCCATTCGAAGCCTTCCTGCAACGCCAGGCTCACCCCCTGGTTCAGGGCTGCGGCGAGTCCGAGGTTAACCTGATTTGCAACAAGATGAACATGCGGTGGTCTATCCAGGTTGCCCGGCGTTGCTGCGGTCTTTGTGCCGTTATCCACGACAATTACCAACGGGAATTGAGACCGTATCCGCTCAAGGCGTTCAGAGAAGCCTTCATCCGGATAATAGGTCACGATAACGGCACAGGTGTTATGCAGAGTTGGCGCCGTCGCTGACATGTCAAACGTGCTCAGTGCTCACTGTCCCTGTAGGCCAGCATGGTAATTTGTTCGGAAACCAGCCCGATCAGAAAAACAATCATCGCCGTAATGAACAGCAGCGCGCTCATATTGGTGAAGCGATGGATGGTAGTAAAGGTATAGAGATAATTGCCGCAACCCAGCAGGAAGAAAAATACACTGATCGGAAAGAACAGTTTCAGCGGCGAATACAGCGAACCGATCTTGAAGATGATGAGCAAAAAGCGCACCCCATCGCGCACGATGCGCATGTGGCTGCTGTTGCCGATGCGCTTGGGAGCGTGGATAGGTACATAACCCACCGCATACCCAGCCCGGAAAAAACTCATGGTGATAGTAGTCGGGTAAGAAAAACCGTTCGGCAACATGTAGAGAAACTTGCGGAATTTATCGGCTTTCACCACCCTGAATCCGGAGGTAAGATCGGCCACGTTTTGCCCCACCATCCAGCTCGCCAGCCGATTATAGAGCCCATTGGCAAACGCGCGGTGCATCCCTGCCTGAGAACGCCTGCTGCGCGCCCCCACCACCATATCGTAGCCTAAGGTGAGTTTCTCCAGCAACAGCGAAATATCCTGCGGCTGGTGTTGACCGTCGGCGTCCATGAACACCAGAATCTCTCCCTGCGCGATCCTTGCTCCAGACTTGATCGTAGCGCCGTTTCCCATGCTGTAGGGATGCGTGACCAGCTGCGTTCCATATTGACGGCATATCGCGGCAGTATCGTCCGTTGAACCGTCATTAACCACGATCAGTTCAGCGTCCGGCATCAACTCCCGGATTTTCGGCAGCAGATTGCGCAGACTGGGCGCTTCGTTTTTTGCCGGAAGAATGATGGATACCTTTGCCATGCTGACCGTAGATTATGGGATCGTCTTGCTTCGCATTGTAGCCAGCTTTTCCAGTTCGTCGAGCTGCCTGCCGTAAATTTTCATGTCATCGAGCTGGCGCAACCGGTTAATTTGTTTTATTGCATCATCCGGCCTGTTCTGGTTAAGCAGAAATTTGATCAGTGTAAGCCGGGTATCAGGATCGCCGGGGAGTGCATCCAAGGCTTTATAGGCTGCCTTGAGCGCAGCATCGCGGCCTTGCATGACCACAAACAGCAAATTGCTCAACGCGAATTGCAAGCTACTCTGTGCCGAGCCGCTCAACGTCGGATTGCGCAACGCCGCCTGCAACAGGCGCGCCATGACCTGAGGCGAATGGCTGCAATTTCCGCCGGTCAGGCATTTCTCCAGCTGCATCAGCGAATTGGCGGCATCCGGCGCAAATGAGCGGTGCTCCAGCCGGTATTCCAGTTCCTGCACCCAGCGCTCCTCGATGGGTCTGCCTCTCATAGCATTAAGTCCAACAAGCCCCAGCAACCCGGACGTGCCGTTTGGTGAAAGATCGGCGGCTTTCTGGTAGTGGTCTAGCGCGAGCTGGTAGTTATTTTCGGCCTGTTCTGCCGAAAATATGGGCTGTGTAACATACATGTAGGCGGCCTCGGTATTTGCCCGCACCGAATCGGGATGATGCCTGACTTCAATCAGCGGATGTACGCGCGGATCCGCCCATTGTCCGGCGCGTATTGCGGTAACTGCGCCGAAAAAAATCGCCAATATCACGGCAAGCGCCTGGCGTATTTTGATCGTGTCCTTATGCCATGCGGGCGATAGCAGATAGTAAAAGATCACCAGCAGAATGCCATAGTCAGGCAGATAGTTGCGATGTTCGTGCGCGATTTCCAACGGGATCACGGAAGACTCGATGCTGTGCCCAAGCAGAAAAAACAGAATACCGAAGGCGGCGATGGGATGGCGTTTCCTGAGCAGAAATGCCGCGCCTGCCATGAGCACCAGGCCAATACAAGCAAGCAATGTCGAAACTGGCGTGAGCAACCCTCGCGAAATAGCAATATCCTCATGCCACAAGCCTAGTTGCGAGATGTCCGGCATGATAATCAAGCGCAGGTAGAACCACAGCACTCGCGCCTCTGTCATCAACCGTTCCGGCAAGCTGAAATCGCGTATGCTGTACCCCCCCAGCAGCCACACCGGTTTGTAGAGGGAATAGACGGCCAGCACGATTACCGGCAGGATGACCGTGACCGCGAATAGCGTCGCCAGCTTGTAGCGCGTCCCCGTTCCCGGCGCTTGAAAATTCAGTAACAAAACCTCCGCGAGCAGCATGAATGCGGGCAAAAGCGCCCCATTTTCCTTGCTTAAAACAGCCAGCGGAGTGAATAACAGAAAAGCGGAAAGTATCCAGCTCCATCCGGATTTCCCGTCGCTCTGCCGCAGCCGCCCATAAAGATAGGCAATCAAGCCCAGCAACGAAAACAGCGCAGACAAGCTGGTCATGCGCTGCACCACATACAGGACTGCAGTGAGGTTGAGCGGGTGCAGCAGCCAGGCGGAGGCGACCGCCAGGCTTATCCAGCGCAGGCGATCCGTGCTGAGCTCCGGAGCATGACGGCGGCGATGAATTTCCAGAACCAGCATGCTCAGGACAAAAATACAGACCCCGTTCAGCAAGTGAATGATGAGATTGGTCAGCTTGAAACCATAAGGCGCCGGCCCATTGAAATAATAATCAAGCGCAAAACTCGCCATGCTGATCGGGCGGCCGGAAATACCGCCGCCCATGGAAACCGCCGCCGCCTTGAGAGGAGCAATGTCAAGCGATTCGATTTTCAGATAGGTGTTTTCAACGATATTGATGTTGTCATCAAACAGAAAGCCGCCGTGCAGTCCCGGACGATAACAAAGAAATGCCAGCACCAGGCTGCAAACGAACAGAAAAACAGGGGGGAGATTGCGCATAGAAGGCAGATAAAAAAGGAGGCCGTGTGGCCTCCTTTTTCAATTAGCTTAAAATGAGCTTAAGACTTAGGCGTAAACTTGGCTGGCATACCGGTAGTAGCGGTAGCGGTCCATGTCAAGCCAGCAGTTGGAGTACATGTTCCTGTCCATGTAATCGATGCGCCGGATGGAATGACGCTCGTTGGGAAATTAACAGTTCCACCTATAACAGCTATTACGGTTGCAGTAGTTGCGCTGGAGCTCGCTGCCGTAACAGAAGCAGTGTATTTGCCAGTAATAGAACCAGCGGATGAAATTCCTATACCTCCGTGAGTGAGGCTGGCACCGCTCGGGTATAGATTGGCTTCGCTACAGGCCACGCCAACTGCGGTCAACGCCGGGGTAGCCAGACTGGTCAACTCCTGCAACTTGGACTTGACGGTGTAATCTTGATAAGCTGGAATTGCTACTGCCGCCAGAATACCGATAATCGCTACCACGATCATCAATTCGATCAGGGTAAAACCTTTTTGAATATTTTTCATGTTAAAGCTCCTTAAGTCCGGTTTAACACACGAACTCGTGTGTTGCTGAGAATAAAAGCAATTGTCATGCCATTATTGCAACGTATTGTTATTGCTGGATGTATACAATGAGCATTGTATTGATGACGCGCTTTCCGTGCCATGCACGTCAGAGGGCTGACAATTTTAGTCACTTACTTTGATTTTAGCTAAAGCCGGATTAGCGGCCGTATGCAGGTCATTTTCAGGGCTAAAGCAAGGGGGGTGTACAGAATGGCGGGAATCAATTAGGCTTTAGCGATTATTCGCTCACCTTTTTTGGAGTAATTTATGTTCAGCTGGCTTGATGCGCGCGATGCACAGGAATTTGGCACGTCTCTTGCCGAATTTTTTATTGCAAGACTTCCTTTGGAGAAGCCCAATAGAAAAATCAAATCGTTGGCAAGAAAGCAGGAGGTCATGGATAAAATGTTTGTGCAAATCCAGCAATTCAAAATGAAACATAAACTGAACATATACAAGAAAGCAAAACTCGGGAATGCTTTTAAGTGGAAATTGCTCGATGCAGACTACGATCCGGCATTCGTCGATGATCTGACCAAATTGCTGATGCTGAAATGTTGATATTGACAGAAAAATATTGAACATGCTCAACCGCCTCAAAAGCCTTATTTCTCCTCCTGAACAAACAGTATCTGGGGGTGACTCCAACAATCCGAACCAGAATCTTCCGGCTTATCCTGATCCTGCAAAGGAAAGCATCACTCATAAAGAACAAGGGGATGCGCATTTAAGGAATGGCGATCTGGAAGGCGCTAAAACATGCTACCAACACGCAATTACGTTTAATCCAAACTACGCAAAAGCCCTCAGCAACCTGGGTTTCGTCTTAAAGGAGCAATGCGCCTACGAGGATGCCGAACATTACTTAAAGACCGCTCTTTCAATTGACCCCAATATAGCCGACGCACATTACATGCTGGGGACGATTTTCCAGATTCAGGATCGGCTGGAAGATACCATCTATCATTTCCGGAAGGTATTGGAATTAGACCCGGATTTCGAATTTGCTTACCGTGATTTATGTTATGTACTTTTTCAGCATGAAAGAATTGATGATGCCAAAGCAGTCATCGCCAAGGGAATTGCCCATAATCCAAATATTGCCGACTATCATTATTATCTTGGAAATTTGTATACGCACACAAAAGAACTTGATAAAGCAGTCATTTCCTACCGGAATGCACTTTCAATTCAGCCCGCTTACGCGGAAGTTCATTCCAATCTTGGCATCGTGTTGCAGGAGCAAGGCAATCTGCGCGAGGCTATCGCCTGCTACCAAAAAGCGATAGCTTTCAAACCTGCTTTTGCAGAGGCCCATTGCAACATGGGGGCGATGTACTTCAAGGAGCAAGGCCTTTTGTCCCAAGCCGAGGCCGAAGCCGGCTTTCGGCGTGCGCTGGGAATCAATCCGAATTATGCCGAAGCGCATTATTACCTGGGCAATATCCTCTTGGAAATGTATCGGCTTGACGAGGCCGAGGCCAGTTACCGGCGTACGCTGGAAATCAATCCAAATTATGCCGAAGCGCATTATTATCTGGGCAACCTCCTCTTGGGGCTGAATCGGCTTGACGAGGCCGAGGCCAGTTACCGGCGTACGCTGCAGATCGACCCGGATCACCCCCATACGCTCAGCAATCTGGGCGCCGCCATCATGGTTCTGGGCAGACTAGACGAAGCCGAGGCCAATTTCCGGCGGGCGCTGGAGATCAAGCCGGATTTTTCCGACGCGCATAGCAACCTGATCTTTACCCTCGACATGATGGATAGTAAAGACACCGCATCTTTGCAGGAGGAACGCAAACGATGGGATGCTGCTCACGCAGCCCATTTGCTTCAACGGCGGGCACACTCCAATATTCCAGATCCGGCTCGCCGCCTGCGGGTTGGTTACGTTTCTGCCGACCTAATCCAGGGACATTCCGCGCCAAAAGTCTTTGGCGGCATGCTGACCCAATATGATCGCTCACAATTTGACGTCTTCGCCTATTCCAATTTCAAGGGAAACAAAAAGCACGCTGCTCTATTCAAACAAAGCGTGACAGTTTGGCGTGACATCGGCAACTTACCGGATGATGAGGTTGCAGAAATGATCCGGGTCGATCAGATTGATATTCTGGTTGATTTGTCCGGGTACTCTGCGGGCAACCGCCTGCTGGTCTTTGCGCGGAAGCCGGCGCCGATCCAGATAACCGCATGGGGTTATGCAACAAGCACGGGGATGCGGGCAATGGACGTATTTTTTGCCGATCCGGTGGTAGTGCCGCCAGAGGACAAACAATATTTCACGGAAGAAATCAGATACCTGCCTAGTTTGGTGGGCGCTTTCTTCAATGAACCGTTCCCCGACGTGAATGAACTGCCCGCCTTATCTGGTGGAATCGTTACCTTCGGCTCTCTGAACCGTTTGGCGAAGCTATCTGACTTGGCCCTTCACGCGTGGGCAGATTTGTTACTGAGGGTTCCCCGAAGCAGGCTGATTCTGAAGACGGGAGAATTAAATGATGATTCGACCCGCGAAAGAGTTATCGGGCATTTTATAAAATCCGGAGTAGCGGCAGACCGAATCATTTTTCAGGGAAGGACGACATGGTACGAACATATGCAAGCCTACAATCAAATTGATTTTGCGCTGGATCCGTTCCCTCACGGGGGCGGAGTGACGGCGCTGGAAGGCCTGATGATGGGTGTGCCGGCGATTGTCTTGCGTTGGCCGACTGTAACGGGAAGAACGTCGGCATCGATTATGACGGCATTGGGATTGGCTGACTGGATTGCGGAAACCCAGGAAAAATACGTTGAGCTTGCCATTCAAAAGGCAAGCGACTTGCAGTCCCTGGCTGCGCTTCGGCAGCAACTGCGGCGCGTTTTTACTTCGTCGGTGATGGGTGATCCGGCGGCTTATGCGCGCGCCGTGGAGCAGGAATACCGCAAACTGTGGCAGGAGTGGTGCGCAGGCTC
>Ga0154718_1145_pt1 | contig 13859 bp, 14 predicted proteins | sample Rifle2008BG16ft_FD_105726 | JGI IMG/M metagenome (GOLD analysis project Ga0154718, IMG submission 105726) | Betaproteobacteria bacterium RBG_16_56_24
ACGTGGCCTATCGTGCCTACGTTGACGTGCGGTTTGGTGCGTTCGAATTTGCTCTTTGCCATGATTTTTCCTTATCAATGTCAAACGTTAATAATAAAAACAAAACTCAAAAAAAATTAGAATGAATCGCCGCGCTAATTTTTTGGTGCCCATGGCGAGAATCGGACTCGCGACCTCTCCCTTACCAAGGGAGTGCTCTACCACTGAGCCACATGGGCAGACATACAGACTCCCTGCAAACTGGAGCGGGTGAAGGGAATCGAACCCTCGTCGTAAGTTTGGAAAACTTCTGCTCTACCATTGAGCTACACCCGCAGTGCCCACAGCCAACAAAAGTCCCTTCAGCTCAACAGTCCCGGCACAACGGTAAAACAGCAGTGACCGCAACACCGATCAAACCACCCACATGCAAAAAACCCTCAACAAATACCGGATCATTGGTGGAGGGGGAAGGATTCGAACCTTCGAAGGCAGAACCGTCAGATTTACAGTCTGATCCCTTTGACCGCTCGGGAACCCCTCCAAACAGAACCCGCGATTATGCCGACTACCGGCTAGGGTGTCAAACCGAATTAGCTTGTTGATGGCAATGTCAAGGGTAAATACTCATTCATTCGGATTGATGGAGAGGGATTTTGATGGGATTCACCTTGAAAATCCCCGGTATTTCCAGAAATCCTTATGTTGAATGTTTGATCATATCAGGCCTTTTTCCGCAAATGAAAGGGTTTTCCCCATCGCCACGATGAAGTGATCCAGCACGCGCACATCCACCAAACTCAATGCCTGCTTGAGCGCATGGGTTAACAATTGATCTGACTGACTGGGCTCCGCAACACCGGAGGGATGATTGTGCGCAAAGATCACAGCGGCGGCATTGTGCGCCAGTGCGCGCTTGACCACTTCGCGCGGATAGACGCTGGTCTGGCTGAGCGTGCCGTGAAAAAGCTCTTCCGAGGCGATCACGCGATGCTGGGTATCCATAAACAGCACCAGAAAAACCTCCTGTTGCCGCCCGCCAAGGGACAACTGCAAATAGTCACGCACCGCGCGAGGAGAGTTGAGCGCATCGCCGCGCTGCAATTCTTCTTTCAACCCACGCAACGACATTTCCCTGATGGCCTGCAGTTGCACATATTTCGCCTGTCCCATGCCATGCACGGCACAAAAATCCGCCTCGCTGGTGGCGAATAATTGCGTCAGGCTGCCGAACTGGGTGAGCAACTCGCGCGCCAGATCCACCGCGCTTTTACCAACCACACCGGTACGCAAAAATATCGCCAGCAATTCCGCATCGGACAACGATGCCGCACCGCGGGTTAGCAGCTTCTCGCGGGGGCGTTCACCTTCAGGCCAATCGGTAATTGCCATAACATCCTCCCAGCCAGAACTGGCCGTTTCTTGTTAATATGCGCGACATTATGGGACAAGCCAGTCAAAAACGCATCGTGCCGGTTAACCACTTAATTCTGGGCATCACCGGCGGCATAGCGGCTTACAAAGCGGCGGAGTTGCTGCGGCTGCTGATCAAGCAGGGCGTCGAGGTGCAGGTGGTCATGACCGAGGCGGCGTGTCATTTCATCACGCCGACCACGATGCAGGCCCTATCCGGCAGGCCGGTGTTCACCGGCCAATGGGATGCGAGTGCGCCGAACGGTATGGCGCACATCAATCTGAGCCGTGCCGCGGATGCGATCGTAATCGCGCCGGCGAGCGCCGATTTCATCGCAAAACTGGCGAACGGACTGGCGGATGACTTGCTGTCCGCCTTGTGTCTGGCGCGCAATTGCCCGTTGATCATCGCGCCGGCGATGAACCGCGAGATGTGGATGAATGTGGCGACGCAGCGCAACATCGCGCGACTCATTGCCGATGGCGTGCAGATGCTCGGGCCGGGTAGCGGCGTACAAGCCTGCGGCGAGGAAGGCATGGGGCGGATGCTGGAGGCGGCGCAATTGGCGCGGGATATTGCGATTTTTTTACAGGCCGATAAACCACTGAACGAGGGTTCCCCCTCCCTAGCCCCCCCCCGGGGGGAGAGGGGACAGGTGCAATCGCTGCCCAAAAAACTGTCCGGCAAAAACATCCTGATCACTGCTGGCCCGACCTATGAAGCGATAGATGCGGTGCGCGGCATCACCAACCGCAGCTCCGGCAAGATGGGGTATGCCATCGCGCAGGCCGCGCTGGAACAAGGTGCGAATGTGGTGCTGGTATCCGGGCCGACCGCGCTGGCCAAACCGCAGGGTGCGCAATGCGTTGATGTACAGAGCGCCGCGCAAATGTTCGATGCGGTCAAACAACATGTGGCCGGTTGCGCTATTTTCATCGGCGTGGCGGCAGTTGCCGATTACCGTGTCGCGCAACCCAGCGCGCAAAAGATCAAGAAGAGCGCGGACGAGCTCACGCTGAAGCTCGCGCCTAACCCGGACATTCTGGCGTATGTTGCCAATCTGCCGAAGCCGCCGTTCTGCGTGGGCTTTGCTGCCGAGAGCGAGAATCTCGCCGAGCATGCCGAGCAGAAACGCCGCGCAAAAAAATTGCCTTTAATGGTGGGCAACCTGGCGCAGCAGGCCATCGGCAGCGACGACAATGAACTTGTTCTGTTTGATGACAGCGGCAGCAAAACTCTGCCGCGCGCCGGCAAACTCACGCTTGCGCGTCAATTGATGTCGTACATAGCACAGCGTTATAAAGGAGGCTGAAATGAAACACATTGCTGTGGATGTCAAGATTCTCGACCATCGCTTGCATGATCAACTACCCGGCTATGCGACTGCCGGTTCAGCCGGAATCGACTTGCGCGCCTGCATTGACCACAACATGGTGATCCAGCCCAAGCAGTGCGAGCTCATCCCCAGCGGCATCGCCATGCATCTCGGCGATCCGGGCTATGCGGCGATGATATTGCCGCGCTCCGGTTTGGGGCATAAACACGGCATCGTGTTAGGCAACCTGGTCGGCCTGATCGATTCGGATTATCAGGGGCAGATTTTCGTTTCGCTGTGGAACCGCAGCCAGTTTCCCTTCACGCTGATGCCGATGGAGCGTATGGCGCAACTGGTGATCGTTCCGGTGATGCAGGCGAAATTCAATATCGTGGAAGAATTCCCGCTGAGCGAACGCGGCAGCGGAGGATTCGGCAGCACCGGCAAACATTAAGCCCGTAGGGGCAGGTTTGAAACCTGCCCGGAAAATCAGAATAATCAGCGCTCCAGATCGAATTCCATCTCGGTTTTGTCGCCCTTGCGCACCGATACTTTTTCGGTCGCCGCCTTGTAGCTGTTCAGCTTTACCAAAACCGCATATATACCGGGCTCCATCTCCAGCCGCAACGGAGACATGCCATAGTAAACACCGTCCAGATATACTTTGGCGCGTGAAGGAGTGGTATTCACCAGCAACAAACCCGCACTGGCTTTGACGAGTGGCACAGGCTCCGATTTGTTGTCCGGCCGGGCGCCATCACCCGGCGCGATGGCGGCAGGAGCAACATGGACTGTCACACCGGGAATCGCCCTGGTACCGGGAGTCAAATTGAACAATCCGGGTTGCGATGCCATCAACGACGCGCTGACCGCATCCACCGTTTTATTGGTGACAACGCGCAATCCCTTGTACATATAAGCGACCACATCGTCCTTGTTGTTGCCGGAAACACCGGCAAAACGATCGCTTTTTTCCGTTACCAATCCTGACCAGAGCGTTGCACCGCTGCGCAGATCCTTTACCGTGGTTTCGATGGTAATATTTATCTCGTCGCGATTCCTGACGTTCAGGGTAAAGTCTTTGACCACTCCGGAAACTTCAAAGATGGCATCGCCGGCTGCGCTGCCTTCCAGCACTTGATAACCTTCCGCGGCAAACCGGTTTTTGATTTCTGTCATAACGAGGTTAGCCATATCCTGGTCCAGCAGTAGATGTTCTCCTCTCACGCCACGAACCAATTGCGAACTTATCCCCAGCAAACGGGGATTCCCGTGCTTGCGCTCATCGGAATATTTGTTGACTCGCATGGTCGCAGCGTATCCGGGCGCGGGCGCCGGACTATCGGCAGCCGGGTATTGCCCGGCGGTTATCAGCGTGCTGTCTCCACCGCCGATCCACCCCCCCATCGTATTCCCTGCATCCTTGACAGAGGAACAGCCGGCAACAGCAGACAGCAGCACAGCCATCGGAACAAGCCGCGACAATGGATTCATGGGTTTCCCCCGGGGGTTTTCGAACGGATCAATCGCGCGCGATCACTGCCTCGATTTCGGCAAAAGTGCGCGCCAATTCAAAACTCTGAATTTGAGCGCCCAACTGGCGGGCAATCTGGGTTATTGAAAACATCCCGCACACCGATTGTTTCCCATCCACACCTTCGACCGCCACAAGCGCATGCTGCCTGCCTGATTTTTTCAGGCCTGCGACGATATGCCCGACTTTGGCATTCTGCACATCTTCCATCTTCAACACTTCCAGTTCGCGCTGCGTAGTCATGATGTCGCGCACCATGATATCGGCATAAGTTCCGCCCATGTTCTGCAAAAATCGCATCGGCTTTTCTCCCAGCATATCGGTTGCCGTAAGCAACCCTACCAGCTGCTCGCTATCATCCAGCACCAACAGCATGCGCACGCCGTAACGGATCATCTTGGCATTGGCTTTGTCCATTGGAGTCTTGGCGCGCACGCTTACCAGCGAGACCTTGCTCAAATCAGTCATAACGCCGGTCGCCGGATTGCTCAACTTGACACGCTCCGGCAGTATCTGGACCGGACGCACAAAAGTCGAGCCAACTTTCAACTGGGTAACTTGCAACGCACTGTATTCTTTGATCACAACCATCACTCCAAAATAATTTTCTGAAAATCACCTGTGCGCATGTTGGAAATGCGCGGCTTTATTCCTGGGCACGGGAAGAAAGCTCACCAATTCATTGAGCGCCATCGTATAAACTTCACGCTTGAATTCGATCACGGCATCGATATCCAGCCAATATTCAGTCCAACGCCACGCATCGAACTCGGGGTGCGTACTGGCACGCAGGCAGACATCACAATCACGGCCAACCAGGCGCAACAAAAACCAGATCTGCTTTTGTCCGCGATAACCACCGCGCGATTCACGCTTGCTCCAGCTTTGCGGAACCTCATAGCGCATCCAGTCTCTGGTTCGCCCGAGTATTCTCACATGTTCCGGCATCAAGCCGACTTCTTCGTGCAACTCGCGGTACATCGCCTGCTCCGGGGTTTCTCCATGCTGAATGCCGCCTTGCGGAAACTGCCAGGCATGCTGCCGCACCCGCTTGCCCCAGAACACCTGATTTCTGTCATTCGTGATGATAATGCCGACATTCGGGCGGTAGCCGTCTCGGTCTATCATTTGGTCACTCTATCCGGTTTATTTCAATGTGCTAATTCTTTCATATTCTCCGTTCAATGAAAAGGGAATATACCGGCTAAATGTTCTGACATACCGGATTCCGCGCATTCCCTGTAAAATCGCGCCTTCAGTTTCACGACCAGGTCATACCCAACTATGCGCGTCTCACAGTTTTTCATCTCCACCCTGAAAGAAGCTCCCGTAGAAGCCGAATTGCCGAGCCACAAGCTGATGCTGCGCGCCGGGTATATCAAAAAACTGGCCAGCGGACTGTACACATGGATGCCGTTGGGTTTGAGAGTTTTGCGCAAGGTAGAAAACACGGTGCGCGAAGAAATGAACAACAGCGGTGCGATTGAATTGCTGATGCCCGCCATACAGCCCGCCGAACTGTGGCATGAAACCGGACGATGGGAAGTGTTCGGTCCGCAAATGCTTAAAATAAAAGACCGGCACGACAACGATTTCTGCTTCGGCCCAACCCACGAAGAAGTAATCACCGACATTGCGCGCCGCGAGATCCGCAGCTACCGCCAACTGCCGGTCAACTTCTATCAGATACAGACCAAGTTCCGCGACGAAGTACGCCCGCGTTTCGGCGTGATGCGCGCGCGCGAATTTTTGATGAAGGATGCCTATTCATTCCACGCCGACTATGCGAGCCTGGAACAAACCTATCGGGTGATGCATGACACCTACAGCCGCATCTTTACACGCCTTGGTTTGAAATTCCGCGCCGTCGCGGCCGATACCGGCGCAATCGGCGGCAGCGGTTCGCATGAATTTCATGTGCTGGCGGATGCGGGCGAAGATGCGCTGGCTTACTGTCCCTCCTCCGATTACGCCGCGAATGTGGAACTGGCGGAAGCCGTCGCTCCGGGCAAGCCGCGCGCCGCGCCCGCAGAAACGATGCGCGACGTTGAAACGCCCAGGCAGACCACATGCGAACAGGTGGCGGAACTGCTCGGCATCCCGCTGCAACGCACGGTGAAACTGCTCGCGCTGATCGCAGACGGCAAACTGCACGTCCTGCTGTTGCGCGGCGACCACAGCCTGAATGAAGTCAAGGTCAGCAAGTTGCCCGGCCTCGCCGATTTCCGCTTCGCCACGGATGAGGAGATCCGCGCCGGGTTCAACTGCCCGCCCGGTTTCCTCGGGCCGGTCGGCATCGACCGGACGAAAATCCGCGTCATCGCCGACCGCACCGTAGCTGCGATGAGTGACTTCGTGACAGGCGCAAACCGTCCCAAGCTCCACACTTCCGGAGTGAACTGGAAGCGCGACCTGCCCGAACCCGACCTGGTCGCCGATATCCGCAACGTGGCCGAGGGCGATCCCTCCCCGGACGGAAAAGGGACGCTGGGGATCTGCCGCGGCATAGAGGTCGGGCATATCTTCCAGTTGCGCACCAAGTATGCCGAATCCATGAAAGCCACTTTTCTGGATGCTCAGGGCAAGGCGCAAACCATGGAGATGGGTTGCTATGGCATAGGCGTATCGCGCATCGTCGCCGCTGCCATCGAACAGAATTTCGATGAACGCGGCATCATCCTGTCGGCTGCGATGGCGCCGTTCCGGCTTGCCATTGTGCCGATCGGCATGAGCAAGAGCGATGCGGTGCGCAGCGAAACCGAGCAACTGTATGCGCAACTGCAAACCGCCGGAATCGATGTGTTGCTGGATGACCGGGATGAACGTCCCGGCGTGATGTTTGCCGACATGGAGCTGATCGGCATCCCGCATCGCATCGTCATCGGCGAGCGCGGTCTCAAGGAAGGCAAGCTGGAATATCAGGGGCGGCGCGATGCCACTGCGCAATCTGTCCCCTTGCAGAACGTGCTGGAGTTCGTAAAATCAAAACTGTGAAACCAATAAAACCAGGAGCGCACCCGCAAGGGGTAGGCCGTGCGGTTCCCGTAGCTGGCGCTACGACCGCTACGCTCAGGAGCGAGGAGCGAGGAGCGAGGAAATCCCGCTGCTCTGCACTTTACTCAATCCTGATGGAACTACTAGCCATTCGACTAGGCTGGCAAAAAACGCCAGCCAAGTCGCTGGTTATCGATCCTCGCTCCTCGATCCTTGCCGCAGGCTTGTTGTTCGCTTCAGGAGCGTTCGCCGGAACGCAAGCCTATACTCCGCTTTCCGCCAGTGTCCGCGCGGTGTTGCAGCACAGCGTGTCTGACCAGGCTGCGCCCAAACTTGTCTTTGCCACGCAGAGTGAAGCCGATGCATGGTTGAATACCATGTCGAGCCGATTGCAGAAATACCTGCCCGATGTTGACCACCGCATGGACTTTCTCAAGACCGTACATTACGAAGCGACTCGTGCCGGACTCGACCCCCAGATGGTGCTGGGCCTGATTGAAGTGGAAAGCAGCTTCATGAAGTACGCCGTATCCCGCTCAGGAGCACGCGGCTACATGCAGGTGATGCCGTTCTGGGTAAAGGTAATCGGCACGAAAGAACACAACCTTTTCCATCTTCGCATCAATCTGCGCTACGGTTGCACTATCCTGCGCCATTATCTGGATATGGAAAAAGGCAATATATTTCGTGCCCTGGGGCGTTACAACGGCAGCGTGGGGAAACCGGAATATCCAAACCGGGTGCGCGCCGCCTGGCGTAACCATTGGTCGCTTCCGGAGCGCACCGTTGGCAATTACACCCCGCCCGCCAGTTAAGCACTTTTACCGCCCGGCCCGGTGCGCCCCTATTTGTTCCGGATATAAGTCTCCACGCTTGCGCGCGTCACTTCGCCGGCCTGGTAACTCACCTGCTCACCCTTCGGGTTATACAGATAGCTGGACGGCAAAACTTCCAGCTCACCGATCTGCGCAGTGATCTTGCGATCACCCATCACCACCGGATAGCTGATGCCATGCGCCTGGGCAAAGTCGGCGACTTTTCTGCTCGACCCTGACTCCATCGCAATACTGATCACGAATAAATCCTTGCTCTTGTGCGCGTCATGCAGGCTGATTAGTTCGGGGATCTCGCTCAAGCATGGCGTGCACCAGGTTGCCCAGAAATTCACCAGCACCCACTTGCCGCGATAGTCCGCCAGCTGGTGTGTTTTGCCTTGTATATCCTCGAGCAAAAAACCTGCTGCATGGCCGGAAGACGGCAAGGCCAGCAACAGCAACAGCAGGCCACGCAGCAAATTTTCAGAGACCCCCATATGCTCAGTGGCCGTGTTTTTCGGGAACGTCTCCTCCTGGCGCCTCTTCTTTGCCCATACCATGCTCGGAAGCATGGGTTAAATACAGGGCAAGGGCGGTCAACGCAATGCTCGCCCCCAGGTAGACCAGGTCGAGCGGGGTAGAGAGCGACATGTTGAGCGCTTCTTCAAACAGCGTGACAATCAGGATCATCAGGATCACTTTGGCCAGGCGCGACTTGAGATCATCCAGATTATTGATGACCAGAATCTTGCTGGAGGACTTGCTGCCATGCGCCTGGTCGATGTCGCTGATGAACAGCTCATACAAACCCAGCGAAAAAATCAGCATCACCGTCGCCAGCAGATAGCCGTCCACCACTTCGACAATATGCGTGACGGTGCTGTCATGCAGCGCCTTGCGCGCCTCTTCAGTCATGCTGGAGTCGGCATAATGAAGCGCATGGCTGAACAAATACACCACATCCACGGTGGCCATGTAGAAAATCGCAAAGCCGGCCAGCAAGCTGCCCACCACCGCAACGATTATCACAAAACGGCTGTTCCACAGCGCAGCCTCAAAAATAGTTTCCAGGAATTTCATCATTTCTCCAAGGTTGCAGCATAAAAACGCCGCGCATTAAAGCTCAAATAGCCATATCGAGCAAGCAATCAGGCAGGGCTGCGCGCAAAAAGCTCCTGCAAACTCAGATCCGTGCTTTTTTCAAGCTGCCCGGCACTGGCGAAAAACCACTGCCGCAACGGATCGTCACTTTGCCCGGCAAGTGACGCGCCGCTATCCAGCACGAACAGGTGCAGCAATTCACTGGCGCGGATATTATTTGCATCGCGCATCAGCAGCCAACCCTGCCCTTCCGCTTTACGCACCATGTCGGCACTGGCCAGTTTCTCGAGTATCCTTTCCAGTTCGTCATAACCGATATGCAGAGACTTGGACATCTCCGGGAAAGTGCTCACTGTTCCCTGCTGAAATCCGTTTACCATAGTCTGCAACACCCGCAGCGCATCCAGCAAGCGGGTGGTGGATGATCGCTGCTGCTGCCCGGGAGTACGCCAGTGTGACAGTGATGCCGCGATCACCGCGCCGAACAGGGTGGTCAACCAGGACAGGTATATCCACATCAGGAAGATCGGCACACTGGCAAACGCGCCGTACACCAATTTGTAAGTGGGGAAATGGCTGACGTAATAGCCGAATATCCGGTTCATGGTCTCGAACAGCACGGCAGCCACCAATGCGCCGATCAGCGCATGGCTGCGCGGCACATAACGGTTCGGCACAAGGCGGAACAACAGCGCGAATGCCAGCGTCGTAAACAGTACCGGCAATACCTTCAACACCCCGATGCCGAACAACGGAATATTTTTGGCGTAGCCCATGGACAACCCGACCAGCCATGAGGTCAGTGACAGACTCGCCCCGATCAGCAACGGCGCAAGGGTAAGCACGGCCCAGTAGACCACCAGCCGCTTGACCAGCGGACGGGGTCGCGCCACCCGCCATATGACGTTGAATGCTTGGTCTATCGTCAGCATCATCGACATGGCGGTGACCGCCAGAAAAACTATACCTACCGTGGTGAGACGGGCCGCGCTGTCGGTAAATTGCTGCATGTATCGTGTAATCGCCACGCCTGCGGTTTCCGGCATCAAATTATTCAGCAGATACGTCTTGATCTGAGCCGAAAAGTCCTCGAATACCGGAAACGCCGAGAACATCGTCAGCGCAATGGTTAACATCGGAACCAGGGACAACAGCGTGGTAAATGTCAGACTTGCGGCAGTTTGCATGCACCGATCCCGCACAAAACGCGCCACAATGAATCGAAACAGAATAATGATGTCGCGCAGATTTTTCCGCATAGCCTGAACGTTTCCTTATGACAGCCGTATGGGTGTCTCTATACATAGCGACATAAATCTACTGCGCGACTCCGGGGCGGGGTCGGGCGGTGCTCGCGCTCCTCACATACTGATGTGTATGCTCCGGGCGCTGTGCTCCGGCCTCCCCCACCCCAAAGCCGCTCGCTACGATTTCTGTCGCTATGTATAAAAATTCAGAGTTCGCCCAAATGCAAGGCGCGCAAAGGATGCCCGCAAATCTGAATTTTACAGGCGCCCTTGATTGCAACGAACTGGATAGCCTTTATGACGAGCGGGCCGGATTTTGCAGAAGCGGCACCCAGCCCGTCGCCGGATGCCCGCATCAAAGTCAGGATAGCGCAAACCTGGTCCCGTTAGAAACGGAAGCCCAGTTTGGCGCTGTAGGATTGCGCTGAACCGGTCTTGTCATATTCCAGCGCCAGGTTAATCAATCCAAAATTGAGGTTGCCGCCAACAAACACCTTGCCCAGCTGGAATGTTTCCTTCGTCAGTCCGGTGGTTGCAACCGGGGTACTGTCAACCCAGACGCGCCCCACCCCGGCGTATGGTGTAAACATGGCAAACCCCTTGGAAATGGAAAGATCCAGCCCCTTGGTGCCGAATGAAAGCTGATCCACTCCGGTCAGCTTTGACACCGACCCGCGAATCGCAACTGCGGGTGCCGCAATACCGCCTTCGAGTATCGCATAGCGCAATTCCCCGCCATACAGCTTGATATTGGTGGTTGGTACAGCGGAGTAAAAAGCGCCCACATCAATGTTGAGCGGCAATCCCTTGTGGACATGCAGTTTCGGCACGATCAAGGAACTCAGCGCGCTTCCGCCGCCTGTGGCGGTTCTCCAGAGCGTAGAGTTCTTCATTTCCGTCGAGGTCACTTCCAGTCCCAGATCAAACCCGGTTATGCCCAGCGGTTCTGCCGGTATGACGGCCTTGTAACTCAGCGCTGCACCCAGATCCTCGGAGAATAATTTGAATTCCGGCTGAACCAGAGCGCCCAGTGTATTGATTTCAGCTGCCCAGACGGGTTGCACGAAACAACCCAGCACACATAACAACGACAAGCTTTTCTTCATGATGGATAGCCTTTCTGTGGTTTGCGGTAAATTTATAACGTACTTATAGCTGAACCGGAATCAGCTTAACGTAATTGCTGACGACATGTCCACCGCCCCGCAGACGAACGGTATTCACGGGTATGCCATGCGTCCGGCCAAAGGCTTGCATCGAAATTCACAGCTGAGGGTGCGCGCGCTCCGGTTTGCAGTGCAATTTGTTCAGCGCGTTAAGATAAGCCTTTGCGGATGCAACCACGATGTCGGTATCGGCACCCTGCCCGTTCACGATGCGCCCGCCCTTGGATAGCCGCACCGTCACCTCGCCCTGCGCATCCGTGCCACTGGTAATGTTGTTCACCGAAAACAGTTGCAGCTCTGTGCCGCTGTTGACGATCTGCTCGATCGCCTTGAAGGTCGCATCCACCGGACCGCCGCCTTGCGTTTCCGCACTGCACTCCTGCCCGCCCACACTGAGCACCACACGTGCGCTGGGCAACTCGCCGGTTTCGGAATGGGCGCGCATGGAAACAAGCCGATAATGCTCGCTGACTTTCGCGACCACGCCTTCGCTGACCAATGCCTGCAAATCCTCATCAAAAATTTCCGACTTGCGATCGGCCAGATCCTTGAAACGTGCAAAGGCGGCATTCAATACCTCTTCGCTTTCCAGCACGATACCGAGTTCCTGCAGGCGCGTGCGGAAAGCGTTGCGGCCGGAAAGCTTGCCCAGCGTCAATTTGTTCGTGCTCCAGCCTACATCTTCGGCGCGCATGATTTCGTAAGTCTCGCGGTGCTTGAGCACACCGTCCTGATGGATGCCGGACTCGTGCGCAAACGCATTAGCGCCGACGATGGCCTTGTTCGGCTGCACCGGATAGCCGGTGATGCTGGACACCAATTTGGAAGTCGGCACAATCTGCGTGGTGTCGATGCGCGAATCGCAGGTGAACACGTCGCGGCGCGTCTTCACTGCCATCACGATTTCTTCCAGGCTGGCGTTGCCGGCGCGCTCGCCCAGGCCATTGATCGTGCATTCCACCTGACGCGCGCCATTCATCACGGCGGCCAATGAATTCGCCACCGCCATGCCGAGGTCGTTGTGGCAATGGGTGGACCACACCACACTGCCGGAATTCGGCACACGCTCGATCAACTGCCTGATGCGCTCGCCCCACAACGCCGGGATACTGTAACCGACGGTGTCCGGCACATTCAGCGTCCTGGCGCCGGCCTGGATCACCGCATCGAAAATGCGCACCAGGAAATCCATTTCCGAGCGCACCGCATCCTCGGCGGAAAATTCCACGTCGTCGGTATATTCCAGCGCGAGCTTCACCGCCTTGACTGCGTTCTCCACGACCTGATCCGGCGCCATGCGCAACTTCTTTTCCATGTGGATGGGCGAGGTGGCGATGAAGGTGTGGATGCGCCCTGACTTGGCAGGCTTGATTGCCTCTCCGGCAGCGCGCACATCACGCTCGTTGGCGCGCGCCAGCGAGCAGACCGTGGAGTGCTCAATGATCTTGGCGATACTGTGAATCGCGTCGGCATCGCCCGGGCTGGCTGCGGCAAAACCGGCTTCGATGATGTCCACACCCAACTTTTCCAGTTGCCGCGCAATGCGGATTTTTTCTTCGCGAGTCATGGACGCGCCGGGGCTTTGCTCGCCGTCGCGCAAGGTGGTATCGAATATGATTAATTTGTCGGTCATGCCTGTGGTTTTCATCTCTGGCGTCTTCATGTCTGTTGCTCCATTGCAATTGATTAACTCGCGGCCATCCAGTCAGATGCCGCCTGCTTCAAAACTGTGAGAGGGTGTATTTAGCGCGCGAAGCGCAGCTTCAGCGCGGCCAGCAGGCTGAAGGTGGAGTGCAATTGCGAAATGTGGCGGGAGAAGTGCATGGGTGGGAATATAACGGCTTTGCCGTGGCCGTGCAATATTTTTCTGGCTTTTTTCTGGCTTTTTCTGGCGCTTATGGGCGTGATTGCAATCGTGCTTGAGCGTGGGCGATGCCGTAAAATCAATTTTCATCCAGCCCAACATTGAGTAGACTGTAGCAATGTTCTATGTTGACCTCTTCTCGGCACTGACCCGTCACAAGGTGGACTACCTGCTAATCGGCGGGCTGGCCGTATCGTTGCACGGCGTGGAACGCGCCACGATGGATGTGGACATCACCGTCGCCATGAATCCGGACAACCTGGCATCCTTGATCGAAGCGGCTAAAGAACTCCATCTATCTCCTGTTCTGCCCGTCCCGCCGGAAACACTCAATAATCTGGAATTGCTAAGTTGTTTCCAAAATGGAAACAACTGAATCCTCAGCTAATTCTATTTCTCCTTCAAACGGGAAATAATCCGTAGGGCGGGT
>Ga0154718_1018_pt1 | contig 13847 bp, 12 predicted proteins | sample Rifle2008BG16ft_FD_105726 | JGI IMG/M metagenome (GOLD analysis project Ga0154718, IMG submission 105726) | Betaproteobacteria bacterium RBG_16_56_24
ATCCGCTCCCGCTACGCACCAGCTCGCGATCATTTCGGCGGTCATTTCGACGTGGCATTGCATCGCAAGGTGTTTGCCGATCGCATAAGCCTGGTTGGCACAGTATGCGCTGGACAGCAGAAGCGTCGCGCCTTGCGGCAAGGTGAAGGTTTCGCCGTGCCAGTGGAATGCCTGAAAGTTTTTAATATCGCCGAACCAGTTGCGCGCGATGACATTATCCGCCACCGTCACTTCGCCCCAGCCGATCTCCTTAACCTGAAACTCGCGCAGCGATTCGTTAGCCCCCTCGCCCGCTTGCGGGATAACCGGCGACTTGGCTGCGGTTTTTGGCAGCTTAGTCGAACGGCTAGTTGTTTCATCCAGAGGGTTGGGGAGAGGGAAACGGGCATGGTGGCTTTTACCATCAGGGGCGGCATTTCTGCCATGCCCGTTCACCGGGTTTCTCGACACCACGCCGCCCAGCGCTGGAGATCAACTGTCCGCCGAGGCAATGCCCATTGATCAAGAAAGACTGCACAAAATCGGCATCTTTGCTGACCACGATGCGCTCATCCTGCTTGGCACGGGCGATGACTTCGTAGTCTGGGGTGAAGTTCTTGCGGGGTAGATCGAGGGTATGCAATGCATCGTGTCCCGCTTCGTTCAGCCAGTTGGCGAAGCGCCGTGGGAGTTGCGCATCGACCAGGAATTTCATGCAGCCAAATGTTCCAGCCGTTTTATGTGTGTAAGACGCGCGGCATAGGACAGCGCCGCCAGAATATCTTCGCGCTCCAAGTCTTCATAATCGGCCAGAATCTCTTCAGTGGTCATACCGCTGGCCAGCCACTCCAGCACGTTTTCAACCGGATAGCGCAAGCCGCGAATGCAAGGCTTGCCATGACATACTGAAGGATCAACTGTAATGCAGTCACTCATTTTCTGCCTCCTGTATTCCTGAAAAATATCCACGGCGCTAATCATATCGCCATACGTCGGCATATTACACCAACCCTCGTTCAGTGCGGTGGGCCGGGATGAGCTTGCGAACCCCAGCATTTCCGGATTACATAATGCCGGGGTTCGTGTCACGAGCGATGCGATGCGGTGCGTTCCTCACCGCATCCTACCGGGCTTGTGTCATCGATTATTCAGTTCATTCCGTTGTGTTATCTGGGTTGCCAAAACTATTCGTGGTCTGTCCCTAAGATTTAGCTCGGCACCAACGTTTTTCTGGGGCGGCAAAAGCCGCCAGGGCGAAGGCAGCAGCAACGCCACTCGCTTGATCCTGATGGGTGTCTGGTGCGATTCGTCACAACCAAAAAAATGAAAAATCGAGCGTGATCGGCAACTGCAAACGGAGTATGGAGAGATTTAAAAACCGGCGGCTCGCGCCGCCATGGATTCGTTTACTCACTTGACAGGGAACGGCTAATGGGTGTCCCTAAGATTTTCTAAAACAAGGCATGGAAGCGATCGAAGAACGTGCGCACAATGAGGTGGCTTGCTTTCCCCGCCATTTCCCCAACAACCCGCAATACCCAAAAACCAATCACTGACCGGCACGCACTAACCGCACATGGGCGCCGACGCTGCTGCGGCTGCCGCTGCTGACGTAGCCAGCAAGGACGAACCAGGCGCTGGTGGAATCGCCAACGTAGGGCGAGGCAGACCAGAACCAACTGGCTGGCGTAACCGGAAATGCCGTGGCGTCAATCGCCGGGTTGCTGAGGGTTTTGTCGGCAATACTGGAAAGCTCCTTGATGTTTGGCAAGCGCCAGGCGATGCCGGTGCTGTCGGCCTGGTCGGCGGCACGTTGCAAGGCTGCCTCATGGGTATAAGTGCTGGCAGTCCCGGCGCAGGTTGACCCATTCCAGCTCATACCTTCGCTGCAACGCCGCCAAACCAGACCCGTTTTCTGGTCGGTGACTTCGTTGCCATCGGTGGAAATCACATAGGGCTGGGCAGAAGCTGCGAGAGGCATGATGCCCAGCAGGCAAGTGAAACAGAGTGTGGCGAGTTGTGCGGTTTTCATAAAGTTACCTTTCTTGTATCGTCCTGAGAAAATAAGTGCGTCGGGTGGAATGGTACGCGCAAGTCAGTTCCCACCGTGTAATTGTGGTAACGGGCAAAGCGTCACACCATGTCTTCGGTGTGCACCAACAACCGCCGTATGTCGCGGTATATCGGCGGCAGCGGCGTGCTCATCATTTATATCCCCCAATAAATACCCAAATTCCAATCACTGACCGGCACGCACTAACCGCACATAGTAGCTGTAGTTGCGGTCGTTGAGGTTGACGTAGCCATGGCTGAAACGGACGTACCAGGCGTAGTAGGAGTTGCCAACGCTGGGCGAGGCAGACCAGAAATAGTCGCCCTGTGCATTGGGGAACCAGTTTGCGTCTATGGTGGGGCCGGGGTATGCAACACCATAGTCCACGATGCTTTGCAGTTCGTCGGCGGTGGGCAGGCGCCAGTCGCTATGGCTGCACAGGTTGCTGGCGTTGACAGCGGTTACAAAACCTACGCTATTGGTTGCAGCATCAATATCAGTCTGTGTGGGGTTGACGTAAGTCGAACCATTCCACTTTTGCGCCGATGCTGTGCTGTCGTAGTTGGTGTAAGTTTTGCTTTTGTCGCGCAAACCGCCGTCGGCGGTTTTCACTTCCCACATCAAGCCGGTGACGTTGTCCTGCACGCAGCCGCCGGTTACAGCGGTAAAGCTGAAACCCAGCTTGCCGTCGGTGTTGCCGTTGGTAGCCACATTCGCATCACGCCCGACCATGCCGTCTTGCGTGCTGTTCAGCGCTGTCGCCCCGGCACTGCTGCAAGCCACCAGCGTATCGCTGCCCGCCTGATAGCACTGTGTTGATGTGATGCCAGTGTCGTTGAGTGTGCCGGTCGACGCCAGAGCTGCTACGGTAACCGTCGAGCTCTGGCTTGCAGTATCACCGGCGCCCGTGCATGTCACGGTGTAGGTAGTGGTGGCGGTCAAGGATGGCGTGGTGAATGAACCTGTGGTGCCAGTGCCCCCACCCCCTGATGAGGTGCACGCAGTGCTATTGGTGGATGACCAATTGAGGGTGGAGGTTGCGCCATTCGCGATTGAGGATGGCGACGCGGTGAGGGTGACAGTGGGTGTCAGAGCCCCCGCTACGGTAACCGTCGAGCTCTGGCTTGCAGTACCACCGGCACCCGTGCATGTCACGGTGTAGGTAGTGGTAGTAATCAAGGATGGCGTGGTGAATGAACCTGTGGTGCCAGTGCCCCCACCACCTGATGAGGTGCACGCAGTGCTATTGGTGGATGACCAATTAAGGGTGGAGGTTGCGCCATTCGCGATTGAGGATGGCGACGCGGTGAGGGTGACAACAGGTAATGGCGTAGAAGTCGAGAAGGTTGCTGTAACAGTCACGCCAGCATTCATCGTTACGTCGCAACTCCCCATACCTGAGCAACCGCCAGACCAACCAGCAAAACTTGAGCCTGTTGCCGGTGTTGCGTACAGACTAACACTAGCGCCACTGTTATAAAGTGCTGAGCAAGTTCCGGTACTGCAATTGATACCAGTAGGTGATGCAGTCGATGGGCCAGAGATAACCGTGCCGGCACCCGTGCCAGTTAAGCTTGTTGTAAGGGTGTATGTGGTGACGGGCGGTGGGGTTGAGGTGGTTTCGCAATACTGCTGTGGCAGATCGAGCAATTTTATAAACAGATTGATGGATGCATGCGTGCAGTCAGTCAGTGAGGAGCATGTAATGTAAGGTTCTGCTTTGTCGTCACCGTACCTCAGGAGGTGTGTGTGTCCATATCCTATCAAGCCCTGAGAGTAATGAGAATTAGGGCGCGCATTAACGTCCGGCTCTCCGTTAGCATCAAAGGCCCCAAGTATGACTTCTTTAACACTACCACCATATGTTTGATCGCAATTAAGCAAAGGCTTCGAGGGTATAGGAAAATCAGCTACTTCCTCGGTCAACTTTGGGCTAAACCGTTGCCCGTTGAATGATATCAAATTATCCCCACCGGCATAACAATGTTTAACCAAATTAGTGGGATCGAATTTATCTGGATTACAACTGCCCGCAATCGCACCCTCAGCCGGGGTAGTGACTGTAGCTGCTAGGCCGATTCCCACAACAAATGGCAACCCATCCGGCAGCTTTGAAGTCACCAGACTTCCCATAAGCTCGCCTGTTACACCAGCATCAGTTAGAAGCGCATCGCTATTCGATAGAAAAATAGGACTTCCCGCTTGTAGGCATGAGATTTGATTGCATTCATTAAATAAGTCGCTATCCTGCCCATCTGGATAAAAAATACCGGAATTAGGTGTTCCCAGAGTCATCACACTTCGCACATAGCCCTTGTCGAAAGTCTTGTTGTTTTTCGCGAGTCCTTGTAGCAAGGTTCTAGTCAAAAGCCCGCCGAATGAATGCGCAATTATCCGAACGGGCTGTCCAGTACGATTGTGAATTTCAGTGATAGCATCAGCCAAGTCATCCGCTACCACACTAAAGGCAGCATCTGTGCGCCAACGAAACTCGAATGGCACGTATGTGTATTTCTCCCCGCTTAAATCTGAAACGAGTTTTGGAAAGTCGTTCCAAGTTGTCTCACCACCGCCCGCCTTAAAAACCCCTGGTGTGTATCCATGGATGAAAAGTACGGGCACTATTTCTGTAGTGCCACCTTTCGTCGCCAACTCGGCTGGAGTGATTGAGCTCTTAAGCTGCGCTGCCTGTAGGTCGTGGCTGAGACAGATTCCTTTGGCAGTTTGAGCATCACAAGTCCAAATCATTGATTTGAGCGCATTCGACGAACTCGCCAGACGATGTCCATTAGCACTAAGAAAGTACGCATCATAGTCCTTCACTTGGTATGAGATCGGATAGGGGAATGATAGACCCGCTTGAACTGACTTTGACAATGGGGCCGCAAGGGATGACGGATTTGAAAGCAGTGTTATGTTTCCAGTTTCACCGGAGACATCGCGATCAAAGGTGATGCGAATTTCTGTGGTGCCACTGGGAGTCACCGCCGTGCTTATGATCACCCCCACCGGCGCCTTCAATTGACCGGCGTCAACCTGCACGCCCACAGCACCTCCACTGCTGGTGACCGTGCTGGCTGCCGTGGTCAGATTACCTGACGCAACGACTTGCGGGCTTAACACATTAACGACAAAAGAAACGCGCTCGGTGCTGCCGGTATCGAGGTTCTTCGCGACGACAGTTACCGAAAACTGGCTGCCAGCAGTAAAAGCTGTGGCATCAATTTCCAGCGTGGAACTGCCGCCATTTTGAAGAAGCTGCACACCATTAACAGTCCCATCGAGACTGAGCTGCGTATTGATATCCGCCGCCGCCTTGCTCAAGAATACATTCCGACTAATCTTTTCCCCGGGTAACACATTGATGTATGTACCGTCATCTGTCGAAACGCCAAGTTGCAACCCGCTTCCTTGGTAACTCACCGTTGGTGGGGTTGACGTACTGCCGCCTCCGCCGCCACACGATGCCAACAATGCACCGACCAATAATGCCGTTAAGCCATGACGAAACGTTCGGGTGAGTTTGATGAGGTTCATGATTGCTTGGCTCCGTGTGGTGTTCAGTTACATGGTGTTCAATATTGGTAACTCATACTCGCAGCAATGCTCTGGCTGCTTTGGTTACTACCGGGATATTGCAGGCCAGCAACGGTGGGCGATGCGCCAAAGCTCATGCGCTGAGCTTCGTAACGCAGGCCAAGCAACCAAGTGGGAGTAACTACATAGTGCAGTGCAAGCACAGCATTTCGGGTGCTTGCGCTGCCAAGGTCTACGGCAAAGCCCAGCGCGGGCGCGGCCATGTGGGGGTTGTGGGTGCGCCCGGTGGACAAGTCAGCTTCCAGCGTGAAACGCGAAATTTGTGGCAGGCTCAAGTCTGCCAACGGCCACAGTGCCATCACGCCGAGGGAGGTGGTTTGCCAAGTAAAGGTTTCGCCGTATTGCGTGAGGTTGCGCTGCCAGTGGTGCCAGCTTTGCTCTGCATACGGTGCTATATGTTGCGCCCAGTTATGTTGACCTCGGGGTTGCCGGGTAAATGCATTGAGCGGCAAACCAACGCGCAAGTTGTATGCTCGAAGAGTATTGCCGGTGCGGGCGCTGTAGGGAGTGAGGGTGATGCCTGATTGCAGGTAACCGTTGTAATCGGTTTGGCCTTGGGCATAGCTGGCTTGGGCTTGCACAGCAATTTCCGGAAGGGCTTGCGCCAGCTTGCCGCGCCAGCGCAGTGTGGCTTGGGTTGTGGGGATGGAACCGGTTTCGCTGTCCAGCGGGTCGACGCGAGCAAAGGGATCGGGTTCGCGGTAGTGGTGGCGTGTGCTGCCGTAGCTGAGTGCCAGGCTGCGCCACATGCGCGCTGATGGTGCTACAGGCTCATTACCATCGGCAGATTTGTCCGCGCCGACTGATGATGACTCATTCACCGCCCATACCTGGCTGGCGTAAGCAGTAAAACACATGGCCAAAACATTCGGCCAAGTACTTTTTTTGTGGGATATGCGGGCAAAATTGGCGCGACTCGCGCCGCCTGTTACTGACAATGCAAAAGACATCTCTCCCTCTTTGTTGTTGTTTTTCCTCTCCTGTCTTTCCTATTGCTATTGGCCGCTTCCCGGCTAGTTGAAGCAGAATGCTGGGACGCCCCACTTTATGATTGTTGTAAAGTAAGTGATGAGATGAGCAGGGTAAATTTGTTCTCAAAATAATTGTAGGGTGGGCAGACAGCTTTATCGTCTGCCCACGCGGATTGGTAATCGCGTGGGCACAAAAACGTGCCCACCCTACATTTGTTGATTTTAAACATAATTATTTGAAGAACAAATTAGCCCTGGAGATGAGTTTTACCATGGCACAACCCCCCGCCTTGTTATTACAAGGAATAATTTACTTTGTCAGCGAATATATAGATACTGTACTTAGGTGCTACTTTCATAAGCTCAGAAAGCCGCTCGCATCCCCGTAGCGCAAGCGGCCTGACAGAATCTCGTTTTTATTGCATCGCAACATCGGTATTCCCCTTTGCGCGTAAAGCAAAGCCACCCGCAAGGCGTTCATCCCTGCGGCATTTGTGTATTCATTTCTCCTGGCGGTCATGGTGTCATTCCATTTCTACATCAAACGTGACTTTTGTAGGGCGGGTCACACCCGCCATTTCAGCATCATTCATCAACCCACCTCGTTATCCCGTTCAACGGCGGGAAACTTTTGTCCCGGCACCGGTGTGACCCGCCCGGATTATTTTCAGTTTGAAGGAGAAATGGAATCAGCACCACATCCGATGATAAACGTCGCTGCCACCTTGTCCGCTCCCTCTCTCCAACTCTCTGGATGAAACAACTAGTATCGTAAATCGTAAATAACGAAACATTTTGTTTGGTGCTTACCTGCAATCAGGTGGGTTGGGTTAGCGGCTTTATTGCATAACCCTATCTTGTATGATGAAAAATCAGGCTGTAGGGCGGGTCACACCGGTGCCGGGACAAAAGTTTTTCGTACCCGCCATTGCAACATTCGGTGTTGCGGCGGGTGTGACCCGCCCTACACGTCTACACGTCTGCGGCGTATGTTTCGTAATTAATAGGTCATGATACTAGCCGCTCGACTAAGCTGCCAAAAACCGCAGCCAAGTCGCCGGTTATCCCGCAGGCGAGAGAAAGGGCAATGGTCACGCTACGCGTAGTATCACGATAACGAAAGTGCTGTGAAATTTTTATTATATTTGTGCGGCTTGTTCATGTCGGCGGCTTATTCAGCCGGTGCGCCACGCATGAACCCGGTTCCCCTCACCAGTGCGACGCAATATAGCGAAATGGGGATTCCCTGTGAGCAAGTGATCTCGCCCCTCCCAAGCCGCCAAACTATGCCACTTCAAATTGAAGCTGTCGTAGATTAGAGGCTGGTACGCGTGAAGCCACGTGCAGGATTTCGAATCCAACGATCTCATTCTTTTCGTTGTAATCGAGAATGAAGCCCGGTTTTACCTCTTCCGACTCGACGATCCTGGAATCGTCCAACCGAAAATAAACTGCATCGCTTTGCTCGTCGAAATGTACCTTCATAGCTTGCCTTTCATGGTTCGATCAAAATAGACCGTCACTACTCTCTTGGGCTTCTTGATTTCATTATAGACCACTCTCAACACGCGCCCACCATGCTCAGGAATTTTACCCAACGCATGAGTAAATCGGGATCGCCTCTATCCTTCTCAACCAATTCGGGGTGCGCCAGCACCCTATCCAGCCACTCGCGCTTGATTGAGCGCTCGGTCATCACGATCTCTGCATGGGCAGAAAGAATATAGGTTTTCATGTGGCCGGTTATAGCAGTCAGTCTTGCTCATCAAGTCCAGGTTCAAGGAGCCTGAAAGAATCTTGTTCTTGTCGGCGGTCTGTTCAGCCGGTGCGCCACGCATGAACAGGTTGCCTCCCCTACACTGGTGCGGCGCAGTATAGCCTGTTTCATCTGCTTGTAACTCTCCAGACTGCCATCCGGTCGTTTCCCGGACTTGTTTTTACGATCTACAGGAGCGAACTTTAACCGGCCATTGCATTGTATGAAAAGCAAACTCCGTGGTAACAAACGCAACCATGATGGATTCTGCGCGCCATGCCGAAGTGCGTTTCCAAACTCAAGCGAGAAATCGGTAATGGGTGCGCTTGCCTACAACATCCGGCTGCTTCGTTTCAAAAATGGTATTTCGCAAGAAGAGCTTGCCTTCCGTTGCGAACTGGACAGGACATACATCTCGGCTGTGGAGCGGTGAGTATGGAATGTCACGTTGAACAACATCGAAAAAATTGCGGGCGCTTTGAACGTGGAGCCGTGGCGTTTATTGGCTCCGCCGAAGTAATTCGGGAAAGCCTCTGACCAATTCTCCCATGAGCCGTATTCAGGACTTCATCAGATAGGTATGCTCTTGATCCAGTGACTGTACAAGCGTGCCGCCACACTGTTCAATCCTGGCAAGCTGGCTTTCATCTGCCGCTGCATCTCTTCCACCGACTGCACAGCGGGGCTGCCTTTACTTGAATCCACTTCATCCGCTCCCGCTACGCACCAGCTCGCGATCATTTCGGCGGTCATTTCGACGTGGCATTGCATCGCAAGGTGTTTGCCGATCGCATAAGCCTGATTGGCGCAGTACGCGCTGGACAGGAGATGCGTCGCGCCTTGCGGCAGGGTGAAGGTTTCGCCGTGCCAGTGGAATGCCTGAAAGGTTTTGATATCGCCGAACCAGTCGCGCGCGATGTCATTATCCGCCACCGTCACTTCGCCCCAGCCGATCTCTTTCACCGGGTTTCTCGACACCACGCCACCCAGCGCCTTGGAGATCAACTGCCCGCCGAGGCAATGCCCCAGCAGCGGGATGTCACGTTCGAAGGCATCGCGGATCAACGCCTCGGCCTTCGGTATCCACGGCAGGTCATCGTTGACGCTCATCGGCCCGCCCATGAATACCAGCCCGGAATAGGCCGATGCGCCTGGCGGCACGGGATCGCCCGCATCGATGGCAATCAATCGCCAGGGGATTTTTTTCTCATCGAGGAATCCGGCGAAATAACCGGGTCCTTCGGTTGGTGTGTGACGGAAGATGGCGATGGGTTTCATAATATTTGGGAAGGGTTAAGAGGGAAGGGATAAGGGTGGCACGCTTCGCGTGCGTTGTTCCCCTTCCCCCTTTACCCTTCTCCCTTCACAGTTTTATCTCTTTCAATAAGTGCATAAGCCGAATGGTTATGTATCGATTCAAAATTCTCCGACTCAACGATGTAGGCATCGATGCGCTCATCGGCATTCAGCGCCGCCGCCACGTCGCGCACCATGTCCTCGACAAATTTCGGGTTGTCATAGGCGCGTTCAGTGACGAATTTTTCGTCGGGGCGTTTCAGCAAGCCGAACAGTTCGCAGGAAGCCTGCTCCTCGGCGATACGTATCACATCTTCGACCCAGACAAAACTGTTGGTGCGCAGCGTGAGCGTGACGTGCGAACGCTGGTTATGCGCGCCGCGATCGGAAATCTTCTTCGAGCATGGACACAGGCTGGTGACGGGCACGACCACCTTCATGGTGAACTGTGGATCGCCGCCGTTGCATTCGCCGATGAAGGTCACGTCGTAATCCATCAGGCTTTTCACGCCCGATACCGGCGCCGCCTTGTTCACGAAATACGGAAAATTCATTTCGATGTAACCGGATTTTGCTTCCAGCCGCGCCACCATTTCGCGCAGGATACTGCCGAACGACTCCACCGAAATCTCGCGCTCGTGTTCATTGAGTATCTCGACAAAACGCGACATGTGCGTGCCTTTGAAGTTGTGAGGCAGGTGCACGTACATGTTGAAGGTGGCGATGGTGTGTTGCGCGCCGACACTCTTGTCCTTGACTTTGACCGGATGGCGGATGCTCTTGATGCCGACGCGATTGATGGCAAGGTGACGTATATCGGCGGAGCTTTGCACATCGGCAATAAGATTTGGAATGGAGATATTCATAACGAACTTTCTGTTTGGTTATATGTGCATCAGATTACAACAACATGGGTGGGCGCAGCTCACGCGCTGCTCACCATCCTGCTCCATCATCCGCGTGGGCTGCGCCCACCCTACTCGCTAACCCCGACAAACTCAATCGATCAATTTATTTTTGATGCTGGCGAGCAATCCTTTCGAATCCAATCCGCAATCCGCCAGCATCTGCGCGTGCTCGCCCTGCTCGATGAACCGGTCCGGCAAGCCGAGTTGCAGCAGCGGGATGGCGATATCGTGCTGCTGCAGGCATTCCTCCACCGCGCTGCCCGCCCCTCCCTGCAGGGTGTTCTCTTCCACCGTGACCAGCAACTCATGCTCGCGCGCAAGCCTCTTTACCAGTTCCACATCCAGCGGTTTGACAAAACGCATGTTTGCCACCGTCGCATTGATTTGTTCAGCCGCCGCCAGCGCGGAAGCCAGCATCGTGCCGAACGACAGGATCGCCACGCGCTTGCCCGTGCGGCGCACTTCGCCCCTGCCGACGGGCAATGCGCGCATCTCATGGCTGATCGCCACGCCCGCCCCCGTGCCGCGCGGATATCGGACGGCGCTCGGCGTATCCAGCTTAAATGCGGTGTACAACAACTGGCGGCATTCGTTCTCGTCTGCCGGCGCCATCACGGTCATGTTCGGAATGCAACGCAGATAGGACAGGTCGAAGCTGCCTGCGTGCGTCGCGCCGTCGGCACCGACCAGTCCGCCGCGATCTATCGCCAGCATGACCGGCAGATTCTGTATCGCGATGTCGTGGATGAGCTGGTCGTAGGCGCGCTGCAAGAAGGTCGAGTAAATCGCCACCACCGGCTTGTACCCGTCGCAGGCCAGCCCGGCAGCGAAGGTGAGCGCATGCTGCTCGGCGATGCCAACGTCAAAATATCTCGCCGGAAAACGCTCGGCGAATTCAGCCATGCCCGAACCCTCGCACATCGCCGGAGTGATGCCGACCAGACGATCATCCTGTTCAGCCATGTCGCACAGCCATTGTCCGAACACCTGCGTATAAGTCGGCTTGAAGCCCTGCCCTGCGCCGCTTGTGGCCGGATTGGCGGTGATGCCGCTGACCCGGTCGAATTTGCCCACGCCGTGATACAGCAGGCAATCCTCTTCGGCCTGCGGATAACCCTTGCCTTTTTGCGTAACCACATGCAGGAACTGCGGACCTTCCAGATGGCGGATGTTGCTCATGGTATCCAGCAACACATCGAGATCATGGCCGTCAACCGGGCCGATGTAGTTGAAGCCGAATTCCTCGAACAGGGTGCCCGGCACCACCATACCCTTGACGTGCTCCTCGGCGCGCTTGGCGAACTCCAGCATCGGCGGCATGCCCTTGAGCATCTTCTCGCTGCCGCGCCGCATCGCCGCATAAAAACGCCCCGACATCAGCCTCGCCAGATAATTGTTCAGAGCGCCGACCGGGCGCGAAATGGACATATCGTTGTCGTTGAGAATGACCAGCAGATTCGCGTCCATCGCACCGGCGTTATTCAGCGCCTCGAAGGCCATGCCGCCGCTCATCGCCCCGTCGCCGATGATCGCCACGGCACGACGCTCCGAATCTTGCAGTTTTGCCGCCACCGCCATGCCCAGCGCCGCCGATATCGAGGTGCTGGAATGCCCGGTGCCGAATGTGTCATAAGGGCTTTCATCGCGCTTGGGGAATCCGGCGATGCCTCCCGACATGCGCAGTCTGCTCATCGCCTCGCGCCGTCCGGTGAGTATCTTGTGGGAGTAAGTCTGGTGTCCCACATCCCACACCAGCCTGTCATCCGGGGTGTTGAAAATGTAATGCAGCGCGATGGTCAATTCGACCGTGCCGAGATTGGAAGACAGGTGTCCGCCGGTCTTGCTTACCGACTCGATCAGAAACTGGCGCAGCTCAATGGCGAGTTGCGGCAAAAGCGCGCGGTCGAGTTGACGCAGGTCGCCGGGGTTGTTGATGGTGTCAAGCAGGGGATACATTAGAACTTTCTCAACACGATAAAATCTGCAAGCTCGCGCAACCGTTGCGCGGCATCGCCAAACTCTGCCAGAGAATCCAGCGCTTCACGATGCAGTTGCCGCGCCATGTCGCGCGCATCTTTAATGCCGAGCAGCGTGACATAGGTCGGCTTGTCGTTAACCGCATCCTTGCCGGCCGTCTTGCCCAGCGTGGCGGTATCCGCTTCGCAGTCCAGCAGGTCGTCCACCACCTGGAAAGCCAGGCCGATCTGCTTGCCGAAGCGATCAAGCTTGTCCAGTTTTTCCGCAGGGATGGGTTGCGCCGGGGAAACCGGCCCGCAATATGCACCCAGCAGGATCGCCGCGCGGATCAGCGCGCCGGTCTTGTGGATATGCATGAATTCCAGCTCGGGGAGCGTGAGCGATTTGCCCACGCTGGCGAGGTCGATCGCCTGGCCGCCCGCCATGCCGCGCGAACCGGATGCTGCCGCCAACAGCTTGATCATTTCCAGTTGGCGCGTCGCGTCATCGTTCAAACGATGTTCGGCGAGCAACTGGAATGCCAGCGATTGCAGACTGTCTCCGACCAGCAACGCAGTCGCCTCGTCATATTGCACATGGCAGGTCGGCTTGCCGCGGCGCAGCACGTCATCGTCCATGCATGGCATGTCATCATGCACCAGCGAATAGGCGTGGATAAGTTCAACGGCAGCCGCGGCAATATTCACCCGCGCCACATCCGCGCCGGTCAATTCACCCGCAGCGAACGCCAGCAAGGGACGCACGCGCTTGCCGCCGTCCAGCACCGCGTAGCGCATCGCCTGGTGCAATCGCTGCGGAGCGGCTTCGGCTCGCGGCAACAACTCCTGCAACACGTCCTCAAAGCGCGCTTGCCGGTCGGCGGCCCAACTCTGGAAATCTGCACGCATCAGTTTTTATCAGGCTCACCGCCGGCGGAAAAATCCTTCAGCACGCCATCTTCCAGCACGCGCACTTGCTGCTGCGCGTCTTCGAGGCGGCTGCGGCAGAACGACAGCAATTCCGCACCGCGTTTATAGGCAGCCAGCGAATCTTCCAGCGACAGCTTGCCCGCCTCCATGTCGGCGACGATTTGCTCGATCTCGGCCATTGCCGGCTCGAAGCCCTCTGCTTTTTGCGACCCCGTCTTTTTTAATTGGCCAGCCATGGCAGCCTCTGCAAGAAAAAGGAAGTCATTTTACCTAACCCCCACTGGCTGAGCCAATTTATATTGCTTCCCCTGAATGATTCGGGGAAAATCCCGTCCCTTTACCAATAATTCTATTTCTCCTTCAAACGGGAAATAATTCGTAGGGCGGGTCACACCCGCCGCT
>Ga0154718_1098_pt1 | contig 13440 bp, 17 predicted proteins | sample Rifle2008BG16ft_FD_105726 | JGI IMG/M metagenome (GOLD analysis project Ga0154718, IMG submission 105726) | Betaproteobacteria bacterium RBG_16_56_24
CAATAATTCGCCCTTGCGGCCATATTTACGCGGATTTCAATAGCCGTTCACAATTACAGCTGTTCAGCGGCGGGTGTGACCCGCCCTACGGATTATTTCCCGTTTGAAGGAGAAATAGAATAACCCAGCAAACGACGCTGGGTAAGTCATTGGTTATAGCTGCCGGGCTACCCCCGGCGAAGTTGGCTTTGGTCATTCATGCTTCGACTTCGCTACGCTTCGCTACGCTTCGCTCAGCACGAACGGCCTTAGTTACCGAGCTATTCCCAGAAAACTTAAACCACTCTCAAATCCAAATGCTTGCCAAGGGCTTGCAGAGCTGCTGCGATACCATCAATGCGCGTGGTATGGCGCACGTTGGTTAATCGGTTGACCTCTTGCGGAGTGGTATGGAGGAGACGTGCAAGTTCGGCGGGGCGCACATTCTGCGCGATCATTTCGTTGAGTAGCAGCACCTTGGCTGACAAACTGGCCGGAAGTTCGATAACGTGCTGGCCGCGCTTGGCCTTCGAAGGTGTGGGCACGGTGCGCTTGTCTTCAAAGTAGAAATCCAGCGCTGATTCCAGCGCATCTTTCGCGGCAGCCAAGGCTTCATCTTTTGTTTCGCCCTGGGTGATGGCTTCGGGGATGTCGGTGAAGGTGACAACGAATCCGCCGTCTTTTTTGTCCGGGGTGAGGGTGACAGGGTACATAAACATTGCGTTCTCCTTACTTCAATCCAAGTTGCTTCTTGATGCCTTCGACCGTGCCCGTCTTCAGGTCGGTGTTGTGCATCGGCAGAACAGACTGCTTGCCGTTTAAATAAACCTTCAGGTGTGAGCCTTTGCCAGCTTGAAAGGTCGCCCCATGTAAGGTTAGCCAGCGTTTGAGTTCTTTGCTGTTCATGGCGCCACTATAAACATTATTGTTTACATCGTCAACCTAAACCACCTTAAACTGGAAATATTTCGTGATGCAATCTTTGCGCACCACCCACTTCCCCAGCTAAGCGTTTCCTATCCCGCGCGTCGGTAAATTAATCTGTCTGGCAAACGCCAACATCCTCTCTATCGGCAGCACCGCACGCGGGATGATCGCCGGATCGACATGAATCTCATTCTTTCCGGTTTCCAGAACCTCCGCCAGATTGAGCAAACCATTCATCGCCATCCACGGGCAGTGGCTGCAACTGGTGCAGGTCGCGCCTACTCCGGCGGTGGGCGCTTCGAGGAAGACTTTGTCAGGACACAGGGTGCGCATTTTGTGCATGATGCCGTTGTCGGTGGCGACGATGAATTCTCTCGCATCCAGACTTTGCGCGGCCTTGATGAGTTGCGTGGTGGAGCCGACCATGTCCGCCAGTTGAACTATCGCGCGCGGTGATTCGGGATGCGCCAGCACTTTGGCGTGCGGGTGCTTTGCTTTGAGTTCGATGAGTTCTTTGGCTTTGTATTCGTCGTGTACGATGCACGAGCCCTGCCACAGCAGCATGTCCGCGCCGGTCTGCTCCTGCACGTAGCCGCCGAGGTGGCGATCCGGCGCCCACAGCACTTTCCTGCCTTGCTCCTTGAGATGTTTGACCACGGGCAGCGCGATGGAGCTGGTCACCATCCAGTCGGCGCGCGCCTTCACCGCCGCGCTGGTGTTGGCATACACCACCACGGTGCAGTCCGGATGCGCGTCGCAGAACGCGCTGAATTCGTCTGCCGGGCAGCCGAGGTCGAGCGAGCACTCCGCTTTGAGATCGGGCATCAGCACGCGCTTTTCCGGATTCAGGATTTTCGCCGTCTCGCCCATGAATCGCACCCCGGCGACCACGATGGTTTTTGCCGGATGCCGATGGCCGAAGTTGGCCATATCCAGTGAATCGGAAACGATACCGCCGGTGGCCTCAGCCAGATCCTGCAAATCGGCATGCACATAATAGTGCGCCACCAGCACCGCATCCTGTTCCTTGAGCATGCGCTTGATGCGCGCGATCAGTTCGGGTTTTTCTGCTGCGCCCGGTTCACGCGGAACTTTCGCCCACGCCACCGATGTCGGAGAGCCGGGATGTTCATACGCATAGGGAACAACTTTTTCACTCATTGAGGTTTCCTCTGTACGCGCGCTTTCGTCTGTATGCGCTGAGACAACTCCAGTATCGCCGCGCGATTGCTCGGTGAAAAAACTTTTTCTGCGGCATCCTGCCACGCCAGCCACTGAAAGTTCAAATGCTCGCGCGGCTCAAGTTGGATATCCACCGGGTGCGGTAGTTGCAAACCAAACACATGCTCGGTGTTTTGTGAAATATCGGGCGGATAGCGGTAGCGCCACTGCGGGTAGATGTCATAGACGTTCTGCGTATGCCAATCGCTGAGCGGCCAATCTCTGAATGAAAGGAGCCGCGCATCCAGCCCGGTCTCCTCGCGCACTTCGCGCACCGCTGTCTCAACCAGCGTTTCGCCCGGCTCGCAACTGCCGGTGACAGACTGCCAATAGCCGGGATGATCGGCGCGCTCCAGCAACAGCACCTTTATGTCCTGAGCCTGTCCCGATCCTGCCGAAGGAGCGATATAGATCACCACCAGCACCGAAACCGGCTGTTTGTAGCGCGTCATATTTTGTGGACGGCAAGGCCGGGCGTATCGCTGGTATTGCGCGACATCATCAGGACTTGGGTGTCTCCGCAGTCACTTCCACAGTAGCCTGCGCTTGTTGCCTCAAGCGGATGTGCAGATCGCGCAACTGCCGTTCATCGACCGCGCTCGGCGCCTGTGTCAACAGACATTGCGCGCGCTGCGTCTTGGGGAAAGCGATCACGTCGCGGATGGATTCCGAACCGGTCATCATCGCCACGATGCGGTCCAGACCGAACGCCAGCCCGCCGTGCGGTGGCGCGCCGTATTGCAACGCGTCGAGCAGGAAGCCGAATTTGAGCTGCGCTTCTTCCGCGCCGATGTTGAGCGCGCGGAACACTTGCGATTGCACCGCCTCCTGATGGATACGCACCGAGCCGCCGCCGATTTCCGAACCGTTCAGGGCGAGGTCATAAGCCTTCGCCAGACAACGGCCGGGATCGCTTTCCAGCAGCGCGAGATGTTCGTCCTTGGGTGCGGTGAACGGATGGTGACAGGCGTTCCAGCGCTTGGCTTCCTCGTCGTATTCGAACATCGGGAAATCCACCACCCACAGCGGCATCCACGCCTTGCCGTTGGTGTAGCCCTTCTCATGGCCAATCTTGCTGCGCAACGCGCCGAGCGCGTCGTTGACGATCTTTTCCTTGTCCGCGCCAAAGAAAATGAGGTCGCCGTTCTGCGCGCCGGTACGTTCGAGGATGCTCTTCAGCGCCGCCTCATGGAGGTTCTTCACGATAGGCGATTGCAGGCCGTTCTCGTTGGGCTGCGAGACGTCGTTGACCTTGATGTAGGCCAGCCCCTTCGCGCCGTAGATCTTTACGAACTCGGTGTAGCCGTCGATTTCGCCGCGCGTAAATGCCCCGCCGCCCGGAACGCGCAACGCCGCCACGCGGCCATTTTCGGAATTAGCCACGCCGGAGAACACCTTGAACGCGACGTCCTTGACCGCATCGGTGATTTCGGTCAGTTCCAGCGTCACGCGCAGATCCGGCTTGTCTGAACCGTAACGCGCCATCGCTTCGGCATGAGTCATGCGCGGGAACGGGTTGGGCAGATCGGCATCCAGCGCTTCCTTGAACACGGTGCGGATCAGTTCTTCCATCAGCGCGGTGATTTGCTCTTCAGTCAGGAACGAAGTCTCGATATCCACCTGGGTGAATTCCGGCTGGCGGTCGGCGCGCAGGTCTTCGTCGCGGAAACATTTGGTGATCTGGTAATAACGATCGAAACCCGCCACCATCAGCAACTGCTTGAACAACTGCGGCGATTGCGGCAGCGCGAAAAACTCGCCCGGATGCACGCGCGACGGCACCAGATAATCGCGCGCGCCCTCCGGCGTGGACTTGGTCAGCATCGGCGTTTCGATGTCGATGAATCCGCGGCTGTCGAGGAAACGGCGGAACGCCATCGCTACCTTGTAACGCAGCATCATGTTCTTCTGCATCTGCGGTCGGCGCAGGTCGATCACTCGGTGGGTCAGGCGCACCGTCTCGGACAGATTCTCGTCGTCCAGCTGGAACGGCGGGGTCAGCGCGGCATTCAGCACTTCGATCTCGTGGCACAGAATTTCGATTTCACCGCTGGTAATGTTGGCATTGGTCGCGCCTTCAGGACGGTGGCGCACCTTGCCGGTGACGCGCAGCACGAACTCGCCGCGCACCGATTCGGCGATCTTGAACATCCCGGCATGCTCCGGATTGCAGACAATTTGCGCCAGACCTTCACGGTCGCGCAGGTCGATAAAAATCACTCCGCCGTGATCGCGGCGGCGATGCGCCCAGCCGCACAGGCTGACGGTTTGGCCAAGTTGATCGGTGTTGAGCAGTCCGCAGTAATGAGTTCGCATGATTCAGTTTCTATTAGTTCGGCTTCAGGGAATAAGGCAGGATTTGTGTTAGCCGGGAGTTCGCACGGCTTCGGGCGTGGCCACCACACCCATCGAAACAATGGTTCTAAGCGCCATATCCACCGTCATATCCAGTTCGATGGTGTCGGCTTTGCGGATGAAAAAATAAAAGCCATTCACCGGGCTCGGCGTGGTCGGGATGAACACCGCGACGTATTCTTCGTCGAAGCGGTTGCTCACCTCGCCGGGAACGCTGGTCTGGAACGCCAGCGACCATGCCTGCGGATGGGGATAGCGCACCAGCAGCACCTTGCGGAATGAATTCCCCTCACCCGACAGCAGGGTGTCGCTGACCTGCTTGACGCCCTTGTAGATGCTGTTCACGAAAGGTATGCGCAACAGCAGGCTTTCCCAGTAGCGCAACAGTTGCTGGCCGAGCATATTGCGTACCAGCACGCCGGTCACGCCGACGACAAGCAGCGTCAGGATGATGCCCCAGCCCGGAAGATGGATACCCAGCAATCTGTCAGGATGCCAGGCTGCCGGCAACAGCAACAAAGTCTGGTCCATCGTGCCTATGGTCAGATCCAGCACCCAGAAGGTAATGCCGAGCGGAACCCAGACCAGCAGCCCGGTGATGAAATATTTTTTCATGTCCTGATCTTCTTAGCTCGCCATCGGGCAGGAACCGCTCTCGGCGCATGGCGCGCAGGCCGGCTCGGCCTTGGGTGCAGTTTTAGACTGAGGGATATTCTTGAAGTCGGTAGCGTAATAGCCGCTGCCCTTCAACTGAAATCCGGCGGCGGTCAATTGCTTGATGAAAGTCTCCTTGCCGCATTCCGGGCAAGTGCTGAGCGGCGCATCGCTCATTTTCTGCATCACGTCTTGCTTCAAGCCGCAAGTTCCGCACGCATAGGCATAAATAGGCATAACGTCTTCCCATCGGGTAATAATTAAAGGCGCGCATTATACCGTAGGGGCGCGATTTATCGCGCGCCCGCAATTTTCCGCCCCTTCAACATGCCCAGGACTGGTATAATGCCCGCCACCCTGCGCCAAACCAATCAGCGCAGCAGTCTCTGTCTCACTCCTGATCTCTTCGATCTCTTATTCGTCTGCCTCGATTGGTGCGGCTCTTGTGAGCGGCAGGCCGTCGCTGGAGCCACGCTTTGCCTGATACTGAAATCACTTTCGCCAGTTTGAATCTGGCACAACCGCTGATGCGCGCGATTGCCGATGCGGGCTATACCAAACCCACCCCGGTGCAGGCGCAAGCAATTCCGCTGGTACTGGCCGGCGGAGACCTGCTGGCGGGTGCGCAAACCGGCACCGGCAAGACCGCCGGTTTCACGCTGCCCATCTTGCAGCTACTCTCCGCAAAACCCGCCGCGAACCCGCGCCATGGCCGGCCGCGCTGCTTGATCCTCGTCCCGACGCGCGAACTTGCCGCGCAGGTGGAAGAATCGGTGCAGACCTATGGCAAGTATCTGCCGCTGAAGTCAATGGTGATGTTCGGCGGCGTGAACATCAATCCGCAGATCACGGCGTTGCGCGGACAGATGGACATCCTCGTGGCCACGCCCGGACGCTTGCTCGATCACGTCGGGCAAAAGACACTGGATCTTTCCGGCGTCGAGATCCTGGTGCTGGACGAAGCCGACCGCATGCTGGACATGGGCTTCATCCGCGACATCAAAAAGATCCTCGCGCTGCTGCCCAAACAACGCCAGAACCTGCTGTTCTCGGCAACATTCTCCGATGAGATAAAGAACCTCGCCGACGGCCTGCTTCACAATCCCGGATATGTCGAAGTGGCGCGCCGCAACTCCACCGTGGAACTGATAACGCAAAGCGTCCATCTGGCGCCGCAAAAGCTGAAGAGCCATTTGCTGTCGCACCTGATCAAGCATAACGACTGGAAGCAGGTGCTGGTGTTCACCCGCACCAAACACGGCGCAAACCGGCTGACCGAGAAATTGATCGCGGACGGCATTCCCGCCGCCGCGATACACGGCAACAAAAGCCAGCCGGCGCGCACCAAAGCTCTGGCGCAATTCAAGGACGGCTCGATGCCGGTGCTGGTCGCAACCGACATCGCCGCGCGCGGGCTGGACATCGACCAGTTGCCGCATGTGGTGAATTTTGAATTGCCGAACGTGCCGGAAGATTATGTGCACCGCATCGGCCGCACCGGACGCGCGGGCAGCAGCGGCGCGGCGATCTCGCTGGTGGACAAGGAAGAATTACAGTTTCTCAGAGATATCGAGCGATTGATCAAACACGAGATTCCGGTGGTTGCGGTGGACGGCTTTGTGCCGCCGGCCAATCTTCCCGCCGAAGCCCCGCGGCCACCGCGTCAGCCGCGCGGGCAAAGGCGGTCAGGCAATACTGCAGGAAGGGGTGATCGTAACCAGCCGCGCGGAAACCAAGGCCAACGACCGCGCAATCCGCAGCAACCCAAACAGCAACCAGGAGCAAGCCAGCAACCGCGTCATGGCCGGCAAACTCACAATGGGAACCAACCCGGCAAACCGCGCCAACCGCAAAAGACTCCCGATCAGCAACACCTGTCTGAGGCGGCGCGTCATCAATCCATGCCGCAGCCCGCCTTGTTTTCGCCGAAGGCAGTCCGGCGGGGACGTTGATCCCGGCTCACCGTCTGCGCCTATAAACCGTCGTCTTACCGTCTTCCGTCAATGTCAGCTTGCCGCCTGCAAGCCGAAAGGGAATCGTCAAATCACCGTGTTTCCCCTTGAGCTGAATAAAGCCCCCTGAGGAAACAGCGTAATAGTATCTCTTGCCATGGTAGATGATGGTGCCGCTTGCCCTGAACGTGAGCGTTTTTCCTTGCGCGTTATACCAAGTGCCGGTTAGCGATGCCGACGTTAGTTTTGTTGCGGCTTGTCCACTGCCTGACCAGCCCAGTGAAAAGAGCATCGCAATCAGAAACAACCAGCGTGAAAAAGCCATGATGATCTCCTGTGTGATAACGGTAAAGCCTCTGCAAGGTTTGTCAACGAACAGTCAGCGGCGGAAATAAAGCCGGGAAGCGCGATATAATCCGCCGGCGCCGGATACAGGCCATCGCGACTGAATTGGCAGATCACGCCAATCGGTTTGTTGAACAGCAGGATGCGGCTCATCCCGTTTACTTGATTTCCCGTTATATTTTAAAGAGCATCCCTGTAGTTTTTCTCGAAACAAAAAGCCCGGCGCTTGCGTGCCGGGCTTTTTTACCAACTCAAGAACCTGTTCAGGGAGCCTGGATGTTGGAGGCTTGCTTGCCTTTAGGACCTTGAACCACTTCGAAGGTGACCTTCTGGCCTTCTTTGAGTGACTTGAAGCCGCTCATGTTGATTGCGGAAAAGTGCGCGAAAAGATCTTCGCTGCCATCATCGGGAGTGATAAAACCGAAACCCTTTGCGTCGTTGAACCATTTAACTGTACCAGTTGCCATGTGATTATTTCCTTACTTAAAAAACGGGGAAACCCCCCGCGACACTGTTTGAATCCAAGACCGCACACGGCAAAACCAGTACTGCAGATACTTTGAATCAAACACCAGCGCGCGTTTTACTCCGAATTAGCCGATGTCGTCAAGTGGTTTGTAAAATATTTCTCGATCGGGCTTGAAAAAGCTTCGTTAATCATCAAGTATGCACATGAAGGAAGTGTCAGAATGCATACCGAGGAATATGGCAAACAAACCACAAAGCGGCTCGGTACTCGCGCCGGAACGCACAAAGGCAAAGCCACCGCGCATGTTCAAGGTGATTTTGTTCAATGACGATTACACGACGATGGACTTTGTGGTCGAGGTATTGCAGCGCTTCTTTGAGATAACCCGTGAACGCGCGCTGCAAATCATGCTCAAAGTTCACAATGAAGGATCGGCGGTATGCGGCATCTATTCCCGGGACATCGCGGAAACCAAAGTGGTTCAGGTATCAAAATTTGCAAAACAGCACGGGCATCCGCTACGATGCGGCATGGAGGAAAATTGAAATGATCGCGCAGGAATTGGAAGTTAGCTTGCACCTGGCGTTTGTCGAAGCCAGACAGAAGCGCCATGAGTTCATCACGGTGGAACACCTGCTGCTCACCATGCTGGACAACGCCTCCTCCGCCCAGGTGCTGCGCGCCTGCGGCGTGAATATAGAAGAGTTGCGTCAGACCCTGACCGACTTCATCACTTCGCACACTCCGGTTGCATCGGGCGATCATGAAGTGGATACCCAGCCCACGGTCGGTTTCCAGCGCGTCATCCAGCGCGCCATTCTGCATGTGCAATCCACCAACAAGAAAGAAGTGACCGGCGCCAATATCCTGGTTGCCCTGTTCGGCGAAAAGGATTCGCACGCTGTGTATTTCCTCACCCAGCGCAATGTCAGCCGTCTGGATGTGGTGAACTACATCGCCCACGGGATCGACAAGGCGCATCAGACCGCACCAGCCAAACCTCAAAGCGAAGCCGAATCCGAACAGGACCAGAATGCCGGCAGCGCGCTGAAGAGCTACACGCTGGATCTGAACGCACAGGCGCTCGCCGGCAAGATAGACCCGTTGATCGGCCGCACGACCGAGCTGGAGCGCGTTATCCAGACTCTCTGCCGCCGCCGCAAGAACAATCCCCTGCTGGTCGGCGAAGCGGGCGTGGGCAAGACCGCGATAGCCGAGGGACTGGCGCGGCGCATCGTCGAAGAAGATGTGCCGGCCATCCTCAAGGATGCGCGCGTCTATTCGCTCGACATGGGTTCCTTGCTGGCCGGGACCAAGTATCGCGGCGACTTTGAGCAGCGCCTGAAAGCCGTGCTGAAGGAACTCACCGATGCGCCGAACACGATTTTGTTCATAGACGAAATCCACACCCTGATCGGCGCAGGCGCGGCATCCGGCGGCACGATGGATGCATCGAATCTGCTCAAGCCCGCGTTGTCTAACGGACAATTGAAATGCATAGGCGCGACCACCTATCAGGAATATCGCGGCGTCTTTGAGAAGGATCACGCGCTGTCGCGCCGGTTCCAGAAAGTGGATGTACCGGAACCGTCAGTGGAAGAGACCATCGCGATCCTGCGCGGCCTGAAAACCCGCTTCGAGGATCACCACAGCGTCAAATACAGCGCGTCCGCATTGACCAGCGCGGCGGAACTCTCCGCGCGTTTCATCAACGACCGCCACCTGCCGGACAAGGCGATCGACGTGCTGGACGAGGCCGGCGCCGCGCAGCGCATCCTGCCGAAATCGAAACAGAAAAAAGTCATCGGCAAACACGAGATTGAGGAAATCATCGCCAAGATCGCGCGCATCCCGCCGCGCAGCGTTTCTTCCGATGACCGCAACGCGCTGAAAACTCTGGATCGCGATCTGAAAGCGGTGGTGTTCGGCCAGAACAAGGCGATTGACACACTCGCCACCGCCATCAAGATGTCGCGCAGCGGTCTCGGCGATCCGCAAAAACCGATCGGCAGTTTTCTGTTCTCCGGCCCCACCGGCGTCGGCAAGACCGAAGTGGCGCGGCAACTTGCATATGCAATGGGCATGCCGCTGCATCGCTTCGACATGTCCGAATACATGGAACGCCACGCCGTATCGCGCCTGATCGGCGCACCGCCAGGCTACGTCGGTTTCGACCAGGGCGGTCTGCTCACCGAGGCTATCAGCAAGCAGCCGCACGCGGTGCTGTTGCTGGACGAGATCGAAAAAGCGCATCCCGACATATTCAACATCCTGTTGCAAGTGATGGATCACGGCACGCTCACCGACAACAACGGGCGCAAGGCCGATTTCCGCAACGTGGTCATCATCATGACCACCAATGCGGGCGCCGAAGCATTGAGCAAGACACAGATCGGCTTCACCAGGAACGCTGCCTCCGGCAACGAGATGGAAGACATCAAGCACCTGTTCACACCGGAATTCCGCAACCGCCTGGATGCCATCATCTCCTTCGCGGCGCTGGATCACGAAGTCATCCTGCGCGTGGTGGACAAATTCCTGATGCAGCTCGAAGAGCAGCTGCACGAGAAGAAAGTGGAAGTCGTATTCACCGACGCGCTCAAGGATCACCTGGCCGAAAACGGCTTCGACCCGCTGATGGGCGCCCGCCCGATGGCGCGCCTGATCCAGGACACCATCCGCTCCGCGCTGGCCGACGAACTGCTGTTCGGCAAACTGGCGAACGGCGGCAAGGTGACGGTGGATGTCGACGCGGACGGCAAAGTGAAACTGGAGTTTGCTGAAGAAGCAGTTCCTGCCTGATAGCATACGTAGGGCGGGTCACACCCGCCGCTGCATGAGGTAACCCGGAAAACATCCCAGCACAAATGGCGGGTGTGACCCGCCCTACGGCACGACAACACCCAATGCCATTCCCCTCCCAATATAGAGGACGTTTCGCCCCATCTCCCACCGGACCCCTGCATTTCGGTTCTTTAGTCGCCGCCATCGGCAGCTATCTCGATGCCAGACATCATCAAGGCAAATGGCTGGTGCGCATCGAAGACCTCGACACCCCGCGCACCGTCAAAGGCGCTGCCGATGAGATTCTCCGCACGCTGGAAGCTTACGGCCTATATTGGGATGACGATGTAGGGCGGGCTGCGCCCGCCGTCGAAAAAAGAATATCGGGCAAAGCCCGACCTACGGTGATGCACCAGAGCCAGCGCGCCGGCGCTTATGAGGATGCATTGCGGCATTTACAGACTATTGGCGCAGTATACCCCTGCGCCTGCACGCGCAAGGAGATTGCCGATTCCGCTTTGCATGGCATCGAAGTCCCGGTGTATCCCGGCACTTGCCGCAACGGTATCTCGGCCGGGCGCGAAGGCCGCGCCTGGCGTGTTCGAACCGACCATATTCCCCTCTCCCTTGACGGGAGAGGGGCAGGGGGAGAGGGTGTCATTTGACGACGCCCTGCAAGGCCGCATCACCCAGAATCTCGAAAACGAGATCGGCGATTTCGTGGTAAAGCGCGCCGATGGATTGTTTGCCTACCAGCTTGCGGTAGTGGTGGATGATGCTACACAGGGGATCACCGATGTGGTGCGCGGCGCCGATCTGCTCTACTCCACCCGCGCCAGATATATCTGCAACGGCTGTTGGGGTTGACCACCCCATCCTACATGCACCTGCCGGTAGCAGTTAATGCACAAGGCGAAAAGCTCAGCAAGCAAACCCTCGCCCGGCCTGTCGGAAAAAACAACGCAGCTTCCACCTTGTTTGACGCACTGGTGTTCTTGCGTCAGCAACCACCCGCTGAATTACGGCTCAGCACGATTGAAGAAATGTTGGGTTGGGCTATTGCGAACTGGCAACCAAATTCATTATTGAACTGCCATCAACTCACGGTTGAATGACTCACAAACGAACCCAAGAAGTCACACGATCTTGTTTTCCGTCGCCGGATACAGACAGTCGCGTCGTGCAGCAACCGACACACACCAGCCAGTCATGATGCTTGCAGTGAAAGACTGGTTCTCGGCCAAAGCAGACGATAGTCACTCATGTGTGATATGTCTCTTTTCTGGGGTAAAGCGGTCTGTAAAATCCGCATAGTCCAAATCCACTTTGTGTAGAACGCCCGAACGCCTTCGGTTCGTCATCGCTTGATGAGCGCTGAAAAAGGGGGCTAAAACAATAATTGCGGCATCAAGCTGCTTCAAATAAAACAGGGATTGTTGTGTCACGACTGACCGATTTGGTTGCACAAACAGCCAGCTTTCCGGCGGTGAGCGCGGCCGCCTGCACCTGGCGCAAACCCTCATCTCCGGCGGCAACGTGCTGCTGCTCGACGAACCCTCCAACGACCTTGATGTGGAAACCCTGCGCGCGCTCGAAGATGCCCTGCTCGAATTCGCCGGCTGCGTCGCCGTCATCTCCCACGACCAGCTGGTTCCTCGACCGCATCGCCACCCACATCTTGGCTTGCGAAGGCGATTCCAAGTGGACGTTCTTCGACGGCAACTATCAGGAATATGAGACGGACAAGCGGAAGCGCTTGTGTGAATAACCAGCGACTTGGCCGCCGTAGTATGGCGGCTTAGTCGAATGGCTAGTAGTTTTATCAGAGGGCGCGAAACCTAAGCGGATTCGGTATAAGCCGATTAGTCGGTAGGTCATGACTCCCCTCCCACGCTTGCGGGGGAGGGGTTGGGGGAGAGGGAGGCCGTTCGTCCTGAGCTAGTCGAAGGGCATTTGCTTGCTGCACCTCTTCTATCTACAATGCCCCATCGAATAAGGAGATTGACCATGCAAACAATCGAATTTGTCAGCAAGGCGCACGACGGAGTAGTGGACTTGCCCCGCGAGCTTCAAGGTTGGAACGGCAAGCAAGTGCGGGTGGCATTGCTGGAAGCGGTGAACGAGGCGGAAAAACGGAAAGCCATGTTCAAGGCTGCGACCATTTCTACGCGCGGCTACCGTTTCAATCGCGATGCCGCAAATGAGCGGTAAGACTTTTCTCGACACCAACATCGCGGTGTATCTCTATTCCGGCGACGAGCCGGAAAAACGTGCTGCCGCACTCGCACTCATCGAACAAAATAATTCCATTGTCAGTACACAAGTCCTGAGCGAACTTGCCAATACATTGGGCCGCAAGTTTCGTCTGTCTTTTGATGTGGTTGCGCAAGCGGTTGCGGAAGTCCGCGATGCTTGCACCGTGGTTCCTGTCATGCCGGATACCATCGCACAGGCGCTGGCCTTGGCGCAAAAGTACAAATACTCCTATTACGACAGTTTGATCTTGGCTGCGGCATTGTCTGTTGGTTGCGAGACGCTTGCCCCCGAAGATATGCAGCATGGGCAGGTCATTGAAGGTTCACTGACGATACGCAATCCGTTTGGGAAATGATTGCGATGCCCATATTCGCTGTGCCCCTGCGATATGCGTTGGTGGTGTAAACTGGCAACTCGAGGTTGTTGAGTGGGTATGGGCAAGAAAGGAAAATCATCATGACGACTGTACAAATTACTTTGCCGGATCAATTGGCACAG
>Ga0154718_1118_pt1 | contig 13274 bp, 7 predicted proteins | sample Rifle2008BG16ft_FD_105726 | JGI IMG/M metagenome (GOLD analysis project Ga0154718, IMG submission 105726) | Betaproteobacteria bacterium RBG_16_56_24
GACAGCATTTGTTTTTGGACTGCTGGCGTGCTTGCAGCATCCAAGACCGGTGGAGCCGCAAGGCTTAATGCTCGGTAGGTGGTTGATGGTGTGTCTGAGGATTTCCTGTCCTCTGTCCTCTGTCTTCTGTCCTCTGATTCCCCCGCAGATGGTGTGCCCGCGAGCAGGAATGGTTGTTCTCCTGACTCAAGGTCGCTGTTGTAAACGATGGAATGTGCGTAAGGGAGCTTCTGTTGATTTGAAGTTCCCGTAAGTGCATCCCGGAAACTGGAGGAAGACTTGAGTCTCAATCTGCAAGAAAAACAAGCCGTGGTAGCGGAAGTCAGTGCCCAGGTGGCGCAGGCGCAAACTATCGTCTTGTCAGAGTATCGCGGCATCGCAGTCGCCGACATCACCAAATTGCGTGCCAACGCACGCAAGTCCGGGGTGTATTTCCATGTGTTGAAAAATACCCTGGCGCAACGCGCGGTGAAAGGCACGCCATTTGAAGCGCTGGCTGAAAAAATGGTTGGACCTCTTGTGTATAGCATGAGTGCCGATCCGGTCGCTGCGGCAAAAGTGGTGTTCGATTTTGCCAAGAACAATGACAAGCTGGTGATCAAAGCGGGTGCAATGAGTGGTTCTGTGATGTCTGCGGAACAAGTCGCTGTGCTGGCCGCAATCCCGAGCCGCGACGAGTTGATTGCGCGCCTGATGGCTACCATGAATGCGACGACTGCGAAGTTCGTGCGCACGCTGGCGGCGATCCGCGACAAGCATGCCCCGATCCCTTCGACAAGCTCAGGGCAGGCTCCGCGTAGCGGAGTCGAAGGGAACGAAGCCGCAACCGCCGCTTAATTATTTTTTTGAATTAACTGAACAAGGAGAATGACATGACTGTAGCTAAAGCTGAATCCAAGGCAAAAATTCTGGACGCAATCGCCGGTATGACCGTGCTGGAGCTGTCAGAACTGATCAAGGAAATGGAAGAAAAATTCGGCGTATCTGCCGCAGCAGTTGCTGTTGCAGGACCCGCTGCTGGTGCTGCTGCCGGCGGCGCGGCCGCCGCCGAACAGACCGAATTTACCGTGATGCTCAAGGGACCCGGCGACAACAAGGTCAACGTGATCAAGGCGGTTCGCGCGATCACCGGACTGGGTCTGAAAGAAGCCAAGGATATGGTCGACGGCGCGCCGAAAGCGATCAAGGAAGGCGTTTCCAAAGCCGATGCTGACGCTGCGTTGAAGCAGTTGATCGATGCCGGCGCCTCTGCCGAACTCAAGTAAGGCCGTACGCTGTTGAAAGGCTGGCAGTAATAATTTTCTCGCCCGCTCCCATCGGGAGAGGGTGCGTTTGTCTCTTCCCGTTTTGGGGGAGGATTGAGAAGAGGGAGTTTTTGCAGTCAGCCTTTTGCCGCTTTAAGAAGTCAGCGGCCAGAAAGTCCGTAAGGCTTTTTGCCCCCTGTCTTTTAGTGCAGGCATTTCGCCTTGCGGCGAAAGCTCGCAAATTTCGTTATCCCTCAATCGTGGAGATTATATGAGCTATTCTTTTACCGAAAAAAAACGTATCCGTAAAAGTTTTGCCAAAAGAGTCGGTGCATTGCCGGTTCCATTTTTGCTGTCTACCCAGCTGGAATCCTTTGCCGCATTTTTGCAGGCTTATACTCCGCCGGAACAACGCAAAAATGATGGCCTGCAGGCTGCGTTCAGCGGGATTTTCCCGATTTTTAGCCATTCCAAGAATGCGCGTCTCGACTTCGTCAGCTACCAATTGGGTATGCCGCCGTTCGACGTGAAGGAATGCCGTCAGCGCGGCCTGACCTATGCGTCCCCGTTGCGTGCCCGCGTGCGTTTGACCATCATGGACAAAGAAGCGTCCAAGCCTACGGTCAAAGAGGTGAAGGAGCAGGAAGTGTACATGGGCGAAATTCCGCTCATGACCCATACAGGTTCGTTCGTTATCAACGGAACCGAGCGTGTCATCGTTTCCCAGTTGCATCGTTCGCCCGGCGTGTTCTTCGAGCATGACCGCGGCAAGACGCACTCATCCGGCAAGCTGCTATTCTCCGCGCGCATTATTCCGTATCGCGGTTCCTGGCTGGACTTCGAGTTCGACGCGAAAGATTATGTGTACTTCCGTATTGATCGCCGCCGCAAGATGCCGATCACCATCCTGTTGCGTTCACTGGGATACAGCAACGAGGACATGCTGCGCATGTTCTTCAATTTCGATGCGTTCCATCTGAGCAAGAAAGGCATCCAGTTCGAAGTGGTGCCCGAGCGTTTGCGCGGAGATATCGCGCGCTTCGACATTGTCGGCAAATCCGGCAAGGTCATCGTGGCCAAGGACAAGCGCATCACAGTGCGTCATATCCGCGAGATGGAGGATGCCGGTATATCCAAGCTGGACGTATCCGAAGAATTCCTGATAGGCCGCGTGATCGCGGAGAATGTGGTGGATAAGGACAGCGGCGAGATCATCGCCAATGCCAATGACGAGATCACCGAAACATTGCTGCATAGCCTGCTCGCCGCCGGCGCCCGCAAGATTCATACGCTGTACACCAACGACCTGGATCAAGGCGGGTTCATTTCGCAGACGCTGCGCACCGATGAGACCGTCGACCAATGGACTGCGCGCGTGGCGATCTATCGCATGATGCGGCCCGGCGAGCCCCCTACAGAAGATGCCGTGGAAAACCTGTTCAACGGCCTGTTTTTCAATGATGAACGCTATGATCTGTCTTCCGTTGGCCGCATGAAATTCAATCGTCGTGTCGGGCGCGAAGAACTGACCGGCGCGTCGATCCTGTCGAATGAAGACATCGTCGCGGTGGTCAAGATACTGGTCGAGTTGCGCAATGGGCGCGGCGAGATTGACGATATTGACCATCTTGGCAATCGTCGTGTGCGTGCCGTGGGCGAGTTGGCGGAGAACCAATTCCGCGCCGGTCTGGCCCGCGTGGAACGCGCCGTCAAGGAGCGGCTCGGTCAAGCCGAGACCGATAACCTGATGCCGCATGACCTGATCAACGCCAAGCCGATCTCGGCCGCCGTCAAGGAATTCTTCGGCTCCAGCCAGTTGTCGCAATTCATGGACCAAACCAATCCGCTGTCCGAGATTACCCACAAGCGCCGTATCTCCGCGCTGGGACCGGGCGGATTGACCCGTGAAAGGGCGGGCTTCGAGGTGCGCGACGTGCATCCTACCCATTATGGCCGGGTGTGTCCGATCGAGACACCGGAAGGACCGAACATAGGACTGATCAACTCGCTGGCGTTGTATGCGCGCACCAACGAGTATGGCTTCATCGAAACACCGTACCGCAAGGTGGCCAAGGGCAAGGTGGCAGATGAAGTCGACTATCTGTCCGCTATCGAAGAAGGTCAGTTCACCATCGCTCAGGCGAACGCCGAACTGGACAAGAAGGGTCACTTTACCAACGACATCGTGTCGGCGCGTCATCACAACGAATTCGTTCTGTCATCACCGGATCAGCTGGAATACATGGACGTGTCGCCATCGCAGGTGGTTTCGGTGGCTGCTTCGCTGATCCCGTTCCTGGAACATGATGACGCGAACCGCGCCCTGATGGGCGCCAACATGCAACGCCAGGCCGTACCCTGCCTGCGTGCGGAAAAACCGCTGGTGGGCACCGGTATCGAGCGCACTGTGGCGGTGGACTCCGGCACGACGGTGCAAGCCTGGCGCGGCGGGCGCATCGACTATGTGGATGCCGCCCGTATCGTGGTGCGCGTCAACGACGATGAAACCACCGCCGGGGAAGTGGGGGTGGATATCTATAATCTGACCAAGTACACACGTTCCAACCAGAACACCAACATCAACCAGCGTCCGCTGGTCAAGGTCGGCGATGTGATTTCACGCGGTGACGTGGTGGCTGACGGCGCTTCCACCGACATGGGGGAGCTTGCCCTCGGCCAGAATATGCTGGTCGCGTTCATGCCGTGGAACGGCTACAACTACGAGGATTCGATTCTGATTTCCGAGCGCGTTTCGGCGCAGGATCGTTTCACATCGATCCATATCGAAGAGCTGACCGTCGCCGCACGCGATACCAAGTTGGGGTCCGAAGAAATCACCCGCGATATTCCGAATCTGGCCGAAGCGCAGCTGGCGCGTCTGGACGAATGCGGCATCGTGCATATCGGCGCGGAGGTCGCGGTAGGCGACGTGCTGGTCGGCAAGGTGACTCCCAAGGGAGAGACCCAGCTGACGCCGGAAGAGAAATTGCTGCGCGCGATCTTTGGCGAGAAGGCTTCGGACGTGAAAGACACCAGCCTGCGTGTGCCGACCGGCAGCTCGGGCACGGTGATCGATGTGCAGGTGTTCACGCGTGAAGGCCTGCAACGCGACAAGCGAGCGCAGCAGATCATCGATGACGAACTGAATCGCTACAAAAAGGATCTGGTGGATCAGATGCGTATCGTGGAAGCCGACGTGTTCGCGCGTATGGAAAAAGCGCTGCACGGCAAAGTGGCCAATGGCGGACCGAAGAAGCTGGCCAAAGGAACCAAGCTGAGCAGGGAGTATCTGCATAGCATAGAGCCGCATCTATGGTTCGATATCCGCGTCGCAAATGATGAGGTGGCGGCCCAGATGGAACAGGTCAAGGAAAGCCTGGCGCAGAAGCGTGCCGAATTCGACGCCGCTTTCGAGTTGAAGAAGAAGAAGCTGACGCAGGGCGATGAGTTGCAAGCCGGCGTGCAAAAGATGGTCAAGGTGTATGTCGCGGTGAAGCGTCGTTTGCAACCTGGCGACAAGATGGCAGGCCGTCACGGCAACAAGGGTGTGGTGTCACGCATCGTGCCGGTGGAAGACATGCCGTACATGGCGGATGGAACGCCGGTGGACGTAGTGTTAAATCCGCTAGGCGTGCCGTCGCGTATGAATATCGGCCAGATTCTCGAGACTCACCTGGGCTGGGCGGCCAAGGGGCTGGGCAAGAAGATCGACGAGATGTTGCAAACCAATGCCAAGATCGCCGAGGTGCGCAAATTCCTGAACAAGATATACAACCATCACAACGGCCAGATTGTCGATCTGGATGCGTTCAGCGACGATGAGATCATCGAGTTGTGCCGCAACCTGAAGCATGGCGTGCCGTTTGCGACGCCGGTGTTCGACGGCGCCAGTGAAGAAGAAATCAAGTACATGCTGGAGTTGGCTGACCTGCCATTGTCGGGACAAACCACGCTGCACGACGGACGCACCGGCGAGGCCTTCGATCGCCAGGTGACGGTCGGTTACAAGCACATCCTGAAACTGCACCACTTGGTGGATGACAAGATGCACGCGCGTTCCACCGGACCGTACAGTCTGGTGACGCAACAGCCGTTGGGCGGCAAGGCGCAGTTCGGCGGTCAGCGCTTCGGTGAAATGGAGGTATGGGCGCTGGAAGCTTATGGCGCGGCTTACACCTTGCAGGAAATGCTCACCGTCAAGTCGGACGACGTGGCCGGGCGTACCAAGGTTTATGAAAGCATCGTCAAGGGCGAGCACAAGATCGATGCCGGCATGCCGGAATCATTCAATGTGGTCATCAAGGAAATCCGTTCCCTGGCGATCGATATGGATTTGGTAAGACACTAACCAGAGGACAGAAGACAGGGGACAGAAGACAGAGATTTTGTTGCGGCGTTGCCGCATCGTCTTCTGATCACGATTCACCTTTCACAAAGAGGTATCACATGAAATCATTGCTGGATTTGTTCAAGCAGGTCACACAAAAAGAAGAGTTTGATGCGATCAAGATCGGTCTTGCGTCGCCGGAAAAGATCCGTTCGTGGTCTTACGGAGAAGTCAAGAAACCGGAAACCATCAACTACCGCACCTTCAAGCCGGAGCGCGACGGCCTGTTCTGCGCAAAGATCTTCGGGCCGGTGAAGGATTATGAATGCCTGTGCGGCAAGTACAAGCGCCTGAAGCATCGTGGCGTGATCTGCGAAAAATGCGGCGTGGAGGTGACTTTGTCGAAGGTTCGCCGCGAACGCATGGGGCATATCGAACTGGCCAGCCCGGTGGCGCACATCTGGTTTCTCAAGTCGCTGCCGTCGCGTCTCGGCATGGTGCTGGACATGACGCTGCGCGACATCGAGCGTGTGCTGTATTTCGAAGCCTATGTGGTGACTGAACCGGGCATGACGCCTTTGAATCTGGGGCAGCTGTTGTCCGAAGATGACTACCTTGCCAAGACTGAAGAATACGGTGATGAATTCAGTGCGACGATGGGCGCGGAGGGTATCCGCTCGCTATTGAGCAATCTGGATGTGGTCGGCGAAATCGAAACCTTGCGTGCCGATCTTGCTGCAACAGGATCGGAAACCAAGATCAAGAAATTTGCCAAGCGTCTGAAAGTGCTGGAGGCATTCAACGCGTCAGGCATCAAGCCGCAGTGGATGGTGCTGGAAGTGTTGCCGGTGCTGCCGCCTGAGTTGCGTCCGCTGGTGCCGCTGGATGGCGGCCGCTTTGCGACTTCCGACCTGAACGACCTGTATCGCCGCGTGATCAACCGCAACAATCGTTTGAAACGCCTGCTCGAACTTAAAGCGCCGGACATCATCGTGCGCAATGAAAAGCGCATGCTGCAGGAGGCGGTGGATTCATTGCTGGACAATGGCCGTCGCGGCAAGGCGATGACCGGCGCGAACAAGCGTCAACTGAAATCCCTTGCTGACATGATCAAGGGCAAGAGCGGGCGCTTCCGCCAGAACCTGCTGGGCAAGCGCGTCGATTACTCCGGCCGTTCCGTGATTGTGGTGGGGCCTCAATTGAAATTGCATCAATGCGGTTTGCCCAAGAAGATGGCGCTGGAGTTGTTCAAGCCGTTCATTTTCAGCCGGCTCGAAGCGATGGGACTGGCGACCACCATCAAGGCCAGCAAACGCATGGTCGAGGCCGAAGAACCGATCGTGTGGGATATTCTCGAAGAGGTGATACGCGAACATCCGGTCATGTTGAACCGTGCGCCGACTCTGCACCGTCTGGGTATCCAGGCGTTCGAACCGCTGCTGATCGAAGGCAAGGCAATCCAGTTGCATCCGCTGGTCTGCTCGGCGTTCAACGCCGACTTCGACGGCGACCAAATGGCGGTACACGTGCCATTGTCGCTGGAAGCTCAGATGGAGTGCCGCACATTGATGCTGGCTTCCAACAACGTGCTGTCACCCGCCAACGGCGAGCCTATCATCGTCCCTTCACAGGACATCGTGCTGGGTTTGTACTACATGACCCGCGAAAAGATCGGCGCATTGGGCGAGGGTTCGATGTTCGCCAACCTTTCCGAAGTGTCGCGCGCTTACGAGACCCGTGAAGTCGAGTTGCAAGCCAGGGTGATCGTGCGCCTCAAGGAGATACACAAGGATGAGTCGGGTCAGCCGACAGAGAAACTGGTGCGCCATGAAACCACAGTGGGGCGTGCCCTGTTGTCCGAGGTGTTGCCGGCCGGGCTGCCGTTCGCGCTGATCAACAAGACCCTCAAGAAGAAAGAGATATCACGCCTGATCAACGCCAGCTTCCGCCAATGCGGTCTGCGTGACACGGTGATCATGGCTGACAAGCTGATGTATACCGGTTTCACCTATGCGACGCGTGCCGGCATCTCGATTGCAGTGGACGACATGTTGATGCCGCCGCAAAAGAATGAACTGATCGGCGCCGCCGAAAAGGAAGTGCACGAGATTCATATCCAGTACACCTCCGGCCTGGTCACGGACGGCGAACGTTACAACAAGGTGGTGGACATCTGGGGGCGCACCGGCGATCAGGTCGCCAAGGCGATGATGGAGCGGTTGGGCAGCGAGCCGGTGCTTGATCGCGTTACCGGCCAGCCGCGCATGGAAAAGGGCAAACCCGTGATGCAGGAGTCATTCAATTCCATTTACATGATGGCCGACTCCGGCGCGCGCGGTTCGGCTGCGCAGATCCGCCAACTGGCCGGGATGCGCGGTCTGATGGCCAAGCCGGACGGCTCGATCATTGAGACCCCGATCACGGCGAACTTCCGCGAGGGCTTGAACATGTTGCAGTACTTCATCTCCACGCATGGAGCGCGCAAGGGCTTGGCGGACACGGCGTTGAAGACTGCGAACTCGGGTTATCTGACCCGCCGTCTGGTGGATGTGACGCAGGATCTGGTGGTGATTGAAGATGATTGCGGCACAACCAATGGCACGTCCATGAAAGCCATGGTCGAAGGCGGCGAAGTGATCGAGGCGCTGCGCGAACGCATTCTCGGGCGTGTCGCCAGCGTCGATGTGGTCAATCCGGAAACGGCCGAAACCCTTTACCCGGCGGGCACCTTGCTGGATGAGGCGGCGGTGGAACTCATCGAAACATTGGGTATCGACGAAGTGCGCGTGCGCACTCCGCTGAATTGCGAGACTCGTTTCGGCTTGTGCGTCAAGTGTTATGGCCGCGACCTGGGACGCGGTGGCCTGGTGAATGTGGGCGAAGCGGTCGGCGTGATCGCTGCGCAATCTATCGGCGAGCCGGGCACCCAGTTGACCATGCGTACTTTCCACATCGGCGGTGCGGCTTCTCGTACCGTGGTGGCCAGTCAGGTGGAAAGTAAATCCAACGGCGTGCTTAAATACAGCGCTAACATGCGTGTTGTGACGACAGTACGCGGTGAAGTTATCGTAGTCGCGCGCAGTGCCGAGGTCATAATTGTTGACGATCATGGTCGTGAGCGCGAACGTCATAAGGTTCCTTACGGCGCGTCTCTGGCGGTCAAGCAGGACGATGCCTTGAAGGCTGGTGTGGTGCTGGCAACATGGGATCCGCATACCCGCCCGATCATCACGGAATATGCGGGCAAGGTGAGCTTCAAGAATGTCGAAGAAGGCTCAACGGTTGCCAAGCAGATCGATGAGGTGACCGGCCTGTCCACGCTGGTGGTTATCGACCCGAAAAGATCGACTGCGCAAAGCAAGGGCGTGCGGCCGATGGTGCGCCTGTATGACAAGGCGGGCAAGGAAGTCAAACTGGCTGGTACTGACACCGCAGTCAGCGTGACTTTCCAAACCGGCTCCATCATTACCGTTCAGGACGATCAGCAAGTGGGTGTGGGTGACGTGTTGGCGCGCATCCCGCAGGAAAGCAGCAAGACGCGTGATATCACCGGCGGTCTGCCACGCGTGGCCGAGCTGTTCGAAGCGCGCGTGCCCAAGGATGCCGGTACGCTGGCTGAATGCACCGGCATCGTTTCGTTCGGCAAGGACACCAAGGGCAAGCAGCGGCTGGTGATCACCGATGTGGATGGCATCGCCAACGAATTCCTGATCCCCAAGGAGAAGCATGTGCTGGCACACGACGGCCAAGTGGTGAATCGGGGAGAAATGATCGTGGACGGCCCGGCCGACCCGCATGACATTCTGCGTTTGCTTGGGGTTGCCGAACTGGCACGTTACATCACCGATGAAGTGCAGGAAGTGTACCGCTTGCAGGGTGTGAAGATCAGCGACAAGCACATCGAAGTAATCGTCCGTCAGATGCTGCGCCGCGTGCAAATCAGGGATGTAGGCGATACCCGATTCATCACCGGTGAACAAGTCGAGCGTGCCGACCTGCTGGAAGAAAACGAACGCGTGCTGGCTGAGGGCAAGAATCCGGCGACTTTCGACTTTGTGTTGCTCGGCATCACCAAAGCATCATTGTCCACTGACTCGTTCATTTCCGCGGCTTCTTTCCAGGAAACCACCCGCGTACTGACCGAAGCAGCGATCATGGGCAAGCGGGACGATCTGCGCGGACTGAAGGAAAACGTCATCGTGGGCCGTTTGATACCGGCCGGCACCGGGCTGGCCTATCATGTCACGCGACGTAAACAGGCTTTGGGTATCGATCTAGGGGAAGGGCGCGAGTTGCAAGAGGGAGATGTGGTTGCGACGGGCGAATTGCTTGACACCCCGGGGGTTTCTCTCTAGAATTCGCAACCTTTTTTCCCGTCGCAGCGGATAAATTATTTTGTCTGGCTGCGACGTTGTATTTTTGTGGGTTGATTTTTAACCGAACTTTAGAACAATTCAGGATGTATAGAAAATGCCAACCATCAATCAGTTGATTCGCAAGCCGCGTGCCGCAATCGTAGAAAAGAGCAAGGTGCCTGCCTTGGGAGGGTCGCCGCAGAAGCGCGGTGTATGCACTCGTGTTTACACCACGACTCCGAAAAAGCCCAATTCCGCGTTGCGTAAAGTCGCCAAGGTTCGTTTGACCAATGGCTTCGAGGTGATCAGCTACATCGGCGGAGAAGGCCACAACCTGCAGGAGCACTCGGTGGTGTTGCTGCGCGGCGGTCGCGTAAAGGATTTGCCGGGCGTGCGTTATCACATGGTGCGCGGCAGCCTGGATACGGCCGGCGTGAAGGATCGCAAGCAGGGTCGCTCGAAGTACGGTGCGAAGCGCGCCAAGAAGGCGTAAAGAAAGGATAAGGGATAAGGGTAAAGGGCTAACCCCCTTCACCCTTCCCCTTTACCCTTCCAAATAATTTTAATTGCCCGATAACACGAGGTTTAAGATATGCCAAGACGTAGAGAAGTCCCCAAACGCGACATCCTGCCCGACCCGAAGTTCGGCAATCAGGATCTGTCCAAGTTCGTGAATGTATTGATGACTGCGGGCAAGAAGTCGGTTGCCGAGCGCATCCTGTACGGCGCGCTGGAGCAGATCGTCAAGAAGACCAGCAAGGACGCGATCGAGGTTTTCAACCTGGCCATCACCAACGCCAAGCCGCAAGTCGAAGTGAAAAGCCGCCGTGTCGGCGGCGCGAACTATCAAGTGCCGGTCGAGGTGCGTCCTTCCCGCCGCATGGCGCTGGCGATGCGCTGGTTGCGCGAAGCGGCGCGCAAGCGCGGTGAAAAGTCCATGGGTATGCGTCTGGCGGGCGAGTTGATCGATGCATCCGAAGGCCGCGGCGGCGCGGTGAAGAAACGTGAAGAAGTGCACCGCATGGCTGAGGCGAACAAGGCGTTCTCTCATTTCCGTTTTTAATTTCGAGCTGGTAGCCGGTAGCTTGTAGCGGGTAGCCAATCCCGGTTTTGCTACAAGCTACGTGCTACCAGCTACAAGCTAAGGTATTTAATCGTGGCACGAAAAACCCCCATCGAGCGTTACCGCAATATCGGCATCAGCGCGCATATTGACGCAGGCAAGACCACGACCACAGAGCGAGTCCTGTTTTACACCGGAGTGAGCCACAAGATCGGCGAAGTGCATGACGGCGCGGCCATTATGGACTGGATGGAGCAAGAGCAGGAGCGCGGCATCACGATCACTTCCGCAGCGACCACTTGTTTCTGGAAGGGGATGGACAAATCCCTCCCGGAGCATCGCATCAATATCATCGACACACCCGGTCACGTGGACTTCACCATCGAGGTGGAGCGTTCCATGCGTGTGCTGGATGGGGCGTGCATGGTGTATTGCGCCGTGGGTGGCGTGCAGCCGCAGTCTGAAACCGTGTGGCGTCAAGCCAACAAGTACCACGTGCCGCGTCTGGCGTTCGTGAACAAGATGGATCGCCAGGGTGCGAATTTTTTTAAGGTCTTCGAGCAAATGCGCACCCGCCTGCGCGCCAACCCGGTTCCGATTCAGATCCCCATCGGCGCCGAAGAAAAATTCGAGGGCGTGATCGATCTGATACGGATGAAGGCGATCTACTGGGATGAAGCCTCGCAGGGCATGAAATTCGAGTTGCGCGACATCCCGGCTGATCTGCTGGCGAAGGCCAAGGAATGGCGCGAGAAGATGGTGGAGTCTGCCGCCGAAGCGTCAGAAGAAATGATGAACAAGTACCTCGAAGAGGGTGACTTGTCCGAAGTTGAAATTAAAAAATGTCTGCGTATCCGCACCATCGCCGGTGAAATCGTGCCGATGCTGTGCGGCTCGGCCTTCAAGAACAAAGGCGTGCAGGCCATGCTGGATGGGGTGATCGATTACTTGCCGGCGCCAACCGATATTCGTCCGGTGAAAGGTGAATTGCCGGATGGCACCATCGGTGAGCGTAAAGCTTCTGATGATGAGCCTTTCGCCGGCTTGGCGTTCAAGATCATGACCGACCCATTCGTCGGCCAGTTGATATTTTTCCGCGTTTATTCCGGCATGCTTAAATCGGGTGACACCATTTACAACCCGATCAAGGGGCGCAAGGAACGTGTCGGCCGCATCCTGCTGATGCATGCCAATGAACGTGAAGAGATCAAAGAAGTGTTCGCGGGCGACATCGCTGCTGCGGTAGGTCTGAAAGAAGCGACTACAGGCGATACCCTGTGCGATCCCGCCAAGGAGATCATCCTGGAGCGCATGGTATTCCCGGAGCCGGTGATACATGTCGCGGTCGAGCCGAAGACCAAGGTCGACCAGGAAAAGATGGGCCTTGCGCTGAATCGTCTGGCGCAGGAAGATCCATCGTTCCGCGTGCGCTCCGATGAGGAATCGGGACAGACCATTATTTCCGGCATGGGCGAGTTGCATCTGGAAGTTCTGGTTGAGCGCATGAAGCGTGAGTTCGGCGTGGAAGCCAATGTGGGTGCGCCGCAAGTCGCTTATCGCGAAGCCATCCGCAAGCCGGTTGAAGTCGAAGGTAAATTCGTCAAGCAGTCCGGTGGCCGCGGCCAATACGGTCACGTGTGGTTGAAGATCGAGCCAAATGAAGCAGGCAAGGGCTTCGTGTTCGTGGATGCCATCAAGGGTGGTTCCGTGCCGCGTGAATTTATCCCGGCTGTCAGGAAGGGGCTGGAAGATACGCTGCCGAATGGCGTGCTGGCCGGCTTCCCGGTGGTGGACGTGAAGGTCACGCTGTTTGACGGTTCGTACCATGACGTGGACTCCAACGAAAACGCGTTCAAGATGGCGGCTTCGATGGGCTTCAAGGACGGCATGCGCAAAGCCAGTCCGGTGTTGCTCGAGCCGATGATGTCGGTCGAAGTGGAAACCCCGGAAGACTATACCGGCACAGTGATGGGCGATCTGTCCTCGCGTCGCGGCATGGTGCAGGGGATGGACGATATGGCAGGTGGCGGCAAGGTGGTCAAGGCCGAGGTGCCGCTGGCGGAAATGTTTGGCTACTCCACCGCGTTGCGTTCCGCAACTCAAGGGCGTGCGACCTACACCATGGAATTCAAGCATTATTCCGAAGCGCCCAAGAATGTCGCTGAAGCGGTTATGAGCAAAAAATAATTGTAGGGTGGGCACGGTTTTTGTGCCCACCCTTGTTCCTGTTGATACAGAGATAACTATTAGATAGAGGCGATAATCATGGCAAAGAGCAAATTCGA
>Ga0154718_1164_pt1 | contig 13095 bp, 12 predicted proteins | sample Rifle2008BG16ft_FD_105726 | JGI IMG/M metagenome (GOLD analysis project Ga0154718, IMG submission 105726) | Betaproteobacteria bacterium RBG_16_56_24
GCCATGGCGGGTGGAACCCGCCCTACATCGCCATGGCGGGTGGAACCCGCCCTACATCGAAGTAGCGCTCACCGCAAGGTTCAATTCCAGTTGGTCGTCGTCCAACGGGCCATGGCGGGTGGAACCCGCCCTACATCGAAGTAGCGCTCACCGCAAGGTTCAATTCCAGTTGGTCGTCGTCCAACGGCTTGTTGGCTTCCCCGCTGCCGCGCATGGCTTCGACCACATCCAGATAATGCGGCGTGATGTCGCCGGTGATGTAGATGCCGTCAAAGCAGGAGGCATCAAAATTCGTGATGCCCGGATTGGCCTTGCGCACCGCCGCCTTCAGGTCATCCAGATCCTGATAGATCAAATTGTCCGCGCCGATCTCACGGCAGATTTCCGCATCGTTGCGCCCGGTGGCGATCAGCTCGCGTCGGCTGGGCATATCAATGCCATACACATTGGGAAAACACACCGGCGGCGCGGCGGAAGCGAAATACACTTTCAGCGCGCCGGCGTCGCGCGCCATCTGCACAATCTCGCGGCTGGTGGTGCCGCGCACGATGGAATCGTCCACCAGCAGCACGTTCTTGCCCTTGAACTCGACGCCGATGGCGTTCAATTTCTGGCGCACCGATTTTTTTCGCATCGCCTGCCCCGGCATGATGAAGGTGCGGCCGATGTAACGGTTCTTCACAAATCCCTCACGGAACGGTATCTTGAGGCGGTTCGCCAGTTGCAGCGCGCTGGGGCGGCTGGAATCCGGTATCGGGATCACCACGTCGATATCCACCTTTCCCCAGGTGCGCTTCAGCTTGTCGGCGAGATACTCGCCCATATACAGGCGCGTCTCGTACACCGACACGCCATCGATAACAGAATCCGGCCGCGCCAGATAGACATATTCGAATATGCACGGGTTCAGGCTGGCTTTATCGCTGCATTGCCGGCTGTGAAAATTGCCTTCGAAATCGATGAACACCGCTTCACCGGGCGCGATATCGCGCAGGAACCTGAAGCCCAGCGTATCCAGCGCCACGCTTTCCGACGCGACCAGATATTCCGCGCCCTGCTCGGTTTCATGCACGCCCACCACCAGCGGACGGATGCCGTAAATATCGCGGAACGCCAGCAAACCGTAACCCGCAATCATCGCCACCACGGCATAGGCCCCGCGGCAACGCTGATGCACGCCGGACACGGCGGCAAAAATGGTCTGCGCATCCAGGCGCAACCCTTTGGACCCGGCTTGCAACTCATGCGCCAGCACGTTCAGCAACACTTCAGAATCGGAATTGGTATTGACGTGGCGCAGATCATCCACGAACAACTGTTTCTTCAGTTCTTCGACATTGGTCAGATTGCCGTTGTGTCCGAGCACGATGCCGAATGGCGAATTCACATAGAACGGCTGCGCCTCGTTGTGATCCACCGCGGAGCCGGCGGTGGGGTAGCGCACATGCGCGATCCCCGCATTGCCCATCAATGCGCGCATGTTGCGGGTGCGGAACACGTCGCGCACCAGCCCGTTGTCCTTGTGCAGGTGGAAGGTATGATTGTCCAGCGTCGCGATGCCGGCGGCATCCTGCCCGCGATGCTGCAAGACTTGCAGGCCGTCATACAGCAGTTGATTGGCCGGCGACTGCGAGATCACTCCGAGTATGCCGCACATGATGTTTTCCCCAAAAGTTAATGACCGGAGATCAATTGCCAATAAACTAACTGCGGTTCCCGTAATGCACGCGCTTCTCGACATCGCCGGGCAGCCACGATTTTGTCAGCAGCGCAATATCTTCCAGGGTCTGGCTCGTCATCGCGCCGCGCCAGAACGGCTGCTCCGGAACATGCGTCAGGCCGGCCAGCCAGGTCAGAACAAGCACTACCAGCCCGCCGCGCGCAATACCGAACATCCCGCCCATCGCCCTGTCCGTCCAGTCTGAACCCATCGCCTTCAGCAGCTTGGACATCATCCTTGTCAGGATGCCCCACACGATCAACGCAGCGACGAACACCAGCGCATAGGCCGCCGCGATGCGCATCGTTTCTTCCACCATCGGCAGCAGCAGGGCAATGCTGTCGGCTGACAACCTGCTCAAAACAAACGCTATCGGCCAACCCAGCAACGACAACACCTCATGAAGCAAGCCGCGCCACAAACCGATCAACAACGAAACCAGCAATATTGTCAGTACGATAAAATCAAAGCCGGTCATTTCGCGCTCATGACCACCGGCTGCAGCCCGTGTTTTTCCAGCAATTGGCGCGCCTTCTCGGCCTTTTCGCGCTCGGCATAGGGACCCACGCGCACTCTTATCGTGTCACCGGACTTTTCTGTGTAGGCCTTGAAGCCCCATTTTTTCAATTTGTTCAATTCCTGCTTTGCGGTCTCGGCGCTGGAATATGCGCCGACTTGCGCGACATAACTTTCGGAATCTGTCCCGGCCGGCTTATCTGCGGCACTGGATTTTGCCGGCTTTTTGATGGCGGACTGCTCTTTGCCCGGCGCCTCCGTGGCAACCCTCTTGTCAACTGCCGCTGCGGCTGACGCAGGCGGGTTCGCGACCGCCGAAACGGCTGATACGCTGCTGCCAGCTTTCTCTGTAGCTGATTCACCGGGGGAAACCGGATCGTGGGGAACCGCCACGCCGGGAACGAACGCCCCGGCCTTATCAGGATCCGGAATGCGCAGGTCGATGTCCTGCCCGGTAGGCCTCGGCTCGCTGTCCAACACCATCGGCAGCACCACCACCACCGCCAGCGTGAGTGCGACCGCCCCTATCAGTCGCCGGCGCGCCCTGCGCCTGAGATTCTGTTCATCGTCCGTTAGCCGTTTTGCCATGCTTTGGTAAACCCCTTAACTATCCCTACAAAACCTGAAGCCTTCTCGATGCCATCACTTCCGCCACTGTGTAAAATGATCCGAAGGCCGCGATTCTATCATTTTCGCCTGCCGCGTTACAGGCATAACTCACCGCTTCGGGGATGTTTCTGAAGGTTTGAATATCGCCGCGCACCATGCACTGTTGCAACACATGCTCCAGTTCCTGTGCAGCAGCCCCGCGCGGCGCGTCTATGCCCGCCACCAGCCAGGTATCAATATACGGGTCGAGCGCTGCCGCAACGCCCGCGATGTCCTTGTCCTTGAGCATCGCGAACACCGCGTAAGTGTGCGGGCATACCGGCAGGCCGGCGAGATTCTGCGCCAGCGCGCGCGCCGCATGGGGATTGTGCGCCACGTCAAGGATCAGCGCCGGCTTGCCCGGCGCCATCTGGAAACGTCCCGCCAGTTGCACTTCGTTCAAACCGCGCCGCACCGCATCCATGCTCACCGGCAAACGTTCTTTCAGCGCATCCAATGCCGCCAGCGCCGCGCTGGCATTGTTCAACTGGAACGCGCCGCGCAAAGCCGGGTACGGCAGCGCATTGCGCGTGTTTACATTGCTGCGGTAATTCCACTGCTTCAGTTCCCTCTCCCTCTGGGGGATAACCAGCGACTTGGCTGCCGTCTTTTGGCAGCCTAGTCGAATGGCTAGTTGTTCCATCAGGGTTAGGGAGGGGGCGGCACTTTCCGAAAGCACACCCCCTTCCCCCGCCCTTCCCCCGGTGGGAGAAGGGAGTTGAAAACCAAACTCCCGCCCTATCCGCCAAAACTCCGCACCGATTTTTTCAGCGTGTTTCGCCATCGCCAGCGGCACTTCCGCATCCGCACAGATCGCCACACGGCCTTTTCGGAAGATGCCTGCCTTTTCGTAAGCGATCTGCTCGCGCGTATCGCCCAGATAGTCGGTATGGTCGATGTCCACGCTCGCCACCACCGCACAATCCGAGTCGAATACATTCACCGCATCCAGCCTGCCGCCCAGCCCGACTTCAAGGATCGCGACATCCACCTTGTGTTTGATAAAACACTGCATCGCCGCCAGTGTGCCGAATTCAAAATAAGTTAAGGGGGCATCACCGCGCACCTGCTCGATCTGCGCAAACGAAGCGCACAACTCCGCATCGCTCTCCTGCTGTTTGCCGATACGCACACGCTCATTGTAATTCAGCAGGTGCGGCGAGGTGTAGCAGCCGACGCGGTATCCGGCAGCGTGCAGGATGGATTCCAGCATCGCACACACCGAGCCTTTGCCGTTGGTGCCGCCGACCGTGATGATGGGAAAATCAGGCTGAAGATTCAGCCGCTGCTTGACTCGCGCCACGCGCTCCAAGCCAAGCGCGATGGTTTTTGGATGCAGTGATTCGAGATAGGTCAGCCAGCCGGCCAGGGTAGTAGGCATGTGGGCGCCTCTAAAAATTCAAAATCCTAAGCTTTCAGCAGCAATTCCGCCAGCAGCAGATCCTGCGGATAGGTGACCTTGAAATTAGCCGTCTCGCCCAACACGAGTTTTGGATGCAGTCCCATGGCCTCCATCGCCGAAGATTCGTCAGTGAATGTCCCGCCCTGCTGCAACGCCTGCGCCAACAGACCGGCGCGGAACATCTGCGGCGTTTGCGCCTGCCACAAATTTTCGCGGCTCTCGGTGCGCTGGATGCGGCCGTTGCCGTCCGCCCGCTTCAGCGTATCCGCAACCGGCACGGCCAGGACGCCGCCGACGGCATCATCGCGCGATTCCGCGATCAGTCTGGCCAAGTGCGACAGAGTCAGGCAGGGGCGCACGGCATCATGCACCAGCACCCAATCGTCCGGCTCCATCTCCGAGGCCAGCAGGCCGTTCAGCACGCTCTCCGGGCGCTCTGCCCCGCCGCAGAATAACGGTTGCAACTTGCCACCAAGACGCGACCAGTCATAAGAACGAAACAGCGTGTCGCCGGGGGACAGCACGACAAAGACCGTGGCAATCTCCGGGCTGGCGCACAGCGTATTCAGCGCGTGAAAGATCATCGGCTGCCCGGCCAGCGGCAGATACTGTTTTGGCAGCTCATTGCCCATGCGCCTGCCAAAACCGGCGGCGGGGACCAATGCATTGAATTCGGACATAAGCGAATTGTAATTGATAATTTCCAGCTGGTGATCTTACCTGCCCTGCTACAATGAGACATTGCGATTAAAGGCAGCCATCATGAACCGGATTCTCCAACTCGCAGATTCGCTGCTTGACCAACGCCCGGCCTTGCAGGTGGGCATGATCTCACTGGCGCTGGTCGCAGTTATTGCAGCGGCCGCTTACGCGGTGGGACATGAGATAACCGTTTCGATATTCTTCCTGATACCCGTTGCGCTGGCGACATGGTATGGCAATTTCCGGCTGGGCGCCTTCTTCTGTATTTTGTCAGTCAGCATATGGTACCTGATCGACGCCGGGTGGTCTGCACACTCCTCCGGCATTCACTTTCCCCCGTATTGGAATTCGGCTATCAGACTTGGGCTGTTTTTGGCCACCGCACAATTGCTGACCCAATTGAAAGCTCACCTGATCATCGAAAGGAACCTGTCGAGAACGGACGAACTGACCGGGGTATTGAACGGGCGGGGATTCACCGAGCTGGCGGAAAAGATGTTTGAACTGAGCGAGCGTCACGGCAGGTCGACAACCCTTGCTTACATAGACCTGGATAATTTCAAGCAGGTGAATGACGGGTTCGGCCATAGCGAGGGCGACAAGGTGCTGAAAGTCATAGGCGGGATATTTCTGCAGTCTGTGCGCAGAACAGACGTTGTGGGACGTCTGGGCGGAGACGAGTTTGCCATCGTGCTGCCCGAAACCAGTGAAGCGGGCGCAAGACCCATGCTCGACAAACTCAGGACAGAGCTGGCTAAAGCGATGCAGGAGCACAACTGGCCTGTCGGCTTCAGCATCGGCGTCGTTTCGTTCAACCTTCCGCCATACAATCTCGATGAAGCCATCAAGGTGGGCGATGCCCTGATGTACAGAGTCAAGCAGAACGGAAAAAACGGCACACTCTTCGAGCAATTTCCGCTGCAGAGGAGTGCCGCCTGGATATAATGCACGCCCCTGATCCGGCTGCTCTCCATGCTGTTCTCGTCCTCCCATTCCCGCCCGCGCTACGCAAACTTGCATGGCTCATCCGACGCGCTGGCGCTGGCTCAATATGCCGCCGCAAAGCATGCGCCGCTGGCGGTGATCGCCGCCGATGCGCAAGAAGCGCAGCGGCTGGCCGAAGAAATACCATTCTTTGATCCCGGGTTAAGGGTTCATTTATTGCCCGATTGGGAAACCCTGCCCTACGACCATTTCTCACCCCATCAGGACCTGATCTCCGAACGGCTCGCGACCTTGCATCATGTGCGCAGCGCATCCTGCGACGTGCTGGTGGTTCCGGTGTCCACCGCGCTGTACCCGCTGCCGCCGGTGGAATACCTGGCCGCATTCACCTTTTTTCTAAAGCGCGGCGAAGAGCTTGACCTCGGCAAATTGCGCGGGCAGATGACCCTGGCCGGATACAGCCATGTGCAGCAGGTGCTGTCTCCCGGCGAATACTGCGTGCGCGGCGGCATCATCGACCTGTTCGCGATGGGCAGCGTGCTGCCCTACCGCATCGACCTGTTCGACGACGAAATCGAGACCATCGCCACCTTCGACGTGGACACGCAGCGCACGCTATACCCGGTGCCGGAGATCCGTTTGCTGCCGGCACGCGAATTCCCGATGGATGAAGCCGGGCAGGCGCACTTCCGCCAGAGTTTCCGCGAACGCTTCGAGGGCGATCCGTCCAGGTCGCACATCTACAAAAACGTAAGCAAGGGCAACGCCCCGGCGGGCATCGAGTATTACCTGCCGCTGTTCTTCGACCAGACCGCTACGCTGTTCGATTACCTGCCGAAGCATGCCACGCTGTGCCTGCATCACCAGGTAGACGAGGCCATCGCCACCTTCGGCAAGGATGCCGCATCGCGCTACAACTTGCTCAGAGGCGACCCGCAGCGCCCGCTGCTGGAGCCGAAGGAATTATTCCTGGATGCGGAGCGGTTCTTCATTAGAGCAAAAGAATTTGCAAGGCTGGATATTCTTCCCTCTCCCCCAGCCCCTCTCCCGCTCGCGGGAGAGGGGAGTTCATGCCCCTCTCCCCCAGCGGGCTTCGCCCCCCTCGCTACGCTCTCCCCGCCTGCGGGAGAGACGAGTTTAATACTCTCTCCCGCAAGCGGGAGAGGGTGGAGCGAAGCGGAGGGAGAGGGTAGTGGCATACCCAAAAATCTTATCCCCTGCCCCACCACCCCCCTGCCAAACATCGCCGTCAACCGCCGCGCCGAAATCCCCACACAGGCGTTCCAGAACTTTTTGCAGGGATACGACGGGCGCGTGCTGTTGCTTGCCGACAGTCTGGGACGGCGCGAAATCATGTCCGGCTATTTGAACGAATACGGCCTCTCGCCCGTACCGTGCGAGAGCTATGCGGCATTCCTCGCCAGCCGGGAAGATTTCATGCTCGGCGTCGCCACGCTGCAAAACGGTTTCATGCTGACCGATGAAAAGATCGCCGTCGTCACCGAGACTGAACTCTACGCAGCACAACCGCGCAGCCGCGCAGCCCGCGCCGCGAAGAAAAGCAACGTGGAAGGCATGTTGCGCGACCTGTCCGAGCTCAAGGTCGGCGATCCGGTAGTGCATGAACAGCACGGCATCGCGCGGTATCAGGGGCTGGTCAATCTCGATCTCGGCGAAGGAGAGAACGAATTCCTGCTGCTCGAATACGCGGGTGCCGACAAGCTTTACGTGCCGGTCGCGCAACTGCACGTCATCAGCCGCTACAGCGGCGGCGCGCCGGAAGCAGCGCCATTGCACAAGCTGGGGAGCGGCGCGTGGGACAAGGCCAAGCGCCGCGCGATGCGGCAGGTGCGCGACACTGCCGCCGAACTGCTGAATCTTTACGCGCAACGCGCATTGCGCAAGGGGCACGCATTCAAGCTGACCGCACATGATTACGAAGCGTTCGCCGCCGGATTCGATTTTGAGGAGACGCCCGACCAGGCCGCCGCCATCGAGGCGGTGATTGCCGACCTGCAATCCGGCAAGCCGATGGACCGGCTGATCTGCGGCGACGTCGGCTTCGGCAAGACCGAGGTCGCCCTGCGCGCCGCCTTTGTCGCGGTTATGGACGGCAAGCAGGTTGCGGTGCTGGTGCCGACCACGCTGCTGGCGGAACAGCACTTCCAGAATTTCTCCACCCGCTTTGCCGACTGGCCGGTGAAGATCGCCGAACTGTCGCGCTTCCGCTCTGCAAAGGAAACGACGCAGGCACTGAAAGACATGGAGGGCGGCAAGCTCGACATCATCATCGGCACCCACAAGCTGATCCAGAAAGGCGTGAAGTTCGACAGACTCGGCCTGGTCATCATAGACGAGGAGCACCGCTTCGGCGTGCAGCAAAAAGAAAGGCTGAAGGCCTTGCGCGCCGAAGTGGACGTGTTGACGCTGACCGCGACACCGATCCCGCGCACACTGGCGATGTCGCTGGAAGGGCTGCGCGATTTCTCGGTGATCGCCACCGCGCCGCAGCGCCGCCTGTCCATCAAGACTTTCGTCGCGCAGACCAGCAACGGCATCATCCGCGAGGCGGTGCTGCGCGAGCTGAAGCGCGGCGGGCAGGTTTATTTCCTGCACAACGAGGTGGACACCATCGCCAACGTCGCGGAGAAACTGACCAGGCTGCTGCCGGAAGCTCGCATCCGCGTGGCGCACGGGCAGATGGGCGAGCGCGATCTGGAACAGGTTATGCGCGACTTCTACCAGCAGCGATTTAATCTGCTGCTGTGCACCACCATCATCGAAACCGGCATCGACATCCCCACGGTCAACACCATCATCATGAACCGCGCCGACCGCTTCGGCCTGGCGCAACTGCACCAGTTAAGAGGGCGAGTCGGGCGCTCGCACCATCAGGCTTACGCCTATCTGCTGGTGGAAACCGAAGCGCTCACCGCACAGGCGAAAAAACGTCTCGAAGCGATCCAGGCGATGGAGCAACTCGGCAGCGGCTTCTACCTCGCCATGCACGATCTGGAAATACGCGGCGCGGGCGAAGTGCTGGGCGAATCGCAAAGCGGGGAGATGCAGGAAATCGGCTTCTCGCTGTACGCCGACATGCTGAATGCCGCCGTGGCTTCGCTGCGCCAGGGGCGCGAACCGGACATGGCGCACCCGCTCGGCGTCACCACCGAGATCAACCTGCACTGCCCTGCCCTGCTGCCCAGCGACTATTGCGGCGACATCCATCAGCGCCTGATGCTCTACAAACGGCTGGCGAATTGCGCCTCACCTGAAGACATCGACGAGATGCATCAGGAGCTGATCGACCGCTTCGGTCTGTTGCCGGAGCCATCGCAGACACTGCTCGACAGCCACCGCCTGCGCATCCTCGCCAAGCCGCTCGGCATCAGCAAGGTGGACGCATCTTCGGAAGCCATACAAATCCAGTTCATGCCAAACCCGCCGATCGACCCGATGAAAATCATCACCCTGATTCAGAGCAAGCGACACATCAGGATGGCCGGGCAGGACAAGCTGCGCATCGAGTTAAAATATGGCGACATCAATCAGCGCGTGCTGGCGATCAAGAACTTTTTTAACGAATTGAAATGACCGTATCAAGAAGCGTCCCCCCAAACCTGCTTGGCAATCCCCTTGGGATACTGGATCGCATTTGAGTCTTGACACATACATACCGTTCGGTATGTAATATCACCCATGGTTACCAAGCAGACAGATTTGACGCGCAGCAAGTTGCTTCAAGCAGCATTTAATGAAATCCATCTTCACGGGTTTCAGGCTGCCAGCATTGCCAATATTCTCCGCGACACCGGGCTGACCAAGGGAGCGCTTTACCATCATTTCCCCACCAAGCAGGAACTAGGTTTGGCGGTAATCGAGGAAGTTGTTCGCGACCAGCTTGATTTAATGATTTTCCGGAGGCTGCGGGAGAGCGAGCGGCCAGTTCAAACTCTGCTTCAGATTATCGACGAATCAATATGCCATACCGAATTGGAAGCCCTCACTCTGGGGTGTCCTCTTAACAACCTGGTGCAGGAGATGAGCCCTCTCGATAGAGAGTTTCAAGTCTGCCTGAACGGCATCCTGTCCATCTGGCAATCTGCCATTGAAGATGCGTTGCATCGTGAGCTGAAAACGGGCGGTGTTCGAACCGATGTCGATTGTCATGCAGCTGCTTTGTTCATCGTGTCTGCCTGGGAAGGTTGCATTGGCATCGCAAAAAGCCAGCAATCGCTGAAAAACTTCAGCTTGTGCATGAAGCAATTGCAGGATTATGTGCTTGGTTTGTTGGTACCGCCTGCGGAGTAATTTTTGTTTGCAACAATACATACCGAATGGTCGGTATGTTTAATCACAAAGGAGAAATTATGGACGTATCCATAGCTGTCGAACAGCGCCGTGCTATCAAGGGTTACGACCCGAACCACAGCATGAGCAAAACGGAAATCGAAAAACTCATGTCTCTGGCGATGTTGTCGCCCACCGCATGGAACATTCAGAACTGGCGCTTCGTGCTGGTGCGAGATCCGGAACTGCGCAAAAAAATCCGTGCCGCAGCATGGGATCAACCCCAAGTGACGGATGCGACCTTGCTGGTGGTGCTCACCGCCGACCTCAATGCATGGAAAAAAGAGCCTGTCCGCTATTGGCGCAATGCGCCGCAGCCGGTACAGGACTACATCCTCCCTGCCATGGCCCAATATTATGAGGGTCGCGAACAGCTCCAACGGGACGAGGGCATGCGTTCCTGCGGCATGGCCGCCATGACCCTGATGCTTACAGCCCAGGAGATGGGTTATCAGTCCGGTCCCATGGACGGCTTCGACTTTGACGCTGTCGGCAAGCTCATCAACCTGCCTGCCGACCATGCCATCGTCATGTTCGTCGTCATCGGCAAAGGCATCAAGGAGCCCCTACCCCGCACTGGATCACTATCTCTGGACGAGGTCGTCGTCCTTGATCGGTTCGCCTGACAAACAAACCCCGCCCCCTTAGGGCGGACGCTTGCGATTCCGACGATTAGCTGGCAGCAACTGCACCAGTTAAGAGGGCGAGTCGGGCGCTCGCACCATCAGGCTTACGCCTATCTGCTGGTGGAAACCGAAGCGCTCACCGCACAGGCGAAAAAACGTCTCGAAGCGATCCAGGCGATGGAGCAACTCGGCAGCGACTTCTACCTCGCCATGCACGATCTGGAAATACGCGGCGCGGGCGAAGTGCTGGGCGAATCGCAAAGCGGCGAGATGCAGGAAATCGGCTTCTCGCTGTACGCCGACATGCTCAACGCCGCCATCACTTCGCTCAGGCAAGGCAAGGAGCCGGACATGGCGCATCCGCTCGGCGTCACCACCGAGATCAACCTGCACACCCCGGCACTCTTGCCCGGCGACTACTGCGGCGACATCCACCAGCGCCTGGTAATCTACAAACGGCTGGCGAACTGCAACACGCCGGAAGAGCTCGACGACATGCACCGGGAACTGATCGACCGCTTCGGACTGCTGCCGGAACCCGCGCAGGCGCTGCTGGACTGCCACCGCCTGCGCATCGCCGCCCGCCCGCTCGGCATCAGCAAAGTGGATGCGTCTCCGGAGGCCATCGTGATCCAGTTTGTGCCCAATCCGCCGCCCAACTTGTCGATAGACCCGATGAAAATCATCACCCTGATCCAGAGCAAACGCCACATCAAAATGGCCGGACAGGACAAGCTGCGGATTGAATTGAAATATGGGGATTTGCAGCAGCGGGTATTGGCGATCAGGAATTTCTTTGGGGAATTGAAGTGAATCAATGCACGTTAAATGGCTCAACCTATTTAGGGCACCTCTAAAAATCCAAACTCCGTCGCGATGCTGCGTTGCTCAATAAATTTTAACGCTTACATATCAAACATATGCGGCGCGCTAAAATTTATTTCGCGCCTTGCCTGGCTTAGGATTTTGAATTTTTAGAGGCGCCCTTTATTGACACCGGAATAAGGCCGCAGAGCTTTTTCCCGTCTATGCGCCGACCCGCCAGCGTCGATTATGTCGCCAAGAGAATGATGGCATGTCGTAGCACTGATGTGCTACAGTAAGCGTGCGCTTTTAACCTCAGGAGACAGCCATGCCCACTACTACCATACGCTTGCCGGAAGACCTTAAAGCCCGCGTTGCAGCGGCGGCGAAACGTTCCGGCACGACCACGCACGGTTTCATTCTTGAAGCCATTACTGAAAAGGCAAAGCTGGAGGATCTGCGCGCCGATTTCGATGCGGTTGCCGAGGATCGCTATGCCCGTATCGTTGCTTCCGGGAAGACGATTCCGTGGCGGGAAATGCGCGGCTATCTGGAAGAACGTCTTGCCGGCAAAGCGGTAAAGCGCCCGGCGGCCCGCAAACTGGCGCGCTGAAAATGTCGCGCATCGAATTGGCGCCGGAGATAGGGGATGATTTTGATCGCATCCTCAATTACCTTGCCCAATATCAGGTTGAAAATCCGGCGTTGCGCATCCGGGAGATCATCGAGGCGCTCAACGTGCTGGAGCACAACCCCCTGATTGGCCGCCCCGCGAATAACGACAAGCGAGAACTGGTGATCGGGCGTCGTTCACACGGCTATGTGGCTTTGTACCGTTACGTTGTCGAAGTCGATACCGTTTTTGTCCTTGCCGTGCGCAACCAGCGAGAAGCCGGCTATGCGGGGCTTTGATGATACGTATTGACGAAGCAGCGGCGGGAGAAAACAATGCGAGCTTGGCGGGAAAACGTGGTCCCCTATTATTTGTAGGCGATCCAGCTTCGTAGGTTGGGTTAGCGGCCTTTTCGCGTAACCCAACATCATTAAAAAATGCTGTTGGGTTACGCGGTGAAACTGCTAACCCAACCTACGAAAAACTGTGCGTAGTCGAAGGGCGTGGCGCATTGCACCGGATGCCCATAAAACATGCGGCGCAATGCCCGTTGGTTATTGCGCCCTACCGTATTATGTTCTTGATATTACGATAATTTACCTATACTCTATGCCATCAAGTGGTTTATTCCGCTGCTTGCTCTCCCAGAAATATGGAGATGTCTGATGCGCGACTGCTTCGACAAACAACTTAAAATGGGCACTCTCCCGGTTGCCGCTCTCATGCCTGCGGGCGGGATTATCGCTGTTTTTCACCCCCCCCCCCCCCC
>Ga0154718_1101_pt1 | contig 12885 bp, 7 predicted proteins | sample Rifle2008BG16ft_FD_105726 | JGI IMG/M metagenome (GOLD analysis project Ga0154718, IMG submission 105726) | Betaproteobacteria bacterium RBG_16_56_24
CTAAGGAAACGCGGATTAAATAAGCCGTTCGCCCTGACCCTTCGGCTGCGCTCAGGACTAAAGGCCTTGTCGAAGGGTTGGCTAGCAGCCTGTCTGACTTATTCCAATTCTCGATCAATAGAGCAATATCGTAGGGCGGGTCACACCGGTGCCGGGACAAAAGTTTTTCGTACCCGCCGCTGAACAGATGTAATGGCGGGTACGAAAAACTTTTGTCCCGGCACCGGTGTGACCCGCCCTTGTATGATCGAATCCAATGAAATGTTATATAGGAGATTAAAAACCAGTCCTCAGGGCGGAACGGCCTTCCCGGTGAAACGTAAAACTTTACTTAATCTCCTATATAACATTTCATTGGATTCGATCATACAAGGGCGGGTCACACCGGTGCCGGGACAAAAGTTTTTCGCGAGCAAGCTCGCTCCACAGTGGGTTCGTGGCCTAATGGATTATCTGGGTTAATCCGATCATGGTTCGACAGGCTCACACCCACGGGGTGCAAGAACCTCTGCGAAGCCACGAACGGATTAAATCCGCGTTTCCTTTGGTTGATAAGAGACTAAACCATCAACGATTATTATCGCGAACAGGGCATGACCGCACTGCAGCCGGCACGCGCGGCGCTGGATGCGCCGCGTTGCCTTGCCAATACCACATCAGTATCGGCACACCGGCGGAAGCGATAGCTCAATACGCCCAGGAACAGGGCGCGGATCAGATCGTGATGGGCAGACAGGGGCAGGGCGGTTTGCAATCATTGTTGCTGGGATCGGTGGTGAACAAGGTGCCGCACCTTGCAGAATGCCCTGTGCTGTTGGTCAAACAAGAGTGACCGTAAACCCGGCCTGCCGGATTGAGCCAAATTGCCAATATTATCGAAAGGATTGTGGTGTGTTATCGCGAAATACCTTAATATCTGCAACATAAGTTGCCTGACAACAGGCACCTGATAACAGGCACCTGACAACAGGAATCGGGGGTAGCATGAACAAGTGGCTGTTTTGGCAGAAGGACTGGTTCGTGGGTTTGCTGGTGGCATTGGCGTTTTTTGCCGGAGCGAATAGCGACTTGGTGCAGAGCCTGGAGCGCAAGGCTTATGACCTGGCTGTTCTGGCTTCCTCGCGCACGCCGAGCGACAAGATCGCTGTGATCGCGATCGATGATCAAAGCATCGCCAATCTCGGCCGCTGGCCATGGCCGCGAGAGATACATGCCAACATGGTGGATATTCTTGCATCCGGTCAAGCGAAAGTCATAGGCTATGTGGTTTTCTTCTTTGAGCCGCAAGTCGATGCCGGCCTGGCCTACATCAATAATATAGCCGAGTTGATCGCTAACTCATCATTCAGAAATACCGCTGACCCCGCCCGACAGGCTGAATTGGCCCAACTGGACACGTTGCTGCTGGAGGCGATGCAGAGTCTCGATAACGATCAGAAGCTCAGCGACAGCATGGCCAAGGCGAATGATGTGTTGCTGGGCATGTTCTTTGAATTGGGCGCGCCGCAAGGCAAGCCCGATCAGCCATTGCCGGATTACGTGTTGCGCAATAGTCTCGTGAACGTTAAGGATGGCAGCGGCTCCGGCGCGCTGCCATTGCCCTCTCAAAGCGTGTTGCCGCCGATACCGGTGTTGGGCAGCAAGACGTTGGCGATCGGGCATCTCAACAGTTTTCCCGATGTGGATGGCGCGGTGCGTTCCGAACCTCTGGTGGTTGGCTATTATGATCAGTATTACCCTTCCCTGTCATTGATGCTGGCGGCCAAGAGCCTCAATCTTGAGCCTGGTGACATACAGGTCAACCTGGGCGCAGGCGTTCAGTTGGGCAATCAGAAAATCGCCACGGACTCTGCCTTGCGGATGCAAACTTATTTTTACAAGGACAAGGATGGGCGGCCTGCTTTTCCGGTGGATTCGTTCTACGATGTGTTAACCGGCAAGATCCCGGCGGAAAAATATCGCGACAAGATCGTGCTGATCGGCGCGTCGGCAGCAGGTGTGGGTTCCATACAGGTGACGCCGATCGGGCCGGGCATGGCTCCGGTGCAGATTCTGGCGCATTCTGTGTCGAGCATCCTCAAGGGTGATTTCTTTGTCTCGCCAGGCTGGGCTGAATGGGCGCAAGCCGGCGTATTCCTGCTGGTCGCGCTGTATTTGATCCTGTTATTGCCGCAGTTGAACGCCGCCATCGGTGCGGTGGTCACCGGCGCGTTGTTCGCAGCGTTGTTGGTTGCGCATTTCGTGCTGATGACGAAACAGGCGATGTGGCTGCAACTGATGTTGCCCGCCGCTTTGCTGTTGGTCGGACACCTGCTGCTCACCACCAAACGATTCCTGTTGACGGAAAAGGGCAAGCAGAGATCCGATGCCGAATCTGCTGAAAGCAACCGCATGCTCGGTCTGGCTTTCCAGGGGCAGGGGCAATTGGATATCGCCTTTGACAAGTTCCGCAAAGTGCCGATGGATGATAGTTTGATGGAGGTGATGTACAACCTGGGACTTGATTTCGAGCGCAAGCGGCAATTCAACAAGGCCGAATCGGTGTTCAAATACATGTCCGCATACAACGCCAAATTCCGCGATCTGGAACAACGGCTGGCTCAGGCGCGCCAGATGTCCGAGACCATCATTTTGGGCGGCGGAGGCGGCGGGCGCACCAACGCCAGCACTATGGTGCTGGACAAGGCGGGCATGTCCAAGCCGATGCTGGGACGCTATGAGATCGAGAAGGAGCTCGGCAAGGGCGCGATGGGCGTGGTGTATTTCGGCAAAGACCCCAAGATCGGGCGCACGGTAGCGATCAAAACCATGGCACTGGCGCAGGAGTTCGAGGCAGACGAACTGAAAGAGGTGAAAGAGCGTTTCTTCCGCGAGGCTGAAACGGCCGGCCGCTTGAACCATCCGAACATCGTGTCCATTTACGATGCGGGCGAGGAACATGATCTGGCTTACATCGCGATGGAGTTTCTCAAGGGCAAGGATCTGGTCCCTTTTACCAAGGCGGATAATCTGCTGCCGCTGCCCAAGGTGATGAGCATCATCGCGCGGGTCGCCGATGCGCTGGATTATGCGCACAAGCAGAACGTGGTGCATCGCGATATCAAGCCGGCCAACATCATGTACGACCCCGGCACGGATACGCCCAAGGTGACAGATTTCGGTATTGCGCGCATCACCGACTCGAGCAAGACCAAAACCGGCATGGTGTTGGGCACTCCTTCCTACATGTCACCGGAGCAATTGGCCGGCAGGAAGATCGAGGGGGGGTCCGACCTGTTCTCTTTAGGGGTGAGCTTGTACCAACTCGCTTGTGGTAAGCTGCCGTTCGAGGGAGATTCGATGGCGCAACTGATGTACCGCATCGCCAACGAACCGCATACGGACATCTTGAGCGTCAAGCCTGATTTGCCGCCATGTCTGGTTGCGATCATTAACCGGTCGCTGGCGAAACAGATCGAGAATCGCTATGCCAATGGCACCGAGATGGCGGCGGCATTGAGGCAATGCGCTGCCGGGCTGCAGGAGATGACGACATGAAGATCCAGGATGCTTTGGAAATCGCCAGCCAGACCGACCCCGGCATGGTGCGCTCGCACAATGAGGATAGCGTGGCGTATGAACCTGCCTGTGGACTGGTGGTGTTGGCTGACGGTATGGGCGGTTACAATGCCGGCGAGGTGGCAAGCGGGATCGCCGTTTCGGTGGTGGCAACGGAAATCAGCCATCGTTTGCAGAGCGCCAGTCCGGCAGACCGGGATGATGCATCCGGCGATGAGCTGGCAGTGTCGCTGCTGCGGGATTATATTCAGAAGGCCAACGCTTCGATCTATCATGCGTCACAAAGTCAGCCGCAGTATTCGGGGATGGGCACGACCATCGTTTCGGGATTGTTTTATGACAACCGCGTAGCCGTCGCTCATATCGGCGACTCGCGCATGTACCGCTTGCGCGGAGAGACGCTGGAGGCGATCACCCGTGACCATTCATTGCTGCAAGAGCAGATCGATGGCGGGATAATCAGCGTTGCGGATGCCCGCTTGTCCAAGAACAAAAATCTGGTGACCCGTGCGGTGGGAATCGATGCTGAAGTGGTGGCCGAAGTCCACATGCATGATGTATTGGTCGGGGATGTTTATCTGTTGTGCTCGGACGGCCTTAACGACATGGTGGAGGACGATGATATCCAGTCCACGTTATATGCGATGCAGGGCAATTTGCCGCTCGCGGCAGGGCAGTTGGTGCAAATGGCTAATGACAATGGCGGACGGGACAATATATCGGTGATACTGGTGAGGATAAAGGGTAGATATGCCGCGTCGCGCGGCCGGCTGGCAAGATTGGTCGACTGGTTCAAACGGAATATTTCATGAGACCGCGTGATGACCGCACGGGATTTACGAGTTGGGACGGCGTTGATAATGGGCGCTTCAGTTGGGAAATATCTGGCAAGAGGGCAAGATTATGGCTGCAAAATTGATACTTAGCATTGATGGGGCGGTGATCAAGGAATACCCCCTGAACAAGGATCGTATTACTGTCGGGCGCCACGCGCACAATGACATCGTTATCGATAATCTGGCGGTGAGCGGCGAGCATGCCGCGGTCGTTACCATACTGCACGATTCATTTCTTGAAGATCTGGACAGCACCAATGGGCTGGAAGTGAACGGAACGCCGACCAAAAAGCACTTTTTGCAAAACAATGACCTGATCGAGATAGGCAAATACAAGCTGAAATACATCAACGATCAGATCACCCAGACTACGCCGGCGGATTTCGAAAAAACCATGGTGTTGCGTGCCCCGGTCAAGCAGGCGGCCGCCGGCATCGAGAAATCCGGACAGACAGCCGGCATGGGTGCGGCAGACAAGACCGGAAGGTTTGAATCGCACCCGGCGAAGCCCCCTGTTTCTCCTGTTCAAGTTGCCGCACCGGCGACCCCTCAGCCGGCCCAGCAAGCTCCTCAAGCCGAGTCCAATCAGCGGACCGCCGTGGTGCAGGTGCTGACCGGGACTAATGCAGGCAAGGAGCTTGAGCTGGTAAAGAATCTCACTACGTTGGGCAAGCCCGGCCTGCAGGTGGCTGTGCTTACCCGCCGGCCGCACGGCTACTTCATCACCTATGTCGAAGGCGAGCATTTCCCTCTGGTGAATGGCAAAGCGTTGAGCAATCAACCCCAACAGTTGAATGATCACGATGTGATCGAACTGGCCGGGGTCAAGATGGAATTTTATTTCAAGGGTTAGCAGTGTTCAGAAGACAGAGGACAGAGGACAGAGGACAGATTTTTGTGTGCCGCCATGCGGCACATTTATTAAAAAAGCGGCGCAGCCGCGACAACACTTCTGTCTTCTGTCCTCTGTCTTCTGTCCTCTGATAAGTCGTGAAGAAAAACTCAATCTTGATCGGGCTGGGGTTGCTGGTGGTCATGGTCTTTGCCGGCCACGCCGCCCGTTTTTACAGGATGGATTTTGTCGACCAGATGTCGTTCATCCTCTACGATTATCGCCTGCGGTTGACCATGCCGCGCACGGTGGATGATCGTATCGTCATCCTCGATATCGACGAAAAAAGCCTCAAGGAAGAAGGGCGTTGGCCATGGGGCCGTGACCGGCTGGCCTTGTTGATGGATAAATTGTTCGATAAATACGGCATCGCAGTGGCGGGTTTTGACGTTGTCTTTGCCGAGAGGGATGAGAGCTCGGGACTCAAGGTGCTGCAACAGATCGGGCAGAACCAGCTTAAGAATGTGGCGCAATTCCAGTCTGTTCTTTCCCAGATCCAGCCGCAACTCGAGTATGACAATCTGTTCGCCGGCAAGATAAAGAACCGCAAGGTGGTGCTGGGCTATTACTTTACCAATCAGCGCGAAATAAACATTTCCGGCGCCTTGCCTGAGCCGGTTTTTCCGCCGGGGACATTCAGGGGACGCCAGATCGGGTTTACTTCCTGGACCGGTTACGGAGCCAATCTGCCCGAATTGCAAAAGGCCGCAGCGAGCGTCGGGCATATTAATCCATGGATGGATGTTGACGGAAGAGTGCGCCGTGTGCCTATGCTCGCCGAATTCGGCGGCGCATATTACGAGTCATTGTCCCTTGCGATGGTGCGCACCCTGCTGGATCAACCCAAACTGCTGCCGGGATTTGCCGAGGGCAAGGCCGACGGGTATGCCGGTCTGGAGTGGCTGGAACTGGATTCCGCCGGCGGTAAATTGAAAATCCCGGTGGACAGCGATGTGTCCAGTTTTGTGCCGTATCGCGGCGGAGAAGGCAGCTTTCGCTACGTTTCCATCGCGGATGTGCTCCATGGCCGTGTGGATGCCCACCTGTTGAAAGACAAGATCGTGCTGGTGGGCACAACGGCTCCGGGATTGATGGATCTGCGCGCCACACCGGTGGCCGAGGTGTATCCGGGGGTGGAAGTCCATGCAAACATGATTTCCGGCATTCTCGATCAGAATTTGAAAGCGCACCCGGCTTATATGCTGGGCGCCGAAGTGATCTGGCTGCTGTTGATCGGGGTTGCATTGAGCTTTCTGCTGCCGCAGTTGGGTGCAGTCAAAGCGATGCTGGCCTCGGCAATTGTGGCTGCCATTGCGACCGGGATGAACATAGCCTTGTGGCACTATGGCAATATTCTGATGTCTGCCGCGGATGTCCTGACAATGGTTGCGCTGCTGTTCACGTTGAATATGTCTTACGGCTATTTCTTTGAGTCGCGCACTAAGCGCCAGATCACCGGACTGTTCGGGCAGTATGTGCCGAGTGAGGTGGTCGATGAGATGGTGAAGCATCCGGAGAGCGTATCCATGCAGGGCGAGAGCCGCGAGATGACTATCCTGTTCTCGGATGTGCGCGGTTTCACCACGATCTCCGAGGGATTGGATCCAAAGGAATTGTCCGTGTTGATGAATGAATTCCTGACCCCGTTATCGCGTGTCGTCTACAAGTACCGGGGCACCATAGACAAGTACATGGGCGACTGCATAATGGCTTTTTGGGGGGCGCCCTTGCACGATACAGGACACGCCCGCAATGCTATGCTTGCAGGCATTGAGATGCAGGCGACCCTGAAAGCCTTGCAGCCGCATTTCAGGGAGCGCGGCTGGCCCGAGATTCATGTCGGCGTGGGCGTCAATACCGGGCGTGTCAGCGTCGGCAACATGGGGTCGGATGTGCGGGTTGCCTACACAGTAATGGGCGACGAAGTGAATCTTGCCTCGCGCCTTGAAGGTCTCACCAAGCAATACGGGGTCGGCATCATCGTCGGCGAGAATACCCGCTATGCCGTGACCGATTTTATTTACCGCGAGCTTGATTACGTGCGGGTAAAGGGTAAAGATAAGCCTGTGGCGATCTACGAGCCGATAGGCTCGACCAGTGAGGTGAGCAAGGCCATGCATGATGAAATCAAATTGTTTCATGAAGTGCGCCGTTTGTACCGCAAGCTTGATTGGGACCAGGCGGAATTGCAGTTGATGAATCTGCAGCGCACCTCCCCGGAAACCGAGCTGTATAGTATCTATGCAAAGCGCATCAGCTACTACCGGAAAAATCCGCCGGGAGCGGATTGGGATGGCGTGACAACGTTTCAGATAAAATGACACAATGTGCGATGGGGAGTGGGGAGTGGGGCGGTGCTGCGCACCTCAGTGGTAAGTGGGAAAACCACTCCCCACTCCCCACTTACCACTCACAATAAAGGTGACAGGCATGAAGCTTAGAGTTCTGGGATGCAGTGGCGGGATCGGTGGCAATCTGCGCACCACTTCGTTCCTGCTCGACCGCGATGTGCTGATCGATGCAGGCACCGGGGTGGGCGAACTCAGCCTTACCGAGCTTGCGGCTATAGATCATGTGTTCGTCACGCACTCTCATCTCGATCATATTGCCAGTATCCCGTTCATGGTGGACAGCGTCGGATTCATGCGCGATAAGCCGTTGACTGTCTATGCCAGCGAGGAAACGCTGGATATTCTCAGGCAACATATTTTCAACTGGAAAATATGGCCGGATTTCAGCGAGATCCCCAATGCCAAGCAACCATACATGCGTTACCAGCCGGTCAAGATGGGCAAGACTGTCGTATTGAATGGGCGCAAGATTACCCCCATTCCCGCCAATCATGTCGTGCCCGCAGTCGGCTATCACCTGGACAGCGGCCGGGCGAGCCTGGTATTCAGCGGGGATACCACCACGAATGATGCGTTTTGGAAGATGGTCAATAAAATAAAAAACTTGCGTTACCTCATCATCGAGACGGCATTCTCAAACAGTGAAAAGAATTTGGCGATGCTTTCCAAGCATCTGTGCCCCAGCCTGCTTGCTGAAGAGTTGGTTAAATTCAAGAGCGACGCAGAGGTGTTCATCACCCATCTCAAACCGGGTGAACTGGAACTGACCATGAGTGAGGTTGAGGAATGTGTGCGCGGATTGCGCCCCAGGATGTTGCTGAACAATCAAGAGTTTGATTTCTAGGAGCGGCCCGATGATGCACTTACCAGCCATCAAATTTCTTATTCCGTTGGGAGGCGGTGCAGGCGCCGGAATAACCAAAGGGAGTTCTAAATGAGTACAGTCATGGCAGCCAATGCCCCGGCAAGCAGCGCCGGCGACATGAGCCTCAGGCTCGAGTTCAACAAGAATCTCAATCATGTCACCAACAAGATACATGCCACCGGCAACGTTGACGAAATCATGCTGGATCTCAGCAAGGATATCTGCGCCCTGTTCAATGCGGACAGGTTGACTATTTATGTGGTGGGCGATGATCGCGTTTCGCTGGTCTCCAAGGTCAAGACCGGGCTCAACTCTTTCAAGGACCTCAAGCTACCCATAGCCGAGCAAAGCGTTGCCGGCTATGCGGCAACGCATAAAAAACTGCTCAATATCAGGGATGTCTACGACGAAAAGGAGCTGTCGCAGTACAGCGTACACCTGCGCTTCTTGCAGGAGGTAGACAAGCGTACCGGATACCGCACCAAGCAGATGCTGGTCGCGCCGATTCTGGATGCCGGTAACGGTGAGCTGGTCGGCGTCATTCAGGTTATCAATAACAAGGCGGGAGTTCCGTTCGCGGCGGCAGTCGAGGAGGGTATCCAGGAGCTGGCGCAGACCATGGCAGTGGCATTGCGCCAGCGCCAACAAACCGGATCTGCCAAAACCAAGTACGACTATCTGGTTGCCGATGCGGTTCTGTCGGCGGCAGAGTTCGAATTGGCGACCCGCACCGCCCGGCGCAAAGGGGTCGACATTGAAGAAGTGCTGATAGACGAATTTCAGGTCAGCATTGCCGCCTTGGGCAAGGCATTGTCCAGCTTTTTTGGCGTACCTTATGAACCTTACCGGGCGGATCGCATCAAGCCGGCTGAGTTGTTGAAAAACCTCAGACGCGAGTATGTCGAAAGCAGCCACTGGCTCCCGATCGAGGAAACCCAGGAAGGATTGATGATTTTGACCACCGATCCGGAGCGGATTCAGGCCTCGCGGGTGGTCAACAACATTTTCCCCAAGAATCGCCTGGTCTATCAGGTTTGTTCGCAGCGCGAATTCAAGCAATACATGGACTTGTTTTATGGCGGCGGTGCTGCATCGGATGGCGGCGGCGTCCTCGCAGGCGATGAATCGTCCATGGACGACTTGCTTTCCGCCATGGGCGGGGAAGACGAGGAAGGCGCCATTGTCAGCCAGGAAGATGTCAGCGCCGCCGCCGACAACGAACTGGTCAAGCTGGTCAACAAAATCATCGTAGACGCTTACCGGATGGGCGCTTCAGACATACACGTCGAACCGGGACCGGGAAAAACCAAGACCCAGATCCGGGTGCGCAAGGACGGTTCGCTGCTCAACTACATCGAAGTGCCATCCACCTACCGCAATGCCCTGGTGACGCGCCTCAAGATCATGTGCGACCTGGATATTTCCGAGAAGCGCAAGCCGCAGGACGGCAAGATCAAGTTCAGGAAATTCGGCCCACTGGACATTGAGCTGCGCGTGGCGACTATCCCCTCGCAAGGTGGCGTCGAAGATGTGGTGATGCGTATTCTTGCTTCCGGTGAACCGTTGCCTTTGGAAAAAATGGGTTTCTCGGCGCGCAATTCCGACATGGTCAAGACTACGGTCAGCAAACCTTATGGCCTGTTCTTCGTATGCGGCCCGACCGGTTCAGGTAAGACCACCACGCTGCACTCCATCCTCAAATACATCAACAAACCTGACACCAAAATCTGGACGGTAGAAGACCCGGTGGAAATCACCCAGAAGGGGCTGCGCCAGGTACAGATCAACAAAAAGGCCGGGCTGGATTTTCCCACCATCATGCGCGCATTTCTGCGCGCTGATCCGGACGTGATCATGGTCGGCGAAATGCGCGACAAGGAAACCGTTTCGATCGGCATCGAAGCATCGCTGACCGGCCACCTGGTGTTCGCCACCCTGCACACCAACAGCGCGCCGGAATCCATTATCCGCCTGCTCGACATGGGCATGGACCCGTTCAATTTTGCCGATGCGCTGTTGGGCATACTCGCGCAACGCCTCGCTAAACGCTTGTGCGGCGATTGCAAAAAATCACATATTGCGACCGGCGATGAAATCAAAGCGATGCTTACAGAGTACAGCACCGAATTGACCAATACCGCGACCTGGAAGAAAGATCCGGCTGCCGCGACCAAGGCGCTGTATGCCGAGTGGGTGAAAATGTTTGCTGATGAAAAAGGGCAATTTACCCTGTATGCGCCGGTTGGCTGTGAAAAATGTTCCGGTACCGGCTATCGCGGGCGTGTCGGCCTGCATGAATTGCTGATAGGCACCGATCCGGTGAAAAAGGCCATTCAGGAGCATGCGCGTGTCGCCGAATTGCTGGCCATTGCCCTGGACGAAGGGATGCACACTTTGAAACAGGACGGCATGGAGAAAGTGCTGCAAGGCGTTACCGATATGCATCAGGTGCGCGCCGTCTGTATCAAGTAAGCAGGGTAGGGTGGGCACGTTTCTGTGCCCACGCTGATTCCCGTACCGCGTGGGCACAGAAACGTGCCCACCCTACCGTATTGACTACTGGCAACTAACTGTCCCATGCAAACTTCGGATAATCTTCTGCATCGCCTCAAAGAGCTCAACGAGATTGGCATAGCGCTGTCTCAGCAGCGCGATCTCAATAGTTTGCTGGAAACCATTCTGGTCGCTGCCAAGCGCATCACGAATGCGGATGCCGGCACGCTCTATCTGCATGAACCTGAACAACGGATGTTGCGCTTTGAAATCTTGCGCAACGATACGCTGGCTAAACAAAATTCTCCGATGGGGGCGATGGGCGGAACCAGCGGCGTGCCGATTACCCTTTCTCCGATCCAGCTTTACGACGAGGCGGGCAATCCAAATCACGCCATGGTGGTGAGCCATTCGGCGCTCAGCGGTGAGACAGTGAATATTCCCGATGCTTATGCGGCGGAGGGCTACGATTTTTCCGGCACCAAAAAATTCGACGCCAAGACCGGCTATCGTTCCCAGTCCTTCCTGACCGTGCCGATGCGCAACCATGAGGATGAAGTCATCGGCGTTCTGCAACTCATCAACGCGCAGGATCGGGATAGCGGCGCGATAGTCCCGTTCTCTGCGGACGATCAACAGTTGCTCGAGTCGCTCGCTTCGCAGGCGGCAATCGCATTGACCAACCGTCATCTCATCGAGCAACTGGAAGAATTATTCGAGGCATTCATCCAGCTTATCAACACTGCGATCGACGATAAGTCTCCCTACACCGGAGGCCATTGCGCGCGCGTGCCGGCTCTCACCATGATGCTGGCCGAAGCGGTCAATCGTAACACACGCGGACCGCTGAAGGATTTTGTGATGACCGACAAAGATCGGCGCGAATTAAAGATCGCTGGTTTGCTGCATGACTGCGGCAAGATCACCACACCGGTGCACGTGGTGGATAAATCGACCAAGCTGCAAACCCTGTTCGACCGAATCGAACTGCTGGACACTCGTTTCGAGGTGCTCAAGCGCGATGCGGAAATAGCACATCTGAAGACAGAGGACATAACCAGCGACATGGCTGGCGTTGTTGGCCAGCCTAGTCGAATGGCTAATAGTTCCATCAGAGGACAGAAGACAGAATACGAGGCGCGGATCCGGCAGCTCGATGATGACCGTGAATTCCTGCGGCACTGCAATGTCGGCGGGGAGGCGATGTCAGCCGAAGCGCAGGAGCGTGTTCGCCAGATCGCCACCTATCAATGGCGCGATGCCGATGGGAAAATCAGTAATTTTCTCAGCGACGACGAAATCGAAAATCTCACCATACGCTCCGGCACATTGACGGCGACAGAGCGTGAAATCATCAATCATCATATCGACCTTACCATCAAGATGCTGGAATCACTGCCTTGGCCCAGACACCTGAAGAACGTCGCGGAGTATGCGGGGGGGCATCACGAACGCATGGACGGCAAAGGCTACCCGCGCGGGCTGACGCGTGAACAGATGTCAGTACAGGCGAGAGTCATGGGCATTGCCGATATTTTCGAGGCACTGACCGCCAAAGACAGGCCTTACAAAAAAGGCAAGACCCTCACCGAGTCGCTGACCATCCTGGGTAAACTCAAGCTGGGCGGACATATCGATCCCGATCTGTTCGATATCTTTATGAGCGAAAAAGTCTATCTCGACTACGCAAAGCAATTTCTTGCGCCCGACCAGATAGACGATGTGGATTTGAGCAGGATTCCAGGAGTCAACCCGGACGCTTATTGAGTGATCTGACTATGGAGCGTCCGTCCCGTGGTTGGAGCCTGCGCACCACTCCTGCCACAGTTTGCGGTATTCCTGCTCCACGGCGCGCGCATAAGCCGCCGGATCACCCATCACCGACGAAGT
>Ga0154718_1033_pt2 | contig 12882 bp, 10 predicted proteins | sample Rifle2008BG16ft_FD_105726 | JGI IMG/M metagenome (GOLD analysis project Ga0154718, IMG submission 105726) | Betaproteobacteria bacterium RBG_16_56_24
GACAAGCCGGAACCAAAAATCGGAAGTTGTCTTCATCATTGGATTGAACGCAGTTTTGTAGGAGCGCAATTTATTGCGCGATTGGATGATGCGAAAATCCCATTGCGCAATAAATTGCGCTCCAGGTGCATCACCCGGAAGGTGAGTTGCATCAAAGTGGCAAGAATCAACCCCCACGCGGGCTTGCATGGAAATACGAACGGTCAACCTCAGTTTTCAGGATGATCCCAACTTTCGCCCCTACAGGCTCATCTCACAGTGGAAACACACCCCTTCGTTCAGTCTCACTTGTCATTGGACAAGGCTGCAGCTTGACAATCAGCTGCTACTGCTTCAGCATGGCGCATGTGTGTTGCTGATACATGTTTTATGAAGGTTTCAATCGTAATCAAACCAGATATAGCGTATATCGGCCATGCATGACTAAAATCAGGCATGCATCAAATCCGATGCGGCTTGTTTTTGTATCGAGTAGTACACATTACTGCGTAGTGCAGGTTAAATCAAATTGGAGAAAACATGAAGGCTTTGATAGTAAGTTTGGTTGCAGCAACAGGGTTAATGATTGCCGGTGGCGCGATGGCGGCTGATATGCCGGCGCTTGCCAAGAAAAGCGGTTGCGTTGCTTGTCATTCAATCGACAAGAAGGTGGTTGGTCCGGCATGGCAGGACGTCGCCAACAAGTACAAGGGTGATGCCGGCGCAGTAGCCAAGCTGAGCGGCTCAATTTCCAAGGGCGGTAAGGGTGTTTGGGGTGCCGTGCCTATGCCTCCACAGCCTAAAGTCAGCGAAGCCGAAGCTAAGGAATTGGCTGAGTTTGTTATGAGTCTGGCCAAGTAAGCCGGAAGCGATTCCATGAAAAAGCCGACGCGAGTCGGCTTTTTTATTTTGAGATGATCCTTTAATTTGCGGTATGGCATGGGTTTGGCATGCAGGAACAAAAGCAGGCAATCTTTGCAGAGCACGGTTGAAAACGGAGTGGACATGTTGGCGCGTAAATTATTTCTATTATTGGGTATCTTGCTGATTACCGCCTGCGGGGAGCAGGATATGCCTTCTCCGTATCGCGGTATTGACGTTACCTGGCAGCTTGGGCAGGCTGATTTCCACCTCAGCGATTTTAATGGCAAGCCCCGCAGCCTGGCGGATTTCAGCGGGAAGGTGGTAGTGCTGTTTTTCGGTTATACCCACTGCCCTGTGGTATGCCCAACCACGCTGGCCGAACTTGCGCAGGTCATGAGCATGCTGGGCAAGGATGCAGACAGGGTGCAGGTGTTGTTTGTCACACTCGATCCGGAACGCGACACGCCTGAATTGCTGGCGAAGTTCATCCCGTCTTTTTACCCGTCCTTCCTGGGATTATCCGGCGATGCACAGGCCACCGCACAGGCAGCCAAGGCGTTTGGCATCGGCTATGAGAAGCAGCAAGACAAGAAAGGCGGCTATACCATGCTGCATTCCGACGGCACGTTATTGATAGGCGCAAAAGGCCGGCCATTGCTGCTTTATCGTTACGGGCAGAAAGCCGAACTGCTGGAGAAGGACATCAGGCTGTTGCTGGCCGCCGATCGGTAAACGACCGGTTACCGGCAGTAGAGGCCAAGGTGACCGTGCCGGGAGTTCCCATGCTTGCTGCGCTTTGACTGCCCGCATCTGTGGGTGCTGTTTCCGCGCATGTCGCGCATTGATACCCCCTCTCTAATCCGCTATAATGCCCGCCAATTCAAAGCGGGATGAACGTGCCGTTCATCCCGCTTCTTTACGTCATCATCTTGGGAGTCATCCGTGTCGCAACCGAACCCTGCCATTCTTGTGCTTGCCGATGGGACGGTGTTTCGGGGCATCGGCATCGGAGCTTCCGGCAGCAGCGCCGGCGAGGTGGTGTTCAATACCGCCATGACCGGCTATCAGGAAATTCTCACCGACCCTTCTTACTGCAAGCAAATAATTACGCTGACCTGTCCGCATATCGGTAATGTGGGCGTGAACCCCGAGGACGTGGAGTCGCGCAGGGTATTCGCCAGCGGTCTGGTGATACGCGATCTTTCGATGGCAGTGAGCAACTTTCGCAGTACGCAGCCGCTGCCGGACTACCTTAAAGCCAACGATGTCGTGGCGATCGCCGGGATCGATACGCGCAAGCTGACGCGCATCCTGCGCGAGAAGGGCGCGCAGAACGGCTGTATTGCCACCGGCGATGATGAAGCGGCGGCTCTGAAATCGGCACGCGGTTTTGCCGGATTGGCCGGGATGGATCTGGCCAGGGAAGTCAGTTGCTCCGAATCATATTCGTGGACACAGCGCGAGTGGGAGCTCGGTGTGGGATACCCGGAGGCGGCGCATACCAGATTCCATGTGGTGGCTTACGACTTCGGCGTGAAACGCAACATACTGCGCATGATGGCCGAGCGCGGTTGCCGCATTACCGTGGTGCCCGCGCAGACCGCCGCGAAGGAAGTGCTGGCGATGGAGCCGGACGGGGTGTTCCTGTCCAATGGACCAGGCGACCCCGAGCCGTGCGATTACGCGATCAACGCGACGAAGAAGTTTCTGGAAGCAGGCGTGCCTTTGTTTGGCATCTGTCTCGGTCACCAGATCATGGGCCTGGCTTTGGGTGCGAAGACGGTGAAGATGAAGTTCGGCCACCGCGGCGCGAACCACCCGGTTCAGGATACGCAGACCAGGCGCGTCATGATAACCAGCCAGAACCACGGCTTTGCTGTTGATGCCTCGACGCTGCCGAAGAATGCGCGCGTCACGCATGTGTCGCTGTTCGACGGCACATTGCAGGGATTCGAGTTGACCGGCAAGCCGGCGTTCTGCTTCCAGGGGCATCCCGAAGCCAGTCCGGGTCCGCATGATGTGGATTATTTGTTCGACAGATTTATCGGATTTATGGAAAAGAGGATATAGAGAGGAATTCTGGAGAAGGGTGAAGGGAGAAGGGAGAAGGGTAACCCCCGCGCTCTCCGGCCCTTCCCTCTTCCCCCTTCCCCCTTCCCGCAAAAATGGCAAAACGCACAGACATAAAAAGCATCCTCATCATCGGCGCCGGTCCCATCGTCATCGGGCAGGCATGCGAGTTCGACTATTCCGGGGCGCAGGCCTGCAAGGCTTTGCGCGAAGAGGGCTACCGCGTCATTCTGGTGAACTCGAATCCGGCCACCATCATGACCGACCCGGACATGGCGGATGCCACTTACATCGAGCCGATCACATGGAAGATGGTGGAGAAGATCATCGTCAGGGAAAAGCCCGATGCGATCCTGCCCACCATGGGCGGGCAGACCGCGCTGAACTGTGCGCTGGACCTGGCCAAGCATGGCGTGCTGGAAAAATACAAGGTGGAGATGATAGGCGCATCGCGCGATGCCATTGATATGGCGGAAGACCGCGAAAAATTCAAGCAGGCGATGACCAGGATCGGCCTGGCTTCGGCGCGTTCCGCGATCGCGCACAGCATGGAAGAAGCTTTGCAGGTGCAGCAGGTGATGGGTTTCCCCACTGTCATCCGTCCGTCCTTTACCATGGGCGGCTCTGGCGGCGGCATCGCCTACAACCGCGAAGAGTTCATCGAGATCTGCGAACGCGGGCTGGAAGCGTCGCCGACGCGAGAATTGCTGATCGAGGAATCGCTGCTCGGCTGGAAAGAATTCGAGATGGAAGTGGTGCGCGACCGGAATGACAATTGCATCATCATCTGCTCGATCGAAAACCTTGATGCGATGGGCGTGCATACCGGCGATTCGATCACGGTCGCCCCGGCGCAAACGCTGACCGACAAGGAATACCAGATCATGCGTGATGCGAGTATCGCGGTGCTGCGCGAGATCGGCGTGGATACCGGCGGCTCCAACGTGCAGTTTGCCGTCAACCCGGACGATGGACGCATGGTGGTGATCGAGATGAATCCGCGCGTGTCGAGATCAAGCGCGCTGGCTTCCAAGGCAACCGGCTTCCCTATCGCGAAGGTGGCGGCAAAGCTGGCTGTGGGTTATACGCTGGATGAGTTGAAAAATGACATCACAGGTGGCGCGACACCTGCTTCGTTTGAGCCGAGCATCGACTATGTGGTTACCAAGATTCCGCGCTTTGCCTTTGAAAAATTTCCGCAAGCCAACGACCGCCTGACCACGCAGATGAAATCGGTGGGCGAGGTGATGGCGATTGGCCGCACCTTCCAGGAGTCGTTCCAGAAAGCGTTGCGCGGCCTGGAAGTCGGCGTGCATGGCCTGGACGAAAAATATACCGGCCGTGAAGCGATCGTCTCTGAGATCGGCAGTCCCGGACCCGACCGCATCTGGGCTGTGGCTGACGCTTTTCGTCTCGGCATGGGCGTGGAGGAGGTATTTGCGCTGAGCAAGATCGATCCATGGTTTCTGGTGCAGATCGAAGACCTGATCCGGCAGGAAAAATCACTGCTGGGGCGCACCCTGGAAAGCCTCAGCGCAGGCGAGTTGCTTATGCTGAAACGCAGCGGTTTCGGCGATGCGCGTTTGGCGGCTTTGCTGGGCGCCGATGAAGCGGCGATGCGCGCTTATCGCCATGCGCTGGGTATCCGCCCGGTGTTCAAGCGTGTAGATACCTGCGCAGCCGAGTTCGCCACCGGCACGGCTTATATGTATTCCACCTATGAGGAGGAATGCGAAGCGCAGCCGACCAATAACAAAAAGATCATGGTGCTGGGGGGCGGGCCGAACCGCATCGGGCAGGGGATCGAGTTCGATTATTGCTGCGTGCATGCCGCGTTGGCGATGCGCGAGGACGGCTATGAAACCATCATGGTCAACTGCAATCCAGAGACCGTGTCCACCGACTACGACACATCTGACCGCCTTTATTTTGAGCCGCTGACGCTGGAAGATGTGCTGGAAGTGGTGGCGGTGGAAAAACCCATGGGTGTGATCGTGCAATATGGCGGACAAACTCCGCTCAAGCTGGCGCGTGGACTGGAAAAGAACGGCGTGCCCATCATCGGCACCACACCGGACATGATCGACTGCGCGGAAGATCGCGCGCGCTTTCAGCAAATGCTGCGCCAGCTGAATTTGAAGCAGCCGCCCAATCGCACCGCGCGCACCGAGGAAGAGGGCATAGCGGGCGCGGCAGAGATCGGTTATCCGCTGGTGGTGAGGCCAAGCAATGTGCTGGGCGGGCGGGCGATGGAGATTATCCACGCGCAGACGGATCTGGAACGCTACCTGCGCAATGCACAGGAAATGTCCAGGGTTTATCCGGAGCGCATGCCGATCCTGCTTGATCGTTTCCTGAACGATGCGATCGAGGTAGACGTGGATGCGGTGTCCGACGGCAAGGATGTGCTCATCGGCGGCATCATGGAACACGTCGAGCAGGCGGGTGTGCATTCCGGCGATTCGGCTTGCTCATTGCCGCCGTACAGCCTGTCGAAGGCATTGCAGGACGAACTGCGCCGCCAGACGGTGGCGATGGCCAGGGCTCTTAACGTGGTTGGATTGATGAACGTGCAATTCGCGATCCAGAATAACGCGAACGGGAACGGCACCGTGTATGTGCTGGAAGTGAACCCGCGCGCTTCGCGCACCGTGCCTTTCGTGTCCAAGGCGACCGGGGTGCCGCTGGCGAAGATCGCGGCGCGTTGCATGGCCGGACAAACGCTGGCGCAGCAGGGCGCCACAACGGAAGTGATCCCGCCATATTATTCGGTGAAAGAGGCAGTGTTCCCGTTCATCAAATTTCCCGGCGTGGACACGATACTTGGGCCGGAAATGAAATCCACCGGCGAAGTGATGGGCATGGGAGACACTTTTGCCGAAGCCTTCGTCAAGTCGCAGCTGGCAGCCAGTGTGAAATTGCCGAAAGATGGTAAAGTGTTCGTCAGTGTTCGCGAGGAGGACAAGCCGGGCGCGGTGGAGGTCGCCCGCTCGCTGGTTCGGCTGGGTTTTACCTTGCTGGCGACACGCGGCACGGCAGCGGCGATCAGTGCGGAAGGCATTGCCGTGTCGGTGGTGAACAAGGTTGCGGAAGGCCGCCCGCATATCGTGGACATGATCAAGAATGGCGAGGTCAATCTCATCATTAATACCGTGGACAGCAAGCCTTCCGTGATGCGCGATTCCTACTCCATTCGCCATGCTGCATTGCAGGGGCGAGTCACATATTTCACCACGCTGGCAGGCGCGCGCGCAGCCTGTCTGGGCATGCAGCACATCACCGGTTTACAGGTGTATGACGTGCAGACACAGCACAAAAGACTAGTATCGTAAATCGTAAATAACGAAACATTTTGTTTGGTGCTTACCTGCAATCAGGTGGGTTGGGTTAGCGGCTTTATTGCATAACCCTATCTTGTATGATGAAAAATCAGGCTGTAGGGCGGGTCACACCGGTGCCGGGACAAAAGTTTTTCGTACCCGCCATTGCAACATTCGGTGTTGCGGCGGGTGTGACCCGCCCTACACGTCTGCGGCGTATGTTTCGTAATTAATTAGGTCATGATACTAGTCGGGTAGGGTGGGCACAAAGATGTGCCCATCCTGCCGGCTAACGACTGACGACTAAGAAAGTACCAGCATGAGCAAAATACCATTGACTTTGACTGGCGCTGAGTTGTTGCGCAAGGAGTTGCATAACCTCAAGACGGTAGAGCGTCCGAAGGTGATCAACGCCATCTCCGAAGCGCGAGCGCAGGGCGATCTGTCGGAAAATGCCGAATATGACGCGGCAAAGGAGAGACAGTCTTTCGTCGAAGGGCGTATCGTCGAGTTGGAATTCAAATTGGGTAGCGCGCAGATCATTGATCCCAAGACTCTCAATGCCGACGGTCGTTGCGTGTTCGGTTCGACAGTGGTGCTGGAAGATGTGAACAATGGCGACGTGGTCACCTATCAGATCGTCGGCGACGACGAGGCGGATGTCAGGCATCGCAAGATATCCATCAGCTCACCGATCGCGCGTGCGCTGATCGGCAAATACAGCGGCGATGTTGCCGAAGTGCAGGCGCCGGGCGGGGTGAGGGAATATGAAGTGGTGGAGGTGCAGTACATCTAGGGGCTGAGAAGGGGTAAGAGGGAAGGGGTAAGAGGGAAGGGAGAAGGGTAAAACCACTTCTTTGATCAAGAGACGCGAGGTCTGCTCCCTTATCCCTTCACTCTTCTTCCTTCCCCTAGTTACGATTTCCTAGTTGCTTCTTGGTCAGCGGTTTCTTGCCTTTGTGGCGCGGCATTTTCCTGATCTCGATCTTGTGCACGTCCGGGTTGGGTTGATAGACCACCAGGATCTTGCCGATGTGCTGCACCGGCGCGGCGTTGATCCGGTCGCAGATGGCTTCCAGCATCATTTTGCGTTGCGCGCGATCGTCGTTCATCACGCGTATCTTGATCAATTCGTGGATCTTCAGGCCGCTTGCGATTTCTTTCAACACTGATTCGGTCAAGCCTGCGTTGCCTATCATCACTGTTGGATTCAGTGCGTGGGCACGGCCTTTCAGGGCGAGGCGCTCGGATACGGTAAGAGATAACATAATGGCCTTTCTAGCGAGGCGCGAATTCTATCAGGTTGTTGCCAACATCGCCGGACGCCGAATCAGACACCGGAAATATTCCATAAACTTAACAATCTCCCTGTGAAGCCTTCTCCGATAAAAAAGAACAAAACCAGCAAACAATGGATGCGCGAGCATGTCAACGATCCTTTTGTGCAGCTCGCGCAGAAGGAAGGTTATCGTTCGCGCGCCGCTTACAAGTTGCTGGAGATCGACGCCAAAGACCGCCTGCTCAAACCCGGCACAGTGATAGTGGACCTGGGGGCAACCCCGGGCGGCTGGTCGCAGGTAGCGGCATCCAGGGTAGGGCGCGGCGGAAAAGTGATCGCACTGGATTTGCTGCCGTTGCAGCCGATACCCGGCGTGGATTTCATTCAGGGCGACTTCCGTGAAGAAGCGGTGTTGAGGCAGCTGGAAGATTTGCTGAAAGGCAAACCGGCAGGCCTTGTAATTTCCGATATGTCCCCCAATATCAGTGGCGTAACGTCGGTTGATCAGGCGCGCGCCCTGCATCTCGCGGAACTGGCGATGGAATTCGCGCTCGAACATCTTGGGACGGAAGGCAGTTTTCTCGTCAAGGTCTTTCAGGGCGCCGGGTTCGAGGATTTTTACAAGCTGATGCGCAGCCGTTTCGCCAGAGTGGCGGCGCGCAAGCCCAAGGCATCGCGCGACCGGAGCAGCGAACTGTATCTGCTGGCAACCGGAAAAAAACTGTAGGGCGGGTCACACCCGCCGTATGCCTGGCTCGGCGGGTCCGAAAAGCTATTGGCCGGGCACCCGTGTGACCCGCCCTACATTTTGTTCAGGCTTGGTGGTGCTCTTGAGTAATCAGGCAATACATAGTCTAATGACCATCTTCGACAGCCATTGGTGTATCAACCAAGCAGCGTGTCGATTTTAAGGAGTGATTTTGAACAACTTTAAAAGCATTGCAATCTGGTTGGTCGTCGCTTTGGTGCTGATGACCGTATTCAACCAATTCAACACTCGCCAGCAGCATACCGCGCAGGCGCAGCTCAACTATTCTCAATTCCTCGATGAAGTGAAGCAGGGGCACATTACGAAAGTGGTCATTGAGGGACGCACCCTGAAGGCGACGACCACAGAGGGCAGGCAGATCACCAGCTATTCGCCCAGCGATTTATGGATGGTCTCAGATCTGTTGAAAAATGGCGTGAGTATCGAAGCCAAACCGGAAGAGGAAACTTCCTTCCTGATGAATATTTTTGTCTCGTGGTTCCCGATGATATTGCTGATCGGCGTGTGGATATTCTTCATGCGTCAGATGCAGGGCGGCGGCAAGGGCGGTGCATTCTCGTTCGGCAAGTCGCGCGCGCGCCAACTGGATGAGAGCAAGGAAAGCTTTACTTTTGCCGATGTGGCGGGCTGCGACGAGGCCAAGGAAGAAGTGTCGGAGCTGGTGGATTTTCTGCGTGACCCGTCCAAGTTCCAGAATCTTGGCGGGCGCATCCCGCGCGGCGTGCTGCTGGTCGGCAATCCGGGAACAGGCAAGACGCTGCTCGCAAAGGCGATCGCCGGCGAAGCCAAGGTGCCGTTCTTTTCGATCTCCGGTTCCGATTTTGTCGAGATGTTTGTCGGCGTGGGCGCCGCACGCGTGCGCGACATGTTCGAGCAGGCCAAGAAGCAAGCTCCATGCATCGTGTTCATCGATGAGATCGACGCCGTGGGACGGCAACGCGGCGCAGGTCTCGGTGGCGGCAACGACGAACGCGAACAGACCCTGAATGCGTTGCTGGTGGAAATGGATGGCTTCGAAGGCGCCAGCGGCGTGATCGTGGTCGCTGCAACCAACCGTCCCGACGTTCTCGATCCCGCGCTGTTACGCCCGGGCCGCTTCGATCGTCAGGTGGTCGTGCCGTTGCCGGATATTCGCGGTCGCGAACAGATATTGATGGTGCATATGCGCAAGGTGCCGGTCGCCCAGGACGTGAAGGCGGATATTCTGGCGCGCGGCACGCCGGGCATGTCCGGCGCCGATCTGGCGAACCTGGTCAACGAAGCCGCCTTGTTTGCGGCGCGTCGCGGCAAGCGTTTCGTCGAGATGGATGATTTCGAATCGGCCAAGGACAAGATCATGATGGGCGCGGAACGCCGTTCCATGGTGATGCCGGAAGAGGAGCGCCGCAACACCGCCTATCACGAGTCCGGCCATACGGTGGTCGCCAAGCTGTTGCCCAAGACCGACCCGGTGCATAAAGTAACCATCATCCCGCGCGGTCGTGCGCTGGGCTTGACCATGCAGTTGCCAGCGGAAGACCGCTACAGCCTGGACAAAAATCGCATCCTGGATACCATCGCCGTGCTGTTCGGCGGACGTATCGCAGAAGAGATATTCATGCACCAGATGACCACCGGTGCGTCCAACGATTTCGAGCGTGCCACTGAGATGGCGCGGCGCATGGTGACGCAGTGGGGCATGTCGGATGCGCTGGGTACGATGGTATATGGCGAGAACGAGGGCGAGGTATTCCTGGGGCGCTCTGTCACCACGCACAAAAATATTTCCGAAGCGACCATGCAGCAAGTGGATGCCGAGATCCGCCGTATCATCGATCAGCAGTACGCGCTGGCGCGCCGCCTGATCGAAGAGAATCGCGACAAGGTCGAAGCGATGGCCACGGCCCTGCTGGAATTGGAGACTCTGGATACCGAGCAGATCGACGACATCATGGCCGGTAAAACCCCGCGTCCACCCAAGCCGACTCAAAGCAACAAGGTGCCGCCGCAAGGCCAGGCGCCGAATGCCCCGGCCACCCCGGCTGTAACGCCTACGCAACCCGCGCAGGGAACTTGAAAGCAGGATCGAGGAGCGAGGATTGAGGATCGAGGAAAACCCGCTGCTCTGCTCTTAACTCAATCCTCGCTCCTCGATCCTCAATCCTGATGTTGTTCCACTGCGGCCACTTCCAATTCGATCTGTCCCGTCCGCTGGTCATGGGCATCGTCAATGTCACACCCGATTCGTTCTCCGATGGCGGCCAGCATCTGCGACGTGAAGCCGCATTGGCGCACGCCCGGCAACTGATCGCCGAGGGCGCGGACATGCTCGACATCGGCGGAGAGTCCACCCGTCCCGGCGCGCAACCGGTCAGCGCGCAGCAGGAGCTGGATCGTGTATTGCCCGTCATCGAAGGATTGCGCGGCGCAACTGTGCCGATCTCCATAGACTCCCGCAAGCCGGAGGTGATGCGCGCGGCGATCGCTGCCGGTGCGCAGATGGTGAATGACATTGACGCTTTGCAGGATGCCACCGCGATGCATGCGGTCGCATCCAGCAATGTTGCGGTATGCCTGATGCACAAGCAGGGCGATCCGCAAACCATGCAGGAACAGCCTCGTTATCGGAATGTGACAGTCGAAGTCAGCGCATTTTTGCGCGGGCGCATCGCAGCCGCCGAAGCTGCCGGCATCCGCCGCAACCGCATCGTGATCGATCCGGGCTTTGGTTTTGGCAAGACGTTGGAGCATAATCTCACCCTGCTGCGCGAATTTGGAAGCCTGACCGGACTGGGCGTGCCGGTATTGGCGGGACTTTCGCGCAAGTCCATGCTGGGTGCACTGACCGGGCAGGATGTGGCGCAGCGCTTGCCGGCCAGCATCGCGGCAGCGTTGATTGCGGTGCAGCGCGGCGCCGCCATCGTGCGCGTGCATGATGTGCGCGCGACGGTGGATGCGTTGAAAATATTAAATGCGGTAAATGGAATACTGTAGGGTGCGTTTACGCACCATCGTTGTATCAAAGGCGGTGCGTAAACGCACCCTACAAAACCATCGTTAGTTTTAACGCAAATTAGAATTACGAGTAAACAGGGCAAAGGCAATGAGCAAAAAATATTTTGGTACCGATGGTGTGCGCGGACGGGTGGGCGAACATCCCATCACGCCGCAATTCGTCATGCGCCTGGGCTATGCTGCGGGCAAGGTGCTGGCGAGCGCCGGAAGCGAGCGCACCGGCGTGCTGATCGGCAAGGACACGCGCATTTCCGGCTACATGCTGGAATCTGTGCTGGAAGCCGGCCTGATCGCTGCGGGCATAGACGTGTATCTGGCCGGCCCGGTGCCGACTCCGGCGGTGGCTTACCTGACCCGTGCGCTGCGCTTGCAGGCCGGCATCGTGATTTCCGCATCGCACAATCCGTTCGACGACAACGGCATCAAATTCTTCTCGGCACATGGCGCCAAGTTGCCGGATGAAACCGAGCGCGCCATCGAAGCGTCATTGGACAAGGAAATGCACACCAATTCCTCGGACGGACTGGGCAAGGCCAAGCGCATAGACGATGCGGCCGGGCGCTATATCGAATTCTGCAAGAGCACCTTCCCCGCCGATCTTGATCTGCGCGGCATAAAGATCGTCGTGGACAGCGCGCACGGCGCGACCTATCACATCGCGCGCCATGTGTTCCACGAGCTTGGCGCGGACGTGATCGCCATCGGCGCGCAGCCCGACGGCAAGAATATCAACGACGGCTACGGCGCGACCTCACCTGCGAATCTGCAGAAGGCCGTGATTGAACATAAGGCGGATATCGGCATTGCGCTGGACGGCGACGGCGACCGCCTGGTGATGGTGGACAGCGGGGGGAAACTCTATGACGGCGACCAGTTGCTGTATGTGATCGCCAGACATCGCCAGGCGCAGGGCAAGTTGCACGGCGGCGTGGCAGGCACATTGATGACCAACCTGGCGTTCGAACATGCCATGCAGAAGCTGGGCATCCCGTTCAAGCGCGCCAAAGTCGGCGACCGTTACGTGATGGAGCTTCTGCTCGAAAATGGCTGGCAACTCGGCGGCGAGAATTCCGGCCACATCATCTGCCTGGACAAACACAGCACCGGCGACGGCATCATCTCCGCGCTGCAAGTGCTGCACGCATTGCGGGTGAACAAACAAACCCTGGATGAAGCGACGCGCGATCTGCACATGTATCCGCAAGTGCTGATCAATGTAAAAGTGGACAAGGGTGTTGATTGCCTCGATCATGCCAAAGTCAAAGCGGCGGTGGGTGATGCCGAAAAGGTTTTGAATGACAAAGGCCGAGTACTGTTGCGCCCGTCCGGTACCGAGCCGTTGTTGCGCGTGATGGTGGAAGGGGAAGACCGGAAGCTGGTCGAACAATCCGCACAGCGCATCGCTGAGGTAGTGCGCAAACTGGCAAGCAGCCAGACCTAAAAAATTGGCGCGAGCGTAAAATTTCAACGTCCGTTTTTAGGAAAGCAATCAGCATAAGCAGAGTGCATGTCCGTGCTAGCAGCCTGTCGGTCTTGCCGTTAAAACCATCAGGAACTCGGATACGCCGAGCGGATTTGATCGTGATTTCATAAATTGTATTTTCAGT
>Ga0154718_1067_pt1 | contig 12840 bp, 11 predicted proteins | sample Rifle2008BG16ft_FD_105726 | JGI IMG/M metagenome (GOLD analysis project Ga0154718, IMG submission 105726) | Betaproteobacteria bacterium RBG_16_56_24
CAGCCCTTCCGTGCTGAATCCTTGCTGTTGCAGCAACTCCAGCGCGAACGGGTTGACTCGTCCGGCCGGCTTGCTGCCCGCGCTGTGGGCGATGAATCTGCCTTTTCCCAGCACGTTGAACAGCACCTCGCCGAGTATGCTGCGTGCGGAATTGCCGGTACATAGCACCAGCACGTGGTATTGTTTTTCACTCATTTCATCATCCCCATTTACGTTTTCAACACTTCTTTCTTACCGGCACTGCGCAGGCGGCTTGATCCCCGCCGCAGCAGTTCTCCGTCAGGTACGCCAGCATGCCGTTCATTGCCGTGAAATTTGCGGCGTAATAGATGAAACGACCTTCCTGCCTGCTGTCGATCAACCCGGCATGGTTGAGCGTTTTGAAGTGGAACGACATGGTTGCCGGAGACACTTTCAGTTTCTCGGCCACCTGCCCGGCCGCCATGCCTTCCGGCCCGCGCGCCACCAGCAAACGATACAGCGCCAGGCGCGTGGGTTGCGCCAAAGCCGCCAAAGCCTTTACCACTTGAGCCGGTTTCATCATTCTATATTTCCATTGTTAAACAATTATAAAAATGTTAGATGTGATTATAGCAAGGATTTTCTGCAGAGCAGCAGAAGGTGTCGCCGGGCCAAACCGCATCGTGCTGCACCCGCGCATGCTTCAATGGCGCGCTGCTGTGGCCGGATGAACGGTTATTCCGGCGCGATGGTATCTACCCTGGGGCGCGGCCCCTGCAGGGGCGCCCCTGTCACCATCAGGTAGACTTCTTCCGCGATGTCGGTGACGTGATCGCCCGCACGCTCCAGGCCTTTGGCGATAAACAGCAGTTGCGTCGCGTCCCTGATCGAACCCGGATCCTGCCGCATCTGTTCCAGCAGATGCGCAAACAGTTTGCCGTAGATGCGATCCAGTTCGACATCGCTGCTCCAGGCTACATTCGCTTCATCGGCGTCGCGTTCCTGATAGGCGCGCATCACCTGCCGCAGCATGGCTCCTACCCGTTCGCTCATCCAGTTGAACTGGATGCCGAGTTCAGCATCGACTTTCCTGCTCAGCGTCTGCGTCCGCTTGGCGGTATTTTTTGCGTAATCGGCCAGCCGCTCCAGATGGGCGGCAATGCGCCCGGCAGCCATGATTTCGCGCAGGTCATCCGCCATTGTCTGCTGGCGCGCCAGCACGATGGTCACATGGTGGTTGATCTGCTGCTGCAGACGATCGGCAGTCAGGTCGCTGACCACTACTTCCTGCGCCAGCATCCGGTCATCATGCAACAGCGCCCGCATGGCGCGCTCAAGCTCTTCTTCAGCCTGGCCGGCAAGGCGCTGAACTTCTTCGCGCAACAACAGCAAGTCCTGGTCGAAAATCGTGAGGATATGTTTTCCTGGCATGTTCTTGTTCCTTGTGTACGATCAACCAAATCGACCGGTAATGTAATCGGAAGTGCGTTTCACTGCCGGGTTGGTAAAAAACGTATCCGTATCATTGAACTCAACCATTTCGCCCAGATGCATGAAAGCGGTGAAGTCGGAAACACGTGCGGCCTGCTGCATGTTGTGGGTGACGATCACGATGGTGTAGCGATTTTTCAGCTCATACAACAACTCTTCCACTTTAGCGGTGGCGATCGGGTCCAGCGCCGAACAGGGCTCGTCGAGCAGCAACACTTCCGGTTCCAGTGCGATGGCGCGGGCGATGACCAGGCGCTGCTGCTGCCCGCCGGATAAACTCAGACCGTTGGTGTCGAGTCTATCCTTGACTTCGTCCCACAGTGCGGCGCGGCGCAGCGCCCGCTCCACGGTTTCACTCAGGGTCTTTTTGTCGTTCACGCCCATGATGCGCAGGCCATAGGCCACGTTTTCGAAGATCGATTTGGGGAAAGGGTTGGGTTTCTGGAACACCATGCCGACGCGGCGGCGCAATAACGCCACTTTGACGGCGCGGTCGTAGATGTCGTCGTTGTCGAGCAGCACTTGCCCCTCGATCCGGCAATTGTCCACCAGATCGTTCATGCGGTTGAAACAGCGCAGGAGCGTGGATTTTCCGCAGCCGCTGGGGCCGATGAATGCGGTGACGTTGTGCTTTGGAATTTTCACACTCACATTCATCAGCGCTTGGGTCGCGCCATAGTACAGATTGAGATTTTTCGTCTCTATGCAAGTGGATGCAGCAGGATCGCCGCTCTCTCTACCGTGCATGCGCTCCAGCGCGGCGCTCATATCCATGGCATGGGTTTTCGGTGATGGTGTGTTCATGTTTGGTGTGCTCATCAATTGGTTATCATGTTCGAATCTGTCCTTGGGATTTGGAATCACATGCCTTCGAGGCCGCGATAATTCTCACGCAATCGATTGCGCAGCGAGACGGCGGCGAGGTTGAGCGCCACGATCACCAGCACCAGCAGGAACGCGGTGGCATAGACCAGGGGGCGCGCCGCCTCGACGTTGGGGCTCTGGAAGCCGACATCGTAGATATGGAAGCCCAGGTGCATGAATTGCCGTTCCATGTGTATATAAGGGAAGTGCCCGTCCAGCGGCAGGTTGGGCGCCAGCTTGACCACACCGACCAGCATCAGCGGCGCCGTTTCCCCGGCGGCGCGCGCCACCGCCAGGATCAGGCCGGTCATCATGGCCGGGCTGGCCATCGGCAGCACCGTGCGCCACAGGGTTTCGGCCTTGGTTGCGCCCAGCGCCAGACTGCCTTCACGCAGGCTGCGCGGCACCCGCGACAAGCCCTCCTCGGTGGCCACGATCACCACCGGCAAAGTCAGGATGGCCAGGGTGAGCGACGCCCACAGGATGCCCGGACTGCCAAAGGTGGGCGCCGGCAGCGCCTCGGTGAAAAACAACTGGTCGATGTTGCCGCCCAGGAAATAGACAAAGAAACCCAGGCCGAACACGCCATACACGATGGAGGGCACGCCGGCCAGGTTGTTCACCGCGATGCGGATGATGCGGATCAGCGGGCCGCGTCCGGCATACTCGCGCATGTATACCGCAGCCATCACGCCCAGCGGCATGACCATGATGGACATCAGGATCACCATCATCACCGTGCCGAAAATGGCCGGGAATATCCCTCCCTCGGTATTGGCCTCGCGCGGATCCTCAATGCCGAATGCAACCAGCTTGCGGAAATAGAAGCCGATCTTGTCGGCCACACCCATGGCATTGGCGCGATACACTTCGGACACTTTGGCCAGCGGCACATCCACCACCTTGCCGTCCATCACTTCGGCGCTCAGACTGTCACGCCCGATTTCGGCGCGCAATTTTTCCAGACGGGTCTGGATTGCAGCGAACTGGGTGTTGGCCGCTTCGCGTTCTTTTTCGATAGCCTGTCTGGCGGCATCGCTGAGCTTGCCTTCCAGTTGCAACTTGCGCTCCTTCAGGCGCAGTTGCTCCAACGCGTAATTGACATCGCCGATATCCTGCTTCTCGGTGCGAAAGATTTCGTCGAACAGATCGCGCGCCCTTGCCACGCGCTTTTCCAGTTCCGGCATGGCGGCGTCGCCTTCAGCGACCACCTTCCCGTTTTCCTTGACCGATTTGAGATGGCCGTAGAAATTGCCCCATTCGCGGCGCTCGACAGTCAACATATCCTTGGGATATGCGAGGCCGGTCAACAGCGGCGCCGGATACCACTTGAAGTCGAAACCGGACACATCGCGGTTGCCCAGCTTCAACAGATAGCGCGTGGTGAATTTCTCGTTGCCGGGTATCTTGAATCCGGACTCGACCAGACGCCGCACGGAAACTTCTTCCTGTTCCTTGATTTCGCCGATGAGGCGGGTCTTGCTGCCGTCCTTTTCGACGAAGGTGGTCTCGACCACCTGCGAGGGCCAGAAATACACGAGGCCGCGCGCCGCGGTCAGCCACAGCACGCCGAACACCATCACCAGTGCCACCGCAAGCCCACCGGCCGTGCCCCATATCCACGGCGTGCCCGATTTAACCCATTCTTTCATGCGCTACTCCTTTCCCTCTCTCCCAGCTCTCTCCCGCAAGCGGGAGAGAGGGACAGAGTCTCGCTTCGCGAGGTTCACGTTAGATACTGCTGTACTTTTCACGCAGGCGCTGGCGCACCAGTTCCGCCACCGTATTCACGACAAAGGTGAAGACGAACAGCACCAGCGCGGACACGAACAACAAACGGAAATGGGTCGTCCCCACGGCAGCCTCGGGCATCTCCACGCCGACGTTGGCGGCCAGGGTGCGGAAGCCGGTGAAGATGCTCAGGTCCATCACCGCAGTGTTGCCCGTCGCCATCAGCACGATCATGGTTTCGCCCACCGCCCGTCCCATGCCTATCATCACGGCGGAGAAAATGCCGGGACTGGCGGTGAGCAGCACGACGTTCTTGAGGGTCTGCCAGGGTGTCGCGCCCAGCGCCAGCGAACCCGTGGTGAGATGCTTGGGCACGCTGAATATCGCGTCTTCGGCAATCGAGAAAATAGTCGGCGTCACCGCGAACCCCATGGCGATGCCCACCACCAGCGAGTTGCGCTGCTCGTAGGTGATGCCCATCTCGGTGCTGAGCCAGTGCGGCATGTCGCCGCCGAAGAAGTATGCTTCGATGGGATGTCCAACCTGGAACGCCAGCCAGACGCCCAACATGACCACCGGAACCAGCAGTGCCGCTTCCCAGCCGGGCCGGACGCGGGCGGTCAGGTTCTCCGGCAGAAAACGCCAGAACAACGCCGCCAGCATGACCGAGACGGGTATGAACACGAAGGACAGCAGGGTGCCCGCCAGATTATTTTCCACCAGAGGCGCCAGCCACAGCCCGGCCAGAAAACCGAGAATCACGGTGGGCAGCGCCTCCATGATTTCGATCGAGGGCTTGGCCACGCGGCGCATTCGCGGCGCCATGAAGTAGGCGCCGTAAATCGCGGCCAACAACGCCAGCGGCGTGGCGATCAGCATGGCGTAGAAAGCGGCCTTGAGCGTCCCCAGGGTCAACGGCGCCAGGCTGAACTTGGGTTCAAAATCGTTGGTGGCCGCCGCCGATTGCCAGATGAATTCCGGCTTCTCATAGCTTTCGTACCACACCTTCTGCCACAGCGCGGAAAACGACACCTCGGGAAACTCGTTATGCACCTGGGCGGCGTAAAGTTTCCCGTCGGCACTCTGGATCAACAGCCCATCGGCGCGTGGCGTGGTTTCTGCGGCCACGATCCCGCCCTTGCCCACCGGCTCGCGCCACAGCAATTTCTGCGAGGTGGCGTAATAGAGTCCGACCGTGCCCTGGTCGTCGCCCGCCACAAAACCCTTGCGGAAATATTCCGGCGCCAGCGTGGTGACCTTTGCCGGCATCGGCTTGAAGTCGCGGATGTGGGTCAGCGTGTAATTGTTCTGCGCATCCCGCACCTGAAACCACTGGCTGAGGTTGCCTTTATCCGTTCCCACGATGAGCGAGAAACCGCCGCTGAGGATGTTGAGGGCGCTCAGGTTTTCGCCCTCCGCCACCACTTGCTGTTTCTGCATCAGGCGCGGTTGCGACTTGTCCGTGATATCGAAATGCGTGATGAACTTGCCGCCGTGGCCGATGTACAAATCGCGCTGCTTGACCTCGACGATAATATCCCGGATCTCGCCCGCCACCCCGTCGAGCTTGCCGGCGCTGCGCTCGATCGCGACCGCGCCGGTGATGAGATTCTTCGTTGCCGTCAATCCGGCCAGCAGCAAGCGCCCATCGCGGGTCAATGCCACCAGCGTCGTGGCGTCGTCCTTGCTCTGGATGGCAAGCTTGTGGAGAGGGGTGCGCGCCTTGTCCAGCAGCACAGGCTCTTCGCCGAGCGGGTATTCGATCCCGGGCTGGATCACGCGCTTGTTGGCGGCATCGAAGGTGACGCCATAGGTCTGTTTGACCACGACGACGCGGCCGTCGGACAGGCCGTAGGCAGCGATGTATTCGTGCGCATCGCCCGCGGCAAAGCTGGTGATGGTTGCACCATCGGGGGTCTTGATCCTGGCTTCGCCGCGCGGCGTGCCGTCGTGCAGATTGAAGAAGTGCACCACCCCATTGCCGGTGAAGCGCGCACCGATTTCGCGCTGCTCCTCGGAAGCCAGGTAAACCGTGCGTTCACCCGCACCGCCCGGCACGCTGTAGGACTTCCAGTCAGTGACGTCCACCGGCTTGATCAGCGGATACGCCACGCTCGCCAGATAGAAAAAGATCAGGCTGATGGCGGCGATGACGCTGATGCCGCCAAAGGTCATCACATACCTGAACAGGCTGTCCATCAGCAAACGCCGGCGCATGGCGCCCGCTATCGTGCGCAGGTTCGAGTTGGTGTCATTCATGAGCGTGCCGGGCCACTGGTTCTATGGAATGCATGGTTTTAAAAAACCGGGCCAGCCTCATGCCCGGCCCGGATTTCATTTGCTTTGTTACCTGGCTGTAGCCGGATGCTGCTTGTGAAAGCGCTCGATGGCGGCAGCCGGCTTGCCCTGCTTGGCCGTTTCCTTGTTGAGCGCATAGATCACGGTTTCGCCTTTCGGGCCGGTGCCGATCTCGGTAAAGGTCAGCGGCACTTCGCCGTGTTTCAGATAATCCGCCATATCCTTCCATTCGACGAAAACATAGTAGCGCCCGTCCTTGAAGACCTCGCCGTAGAAGGGACCCGCAGGCGCCAGCTTGCCGTCGTACATCATCTCGGCAGCGGTAGGGCCGCCGGCTTTGGCGTCGTCCTTGTTCATGCCGAAAATCAGTGTGCGTCCGTCCGGGCCATCGCCGATGCGCGTGCGCGTGAGGGCGACCTCATCGGTCTGCATGAATATCTCTTGCAGCTTTGTGTCGCCCAGAACGTAAACCCGGCCGTTTTCATGAAAGGTCATGAACAGTTGCTGTTCCGCCACGGCTTTTTCTTCTGTCGCGACGGCCGATGTAGCGGCGCCCGATTTGACGCCTTGCGTCGCGCAACCGCCCATCGCGCCGACAAGACCCATGGCAACGATCAGCGAGGTAATGCGAAGGTGTTTGTTCTGCATAAAATTCCCCTATCTTTTAGGCGCATGGGTTCCGTCCGGAAACAGGCCGGAATCCAGCGCGTTGATGAGCATTGAGATACTTATTTCGTGATTTCAGCCAGGGCATCCGCCGCCATCTTGGCCGGCATCGGCACAAAACCGTCCTTGACCACCACGGTCTGACCCTGCCTGGACAGCACCAGCTTGAAGAACTCGCGCTCCAGCGGCGGCAGCGGCTGATTGGGCTTCTTGTTCACATAAACGTAGAGCACGCGCGACAGCGGGTAGGCGCCGCTGATGGCATCTTTCGGGTCCGCCTCGACATAGGGCGAGCCTTCCTTCTTGGCCAGCGGCACGGCGCGCACGCCCGAGGTCTTGTAGCCGATGCCGGAGTAGCCGATCGCGTTGATCTGGCCGGTCACGCTTTGCACCACCGATGCGGAACCGGGCTGCTCGGCAACGTTCTTCTTGAAGTCGCCTTTGCACAAGGCATGCTCCTTGAAATAGCCATAAGTGCCGGAAACCGAGTTGCGGCCATACAGCGCAACGGCGCGATCAGCCCACTCGCCGGTCATGTCCATCTGACCCCATTTGGTGATGTCGGCAGGGCCGCCGCATTTGCGCGTGGGAGAGAAAATCGCGTCCACCTGCGCCATGGTCAGCCCCTTGATAGGATTGTCCTTGTTGACGTACACCGCCAGCGCGTCGATGGCGACCGGCACGGCGGTCGGCTTGTAGCCATGTTTTTTCTCGAACGCCTCGATTTCCTTGGCGTTCATCGGGCGGCTCATCGGGCCGAAGTTGGAGGTGCCTTCGGCAATCGCGGGCGGCGCGGTGGAGGAGCCTGCGCCCTGGATCTGAATGTTGACGTTGGGGTAGATACGCTTGTATTCCTCGGCCCACAGGGTCATCAGGTTGTTCAGGGTATCGGACCCGATGCTGGTGAAGTTGCCGGAAACGCCGCTCGCCTTCTGATAGATGGGCAGGCCAGGATCCACCTCAACGGCTGCAGAGAGTGCGCTCTGGCTTGCGAAAGACGCGGCAACGAAACCAAGCGCTGCAAGAAATTTTTTCTGAACCATGTTCATGATCTCCTAAAGTAATTTATCCAATCGAAATGCTGCATCGGTGCAACAGATCGCCAAGATATACTTCTTATGTTGCAGAATTATTACAGGGCTGAAAATGGAGGGCGCCTCTAAAAATCCACATTTCATCCCAACTGATGGAACTACTAGCCATTCGACTAGGCTGTCAAAAGACGACAGCCAAGTCGCTGGTTATGCGGCGTTGCGGAAAAAATTTCTTGCTTACATATAAAACATATGCGGCGCTGCGTAATTTTTTCCGCGCCTTGCATTTGGGCGAACTCTGAATTTTTAGAGGCGCCCTGATGTAAAGGACGAAGGCGAAACACGGAAAGACGAACCCTGTTCGGGCAGAAACAAGTCCGAAGAATTCACCTACTTGATTTCTGCGCGTACATTGACCGGTTGAACCGAAACTACCATCCATCCCCTGCATCATGTAATAATTGTGTAACAGTGCATGGCCACGATATGTCGCGCTGACAAACAAGCAGAATCATCCCGGCAGGCTGTCAGACTTCGGGTTATTGCGGAATAACATATTGATTACTAAAGATAGATACACCTGCTTAAATAATAGGCATATTAATAAAATCAACGAGTTACGAGTGAAGTCCGACAGGCTCCCAGCGAAACCTGATCAATTTTGGAGAGACCATGAACAAATCAACCCGCATCTTCTGCAGAATCAGCCTGGCCACCTCGCTGTTTGCCGCAGGTAACGCATTCGCCACCGACATCACCGGCGCCGGCGCCACCTTCCCCTACCCGATTTATGCCAAGTGGGCTGATGCCTACAAGACCCAGACCGGCACCGGCATGAACTACCAGTCCATCGGTTCCGGCGGCGGCATCAAGCAAATCACCGCCAAGACCGTGGATTTCGGCGCATCCGACATGCCGCTCAAGCCCGAAGAGCTGGAAAAGAACGGCCTGATGCAATTCCCCACCGTGGTCGGTGGCGATGTTCCGGTTATCAATGTGAACGGCGTTGAAGCCGGCAAGCTGAAGTTGGACGGCACAACTCTGGCTGATATCTATCTGGGCAAAATCACCAAGTGGAATGACCCCGCAATCGTTGAGATGAACAAAGACCTCAAGCTGCCCGATGAAAGCATCACCGTGGTACACCGCTCCGATGGTTCCGGCACCACCTTTATTTTCACCAACTACCTGTCCAAGGCAAGCCCTGAATGGAAGTCTGCGGTCGGTGAAGGCACGGCGGTATCCTGGAAGACCGGCACCGGCGGCAAGGGCAACGAGGGTGTAGCTTCTTATGTGCAACGCATCAAAGGCTCTATCGGTTATGTGGAATATGCTTACGCGCTGCAGAACAAGATGAACACCGTGCAAATGAAGAACCGCGATGGTCAATTTGTGGCCGCCAATGAAGACTCTTTCAGAGCAGCAGCCGCCGGCGCGCATTGGGATAAAGCCCCTGGCTTCTACGAAATACTGACCGACGAAGCCGGCAAGGAAAGCTGGCCGATCAGCGGCGCGACTTTCATCCTGATGCACAAGGTGCAGGAAAAGCCTGAAACCGGCAAGGCAGTGCTGAAGTTCTTCGACTGGGCTTACGACAACGGTGGCAAGCTGGCTACTGACCTGGACTATGTGCCACTGCCGGAGAATGTCGTGAAGCTGATCCGTGCCGCATGGAAAGCGCAACTTAAGGATGCGGCAGGCAAGCCTCTGGTGAAATAAGCCGGTATTCTAAGGGAACCTCTAAAAATCCAGATTTCATCCCAACTGATGGAACTACTAGCCATTCGACTAGGCTGTCAAAAGACGACAGCCAAGTCGCTGGTTATGCTGCGTTACGGAAAAAATTTCTTGCTTACATATAAAACATATGCGGCGCTACGTAATTTTTTCTGCGCCTTGCATTTGGGCGAACTCTGAATTTTTAGAGGCTCCCTTAAGCTATAATTGCGGGGGCTTGCGGCTCCCGTTATTTTTACCCCAAGTTATTTTTTATTTACTACAGCGCCATTGTCTTTATATCGATGAGATACCCAATTCATGCCGATGTTTTCGCACGAAGCGCGCCTTAGACAACAAGCGGTGTTTGACCTGCTGTTCCGCAATCTGACGCGTGTCTCCGCGTTTGGCGTGTTGGCATTGCTGGCCGCAATCATCGTTTCGCTGATCGTGGGCAGCATGCCCGCCATTCATGCATTTGGCTTTGGCTTCCTGACCAGTTCCGATTGGGATCCGGTCAACGATAAATTTGGCGCGCTGGTTCCGATCATCGGCACGCTTGTCACTTCATGCATCGCCCTGCTTATCGCCATTCCGGTCAGCTTTGGCATCGCCATTTTCCTGACCGAGCTCTCGCCACGCATTTTGCGCCGCCCGCTCGGCATCGCAATCGAATTGCTGGCGGGTATCCCCAGCATTATCTACGGTATGTGGGGGCTGTTCGTGTTTGCGCCGCTGTTCGCCGACCTTATCGAGCCGTGGCTCAACAAGCATATCGGCACGCTGCCCTACATCGGCCCGTTCTTCTCCGGACCGCCGATGGGTATCGGCATGCTGACCGCCGGCATCATTCTCGCCATCATGGTCATCCCGTTCATTGCTTCGGTGATGCGCGATGTGTTCGATGTGGTGCCGGCCATGCTCAAGGAATCCGCTTATGCGGTCGGTGCGACAACCTGGGAAGTGATGTGGAACGTCGTGCTGCCCTACACCAAAGTAGGTGTGGCGGGTGGAATCATGCTGGGGCTGGGGCGGGCGCTTGGTGAAACCATGGCGGTCACCTTTGTGATCGGCAATGCCCATAGGCTGAGCAAATCGCTGCTGATGCCGGGCAACAGCATTTCCTCCGCACTGGCAAACGAATTCAACGAGGCAGTCGGTGAGCTCTACACCTCCTCGCTGATCGAACTCGGTTTGATCCTGTTTTTCATCACTTTTGTGGTCCTGTCCATCGCCCGCTACATGCTTTACAAGCTAGGGCAACGGGAAGGGCAGGTTACATAAACACCATGTTGAATCTATACACACGCCGTCGCATCATCAACGCTGCCGGACTCTCAGTCTCGGTGCTGGCCATGCTGTTCGGATTATTCTGGCTATGCTGGATCTTATTTACGCTGCTAGACCATGGACTGCCTGCACTCGCCCCGGTGGTGTTCACGCAAATGACTCCGCCGCCGGGTAGTTCAGGCGGCCTGCTCAACGCCATCGCCGGCAGCCTGATGATGACGCTGGTCGGCACCCTGATCGGCACGCCCATCGGGATTCTGGCCGGCACCTACCTGGCTGAATTCGGCCAGCGCGGCTGGCTGGCGCCCGTCACCCGCTTCATCAACGACGTGTTACTGTCTGCCCCATCCATTGTCATCGGCCTGTTTGTCTATGAAGTGTATGTAGTCAGGGTCAAACATTTTTCCGGCTGGGCAGGCGCGCTGGCCTTATCCATTCTGGTGATCCCGATTGTCATTCGCACCACTGAAAACATGCTGCGCCTGGTTCCCAGCACGTTGCGCGAAGCGGCTGCGGCGCTCGGCGCCCCGCAATGGAAAATCATCAACTTCATCACACTGCGTGCAGCGCGCGCCGGCATCATCACCGGGGTATTGCTGTCCGTGGCGCGCATCAGCGGAGAAACCGCACCGTTGCTGTTCACCGCGCTTAACAACCAGTTCTGGAGCAAAAACATGGATCAGCCGATGGCAAATCTGCCGGTGGTCATTTTCCAGTTCGCCATGAGCCCCTATGAAGACTGGCAACGGCTTGCCTGGGCCGGCGCGCTGCTCATCACCCTCAGCGTGCTCACACTCAATATCCTGGCGCGCGTGCTGTTCCGGCAAAGCGCCATTACTCATTAAAACAGCGGACGTTAACAGGATTTTCAAATGGACATCGATCACATCGCCAACCCGAAGATCACCATCAAGGACCTGAACTTTTATTACGGGAATTTCCGCGCGCTCAATGACATCAACATGAGCATCGCTGAAAAAATGGTGACCGCATTCATCGGCCCGTCCGGCTGCGGAAAGTCCACCCTGCTGCGCACCTTCAACCGCATGTATCAGCTTTATCCGAAACAGAAAGCCACCGGGGAGATCATGCTGGATGGCGCAAATATCCTCGACCCGAAACATGATTTGAACATGCTGCGCGCCAAGGTCGGCATGGTTTTCCAGAAACCCACGCCGTTCCCGATGACCATCTATGACAACATCGCGTTCGGCGTGAAGCTGTATGAAAACCTCAACAAGCATGACATGGAAGCCCGCGTGGAATGGGCATTGCGCAAGGCTGCGCTGTGGACCGAAGTCAAGGACAAACTCAAGCAGAGCGGCACCGGGCTCTCCGGCGGCCAGCAGCAACGGCTGTGCATCGCCCGTGCGATCGCAGTCAAACCGCAAGTGCTGTTGCTGGATGAACCCACCTCGGCACTCGACCCGATTTCCACCGCGCACATCGAGAAGCTCATCGACGAACTGAAAGAAGACTTCACCATCGTTATCGTCACGCACAACATGCAGCAAGCCGCGCGCATATCCGACTACACCGCTTACATGTATCTGGGCAACCTGATCGAACTCGGCGAAACCAACTCTGTGTTCACCAATCCGAAGCGCAAGGAGACTGAAGATTACATCACCGGACGGTTTGGTTAATCTGCCGTCATTCAGGCGCAGTATGGAATGTCAAAGCAGATATTCACTTGTTATGGCAAGTGAGGCACAGCGCGCTGCCGGTGTTGGCCACCCGCAGGAAGGTCGGTTTGAATATGTTGCCATTGGCCGGGTCGGGCACGCCA
>Ga0154718_1108_pt1 | contig 12719 bp, 11 predicted proteins | sample Rifle2008BG16ft_FD_105726 | JGI IMG/M metagenome (GOLD analysis project Ga0154718, IMG submission 105726) | Betaproteobacteria bacterium RBG_16_56_24
TCCAGCAGCGCCAAGGCCTGCCGCGTCATGGAACGGTGGTGACGCGCGGCTTCTTCCTTGAGCTTGAGGTGCAATTCGGGGGGGAAATCTTTAATCAACAAACCGGACATGGCATCCTCCTGACTATGCAAACGGTAGCGAAATGATAGTCTTTCCATGCCGCAGCGGCAAGCAGGATAAATAGGGTACGGCTTTCTTCCATGCATCACGGACGATGGGACGCAGTGCTCCAGCATTCCGGTTGATGGTCAATATGCCGATAGGCCTAATCTGCGGTATGGCCATTTGACTGGCCGAATGGCGCGCTATTCAGTTCGTGCCGGATTCCGGCTGAGCTTCTTTTCGATTGCCGCCACGCGCGCCAGCCGCACGCGTTCCGGGATGGCGGCCCGATCCGCGCAATGGCTGGCGATTGCGCCCGCGTCTACTGCGCGCGCGGCGGCCAGCAGTTGCAGCAGATAATCCGCCTGCGGATAGTCATCCTGCTCGTGGCCGGTGCGGCCATGCACGTCCGTGGCGCAGACTTGCAGCAATTGCGCGAAGCGTTCCGGCCTGCGCCAGGCGTCCGCTGATTGGAACAATCTGATGATGGTTTCGGCGCGCAAGTCAAAGGCGCGATGGATGTCGCCGTGATAGCGCGCGGCGAGCAGCGCCAGATCGCGGCAGTCACCGGGCACGCGCAGCCGCTGCGATAGTTTCTTGATGAGCTCCGCCCCGCGCAGTTCATGGCCGGTATGGCGCGGCAGAATGTCCTTTGGTGTGGGGCGGGTATGACACGGTGGGGCGTAGCCCTCTGGTGCGGGAATACCCGCCTTGCACCCGCTCCCGCAATCGGCTGGCTTCGCCAGTAACGTGTCGCGGGTGCTACCCTTGCCCAGGTCGTGCGTCAGTGCGGCGAAGCGCACTTCCAGCACATAATCGTGTCGCGCGGCATCATCCACCACCAGCAGGGCGTGGATGCCGCAATCAATTTCCGGGTGGTATTTTTCCGGCTGTGGCACGCCGAACAGCGCGTCCACCTCGGGCAGAATTTTCGCCAGTGCGCCGCAACTGCGCAATGTTTCAAAAAAGCGCGACGGTTTTTTCTCCATCAGGCCGCGCGCCAGCTCCTGCCACACGCGCTCCGCCACCAGCGCATCCACCTCGCCGTTGTTCGTCATGTCACGCATCAGCGTCAGGGTTTCCGGCGCGATGACAAAACCGAAGCGTGCCGCAAACCGCGCCGCGCGCAGGATACGCACCGGGTCTTCGCTGAACGCCGTGCTGACATGGCGCAGAATGCCAGCGCGCAGATCGGCGATGCCGTGGTGCGGGTCGATAAAATTGCCGTCAACATCCTGCGCGATGGCATTGATGGTGAAGTCGCGGCGCAACAGGTCCTGTTCCAGCGTGACATCCGGCGCGGCATACACGGTGAAACCCTTGTAGCCGCGCGCCGTCTTGCGCTCGGTGCGCGCCAGCGCATATTCCTCATGCGTTTCCGGATGCAGGAACACCGGGAAATCCTTGCCGACTGGCTGAAAACCCTGCGCTACCATATTTTCCGGCGTGCTGCCCACTACCACCCAGTCATGATCCTGCACCGGCAGGCCGAGCAGTTGGTCGCGTACCGCACCGCCTACGCAATAAATTTTTGTTTCATCCTTCATCGGGCATGGCTTGCTGATTTTCCGCTGTTCTGGCTGAGACGATGCCCATGCGTTGTTTGAGCGGGGGCGATGGCGCATCGAATTGTCTGGCGTAATACATGGTGTTGCTCATCACTTTTTTCACATAATCGCGCGTTTCGTCGAAGGGGATGGTCTCGGCATAAATTGCGCCTTCCAATGGCTGGTCACCACGCCACCGATGCGCCCGTCCCGGGCCGGCATTGTATGCTGCCGAGGCCAGCACCGGGTTATCATCAAATCGCGACGATATGGTTTTCATGTAATAGGTGCCGAGGCGCAGGTTGGTGTCGATCTGGTGAATCAACGATTGGCGGTAGCTCTTCAACCCCAGCTTCATGGCTGTCCAGCGCGCCGTTGCCGGCATGATCTGCATCAGCCCGGCTGCCCCGGTATCGGATTTGGCGGCACTGACGAAACGGCTTTCCTGGCGTATCAGGCCATATACCCACGCCTCCTCCAGCACATGCTCGCGGATATGCGTTTGCAAAACATCGCGATAGGGCGCGAGGTAACGCAGGCTGAAATCATGCACGCTTACGGTTCTGTCCGCCGCGTTGATGGCGCGGTCGTACATTTCATTGCGCCGCGCGATTTCCGCTGCGGTGAGCAGTTCGTGGTCGTTGAAATTGCGCAGTGCCCAGTCCCATTCGTTTGATGCCTCGCTGCGCATATCCATGCGATACAACGCCAGTGTGCGCTGAATGCCGGGCAATGCCAGCATTGCCGCAACAGCGTGCTTTCCGGGTTTGTGTCGGGCCGCTTTACTCAACACCGGCAAGTCTGCCAGCTCATCGCTTGCCAGTTGTCCGTAAAAATTATATTCGCCGCTCAATGCCGCAAGCAGTGTTCTTGCTTCGGCAGGTTTGCCTGCTGCCTGCAGGGCGCGTGCCTTCCAATATCGCCAGGCCGCCTCGCGTTGCTGTTGCCCGCTCATCGCATTGATGCCTGCCAGCACTTCCGGCCAATCCTGCGCGCGCAATGCCGCGCGTACGCGCCATGCCGATTGCCGTTCATTGAGCGGCGTATTTGCTGCCGCCTTGAACCACTGCAGCGCACGATTATCCAGCTTGCACGCCGCTTCGTAAGCCAGCCAGCCATAAAAATAATGTTGCTCTGCCTCCGTGAAGTGCTTTGCGATTTTTTCCCAGCGCGCAACGGATAATTCGGGAGATTGTTTGGCCAGACGGTGCAGGGCAAACAGCGCGACGGCGCGTGAGCCCTCGCCTGCATTGTGCAGCGTCAGTTTTTCGAGATAACGATCCGCATCAGCCGCCGCGCTTCCCAATGCGACAGGTGACACCGCATAATTGCCGCGCAGTTTTTCGGCAAGCTGTTTCGCGAGCGACACATTGCCGGCCTCCAGCGTCAGGCGCAGCCGTTGCCAGATATCCTGTTCGCCGATGACGCCGGCGGACAGTGCCGCTTCAAATGGTGGACCGCAACTATCCGGCCGGCTCTTGCCGTTGAACCACAAGGTGCGCGCTTCGCCCAGCGCGGCCTGCTCCTGGTTGTGCAGGCGCGATTGCAATGCGTAGCAGATTAGTTCGACATCTTTATCGAGCAGGTTCGGGTATTCCGCATCGAACAAATCCCATTGTTGTTTTTTGCCGAGCAGCTTGAGCCATTCGCCGCGCAAGCGGTCAATCATCGGCGTATCTTCCGGGCGGGAAAGAAAATTTCTTACCGTGCCTGTATCCGCATTTTCCAGATTGAGGCGCAATTGGTAATAGCTGACGTATATTTCAAGCGGCGTTTTTTTCAGTCGTTGTGCAAACTGCGCCAGCCTGGCCGAGTCACCAGCCTGGAAAGCGTCACGCGCCGCCAGAAAATCCGCATCACTCGTAAGCGATGCGCCAAAGGCAGGCAAAGTGATCGACAACAAAAAACAAGGGATGAGTCTCATCACACCGTCACCTGAACAACCGCAACCAGCATAGCACACCAGTACAGGCATGAATTCTGGCTTGCATGGCATATTCGGCGTTCATGCTTGACGCGGCGTTGCTCGTGTCGATAGAATACTCGACCATTTAATTCGGGTAATAACGCCATGAGCACAGACGTACAGCAGCGCATCCACGAGCAGGTCACTACACATCCGGTCGTGCTATATATGAAAGGCAATCCGAAATTGCCGCAATGCGGGTTTTCTGCCAATGCGATACGCATTCTGAGTGCGCTGGGCGTGAACGAATTGTTTACCGTGGATGTGCTGCAAGATACTGAAATTCGTCAGGGAATCAAGGACTACGCTAATTGGCCGACCATTCCGCAACTTTATATCAGGGGCGAATTCATCGGCGGTTCGGACATCATGACCGAAATGCACCAGAACGGGGAGCTCAAGCAATTACTGGAGGGCATCATTTAACAGGAAGGTCAATGCACAATGCTGTCCGAAAGGATTGGCGCAAGTATTACCCGAAAAGGTTAGGCCGAAATATATAGGCATTTCGGCATATACAAATTTCTGGAGAGAATGGATATAGTTCGAACCGAGTGTTTAAGTTAGTGTTTGGTAACACTCTACTTCTCATACTCTCCTCCTCTTTGGGCGATCCCTGGATCGCCCATTTTTTTCGCATATCACTTTTCAAGGCTGGCGCGCGCCCGTGCGATGGCAGACTCCACTTGCCGAGGCGCGGTGCCGCCGATGTGATTGCGGCTGGCGAGCGAACCTTCCAGAGACAGCACTTGGTACACGTCATCGCCGATCAGCGATGAAAATTGCCGCAAGTCGGCAAGGCCAATGTCAGACAGGTCGCAGCCGCGCTGCTCGGCGAAGCGCACCGCCAGCGCCACCGCTTCATGCGCATCGCGGAACGGCAGGCCTTTCTTCACCAGATAATCGGCCAGGTCGGTGGCGGTGGCATAACCCTGCAACGCCGCATTGCGCATGGCCTCCGGCTTGACCTTGATGCCGCCGATCATGTCGGCGTAGATGCGCAGCGTTTGCGTCAGCGTGTCCACCGTGTCGAACAGCGGCTCCTTGTCTTCCTGGTTGTCCTTGTTGTAGGCCAGCGGCTGGCCTTTCATCAGCGTGAGCAGCGCGACCAGATGGCCGTTGACGCGCCCGGTCTTGCCGCGCACCAGCTCCGGCACATCGGGATTTTTTTTCTGCGGCATGATGCTTGAGCCGGTGCAGAAGCGGTCGGCGATGTCGATGAAGCCGAAGCGCGGACTCATCCACAGGATCAGCTCCTCGGAGAAACGCGACAGATGCGTCATGATCAGCGCGGCGCAGGCGGTGAATTCGATCGCGAAGTCGCGGTCCGACACCGCATCCAGCGAGTTCTCGCAGACGCCGTCAAAGCCCAGCAGTTCGGCGACGTACTCACGCTTGATCGGATAGCTGGTGCCGGCCAGGGCTGCCGCGCCGAGCGGCAGGCGGTTCACGCGACGGCGGCAATCGTGCAGGCGTTCCGCATCGCGTTTGAGCATCTCGAAATAGGCCATCAGATGATGCGCGAAGCTGACCGGCTGCGCGACCTGCAAGTGGGTGAAGCCGGGCATGATGGTGTGGGTATGGTGCTGGGCGAGATCAAGCAGCGCAGTTTGCAGCGCCTTGATCAGGTGCAGCAGGTCGTCGATCGAGCTGCGCAGATACAGGCGCACATCGGTTGCCACCTGGTCATTGCGCGAGCGTCCGGTGTGCAGGCGCTTGCCGGCATCGCCGGCCAGCGCGGTGAGGCGTTTCTCGATGTTGAGGTGCACGTCTTCCAGATCGAGCGACCAGACGAAATCGCCGCTGATGATTTCGTTTTCGATTTGCGCGAGACCGCGCTGGATGTCGCCCAGATCCTGCGCGGTGATAACGCCGCAAGCGGCCAGCATTTGCGCGTGCGCCCGCGAACCCTGAATATCAAACATGGCCAGCTTGTGGTCAAAGCCCACTGATGCGGTATAGCGTTTTACCAGCTCTGCCACCGGCTCGGCGAACCGCCCCGACCAGGTATCGTTGTTTTTATCGTGTATTGGATTTTTATCTTGTGTTGGATCTTGCATCGCTGCCCCTACATGTACCAGAATGAAGCATGGAAAACGGTAAAATTCACCGCGATGAATAAGGCGCGCAGTATAAAACAAAATGCCCCGCCCGACGCGTTGCCCAATTTTCGCAACCTCGGCGTGACATTGCGCATTCTGCTGATCAGCAACGGCCTGGCGTTGTTGCAGGCGTTGTTGCAGGCGAATGGCTGGGCGGAAATACCGCTGCGCATGATGCAGATTGCCACGCTGCTGACGCCCATCCTGTTATCCAGTCTGCTGTTGCTGTGGGCCATACAGCCGTGGCTGAACCGGCTTGCCTATTGGCATGGCGCGCTGGCAGTAAATGTGCTGGTGATAATGCTGACAGTGTTCACCTATTACTTCGGTGGCGAGTTGTACCGCCCGCCGGACCGTGATGGCACCTATTTTGATATGGTGCGCTACATACTGCTCGGCGTGCTGGTAAGCAGCATCCTGCTGATGTATTTTCGCTGGCGCAGCCAGGTGCTGTCGCGCGCCCTGCATGAGGCGCGCCTGCAGGTGTTGCGCGCGCGCATCCGGCCGCATTTTTTGTTTAACACCATCAACGCCGTGCTCAGCATCGTGCGTACCCAGCCCAGGCAGGCCGAAATCGCGCTGCAGGACATGTCCGACCTGTTTCGCATGGCGATGGCGGATACGCAGGACCTCGTGCCGCTGCGGCAGGAAATCGAGTTGGGCAGGCAGTACATCACGCTGGAGCAATTGCGCATGGGCGAGCGGCTGCAGGTGGAATGGCAAGTGGCGGAGGTGGGAGGTGCGCTGATACCGCCGCTGCTGTTGCAGCCATTACTGGAAAACGCCGTGTATCATGGCATTGAGCCGCTACCACAGGGCGGCAGCATCCGCGTCGAGTTGTGGCGCAGTGGCGACGAATTGCGGCTCAAGGTGGAGAACCCCTGTCCGGCGCGCGATACTGCGCCGCGCCCCGGCAACCGGATGGCGTTGCAGAATATTCGCGAACGGCTGGCGCTGCTGTTCGACGTTGAGGCGCACTATAAAGTTGACAGCGGCAAAAATTTTTATCGCGTGGAAATTACGCTGCCGTATCTGAAGGAGAAAGCGGTATGAATCTGGTTGAACTGCCCTTGCGCGTTTTTATCGTGGATGACGAACTGCCCGCGCGCAATCGCCTGCGCGACCTGCTGCGCGATTGCAGCGAACAACTGCCGCTGGATGTCGTTGGCGAAGCGGGCAACGGCCAGGAGGCGCTGGACAAACTCATGAAAACGCCAGCCGATGTGGTGCTGCTGGATATCCGCATGCCGCAGATGGATGGCATCGAACTCGCGCAGCATCTCAACAGGCTGCCTAAATCTGTCCTGGGCATGTCGAAGTGGCCGCCGGTCATCATCTTCACCACTGCCTACGATGCCTATGCGATCAAGGCATTTGAGCTGCATGCCATCGATTACCTGCTCAAGCCGATCCGCCTGAAACGGCTGTTTGAAGCGCTTACCCGTGCGCGCGAAGCTGTGCCATTGCAGACCGAAGTGCTGCGCGACCTGCTGCCGGAGCCGCGCAAATTCCTTTCCATCCACGAGCGCGGCAAGATTCATCTGGTGCCCATCGAGCAAGTATTGTTCCTGCGCGCCGAGTTGAAATACGTCACCGTGCGTACCGCCGAGCACGAATATCTGCTCGAAGAATCGCTCATCGCGCTGGAACAGGAATTCGCCGCACGCTTCGTGCGCATCCACCGCAACTGTCTGGTGGCGAAGGATGCGATTGAGGGTTTCGAGAGAGATGGCGAGGAGGGGGAGAACAGTTGGCGGGTCAAGCTGAAAGGGCTGGGCGAACTGCTGGCAATCAGCCGCCGGCAGCAACATATCGTCAAGGAATTTGGCTAGCAGCCTGTTACAGACGTGATGCTAAAAACCGCAGTTGATGATGAATACCCTGTTGGTTCAAGGCATTGCACCTAGAACCCCATCAACTGCGGTTTTTAGTCACTTATCGGTTAAATGATGTCAAAAAATGACAAGAATTTTGTGTTTGTATATTATTATCAACACGTTAAATAGCATCCGTAGGGTGGGCTTTGCCCACCATGTCGGGCAGAGCCCGACCTACATTTTGGTTCCGGCTTGTCCGGCTTAGGTTTATATGGCGAATTTCAGGCGGACGCGCAACTCGCGGAATGCATCACCGTCCATTGCATCGGGAAAAATGACACGGGAAATTGACCGGTAACGCCCCTCTGGTCTGATACGCAACAGAACAAAATACGGGCTGACGATGGTCTTGCCGGCAACTTGTCCAATCAGTTTTGAACCGTTCCGTGCAACGACTGATACGCTGCTCTGATCGAGTGAAATTTCGCGCCACGAATCAGGAAAAATCAAAAAGGCATCGCGCGCCAGATAGTAGGACAGGCTCAGCACAATCAGCAAAAGCACTGCCAGTCTGGCTGTCCATGGCATCGCAGTCATATACACCACGGATGCGGCTATGGCATGCGATAACAGCAGAACCGTGGCAAAGCGTACCGAGGGTTTGATCGCCATACTCCCGGAGGCTGCAAAAAGTCAGGTGGCAAAAAAAACGGCAACGCCCAACAGCACCAACAACACGATAACAACCAGCATCAGATTGCTGTTACCGGGTTGGGCAGGCGGTTCCGCCGGTCTTTGGCGCACGGCAGGGCGAGGAACGGCGGGTGATACCGGGGAGGAGTTTTTTACCACAGGCGCCGCCAGCTTGATTGCTTCCGCGCTGGGACGTTGTATCTTGAGCGTCTTGGCAAGTTCATCGACATCTTCGCTGGTGGCTGTCAAAGCAGCCAGGCGCATGGTCGCGGCGGCGGAATCAAAAGCCTGCGACAAGCATGTCGTTGACGATAGCTTCGCCTCCTCATCACTCGCCTCCTTGCTGCCGGTAGTGGCAATGGCGTCCGGCAGTTTTCTTTCGCCGCCAGCGGGCGGGGAGACATCCAGCTGTTTGCCGGAACGCGGCAAGGTGTCGCGGCAGGCGCGCAAATCAGCAGCAAAATCCTTGGCATTCTGGTAGCGATCCTCCAGTTTTTTGGCTAATGCCTTGGCCACGATAAAATTGGCCATTTCCGGTACGGCAGGATTCAATGTATTGGGTGGCGCCGGAATCGCATTCAGCGTTTGATACATGATGGCGTTGACGTTCTCGCCATTAAAGGGTGCCTGCCCGGTCAGCATTTCATAGAGCATTACGCCCAGCGAAAAAATATCCGAACGCTGGTCTATCGTCTTGCCCATCACTTGCTCCGGCGACATATATTTCGGCGAGCCCAGTACCATGCCGGTCTGGGTGCGCACTGACGAAGAAGCCATGCGCGCAATCCCGAAATCGGTGACCTTTACGTGGCCATCGCGCACCACCATGATGTTCGAAGGCTTGACATCGCGATGCACGATTTCATGCTCGTGCGCATAAGCCAGCCCTTGCGCCACCTGAGCGACAATATCCAGCACCTGATCGACCGGCAACAAGCCCTTGTCGTTCATGATGTCGCGCAACTCGCGCCCTTGCAGGAACTCCATGGCAATGTAGGCCACGTCGCCGCTCTTGCCCACATCGTAAATAGTCACGATATTCGGGTGGTTGAGCCGTCCTGCCGCCTTGGCTTCCTGGTAGAAGCGGCCTTCATATTCTTCTTTTTCGTCCAGCGCGAGCCCGAGGTTGATCGTCTTGATCGCGACCACGCGGTCAATCAGCGGATCCCTGGCCTTGTAGACGATGCCCATCGCCCCCTGGCCGATTTCGCCAAGCACCTCATAGCGTCCTAGCTGGCTAATCATGATATCCGTCCGAACGGATACTTATTGCGCTGTTCATTTGTATAAACCCGGTAACCAGAAACATTTTCACTAATTACAAAAATCCGGTCGGATGTTCGCTTTCTTGCCTTCGGCCAACTCAACCTGTTGCGAGTAAACCTCGCCACGGATACCGGCTACAATCACCGTATGCTTGCCGGGAGAAACGTCTACCAGCAACACCATTGAAGTTACCTTGCCTTTTTGCGCGCCATCTACAAATACCTGCGCTCCGGGATAGCATTTGACGGCAATATGGGCTTTTGCGCCTTGTTGTTCGGCATCACGGCCAATGATGCCGCCAAGCCAGTTTTTCTTGTCGGCCGGTACATCTGTCGCATCCTTGTGTTGCGTATCCGCCTGCTTGGGTTGCGTATCCGCCTGCTTGGGTTGATCGCTGGTAAATTGATCGCTGGTAAATTGGTCGCTTGCAGGTTGATCGCTGGTTTTTTTGCTGTCCGCCGTGCTATCGGCAGTTTTTTTCGGAGCCGGCTTTTTCTCGGTAATTTTCTTGGTGTCGGGCTTGGCAGCAGTAGCTGGCTGTGCCGGGGTTGTTTCTGCCGTCTTGCTTTTCACAACGGGCGCGGCAGGGATCGCCGAAGCAACCACCGGCGCCGGCTCAACACTGCTTGCTGCCGGCAGCGGTTCGGCATTCGGCGGGACAGGTAATTCATTCCGATCCAATTCATCTCGACCGCCCAGCATTAACGCCAGCACGCCAAGCAGCACCACTGGCACGACAATCGCACCGGCATAGATGGCGCGTTGCCTTTGGTTAGCCTGCTCAAAACGCGACTTTAAATTTTTAATCGTGTTGTCCGACCATGAGATCACGGCATTCCAGTTTCTCCTGACGGAGGCCAGGAAGTGTGCCGAGACGCTGGATTTTTGCGCCGCCAGCACGCTTGTAGCAATCAGTTCTGCGGTTTTCTCGCCGAGATGGCCAATGGCGTACACCTCATGCTCACGCACATGTTTGTCGGTGCGCGATCCCTGGTAGCTGAACATTCCGGCGTACTGTGGCGAGAGGCGCGAGACTGCATCGTAATAAGAGCGTGACACGAGTATTTGGTCAGCATCCGCAAACCCCATGACGCGTTGCGCAACATTGATGCCATCGCCCACAATGTTGGGTTGCCCGTTGATATCCCTGACCAGGCGCACCGGGCCGAGGTTAATCCCTGCACGCACCAGCAGGGGAGGGTCCAGATTGGGATCTTCGTTGAGTATGCTGTCGCGCAGGCTGAGGGCGGCTTTTAACGCATCTTCCACATCACCGAGAAAGTTGATGGCTGCCCCATCGCCGGTATCGAGGATGATCCGGTCAGCTACCGGCACGTCGCGAATAGCAGCGGAAAGATAGCTGTTAAACCGGTCTTTCAGCGAAATCTGGCCGGACACTGACATCCTGGAATATTCCACAATATCCAGGAACAGCACACTGCACATGATGGTTTTATTGCCGCGCTCTTCCATGCAAATACCCGGTATTCTGTCTGGTGTTTGTCAATGTTTCGACCTGAACGATTGACCGAATGCAACACTGTGGATTCTAGTGGCAATCAGCGTTTTACTCCAGTTTTACTTTTTCTGCTGCCGGTTCGGTCAATACTCCGCATAGTCCGTGCCGCAGTTACCCGGCGCTGCGCGGTTTTTGCGGGTTGCGCCGGGCCGGTTTGCTGCAACGCCGGCGGATTTTGCTGCGATACATCACTATCAGCGGCGATTCCCGCCCAATCCAGTATCTGCGCAATTTCCCCTTCACCCAGTTCAGCGGTCATTCCCCGCTTCAAACGCGGCGGCAGATTGATGATGCCGAAGCGCACCCGCATCAGCCGGCTGACCGGTAATCCCAACGCATCAAAGGTGCGGCGCACCACGCGATTGCGGCCTTCCTTGAGCATCACGCGATACCAGTGATTGAACCCTTCGCCGCCGTGATCCTCGAGTTTTTCGAACTTCACTGGGCCGTCTTCCAGCTCAACACCTTCCTTGAGCGCCCGATTCATCTGCGCTTCCGTCATGGTGCCCTGTACGCGCACCGCATATTCGCGTTCGACTTCAAAACGCGGGTGCATCAGGTGGTTTGCCAGCTCGCCGGAGGTGGTGAAAATCAGCAAGCCGCTGGTATTGAAATCCAGCCGCCCGACCGCAATCCATTTCTGGCCGCGCAACTTGGGCAGCTTGTCGAACACGCTGGCGCGCTTCCCCGGGTCATCGCGGCTGACGATTTCGCCTTCCGGTTTGTGGTACAACAGCACGCGTATGGCGTGCTCCCTTTCGCCGACGCGAATGGTGCGGCGCTCCGCCTTCACCAGGTCGCCTTCCACCACGCGCATCCCCAGGGTAGCAGGTTCGCCGTTCACGTTGACGCGCCCGGCGGCGATCCATTCTTCCATCAAGCGGCGTGAACCGAAGCCGGCCTGCGCCAGCACCTTCTGCAATTTTTCGCCCGGTTCGCTCATATCGATATTTCGCGCCGCTCCAGCACGGCCTGCGCCAATGTGCCGCTATCCACCTGCTCCAGTTCACCGCCCACCGGCAAGCCGCGCGCAATGCGCGACACCTTGATACCCTGCGCCTGCAACAAGGCCGCCAGATAATGCGCCGTCGCATCACCTTCCACGGTGAAATTGGTTGCCAGAATGACTTCACAGGGGTGTTCCTGCACCCGCTTGACCAGCCGGTCGAAATGCAATTCTTTCGCGCCAATGCCGTCCAGCGGCGACAACCTGCCCATCAGCACGAAGTACATGCCGCGATAGCACTGCGTCTGCTCCATCATCAGCAAGTCTGCGGGCATTTCGACCACGCACAACAGGCTTGCATCGCGCCTGGATGATGCGCATAACGCGCAGACTTCTTCCTCGGAAAAGTTATTGCATTTGCCGCAGTGCCGGATATTGCTGGCGGCCAGCTCCAGCGATTGCGCCAAACGCAATGCTCCGGCACGGTCGCGCTGCAACAGATGATAGGCCATGCGCTGTGCGGATTTCGGCCCTACACCCGGCAGGCAGCGCAAGGCTGCAATCAATTCATCCAGATGTGAGGTCATCACCAGAGTGGCTGGCATCAGAACGGTAATTTCATTCCCGGCGGCAAACCCATGCCGGCGGAAAAACCGCTCATGCGCTGCTGCGAAACGGCTTCCGCCTTTTTCATCGCATCGTTCAGCGCCAGCACGATCAGGTCTTCCAGCATTTCCTTGTCGTCGGAAAATACGCTGTCA
>Ga0154718_1127_pt1 | contig 12479 bp, 9 predicted proteins | sample Rifle2008BG16ft_FD_105726 | JGI IMG/M metagenome (GOLD analysis project Ga0154718, IMG submission 105726) | Betaproteobacteria bacterium RBG_16_56_24
AATTGTAACGTTCTATTTGGATGATGTTGATGCTGTGGCAAAGGTTGTCGAGGATTATTACAGGAAAATCGAATCCAAAGACATCGTGCCAGAATCAGATAGTGAATTTGGTTATTTTGGAAAACACTTCATTCTATTAATTCCAGACGATTTGATTGATGATGGAAGCGATGTGAATAAGATACCCAAGTTTTTCGAGCTACAGATCAAGACATTGTTTCAGCACGCGTGGGGCGAGGCAGAACATGATCTTGGTTATAAGCCTGGTGTAGAGTTGGGCAGCGATGTTAAAAGAAAAATTGCATTTACCGCAGCCCAAGCATGGGGCGCAGATCAGATATTTAATGAATTGCATAGTGCTGCAAATGACTAAGGCCAAAAGATATTTCTACCCAAGTGAGTATCGACGTGGTTGATAACGAATGACCAGCAAGCTCCCCATCAACCTAGCCGACCTGTTGCGCCAGCGCACGGTGGAAGGCGACCGCATCGAATACAAGGCTGGCTGGAATCCGGACGCCATTGTGCGCACCTTGTGCGCGTTCGCCAACGATTTCGAGAACCTGGGCGGCGGTTACATCGTCATCGGGCAGGACTGCGATGCCCACGGCCAGCCGGTCTTTCCGCCGGTTGGGTTGGACACCAATCAGTTGGACAAGATTCAGCGCGAATTGCTTGGGTATTGCAACCTGATCCAGCCGCCGTTCCTGACCATAATCCACTCCCAGAGCGGGCCAGCGACGTAACTGGGGATGATCGTATCTATGTATATCAAATGCGTAGCAGTTCATCCATTCGATGAATTGGGAACGTTATTGCCTATGGCAAAAATACACTTAAAGCGCTATAGTTCACCTTAATGATGAATTCGCGCGTGTAAGATATATAAACATGGCAATGTTAACGGGCATAGGCAAACTGGATCGAGAGCGGCTGGCGGCTATCCTGCGCGGGACGAAGGGGACGGTTTTGGTTGCGCAGGCTGCGGCCATTCTTGGCGTCAGCCCGACCGATGCCGCCAAGATGCTTTCCCGTTGGCACAAGAAGGGCTGGCTATCGCGGGTCAAGCGCGGCATTTATGTGCCGATACCATTGGAGGCAAGCAGCGCTAATGTTTCTTTGAAAGACCCGTGGCAAATCGCCGCCAGCCTGTACGCACCTTGTTACATCGGCGGTTGGAGCGCAGCCGAGCATTGGGATCTGACCGAGCAGTTGTTCCGCACCACGGTGGTGATGACGCAACTTACGCCGCGCGACCGCAATCCGGTTATCAAAGGGACGACGTTTCTGCTCTGCACCATCAACGAGAAGAAGATGTTCGGCCTCAAAACTATCTGGCGCGGACAGGTAAAGGTGTCGGTTTCTGATCCAACACGAACGATTCTCGACATGCTGGCAGAACCACGCTTGGGTGGGGGTATCCGTTCTGTGGGTGACATGCTAACGAACTATTTGCGTTCAGAGGCGAAGAATCTCGATCTATTGATTGGTTATGCCGACCAGTTGGGTAATGGCGCGGTCTTCAAGCGCTTGGGGTTTTTTCTTGAGCAGCGTGCGCCGAATGAACAAGTTGCTATCGAGCAATGCGCACAGCGACTGACCAAGGGCAATGCATGCATTGATCCGAAGCAGCCCGCAGAACGGCTGGTTTCGCGCTGGCGTCTTTGGGTGCCGGAGAGCTGGCTGAAGGGTGCGGCATGATAGACCGCCAGGAACTTACCGAGTTGGCACGTGAGCTGTCGCTCTCGCTAACTGTGGTGGAGAAGGACTATGTGCTGGGTTGGCTGCTGGCGGGTATTTCCGCGAATGAAGCGCTCGCGAAACACTGGGTATTCAAGGGCGGCACCTGCCTCAAGAAGTGCTATTTCGAAACCTACCGATTCTCGGAAGACCTGGACTTCACGATTACCGAGGAAGCTCAGATTGATGAAGGCTTTCTTCTTGCAGCTTTCCGCGATATTTCGGCATGGATTTATGAAGAGAGCGGTATCGAAATACCCGCCGATCAAATCCGCTTCAAGATCGCCGACATCCCAGGCGGAAAATATGCCGAGGGGCGCGTTTATTACGTTGGCCCGCTCCAGCAGCGGCGCAATCTTGCGCGCATCAAGTTCGATCTGACGAGCAAGGAAAAACTGGTGCTTGTGCCGGAAGAGCGGGAGGTTCATCACCCTTATTCGGATCGACCGGAAACGGGGATTCAGATTTTGAGCTACTGCTTCGAAGAGGTCTTTGCGGAAAAGGTCAGGGCGTTGGCGGAACGCGAGCGGCCCAGAGATTTGTATGATGTGGTGCATCTTTACCGGCATGACGAAATCCATCCTGATCGGGCTGTGGTGATGAGTACCTTGCGCGAGAAGTGCGCATTCAAGAATATTCCTGTGCCGAATCGGGACTCGCTGATGAGACCCGACGCACGGGAAAAATTGCTGGCCGAATGGGGGGACATGCTCGCGCATCAATTGCCGGTATTGCCGCCGTTTGAGCAGTTCTGGGACGAGTTGCCTCAGGTGTTCGACTGGCTGTATGAAGTTACTGAAAAGCCAATCTTTGCGGCGATGCAAACGCGAGAAGCAATTGACGAATCTTGGCAGCCGCCAGCGATGGTGCAGGCCTGGCATGTTGCCGTACCGTTGGAATCGGTACGGTTTGCGGCGGCCAACCGGCTATGCGTCAATCTTCATTACAAGGATACATGGCGGCTCATCGAGCCGTACTCGTTGCGCCGGAGCAAGGACGGGAATCTGCTTCTCTGCGCGGTCAAGCGTGAAGATGGAAAAGTTCATACCTACCGGGTCGACCGAATTCAGGGTGTCGAGGTAAGTACGACTCCATTCGTTCCGAAATATCCGGTCGAGCTAACACCCGCAGGATCGCTGTATGCGCCGGAAATTCAGAGGCGGGCAATATCGACAACACGTTCCTTCGCTATACAACCCAAGGCAAGAAGCAGGGTTGTCGTTCCCAGCAGTAGTGGGCCGACTTACGTTTTTAGATGCACTGCTTGCGGGAAACTATTCAAGCGAAAATCCTACGACGCCACCCTGAATTCCCATAAGAATAAGCAGGGGCATCCTTGCTATGGTAGGTTTGGCACGTTCGTAAAGACGGAGTATTGAACGCACATGTCTGAATACCTGCACGTAGAAAAAACATTTCTCGACCAGCTAGCAACGCTGGGTTGGAAAGTGATCGATCAAGGTGTCGGCATCATCCCTTCCGACCCTGCGCTAAGTCTGCGCACATCATTCCGCGAGTGGCTGCTGCCTGAAGTATTCCGCAATGCGGTGCATGCAATCAATACCACTGACAATAACAAGCCGTGGCTGACCGCCCGCCAGATCGACGACCTGCGCGACCAGATTTTGCGCCAGCCGAACCGCACGCTGCTGGAGGCTAACGAGGCGATTCAAACCTTGCTGTTCAAGGCGCAGGTGGATGCGAACGAGTTGACCGGAGAGCAAGACCCGGTGGTGAAATTGATCGATTTCACCAATCCTGCCAATAACCAATTTCACGCCATCAACCAGTTCCGCATTGATACGCCGGGCTGCGTGAAGCAGTTCATCATTCCGGACATCGTGCTGTTCGTGAACGGCATTCCTCTAGCGGTAGTGGAGTGCAAGCTAGGCAGCCCGACCTGCGCGAACCCAATGCACGAGGCTTTCGTGCAGTTGCAGCGCTATCGCAATGCGCGCGAGGCGACAGAGGCGGCTGGATTGAAAGAGGGCGAGCCGCGCTTGTTCCACAGCAATTTGTTGCTGATTCGCAGCAGCGGCGCGGAGGCGGATTACGGCACAATCACTTCAGGCGAAGAACATTTCTACGCGTGGAAAACATTGTGGCCGGAAAGCGATGAGGATGCAAAAAAGATGAACCCGCAGCAACGGCTGATTCAGGGCATGCTGGGCAAGCAAAATCTGTTGCTGCTGTTGCGCACTTGTGCGGTGTTCATGGATACCGATTCCGGTAAACGCATCAAGGTGGTGGCACGCTATCAGCAATTTCGCGCGGCGTGCAAGATCATCGAGCGGCTGCGTCGGGGCGAGACGCCGATAGAGCGCAGCGGCGTGGTGTGGCATACGCAGGGGTCGGGCAAGTCGCTCACCATGGTGTTTGTGGCGCGGATGTTGCGCGCTTCCCGCGACCTGAACGATTACAAAATTCTGCTGGTCAATGACCGCGTCGATCTGGAAGATCAGCTCGGCGAGACCGCCGCTCTGATCGGCGGCAAGGTGAACGTGATCGAGAGCACGCAGGATTTGCGGCGCTATCTGGCGACGGATAGCTCCGACATCAACATGGTGATGGTGCACAAATTCCAGGAGCGCAAGGAGACGCTGACGCCGCAGGTGGCCGAGGCGCTGGGCACTTATCTGGCGATGCCGTCTGCCGATACCTTTGGCGTGGTGAATACCTCGGGGCGCATCATCCTGATGATAGACGAGGCGCACCGCACGCAGGGCTCCGACCTTGGCGACAATCTGTTTGAGGCCTTTCCCAACGCCACCCGCATCGCCTTCACCGGCACGCCGCTGATTACCGAGCGGCATGGCGGGAAGAAGACGGTGAAGCGCTTCGGCGAATACATCGACACCTACCGTCTGATGGACGCGGTGCATGACGGCGCGACGTTGCAAATTCTGTATGAGGGCAAGACCGCCGATACCGCGCTGAACGAGAAGCACGAATTCGACACCAAGTTCGAAGACCTGTTCCGCGACCGCAGCGAGGCTGATCTGCTGGCGATCAAGAAGAAGTACGGCGCCACCGGCGACATTCTGGAAGCAGAGCAGCGCATTGCCGCGATTGCGCGGGACATGGTGAACCACTACATCGACAACATCCTGCCCAACGGTTTCAAGGCGCAGGTGGTGTGCCATTCCAAGCTCGCCGCGATACGCTACCGGAGCGCAATTGAAACGGCCTTGACCGAGCGCCTTGAGCGAGAGCGGCTCAAGGCTACGCCCGATCAGGAGTTAATTGCACAGATTGCTTTCCTGAAGGCGGTGGTGGTGATCTCATCAGACGGTACCAACGAGGCGGCATACGTCACTCAGGCACGCAAGCAGGCCAAGGTATGGAATGCGGTGGAAAATTTCTGCAAACCGTTCGACCGCACCGACCACGACAAGGAGTTGACCGGTATCGCGTTCCTGATCGTCTGCGACATGCTGATTACCGGCTTCGATGCGCCTGTCGAGCAGGTGATGTACATCGACAAAAAAATCCGCGAGCACACCTTGCTGCAGGCGATTGCCCGCGTGAACCGGGTAGCCAGGGGCAAGAAGCGCGGCTATGTGGTGGACTACATCGGGCTGGCCAACCATCTCACCGAGGCGCTGACACTTTACGCCGCGACCGATGAGCAGGAGGAGCTGCGGGATGGCTTGAAGAGCATTGCTTCTGAGTTGCCGGTGCTGGATGAGCGCTACCAAAGGCTGGTGCAGTTTTTCAAGGCTGCCGGGGTAAAGGGCATCGAGGATTTTGTGCAGGGGCGGCTGGGCAATGTCGAGGCTGATGCCGCCGTGGTTCATGTCGCGGTATCGGCATTGAAAGAGGAAAGGTTGCGCGCGGACTTTGAGGTGTATCTGAAAAAGTTTTTCATGAGCATGGACATCATCCTGCCGCATGAATTCGCCCAACCCTACCGCGTTCCGGCCAAACGATTCGGCTATATCCTGTCCGTGACCAAGGAGCGTTACAAGGACGAGAGCCTGGACTTGGGTGACGCGGGCGACAAGGTGAAGCGGCTGGTCAACGAGCATCTGGTGAGTTTGGGCATCAATCCAAAAGTACCGCCTGTGGAACTGCTGGCTGAGGATTTTCTCGATCAGCTTAATCGGCACGCATGCGGCAACGATGAGGCCAAAGCCAGCGAGATGGAACATGCCATCCGCAAGCATTGCACGGTGAAATTCGATGAAGATCCGGCGTTTTACAGAACGCTCTCGGAGAAAATGGAACACTTGATCGACCAGTATCAGGGCCAATGGGATTTGCTGGCGGACGAGTTGGAAAAGCTAAGGACGGAGGCCGTCGCCGGACGTACTGCGCGTATTGAGGGGTTGGATAAGGAAGCCACAACTTTTTATGCGCATGTGGTCGATCTTGCGTTTGGCAAAGAGGGCGTTCCGGCAGGACAGACTGCCAAGATGAAGGCTTTGATGAAAAATATTGTGGAGCTGCTTCAGCAAACCATCGGCATTATCGATTTCTGGAACAACCCGGCGGAGCAGAAGCGTTTGCGTGGCGAATTGAATACTGCTTTACTGATGGCTGACATCCCAGAGGTGACGGCAATTTTTGAGCGGCTGGCGGTGGAAATCATGAAATTGGCGAAGAATCGTCATGAAGAGTTATTGAAAGGTTAATGCCATGTCAGCGAGACGAGTCAGGGACATCGAATACCAACTGTTGCGCAGTGGCGAGCGCAGGACTGCGGATATTGTTATCGAGCGCAATGGGCTGATTTCAGTTCGGGTGCCGGAACATCTGTCCGAAGAACAAGCCGATGCAGTTGTGGATCACAAGCGGCTCTGGATATACCGGAATTTGGCAGAGTGGCGTGATTTGAATGCGGCGCGGGTTGTGCGCGAGTGGGTCAACGGCGAGGGATTTCTCTATCTTGGTTGTGCCTACCGGTTATTGCTGACACAAGAACAAGATGAGCCGCTCAAGCTTAAGGAAGGCCGCTTTCGTTTGCAAAGAAAATTCGTCGAGATTGGCGGCGAAGAAGCGGCCAAGCAGGTGTTTGAAAAGTTCTATACCGAAAAGGCACTTGAACGAATAAAAAAGCGTGTGGCCTATTTCGCGCCCAAGGTTGGCGTAACGCCTTTATCAGTAGAAGTAAGGGGAATCGGCTATCGCTGGGCAACATGTACCCCGGATGGAAGACTGAGCTTTCACTGGAAGTGCATGATGGCATCGCCTAAAGTCATCGACTACATCGTGGTGCATGAGCTTTGTCATCTGCGTCATCGGGATCACATCGACGCATTTTGGAATGAAGTGGATAAGGTGATGCCCGACTATGCAGAAAGAAAAACATGGCTGCGGGAGAACGGCGCTGCACTCGACATCTGATAGTGCGTATGAATTGCCACGAGCCTTCAACGGCAGAATATCGTTATCGCAACCTTGCCGTCATACAGCTGCAGAAACTAAACCGTTGACCGCAGCGCCGCACGCCTCCCGCGCCACACATTCACTCCCGCCAGTATCGCCAGTCCCGCGACAAAATAACTGCCGGTGATCAATATCGCCAGGCGATGGTCGCCCTGCGATAGCCAAGTTACCAGGCCATAAGTCAGCGGCCCCAATATCGACGAGAGCTTGACCGATAGACCCCACAGCCCGAAAAACTCGGCGCGCCGCGTGGCCGGGCTCAGCAGCCCGACCAGCGCGCGCCCGGCGGATTGGCTGGAGCCCATGCAGATGCCCGCGAGATTGGCGGCAGCCCAGAACATCATCTGGCCTTGCGCGCCCCATGCCAGGCCGACCATGATGATCCAGCCGATCAGCGTCAGCGCGATGGTGGGAATATGGCCGATGCGGTCCTGCACATGGCCGAACAGAAAGGCGCCGATCGCGGCGGTGATGTTGACCACAAAGATCAGCATGATGGTCTGCCGGGTGGTGAAGTGCATCGCCTGCTGCGCGTAGATGGCTGCGAGCGTGATCACCGTCTGGATACCCGCCTGGTAAAACACCGTGCAGATGAAAAAGCGCCGCAGGTCGCGGTAATTCTTCGCGTGCTTGAAAGTTTGCGCCAGCCTTGCGAAAGATTCCTGCACCAGGCTCAGTCCCTGCAAATGCGGCTGCGGCACGGCGCGTTCCTTGAGGAACAGGAAAGTGGGCAGGCTGGAGATCGCGAACAGCGCGGCGGTGATCAGCATGGTCACCGGCACGAAATCCGCAGCCTGCCTGCCCTGTCCCTGCGCCCATGTTACGTAAGCGAGGCTGGCGCCCAGGCTCACCAGCCCGCCGACATACCCCAGGCTCCAACCCCATCCCGACACTTTGCCGAGCGCGCGCCCGCGCGCCAATTCCGGCAGGAAGGCCGCCACCAGATTCTCGCCGCTGCCATAAAAGAAATTGGAAAGCACGATCAGGGGAATGGTCAGCCACAGGCTGCCCGGTCCTGAGAAAGCAAGCAGCGCGGTAAACGTCACGCAGCCGATGGTGGTCAGCGCCAGCAGTTTTTTCTTGGCGGCATAGGCATCCGCATAAGCGCCGATGACAGGCGCGGTGATCATGATCGCGGCATAGGAGAGCGCCAGCGCCGCCGTCCATGCAAAGGTCGCCCACGGCTGGTTGCCCGCCACCACCGAGACGAAATAGGCATTGAAAATGGCGGTGATGACCACCGTGGTGTAGCCGGAGTTGGCGAAGTCGTACATGGCCCACGACCAGACTTCGCGGGGGGTGACGGTTTTAGCTAGAGACTGGCGCATGGTATTTCTTGACGGTCATGGGTGAGGGGATATTGTTGGCATTATTGCTTAAACCCGGATAATCCATTAGAAAAAACTGCGTCATTCCGGCGCAGGCCGGAATGACGGTCTAATGGATTATTTGGGTTAAAACCAGAATTGAGAAGCGCTTATCCCCAAGTGAGCAATCCGGAATAACAAAAAATGAGCGTGCCTTTGCGGCTTTGATTACTGGTTGTTGCGTAACTCTACTCAACTTGTTTTCCGGGGGGTTTGAAAGAATTGGTATTGACTGGGGTGTAGCGGTCTAGGATACTTCGCGAATAAAGGCTGGATTCCCCGCATTTGCTTGAGGTTGCCGCACAAAATGCGGGCGTGACGGGAGGCGGCTGGACGGATCAGAATAACCCTGAAATTTTGGAACAACATATATTTATGACACCGGCAACAAGGAACAAACGATGTTAAACCGTGTGGCAAGCCCGGGCGCCTCTCATCCGTTGCTCGCGTTTCAACGCTTGCGTGGAAGTAATCCCGAATGAGCGACCAAACACTTTCCGCCCCGGCAATCCGGCCTGACCGCGCCCGCATGTTCCGGAATACCAGCATCCGCACGCGGCTCTACGCCATCGTGGTGCTGTCTCTCGCGATGTTGCTGATATTCGCCGCGATTGGCGTTCACGGCATCCGCGAAGGATCGCGCGCGCTGTCCACCGTTTACGAGCACCAGGTTCAGCCGCGGCGGGCGCTGCTGGAGATGGAACGCGCCCTCAAGGAGGTGCGCTTCCGCATGGCGGGTTACGCGCTGCACCAGCATCCGGCGGTGGGGAACCGCATTCACCTGGGCGAGGCCAGGCAGATCATTTCGAAGGCGTGGCAGGACTTCAGGCAAAAATCGCGCGGCAACGACTATAGCCCGGAGCAGCAGGCGCTGATCTCGACGATAGAAAAAAACCTCGGCACGCTACCTGCCTTCTTCGAAAAACTCGATCGGGCCTACGCCCGGGACGACAATGCCACGATCGCGGCGATACTGGAAGATGAGTGGCCGTATGCCGTGCATACCACAGTACTGAAACCCGTGGCAAAGCTCATCCCGTTGCAGGAAGCCATGGTGGCGAACACCTACGGCGCCTACGCGGCCGAAGGCCGGCGGTTGATCGTGACGGGGCTTTCCCTGTTCGGGCTGCTCACCGTCGTGCTGATCTGGTTTGTCGGCCGTGTCACCGTCAGCATTACCCGCCCGCTGGACGCGGCCGTGAACGTCGCAGACAAGATCGCCCAGGGCGACTTGAGCAGCAAGATCGAGTCCGATTCCAGTAACGAGATCGGGCAATTGCTCGCGGCGCTCGACAACATGCGCGAGCAGGTGCATACGCGCCAGGAGCGTCTCGAGACCATTCTGGACAACGCCGCCGAAGGCATCATCACGTTCGACATCAAAGGCGCGATCAAGGGGTACAACCGCGCGGCCGAGAAACTGTTCGGTTGGTCCGAGCAGGAAGTCCTCGGCACGCATGTTGGCATGTTGCTCAGGCCGGACACGATGGAAAGTCGCGAGAGTTACCATGAACACTTCATGCGCACCGAGCTTGCGCTTCTGATCGGCCGCGAGGGTGAAATGACCGGACGGCACAAGGATGGTTCCACTTTCCCGCTGGCGCTCAAAATAAACCGGATGATGTTGCAAGGCCGGGAAATCTATGTCGCCCTGGCCGCCGACATCAGCGAACGCAAGGCGTTCATCGAAGATCTCAAGCGTATGGCTGAGCACGACGGGCTCACGGGTCTGCACAACCGCAGCTACTTCATGGGAGAGCTGGAACGCGTGATCGAACGCGCCAGGCGCACGAAAGAACCCTGCGCCGTGCTCTATCTTGACCTGGACAATTTCAAATACATCAACGACGTCCACGGCCATGCGGCCGGCGATCAGTTGCTGATCGAGGTGGCGAATATTCTGCGCCGGCGCGGACGCAAGAGCGACCTCATCGCGCGCCTGGGAGGCGATGAGTTCGCGGTGTTGCTGTACAACATCCCTCCCGAACGCGTCGCCGAAGTCGCCGAATCCTTCCGCAAATCGCTGGCGGATGCCATCTTCCGCCAGGGGACGGTCACGGCCAATGTCGCCTGCTCCATTGGCGCGGCCATGATTGCGCCGCAAACGGAATCCGCCGCCCGGGTCATGTCATACGCCGATATCGCCTCGCACATGGCCAAACGTCTCGGGCGCAACCGGATTCATGTGTTCGAGTCCGCCGACGCCGAGAATGCCGCGACCATGGCGCTCGACATGGGCTGGTCGCAGCGTATCAAGGAGGCGATTGAGAACAACCGTTTCGCGCTCGCCTGCCAGCCGATCGTGAACACGCGCACGCGCAAGGTCGAGTCCTATGAAGTGCTGATACGCATGCTCGATGACAAGAATGCGCTGATCATGCCCGCCGGTTTTCTGCCGCCTGCCGAGCGCTTCGGACTGATGGTGGACATTGATAAATGGGTCATCGCGCACGCCATCGATACCTTGGTGTTGCAACGCCGGAAACTGCCCAAGTTGCGTTACTCCATCAATCTCTCCGGGCAGACGTTGTCTGACCTCGGCGTCTGCGACCTGATCCAGGCGAAGATCGCCGCCACCGGGCTCGACCCCGCAGCGCTGACCTTCGAGGTCACCGAAACCGTCGCCATCGCCGACATGGGCGTGGCCGCAGCCTTTCTGGCACGGCTCAAGTCGCTGGGATGCCGCACGGCGCTCGACGATTTCGGCAGCGGCATGTCGTCATTCGCCTACCTGCAGGATCTGCCGGTGGACACCATCAAGATCGACGGGCGGTTCGTGAAGAATCTGGACACGAGTCCGGTGGACCAAGCCATGGTGCGAGCCATAAGCGAAATCGCCCACGCACTCGGCAAGCAGACCGGGGCCGAGTTCGTGGGAAACGAGCAAAGTTTCAAGCTGCTCGCCGAATTCGGCGTGGACTACGGCCAGGGTTACCATCTCGGCCGGCCGGACATGATTCTCCCCTGCAAGGCCATCTCCGGCCAAGCGGGCGAACCGGGGTTATGTACCCTGTGAAACGCGCCGCCCATCGCGTGGCAAGATGATATTGGACATTGTAAAGGGCATGAAAACTCAACATATCAAGGGGGTTAATAACAATGCCACACTTAATGATTGAAATCAGGAAATCTCTCTGCGGCTTTTTCGGAGTGATCGTCTTGGCGCTGCCGGCACTTTCCCTAGCTGGTCACCAGACCCCCGAATCCCTTCCCGGCGCGACGGTGGTAACGGCCGAGCAGGCCAAGGCGATGGCCGAGAAAGGAACGCTGGTCATCGATACCCGCGTCGCCAACGAATATGTCGAGGAGCACATCAAGGGCGCGGTCAGCGTTCCCTACAAGGAAAAGAGCGAGAAGTCCGTCAACTACGATCCTGCCGTCGACAAGTTCGATCTCAGCCTGCTTCCCGCCGACAAGAACACTCCCATGATTATGTATTGCAACGCGGGGGAATGCTGGAAAAGCTACAAGTCCACCATGGCGGCTATAAAGGCCGGTTACAAGAACGTCTACTGGCTGCGCGGCGGAATCCCCGAATGGAAGGCCAAGGGATTTCCGGTTGAATGACGCATCGGCCCGCGCGTTGCGCAAGATACACGCCCTTGACGCCGTCCTGATCGCCCTGATGCACGCTGTCTATACGGATGTAGCCCGGCACGCCCTTCGGCTGCGGGGCGCGGCGTGTGCCGATGGGCGCAGCCGCAGGGTTTGTCTTGGTCCAGTGCCGCCGCTTGTTCTGGTACGGCTTGCTTCCGCGCAGGTTGTACAGGTGGGAAACCGAGATGCCCGCCAGGCGCTCGTAGCGCGGGTCGCCGAACACCAGATATCCGCCGAATGGAAGTTGCGCGAAAGGTCAGCATACGGCGGATAGCTTTGCATAGCATCTGACTAAGCGATCAACCTATATTCCTCTGCTGGCGAAGAACATTTTGGTATTTCAACGAATTATGCCGCTTTTGTAGGTGCGAATTCATTCGCACATAA
>Ga0154718_1042_pt2 | contig 12453 bp, 14 predicted proteins | sample Rifle2008BG16ft_FD_105726 | JGI IMG/M metagenome (GOLD analysis project Ga0154718, IMG submission 105726) | Betaproteobacteria bacterium RBG_16_56_24
CCAATGCTGCTTCGGTTTCCATGTTGACTCGTGTAACGGCGGGTGTGACCCGCCCTACGCCTGCTCGAAACTATTCGGTTTATACAAAACGCAATACCAACTAGAATATGCACCTGGATTCTACCGCTCATTAAATTCAAAGAAGGTCATCATGCATCCCATGCTCAACATCGCGGTGAAGGCCGCGCGCCGCGCCGGCAATCTGATCCACCGCTCCGCCGACAAGATAGACCACCTCACCATCACCAAAAAATCCCACGCGGATTTCGTCAGCGAAGTGGATAGAGCAGCAGAACAAACTATCATCCAGACCTTGCTGGAGGCCTATCCGGATCACGCGATTCTAGCAGAAGAGAGCGGCAGCCAAGGCGAATCGGAGTTCCTCTGGATCATCGACCCACTGGATGGCACGACCAACTTTCTGCACGGCCTTCCCCAGTTCGCCGTATCCATCGCCTTGCGGCACAAAGGCATACTTACCCAGGCCGTGGTGTACGACCCGGTCAAAAATGAACTGTTCACCGCCACGCGCGGACGCGGCGCGTTCCTCAACGACAAACGCCTGCGCGTCACCAAACGCCTCCACCTTGCCGACAGCCTGATCGGCACCGGTTTCCCCTACACCAAGTTCGAACATCTGGATGCCTACCTGGCGATCCTGAAAGACCTGATGCAAAAGACCGCCGGCCTGCGCCGCCCCGGTTCCGCCGCGCTGGACCTGGCCTGGATGGCGGCCGGGCGTTACGACGGCTTCTTCGAGACCGGGCTCAAGCCGTGGGACATGGCCGCAGGTTGCCTGTTGATCACCGAAGCGGGCGGCATGGTCAGCGACCTGGGCGGCAACGACACTTATCTCGACACCGGGCACATCTGCGCCGGCAACCCGGAGATCCACCCGCAACTGCTGCAGGTGATGGCAGCGCACCTGACCGCCGGATTAAAGGGAAAAAGATAGCGATAGCCTATGCGCCGCGATCCGGCGCCGTAGATAGCACGGCCGTCTGATCGGCCGCGGTCGCGGCGCCGAACCGGAAAACATTCTTGCCCGCCGCCTTGGCTGCATACATGGCCTTGTCCGCCACGACGAGCAACTCGCTCTCGACCACGGTATCTCCCGGATAACACGCGATCCCGATGCTCACGCTGACATGCACCGCATGTCCTTCCAGATCAAACGGAACAGCGATGGATTTGAGAAGCTTGCCGGCCACCATCTCCATATCCCCGTACTCATCGATATCATTCAGTATCAGCGCGAATTCATCGCCGCCGAAGCGCGCCAGAGTATCGCTTTCACGCACGCACCGTCGCATGCGCTCGGCCACTTTCGCCAGCAACAGATCGCCGCTATGGTGTCCCAGCGTATCGTTGACCTGCTTGAATCCGTCCAGATCCATATAAAACAGCGCGATGCCGCGCTTGTTCCGTTTCGTCATCAGGACGGACTGCCTGAGCCGGTCGAAGAACAGGCTGCGATTCGGCAAATGGGTCAGCTCATCGTAGTGCGCCAATTGCTCGATGCGTTGTTGCGCAAGCTTCTGTTCGCTGATGTCGCGCATCATGCCGGTGAACAGATGCGTATCGCCGAGCTTGACCTCGGTCACCGCCAGTTCCATCGGAAAGGTCGTGCCGTCCTTGCGCAGCCCGGCCAATTCCCTGGTCTTGCCGATCATTTGCGCCTGTCCGGTCTGCAAATAGCGCGCGAGATACTCATCCTGGCTGTCCCGATGCGGCGGCGGCATCAACAACCTGACCTCCTTGCCGATGGCCTCAGCTTCGCTGTAGCCGAACATTCTTTGCGCGGCGCGATTGAACGACTGTATCCTGCCCCGGGTATCTATGCTGACGATCCCCTCCGCCGCCATTTCCAGTATCTTGTGCGACTTGACGCTTTCCATATGCAGGGCGCGTTCCAGCGGCTTCAGGAACAGATACCAGAAGGCCGGGACGCATATCGAGGTCAGCAGGGTCGCATCAACGACGGCTTCCAGCCAACTCGAATGCTGTATGCCTTCTATCTGATGGACCAGAAGCATGGTGCCCACCTCGCCGATGAAGACGAACATGAGCAATACCAGAAACAACAGCAGCGGATTCCGATTGGCGAGCATATCTCAATAACCCGGAAACAAGAGCTTTAAATCATTCAGTTCAAACTTCGCTTTGCACTTCAAACCGGTCATGATAACTTTCCGGTAATCATACAATAACCCGGCACTGCACCAGGATGGACGAGCGAGATATTACCCCAAAACATACCCCGATGATGCTGCAATATCTGCGCATCAAGGCGCAGCATCCGGACATGCTGTTGTTCTACCGGATGGGGGACTTCTACGAGTTGTTCCTTGAAGATGCCGAGCGCGCCGCGAAGCTGCTGGACATCACGCTGACGCAGCGCGGCGCGTCCAACGGCCAGCCGATCAGGATGGCAGGGGTGCCTTATCACGCCGCCGAGCAGTATCTGGCGCGGCTGGTCAAGCTGGGCGAATCCGTTGCCATCTGCGAACAGATCGGCGATCCCGCCGCCGGCAAAGGCCCGGTCGAACGCAAGGTGGTGCGCATCGTCACGCCGGGCACGGTCACCGACTCCGCGCTGCTCGAAGAAAAACGCGACAGTTTGTTGCTGGCGCTGCACGAACGTCACGGCAGGCTGGGACTGGCCTGGCTGAATCTGGCCTCCGGCCAATTCTTCGTCTCCGAGACCGCCGCCGGGAATCTGCCCGCCGAACTGGAACGCCTGCAACCCTCGGAAATTTTGCTCGCGGAGAATGTTGCCGCGCCACAAAGCAATGCGCCCAATAAAACCTTACCCGCATGGCATTTCGATCTGGAAACAGCGCGCCGCGCGCTGTGCCAGCAATTCGCCACGCTGGATCTGGCCGGATTCGGTTGCGATGATTTTACGGTGGGACTGGAAGCTGCGGGCGCGCTGCTCGGTTACGCCAAACTCACCCAGGGCCAGGCCATCAGCCACATCCGCAGCGTGCAGGTATACAGCGCGGATCGCTACGTGCGCATGGATGCCGCAACAAGGCGCAATCTGGAGATCACCCGGACGCTGCGCGGCGAGCCCGCCCCGACCCTGCTGTCGCTGCTCGACACCTGCGCGACCAACATGGGCAGCCGCCTGCTCGCCAACTGGCTGCATCATCCGCTGCGCGACCGCGCGACTTTGCGCGCAAGGCTGGAAGCGGTAGACAAGCTACAAACCTCCCCTCTCCCGCAGGCGGGAGAGGGGCTTGGGGTGAGGGGTTCTGGTCGAGAGCAAGCGGTTTGTTTTCTCGTCCACGACCACCTCAAACCCTGCGTGGACGTGGAACGCATCACTGCGCGCATCGCGTTGCGCAGCGCGCGTCCGCGCGACCTCTCCGGCCTGCGCGACACACTGCTGACATTGCCGCAACTGCGCACCGCACTACCCCCTCTCCCCTCGCGGGAGAGGGCTGGGGAGAGGGGGAACGCGCCCTTGCTGCAAATACTGGCTGATGCACTGCAAGCCGATCAAGCGCTGGTCGAGCTGCTGAAAAAGACAATAAAGCCGGAACCTTCCTCTGTGTTAAGAGAAGGCGGCGTCATCGCCGACGGCTTCGATGCCGAGCTGGACGAACTGCGCGGCATCCAGAACAACTGCGGCGATTTCCTGCTGGCACTGGAAGCGCGCGAACGGGCGCGCAGCGGAATCGCTACATTGAAAGTGGAATACAACCGCGTGCATGGCTTCTACATCGAGGTGACGCACGCGCAGAGCGCCAACGTGCCGGACGACTACCGCCGCCGCCAGACGCTGAAGAATGCCGAACGCTACATCACGCCGGAACTGAAGACCTTCGAGGACAAAGCCCTGTCAGCCAACGAGCGCGCGCTGGCGCGCGAAAAATTCCTCTACGAACAACTGCTCGACCATCTCGCCCCGCACATCGCACAATTGCAGCGCATCGCCGCCGCGATTGCAGAACTTGACGTGCTCGCCACTTTCGCCGAGCGTGCCGCGACATTGAATCTCAGCGCGCCTCAGTTCAGCGACGACGCGCAGATCGTCATCACAAAAGGCCGCCATCCGGTGGTGGAGACGCAAGTGGATAGCTTCACGCCGAACGACGCCACGCTCGACGATGCGCGGCGCATGCTGCTGATCACCGGCCCGAACATGGGCGGCAAGTCCACCTACATGCGCCAGGTCGCGTTGATCGCGCTGCTCGCGCATGTCGGCTGTTTTGTCCCGGCGCAGGAAGCCATGCTTGGCGAAATCGACCAGATATTCACCCGCATCGGCGCGTCGGATGATCTCGCCGGCGGACGCTCCACCTTCATGGTCGAGATGACCGAGGCCGCCAACATCCTGCACAACGCAACGGAGCGCAGTTTAGTTTTAGTGGACGAGATCGGGCGCGGCACCTCCACCTTCGACGGCTTGGCGCTCGCCTATGCAATTGCGCGCCACCTGCTGGAGAAGAACCGCAGCTACACGCTGTTCGCCACGCATTACTTTGAACTGACAAGACTCGCCGGAGAGTTTGCGCAACTCGCCAATGTCCACCTCGCCGCCATCGAACACCAGCACAGCATCGTGTTCCTGCACAGCGTCAACGAAGGCGCGGCCAGCCAGAGCTACGGCCTGCAAGTCGCCGCACTCGCGGGCGTGCCGTGTGACGTCATACGCTCTGCAAAGAAACAACTGCGCGCGCTGGAGCAGAACAGCGCGGCGCAGAATCCGCAGGGTGATCTGTTCGACAGAAGACCGGAGAAGCCTGAACCGGAAGAGCATCCGGTGTTGAAGTCGCTGCGCGAAGTGCGACCGGATGAATTGAGTCCGAAGGAAGCGCTGGAAGTGATCTATCAACTGAGGAAACTGATCTAGTGCATCTCGTCGTTTCCATCTCCGGCCACGGTTTCGGCCATGTCGCGCAGACTGCGCCGGTGCTGAATGCGCTGCATGAGCGCATGCCGCAACTGCGCATCACGGTGCGCTCTGCCGTTCCTGCCGGACACCTGCGTTCGCGCATCCATGCGCCGTTCACCCATCTGTCCGGCGACAACGACTTCGGACTGGTGATGTCTTCGGCTATGGATGTGCGCGTTGACGAGAGCCGCGCGGCCTATCGCGCCCTGCATTCGAACTGGGATGCGCGCGTCGCCAACGAGGCGCATCTGCTGCTCGAACTCAAAGCGGATTTCGTATTTTCCAACGTCGCCTATCTGCCGCTGGCAGGCGCGCAGCGGGCAAACATTCCGAATGCCGCAATGTGCTCGATAAACTGGGCGGATATCTACCGCCACTATTGCGGCGATGATGACATCGCCAAACAGATACACGGCTGTTACGCCAGCGCCGGCGCTTTCCTGCGCGTCACGCCGGGAATGGACATGTCAGATTTACCGGACCTTATTCCGGTCGCACCCATCGCCGCGGTCGGCACGAACCGGCGCGCGGAAATCAACCGCCGCCTGAAACTTTCCTCCGCTGAGAAACTGGCGCTGGTCAGCATGGGCGGTTTCGCCAGCCGTTTGCCTGTCGGGCAATGGCCGAGGCTGAACGGCGTGCGCTGGCTGGTGCAACAAGGCTGGCAGATCGTGCATCCCGATGCGATCGTCCATGAGTCCTTGCAGATGAGTTTCAATGACCTGCTCGCCAGCAGCGATGCGCTTATCTGCAAACCCGGCTACGGCAGCTTCGTCGAAGCCGCGTGCAGCGGGGTGCCCGTGCTCTACGTCAACCGCCCCGACTGGCCGGAGTCGCCTGCCTTGACAGAATGGCTGAACCGGCACGGCGTGTGCCGCGCAGTGTCGCGGCAGGCATTGGAACTGGGGAATATCGCATTGGAGCTGGAAAGTATCTGGAGCAAGCCGCAACCGGAGCGGGTGATACCTCGCGGGGCGGCTCAGGTTGCGGAGTGGTTGATGAGCAATATTTGCCGTTCCAGTTCTGGCAAGGATAGCTGAACCGTATCCCAAACAACATCAAGGGCACCTCTAAAAAGCCAAACTCCGTCGCGATGCTGCGTTGCTCAATAAATTTTAACGCTTACATATCAAACATATGCGGCGCGCTAAAATTTATTTCGCGCCTTGCCCGGCTTAGGATTTTGAATTTCTAGAGGCGCCCTTAAGGTTGATTTCAAAATAGCCATGCGCCATGCGGTTACGCATCCCGCGCATTTGTTTCCACGGAATTCCAGGGTGCTTTGCTGCAAACTCGGGAGATTAATCGGCTATTTTGGTGGCGGCCTCACCAATCACGATGATGTTCAGAATCACTGCCTGTTGAGTTTTCTTGTCAGCCATGAACTCTTCTTTGATGAGCCCTTCAACGTGGCTGCGCGCCAAACCGATTGCTTCAATGATGTGCTCAAAGTAGTCGGCGTAACGCAACTTGGCGTTCATACCGGAACGGCTTCGCGCAATACCCGTGCACGAAATTTCAATGGCAGATCAGCAGGGGTGAGCACCTCGACAGACACGCCCAGCATTTCTTCCAGTTCAACCTGAATCGCTCCCAAGTCGAACAGAGTTGTCCCGGGCAACGCATCTACCAACAGATCGAATCGCTCTCACCCGAATCTTCCCCGTGCAGCACGGAGCCGAACAAGCGTGGATTGCGGGTACGGTGACTCTCCACCACTCGGCGAATGGCTTCACGGTGAGACTGGAATACTTCAGACGGTTTCATTTTCAAAAAAATTTCAGTGAAGGTGTTGACTGCCGCCCTCATCATGCACATGCCCATGCGCCAACTCGGCAGCGCTGGCCGGACGCACGCCCGTCACTGCGCAATTGAAGGTGAGCGTCTTGCCGGCCAGCGGATGATTGCCGTCCACGGTCACTTCGTCATCGGTCACTTCGACCACCGTGAAAAGCATGTAGTCGTCATCGTCGGCGCCTTCGGGGCCGCCTTCGAATTGCATGCCGACGGCGACTTCCTTCGGGAATGAACTGCGCGACTCGACCTCGACCAGACTGTGGTCATATTCTCCGAAAGCATCATCGGGTTGCATGGTGACGCTGATCCGGTCGCCGACTCCTTTGCCGTGCAGGGCTTCTTCGACCAGCGGGAAGATCCCGTCGTAACCGCCATGCAGGTAGCTGATAGGGGCTTCGACTTGTTCCAGCATATCGCCGGTCGAGTCGAACAATTCGTAGCGCAGGGAAACAACGGTATCTTTGGCGATTTTCATTTCAGCCCCTTTATCACATTGAAGATTTCCTGCGCATGTCCGTGTGCCTGGACACCATACATGACATGGCGCAACTTGCCCTGCTTGTCAATTACGAAAGTGGACCGCTTTATGGACATTTTTTTATGCCCATCCACGCTTCGACCGGGCTCAGCGCCGGATTCTTTTTCATACATCACGCCATAGCGTTTGCAGACGCGCGCATCGGGATCGGAAAGCAGCAATACCGACAGGCCGTACTTGTCGCGGAACGTGGCGTGGCTCAGACAGTCATCGCGACTGACGCCGATCACGATGGTATCGAACTTGGCGAATTCCTCTTCGAGATCGCTGAACTCATTGGCCTCCAGGGTGCAGCCGGGGGTGTCGTCCCTGGGATAGAAATACAGAACGACGTTCTTTTTTCCAAGCTGTGAGGCGATGTTGAAAGGTTGCATATCGGCGTCCGGCAACTCGAAGTGCGGCGCGTCCATTCCTGCTGTGATCTGTACTACCTGCATTGATGTTCTCCCTACCCGTTATTCTAAACACATTTTGGTCATGCAATAAAGATTTTTCGCAGGGTCGAATGAATCGCTTTACCAACGGTATCCGGGCGGTTATATTTCCCCATCCAAAGCGGGGAGAAGCTCATGAGCGATACCGGATTGCAACACACCCATCTCGATGGCATCGAGGACTATAACAACGCGCTCGACACGCTGTGCAAACTGGCGCAGCGCAATCTGTACCTGTTCGAGAAGGATTATGACGGGATGGGGTTCAACACCGTGGCGCGTTATGAAACGCTGCGCAACTTTTTGCTCGCCAATCCGGCCCATCGGCTGTTCGTGCTGGCGCATGACACCCGCTATCTGACAAAATTCTGTCCGCGCATGCTGATGCTGTTGCGCCAGTTCGGCACCGGCATGTCCATCTATCAGACCCCGAAGAATCTTCAGCACATCACCGAGCCGTTTTCCGTGGCGGACGAGTCGCATTATGTGCGCCGTTTCCACTTTGACGATCCGCGCGGCATCCTGGCACAGCAAGATCCGGAAAAAGCGCGCGCCCTGAAATCGCGCTTTCTGGAGATGTGGGCGTCTTCCCATCCGGCGGTGTCTATTACAACAACGGGGCTCTAGCTGTCTGACTTGAAGAATCGAAGCGTATTGATGTAGGGCGGGTTCCACCCGCCATGGCGGGTGGAACCCGCCCCGCGGATTGAATAAAATTTCAGACAATCTCGCGCCAGGCAAACCCCTCCTCCTGCGTCGCAACGCCGACCCAGCTTTCCTCACAACCAATCGCGCCGCACAAAGCCCGCACGGCGAGTTCAGGTGAGTTGTTCTTGCGGCTGAGATGCGCGGCGATCAGATGCTGCAACTTGCTCACATCCAGCCGGGACAGGATGCCGGCGGATTCCTGATTGTTCAGATGACCCAAACGTCCGCCCACACGCTGTTTCAATCCGGCCGGATAATCGCCCTTCATCAACATGCCGCTGTCGTGGTTGCACTCCAGCACCAGCGCGTGGCAACCGTTCAGCGTCGCTTCGATATGCGCCGTGCTGCATCCGGTATCGGTCAATACACCCAACCGCCTTGCGCCATCGCTGAACACGAACTGCACCGGCTCGGCGGCGTCGTGCGGGACGGGATAGGGGATGATCTCGATGTCGCCGATCGAGAACGCCAGATGGGGATCAATCTCGTGGATACGCACACCGTCCGCAAAGGCTTTCTTCTGGCTGCGCAATGTGCCGTGGGTGAGCCAAACCGGCAGATTGAATTTGCGCGCCAGACGCGCGACGCCGCCAAGGTGATCGCCATGCTCATGCGTGACGATGATGCCGTCCAGCCGTTCCGGAGACATGCCCAGATTTGCCAGGCGCGCGATAGCGTCCCGCAACCCGAATCCGCAGTCCATCAGCACCTGCGTCCGGCGGGCCGAAACCAGCAAGCCGTTGCCTTCGCTGCCGCTACCGAGCGATGCGAACCGCATGGATATTTGCCATGGCTACTTGTTGATGTTTTTGTAGAGGGTTTCTATCATCTGTTTGGTCACGCTGCTGTTTGCGCCGTCCTGATCGGTGACAGAAACCTCGCACGCCGAACCGCCGTCCTTGACGTTCACGCGATAATGTTTCTTCGCCGGATCGGCCTTCCAGAACTTCATTCTGTCCCACCAGCTCCTTTCGAGCTTGACCGGGCGCAGGAAATAGATACCTTTGTCTCTATCCCTGTCCTCGATCGCCAATCCGGAGCCCTCTATGGCCAGCCCCACTTTGCGCCATGACCTGTCGAACGGATCATTCATGACCATGACAACGCTGCCATCAGAGATCTCGCGCAAACTGGCGGTTCCTGCAGGTTCGGTCGTGCTGATCGTTGCCACGCCGGATGCCGCTGCGGCCGGGCTGATCGCCGCCACCGCACTGGCTGCCTGGGTTTCGCTTGCTCCGAAACGCACCATCAGGCGCTGCAACATAATCGCTTCCATTTCAGGATCGTTACCGCGCGGCACCCACCTGGAACCGGTCATGTCGGAAGAAAACACCTGGGCTATGCCGCGATGGGTGATATGCACCTCGGTGCTCTTGCCGTCCTTCGGGTGCCCGGACAAAAGTTTTTCGTCGCCGCGCTCCAGACGGGTGAGATACTGGTCGCGCTCGCCGGTCGAATAAACTCTGTCGAGCACCTTGCCCAGCACACTGCGAACAGCTCCCTGCGGGATCTTGGCGCGATTTTCCGCCCAATCGGTTTCCATCACACCAGCCGGCTGGTCTTCGCTCTTGATGACCAGGCCGATCTCCAGCCAGAATGCCTTTACCACAGACCAGACATTTTCTGTCTTGTCGCTGACTACCAGCCAATGTCGCGTGCCGTCGCGTTCCATGCGCACACCCTTCACATCGGGCAACACCCTGCCGGCTGCCTGACCCTGGGCATTGCCGCCCTTGCTGTAATCGGAATAAGTCGCGACGGTTCCGCTGTCTCCCTGCGGTATCTTGTAGCGATCGTCGATGCCGGGAACAGTCAGGTCTGGCGGGACATCCAGAGCCTGCGCCTGTTTGACGCCAGATCCATAATCGATACGCTTTCCGTCCGCTCCAAGCGTGCTGCAACTTGCCAATATCACCAGCACCGCGCCGGAAATCCCGATCTGCAAAACTTTCATTAATTCTCTCCGGCTATACAACATAGTAAGTTCAACCTTAAAAAGGCAGTTGATGGGTTCGTAGGTGCGAATTTATTCGCACGCAAAATCTGTTACGTGCGAATAAATTCGCACCTACAAATACTCTCCTGCTGTATAGCATAATTAATTGAGCACACCCGCTTGCCGCATCGCTTCTTCAACCACCGCATGTGCAGATTGCGACAGGGGTGTGAGCGGCAAGCGCAATATGTTCTTCATTTTCCCCAATCGCGCCACCGCCCATTTCACCGGAATCGGGTTGGCCTCGACGAACAGGCTGCGATGCAAGCCGAGCAATTGGTAATTGATCGCACGCGCCCTGGCGACTTCACCATTCAGCGCGGCGGCGCACATCTCGTGCATCAACTTCGGCGCGACGTTCGCCGTCACCGAGATCGTGCCGTGCGCGCCAAGCAGCATCAGCGCGAGCGTGCTGGCATCGTCACCGCTGTAGATCGCAAAATCCCCGCCCGTACCATCCCCATGGACACGCTTCAAAAAAGCCACGCGCTGCAACAGCTCGCTGCCGCGCTCGATGTTGCCGGTCGCGTCCTTGATGCCAACGATGTTGGGAATCTGCGCCAGACGCAGCACCGTATCGTTGCTCATATCAGCGACGGTGCGTCCCGGCACGTTATACAGAATGTGCGGCATGTCCACCGCTTCTGCGATGGCCTTGAAGTGCAGGTACATGCCTTCCTGGGTAGGCTTGTTGTAATAAGGAACGACCGTCAGCGAAGCGTCCGCGCCAGCCTTTTTCGAAAATGCGGCCAGCTCGATGGCTTCCCTGGTCGAATTCGCGCCGGTGCCGGCAATGACGGGAATGCGCCCGGCGGCATGTCTGACCGCCTCGGCGATCAACAGCTCGTGCTCTTCCACATCCACGGTAGGCGACTCGCCGGTCGTACCGACCACCACGATGCCGTCGGTACCCTGCTCGACGTGGAAGTCGATCAGCGCGCGGAACGCCGCCAGATCGAGACTGCCGTCCTCGTGCATCGGCGTGACGATCGCCACTATGCTACCTGTAATCATTTTGCTTTGCGCTGAAAATCAAAGCGCGCATTTTACCTGAATTAAGTCCGTCCGCAGCTTCTAAAGCACACGAAACCAAAGCACACAAAGTAATGCGGCATAAATCAGGGTTACAAATCCAGCCAGATACGTAACGCGTGATTGATTTTAACTATATCTTTATCAGCAATTTCACCCACTTTGGCTGTCAGCCTTGAGACGCGAACAGTGGTAATTTTATCGGTCTCAACATCGGACGGCTCTTTTAATCCCGTTGCGGCATTCGCCCTGATCCGCACCCTGACGCTCGCAGCGCTTAACACACTGGTCATTGGGCAAATCGTGACACTTTCCAAGCCATCCAAATAATCGGAATTTTGCACAATCACCACAGGGCGAGGCTTGCTGGTGTAATCACCTCTACCATCTGCACACAGCACAATATCGCCACGCTTAGTGCGCACGGGTCGCTCCGAAGCAGCGGGGAACCCGTCGGCCTCCCCCATGCGGGGAAACGGCGTCATACATAATCGCCCATATCGGCAGTGTTATCTTGCCGGTCAGCCTGATTGATGGCTTTAATATCCCGCTTCACCTGTGCCAGACTCAGCGATGCGGATTTCGGGTAAAGCACCGCGACACTTTTTTTATGGCTGGTAATTTCAATAGGCTCGCCTGATCTTAACAGTTCAGAAAGCTTGGTTTTTACTTCAAAAATTCCGACCGAACGCATCTTGATCTCCTTAAAATTCTAGTTGGCTAGAGTTGATTATACCCCAGTTAATTTTCAGGGTAGATCTTACGCATGAGCCGGACAAGCCAGCGTTAACACTCAAACAAAGAACAATTCAACCCGACCCTGTGGCATCAAAAAGGGCTGCGCGACAAAAGCCCTGAACGTTCTATTCAGAAACCCGCGACCGGGCGCCTATACAAAGGAAAGCGGCCCGAAGGCCGCTGTGTTTGATTCAATTGAATGTCGCGCCGAGGAGTGATAAAGGAATTTAAAACGTAGGGTGGGCAGATAGGGTTTTCGTCTGCCCACGCGGTTTGGTATACGCGTGGGCAAAAAATCGTGCCCACC
>Ga0154718_1013_pt1 | contig 12413 bp, 10 predicted proteins | sample Rifle2008BG16ft_FD_105726 | JGI IMG/M metagenome (GOLD analysis project Ga0154718, IMG submission 105726) | Betaproteobacteria bacterium RBG_16_56_24
CGACCTGATCGTATATTTCATGAGTGAGGACTGGTTCCGCATCGTCGTGAACGCGGGCACGGCGGACAAGGACATCGCGTGGATGATGCAGCAGGCAGCCAAATACGCACCTCAAATAACTATCGCAGGCCACCCGGAACTGGCGATCATCGCGGTGCAAGGTCCGAATGCGCGCGCGAAAGTGTGGGAAGCGCTGCCCGGCAGCCGGGAATTGACCGAGCGTCTGGTTCCTTTCAGCGCTGTGGAGATGGGCACGATGTTCATCGCGCGCACCGGCTACACCGGCGAAGACGGTTTTGAGGTGATGGTCCCCGCCAAAGCCGCGCCGTTCTTCTGGGCAACGCTGGCAGAAAAAGGTGTGAAACCGATCGGTCTTGGCGCGCGTGACACACTGCGCCTCGAAGCCGGCATGAATCTGTACGGGCAGGACATGGATGAGACCACCAATCCACTCGAATCCGGACTGGCCTGGACCGTGGACTTGAACAGCAAACGCGATTTCATTGGCAAGTCGGCGCTGCTGGCTCATCCGCCCACACGCAAGCTGGCCGGACTTGTGCTGTTGGATCGCGGCGTGTTGCGCAGCCATCAGCAGGTGAATACCGCGCATGGAGCAGGCGAGATCACCAGCGGCAGCTTCTCGCCGACGCTGGAGAAATCCATTGCATTGGCACGGGTGCCTAAGAAAGTGCAGCTCGGCGACCAGGTGCAGGTGGAGATTCGCGATAAAATGCTCACGGCAAAAGTGGTGAAATATCCATTCGCGCGCAATGGAAAAAGCAGTTTGTAGCCGTTAGCCGCTAGCCGGTAGTTAAAACCGCGCAGCGACAACACCAACTAACGGCTAATGACTAACGACTATCAACTTTTTTGGAGACCATCATGAGCAGCCCGGCAAACTTGAAGTACACAGCATCCCACGAATGGGTCAAAACCGAAGCCGACGGCGCAATCAGCGTCGGCATCACCCAGCACGCCCAGGAACTGCTGGGTGACATGGTGTTCGTTGAAACACCGGCAGTAGGCCGCAAACTCAAGGCCAGGGAAGAATGCGCGGTGGTCGAGTCTGTGAAAGCCGCATCCGATGTGTACGCTCCGGTAAACGGTGTAGTCACGGCGGTGAACAGCGAACTGGACAGCGCGCCGGAGGCCATCAATACCGATCCTTACGGGGCGTGGATGTTCAGAATGAAACCGGACAATGCGGCAGATGTCGCTGCATTGATGGATGCCAAGGCTTACGAGGCGCACGTGGACAGCGAAGCACATTGAAAATCGGTGAAGGGATAAGGGTGAAGGGGGAAGGGTAACCCCCCGGCGCGCGCAGTGCGCCACCCTTCTCCCTTCCCTCTTTACTCTTCTCCGAAAGCAATTCAATGATCACCACTGACAAATTCGTCGACCGTCATAACGGCCCGCGCGCGGGCGATGTGACAGCGATGCTGAAAAAGATTGGCGCAAGCTCGGTCGATGAGTTGATCGCGCAAACTGTTCCTGCCGCGATACGCCTGAAAAATCCGCTGGATTTGCCAGGCGCAATGACCGAGTACCAGTACCACAAGCATCTGCGCGGAGTCGCTGCTAAAAATAAAATGTTCAAGACTTATATCGGTCTGGGCTATTACAACGCCATCGTCCCGGCCGTGGTGCAGCGCAACATCCTGGAGAATCCGGGCTGGTACACGGCTTACACCCCTTATCAGGCCGAGATCTCGCAAGGACGCCTCGAAGCATTGTTGAATTTCCAGACCATGATCATGGATCTGACCGGGATGGAGATCGCCAATGCTTCTTTGCTGGACGAGGCCACCGCGGCCGCGGAAGCGATGGCAATGCTGTTCAGCAGCCGCTCCCGCGAGTCTGCCGGCAATGGCGCGAACAAGTTCTTCGTATCCGGCGAATGCTTTCCGCAAACCATCGATCTGTTGAAGACGCGATCGGCGCCGATGGGAATCGAACTGGTCATCGGCAATTTCAAGACCGCTGCATTGGATGGCAGCATGTTCGGCGCACTGCTCCAGTATCCCGGCGCGGACGGCAAGGTTCACGATTACGCGGATTTTGTCAGCAAGGCCAGGGCGAACGGCATCGCGGTCGCTGTGGCCGCTGATGTGTTAAGCCTGGCGCTGCTGCCGCCGCCGGGCGAATGGGGCGCCGATGTGGTCATCGGCAGCACCCAGCGCTTCGGCATCCCGATGGGTTATGGCGGTCCGCACGCGGCGTATTTTGCCTGCCGCGATTCCTACAAGCGCTCCATGCCCGGCCGCATCATCGGCGTGTCGGTCGATGCGCAAGGCAACCCGGCACTGCGCATGGCATTGCAGACACGCGAGCAGCACATCCGCCGCGACAAAGCCACCTCCAATATCTGCACCGCGCAGGCGCTGTTGGCCATCATGGCCGGCATGTTCGCGGTATATCACGGACCGGAAGGCATTAAGGGAATAGCGCTGCAAGTGCACCTTTCCGCCATCGCGCTGGCAGCGGAATTGAAAAAACTGGGCTATGCGGTCGATGAGGGAATTTATTTCGATACGCTGAAGATCAGCGGCACAGATAATGCCAGGATAAAAAAACTGGCCGAAGCCGGGCAGATCAATTTCCGCTACATGGACAACGCGATCACGATCTCTGTAGACCAGACCACCGATGTCCATGACCTGAACGCGATCATCGCGGTGTTCGCCCAAGCGAAAGATAAGCCTGCCGCACAAGTGACCGAGGCGCAGGTCCTTGCGCAAAAGCCGCTGGTCAGGCAGCGCAGCTCGGCTATCCTGCAGCACCCGGTCTTCAATACCTGTCATTCCGAATCGGAGATGATGCGCTACATCAAGCGCCTGGAGAACAAGGATCTGTCGCTGACGCATTCGATGATCTCATTGGGTTCCTGCACGATGAAGCTGAATGCCGCCTCCGAACTGATGCCGCTGACCTGGCCGGAATTCGCCGATATGCATCCCTTCGTTCCGGTTGAACAGGCAGCGGGTTTCCAGGAAGTCATCGCCGGGCTGGACAGCGCGTTGAGCGAGATCACCGGCTTCGCGAAGATGAGCTTCCAGCCGAACAGCGGCGCGCAAGGCGAATATGCCGGCCTGCTGGTCATTCAGGCGTACCACCGTTCGCGCGGCGAAGGGCAGCGCAATATTGCGCTGATCCCGGCATCGGCGCATGGCACCAATCCGGCGAGTGCGGCGATGTGCGGCATGCATATCGTCGTGGTGAAGTGTGACAGGAACGGCAACATCGACATAGCCGACTTGCGGGAAAAAGCCGAACAGCACAAGGACGGCCTGTCGTGCCTGATGGTGACCTACCCCAGCACTCACGGCGTGTATGAGGAAGGCATCAAGGACATCACCCGCATCATTCACGAGAACGGCGGGCAGGTATACATGGACGGCGCCAACATGAACGCGCAGGTCGGCCTGACCAGCCCCGGCAATATCGGCGCGGACGTGTGCCACCTGAATCTGCACAAGACCTTCGCGATCCCGCACGGCGGCGGCGGTCCCGGCGTGGGACCCATCGCTGCCGCGAAACACCTGGCGCCATTTCTGCCCGGCCACCCAGTGGTGCGTACCGGTGGCGATCAGGCGATACATGCCGTATCCGCAGCGCCATACGGCAGCGCGCTGATCCTGTTGATCTCTTACGGTTACATCAAGATGATGGGTGGCGCGGGGCTGACCGAAGCCACGCGCATCGCGATACTCAACGCCAACTACATCAAGGAATCGTTGAAGGATCATTACCCCACACTGTACAGCGGCAAGAATGGCCGCTGCGCGCACGAGATGATCCTGGCCTGCGCCGACTTCAAGCGCGAGGCCGGCATCGAAGTCGCCGACATTGCCAAACGCCTGATGGATTATGGCTTCCACGCGCCGACCACTTCATTCCCGGTAGTGGACACGCTGATGGTCGAACCGACCGAGAGTGAATCAAAAGCCGAGCTGGACCGTTTCTGTTCCGCGATGATCTCCATCCGCGGCGAGATAGACGAGATCATCTCGGGCAAGGCGGATAAGGCGGACAACGTACTGAAGAATTCGCCGCATACCGCCGGATCAGTGGTGTCCGATGACTGGCAGCACAGCTATTCGCGCGAAAAAGCCGCCTACCCGTTATCATGGGTGCGCGATAATAAATTCTGGCCAAGCGTTGCGCGGGTGGATAATGTGTACGGTGACAAGCACCTGGTCTGTGCTTGCCCGCCGATCGTGTCCTGCACGGAATGAAATCGGAAGAACGGTGTGGAGAATCCCAATAAACATAACCCCGGCCTGACCCATGCATGGCATGCGTCCCGCATCGCGTTGCAGGGTTTGCGCGCTGCGTTCCGGCACGAAGAGGCATTTCGTCAGGAAGTCTTCATCGCTGCGATCGCGATACCCGCCGCGCTGCTGTTGCCTGCAAGCCCATTGGGCAAGACTTTGATGATCGCCAGCATATTGCTGGTGCTGATCGTCGAACTGCTCAACTCCGCGCTCGAATCCGCAGTGGACCACACCTCGCTGGAACAGCACCCGCTCGCCAAACGCGCCAAAGACATCGCCAGCGCGGCGGTATTCCTGAGCATCGTGAATGCGCTGGTGGTGTGGGGGATGGTGCTGTACTGGCGCGGGTGATTTCCAGGAGCGGCTTGGGGGCGGGGTCGCGTCGCTATGTATAAAAATTGAATCGGATTTACAACCAGTTGATTTCCTGCGCTGTCTTCCTGCCTATCAGTGCATCATCAAGCGCCGCCGGTGTCACCGCCTCGGTTTCTGACAGGGGCGTGCGTCCGGCCATGATTTCGGCAAAGCGCTGCGGCAACAGCGGAACAATATCTGGGTTGGCGTAACCGTCGGGGAACAGCGGCAGATTATTGGCGGGGTCGTACTTGTCGGTCGCGCCCAGCGTGTGAAGAAATTCATGGGCAATGATCACGTTGTTCTGTCTGCTCATGCTGTTTGCGGCAAAGATATTGACCCGGCCGATCAGCCCCTTCTGCAAACCGGTGGAATGCGCCAGACGCTTGCTTTGCGCCGGATCAAAATACAGCAGGAACATTTTCACCTGCGGGCTGGGGCCGTTCGTGTCGGTGTTGCGCCATGCCCACCAGCGCATCTTCAGACTCCAGACTGTCACCTCAATGGAACTCCCGTTGCGCGGCGGCACGGGCGGTTGCGTATCGATCTGGCCGCCCAGCCGGATCTCCACGGACGCGTTGGCAGCGCGCCCATAACGTACCGCCTCGTCGCGCATGAACGTCTCGATGGGCTTGAAGTTCTCCACTGTCAGGCTGCGCAGATATTCAGACGCAACCGGGCTGCCATCACCGTTGACAAGATAGATATTGACCGGCAGCGTGTGCTTCCATTCCACCGATCGTGTCTTGGCGCGCCATGCGCCCAGCGCGACACCGGCAAGAATCAACAACAGGATGAAGATGCGCAAGGCCTTGAACATGGAGATACTATTCCCTTGAAGCTGGTTTCGATGGCGCTCTTACCGCGCGTATCATGACCGCAGCCAGCGCGTAGATAGTCACGAACGGATCGATCAGATAATCCCAGAGGTTGCCCGACTCATACCAGCCGGCCGCCCAGGCAAGGGCCGCGAACGCGATGCACAGCGCAATCAGCGTCAGCTTCCGCAACCACGCTGCCAGAGCCGCCAGCAGCAATGCGGACACGAACAGCGGATCGCCGTAGCCCAACCGGTATGGATCGAAAGCGCCGGCGCCCAGTGCCATCGGATACAACGCCAGCGCAGCGAGCGCAACCAGTATCAGAAGCGCGTGGCGTGAGGCATCATTCACGCCGCAGTTGCACCAGGGCCTGAGCAGGGTAATCCACAACAACACCAGCGCGGTGATGCTCAAATCGCCGGTCGCGCCGCGCACATAGGCGGCGAGCGGCATTCCGCTGAACGGTATCAGCATCAGCACGAAGACCGCGCCCTGCAGCATGGCCAGCCTGTATAGCGTGAATCGCCTGATTCCCGGCAACAGAGCAACGGCTGCCGCGCCCACAACAGCCACACTCGCCAGCCCGGTAAGGTCAGTGAAGTTCGGCATCATTGGTTTTTTTCATCTGCCGATCCAGCCACGCTTGCGAGAAACGTACATGTTTGATGAAACTCCTGTTCCATGTGTACACAAGATGGAAGTCGCCATTTCGCGCACGGATCAGGTAAGGGTAGGAGAACTCGAAGCCGCAACCCTGCGCATCACATTTATTCCGCTGGGCGGATCTCGCGTAACCTGTTGCATCGGCGATGCCGCCATCGGACGCTCTGGCCAGATCAGCGGCGGTCTTGGCATAATCCGCAGGCTCGGGGCTCAGGCCGTGCTGATCTTCCAGTTGATGAACGGTCTTCCATGTGGCGCCGTCATCTGCAGACGCCACCAGCGACAGATCATCGCGTCCTGCTTCGGCGTTGTTGAGCGCCATCAGGATGCGCCCGCCGGGCAGCGCCACGCCGGAGATCGCCGCGTCCGGGTTAGCCAGCGCGGTTTTTACCGGCGCGATCCAGTGCTGCCCGGCATCTTCCGTCGTGGTGGCGATAACCCGCTTCGGGCTCGCCCCGGAATAGCGCATCAGCGCCAGCGCCTGTTGCGGATTTTTTATCAGCACCACCGGCTGCAATGTGGTCTTGCCAAAGCTCAGACGTTGCTTGTCCATGACTTCACCACCGCTGCTTATGCGCAGCAGTTCACCGAATTTGCCGATGAATTCGTGATACACCGGCAGCCCCATCGTTCCGTCGCCATACAGGAAAGGCGTGCCCTTGACCAGTGTGCTGATGTTCAGAAAGGGCGAGGTGATCAGCCGGCGCGCGGGACTCCATGTCTCGCCATCATCTTCCGAGGTGATCGCCGTGATGGAGCTTCCAGCCCATCCGCCCAGTGACACCGTCACATAGAACAGCCACAGCTTGCCGTCCGATGCGCGCAACGCAACCGGATTGCCGAGTTTCTTGACATAGCGCAGCAGCGGCTGTTGCGTGCCTGCCCGATTGGCAACGCTGAGTTCTGTGCCCCACAGGTTTCTCGCCGGATCGAAAACCGCGCTGCGTATCTCCACATCCTGCGCGCCTTCGCGGCTGCCGGCGAACCAGAAGGCGCGGATGCGGCCGTCGCCCAGTTCCGCCAGAGAGGCGGCATGGGTATGGATATTCTGTCGGGTGGAGGCGAAATGTGTGCGCAGCTCAGGCGCAGCATTTCCGGTTTGCGCGGCGCCGGCCGCCGGTTGGAAAAGCGCCGTTGATGGACGATTCGTGACTTTGAAAAAAGCCGCGCCGAAAGCGATCAGCACGATGCAAAGTATCTGCGGATGATGAACAGTTTTGAACATCATCGCCGGATCAACTTCAAGCCATCTTTAGAAATTCGCTTTTCCGGGGTGAAGCGCAAGGAGCCGCACAGCGAACGACGAGACATATCAAATCGATAGGCGAGGAGTGAGCGAGCACGCGACACGGCGATTCGCCCGGAAAACGGATTTATAGAGATGGCGCTCAATCGTGCAGCTTCGGATTATGCGTCTGCAGATACAACGCAGCATTACCGTAGGCCAGCGGAAAATGCGCCCACCGTTTTGCCATACGCTGGAATTCCGGGGACACGGGAGATTGCCTGTACAGATTTGTGGCCGGCTTGGCCGACAGGATATCAAATGCCGCCGGCGGTTTGCGCTCAACGAACATGTAGCGATCCACCAGCACGCCCTCCTCGCCGATACCGGTGAACTGGAACTCGAAGGCAACGCGCGTAGCGTCGAACCTGGGATCAAGCAGGTCGCGCCCGAGTGCCGTGTTGCGGTAGCCTATGCCAACCAGCGAGGCGACCGTCGGCATCACATCCACCTGTTGCGCCCAGTGATCGATCCGCCGCGGCGCCACATGTTTTGGCGCGTAGATCAACAATGGCGTATGTCCCTGTGAGATGGCCAGATCCTTCCATGACCTGGGCAGGTGCGGGCCCGGGTTGCCTATGATTCCGTGATCACCGATAAATACGAAGAGGGTGTTGTCGAAATATTTTTCCTTGCGCGCCTGCTGCATGAACTGGCCGACGCACCAATCGAGGTAAGCGAAACCGCGGTACTCATCAAGCGAGATGAATCCCTGCGCCTCCAATTCCTTTTCTGAAGGCTTTGGCGGCGCGAACATCTTCAGGTCTTCTTCCGGAATGGTGTAAGGCCGGTGATTGCTGCTGGTCTGGATGTAGGCGAAAAAGGGTTGTTGCGGGCTGGATTGCGTGTGGGCGCGTATCAGCTCGTTCGCCTCAAGGAACAGATTCTTGTCGGACACCCCCCAGACATCTTCCACCGGAGACTTGAGCCGTCCTTCTTCATAGATATCAATGCCGTCGATAGCGGAGGTCAGCACGCCGCGAACATTGGCCCATGAAGTGCTGCCGCCGATGAAATAATATTTTTTGTAACCCTTGAATTCATTGATGATCGAATGCTGGTTGATAGCCGCCGGATTGCGCGATGCGGTGGAATCCTGCGACACATCGGGTATTCCCGTGACCATCGCATACACGCCCCTTGCGGTATGGGCATGCGCGCTCATCATGCGGTTGAACAGCAGCCCGTCCTTTGCCAGCGCGTCGAACGAAGGGGTTGCGCCCATAGTGCTGCCGAGCGCGCCGACCTTGTGGCCGGCAAATGATTCAAGCTGAACCAGCACCACATTAAGCGGCGGTTTCGCGGCGGCGGCTGCCATGGGAGGGACAATACGCAAAAAGGAGATCGGCTCGTCCGGTTTGAGCGGCGGCAGGCCAACGAAAGCCCGTATCTCGTCAGCGTCGGGGCGCATGTGCGCATCATCGAGGCTCTGCACGCGAAATGTCCAGGTGTCATACAGGTTATGCAGCGGGTTGAGCGACGACTGTTGCGCAAAGGCATTTCCCAGCACCACCGAATCGCTCCAGCGCAGCGGGTATTGCGAGAACTTGCCGTGAACAAAGAAGATAGCCAGTATCACCACCACTGCTTCTGACGCTATTGTCTGCCGCTTGCGCGCTGCAAGGCGGCTGCCGCCAATCGCCCATACCCACAGCCGCGAAAATAACCAGTGGCAAACCAGCAGCCACAACACCAGGCCTGACGCGATCCATATCACCGGATAGGACTGCCACACCATGCCGGCGGCTTCGCTCGCATCGCGTGCCAGCGAGAACAATGTCGATGAAAGACGCTTTGTCAGATAACTGTAGTGACCGGCGTCTGTTATGACTCCCAGCGCCCAGACGGTGCATGCCAGCATCCAGTATCCCCACCAGGCTGCACGCAGCGACGGCGGACGCAGATATTTTCCAAGCCACGGCAGACTGGACAGCGCCCACGCCGCAGCCACTGTCATCAGCGCCACGCGAATGTCATAGCGCGCACCCAGCCACAGCGCGCGCGCCCAGTTATCCCATGACATGACCGAGCCGGGCGGCAGGAACCACAGCATGAAAACTGCTCGCGCCAGCGTACCGGCGGCGAGCAATACGGCTGCCATGGCCAGTGCGAGGCGAAGGTGGGGGCGGGTAGAAAGGGGAATCGCAGAAAGATTGATCATCGAAGCGCATTATATGCGACGACACCCAATAATCAATTCACCTCTCCGATGTTACAATTCGCGCCTATCTATTTACGGACAAGGTATAGCGATGCACACGCTGATTTGCGGTTCGATGGCCTACGACACCATCATGGTGTTCAAAGACCAATTCAAGAAACATATTCTCCCCGAACAGATCCACATCCTGAACGTCGCCTTTCTGGTGCCGGAAATGCGCCGCGAATACGGCGGCTGCGCGGGCAACATCGCCTATAACCTGCAACTGCTCGGCGGTCATCCGCTGATCATGGCCACGGTGGGAGATGATTTTTCCGCCTATGCGCAGCGCATGGAAAAACTCGGCTTGAACCAGGCGCACATTCGCCATGTGCCGGGATCATTCACCGGACAGGCCTTCATCACCACCGATCTCGATGACAACCAGATCACCGCTTTCCACCCGGGCGCGATGGGGCATTCGCATCTGAACAGCGTCGCGATGGCGCAAAAGGTTTCCCTGGGCATCGTCTCGCCGGACGGTCGCGAAGGCATGCTCCAGCACGCGCTGGAATTTTCTGACCTGAACATCCCGTTCGTGTTTGACCCGGGTCAGGGCATGCCGATGTTCTCCGGCGCGGAGCTGCTGAGTTTTATTGAGCAGGCCGATTACATCACCGTGAATGATTATGAAGCCAGACTGCTGGTGGACAAGACCGGCAAGACACTGAACGAGATTGCGCAGCGCGTGAAGGCGCTGATCGTTACGCTGGCAGCGGACGGTTCGCTGATCCATGCCAACGGCAAACAAATTCCCATCCCCACACCCAAGCCGAAAGCCCTCGTCGACCCGACCGGATGCGGCGACGCTTATCGCGCCGGCCTGCTCTACGGCATCCAGCAAGGCTGGGATTGGGAGACCACCGGGCGACTCGCCTCGCTGATGGGCTCGCTCAAAATCGCCAGCCGCGGCGGACAGAATCACAAGTACACGCGCGCCGAATTGATGGGCTTGTATGAGCAGAGCTTTGGGCATTCCATCAAGCTGTAACAGTTAACTTCCTCTCCCCTTGTGGGAGAGGGCTGGGGAGAGGGGGTAGCTCCTGTTCAACTTTTCACCCTCTGAGTGAAACAACTAGCCATTCGACTAGGCTGCCAAAAGACGCCAGCCAAGTCGCTGGTTATCCCTAACCCTCCCCCCTCAAGGGGGAGGGGATATGATTAAGCCGCACCATGAACCCCAAACTCCTCACCCACCTCTCCGCTGCCATCCGCGATGCGACGCATCGCCCCTTTACGCTGCGCGCCTCGACACCCGTCGGTGGCGGCAGTATCAACGAATCTTCTCGCTTGGAAGGAACGGACGGTTCGCGCTTCTTCCTCAAACTCAACGATGCGCAACATCTGCCGATGTTCATCGCCGAGGCGAAAGGACTTAATGCGATTGCCGAAACAAACACCATCCGTGTGCCGCGACCCATTGCGCATGGCAGCATAGAAGGGCAAAGCTACCTGGTACTGGAACATCTCGAATTGAGTTCACACGGCGATGCAAAGCTGCTTGGCGAGCAGCTCGCAGCGTTGCATCGTTGCACACCTCCATCCCCTCCCCCTTTGAGGGGGAGGGGGAGGGCTAGGGAGGGGGTAGACACTCAGTTCGGCTTCTCACAAGACAACTTCATCGGCACGACGCCGCAGCCGAATGGATGGAAATATAACTGGATAGATTTCTGGCGCGAACAGCGCCTGGGATTTCAATTGCGCCTCGCGGCGCAGAACGGCCACGACGGCCAGTTGCAGAACCTGAGCGAAAAGTTGTCGGACGCGCTGCCTGTGTTTTTCGAAAGCTACACCCCGCAACCCTCGTTGCTGCACGGCGACCTGTGGAGCGGCAACCACGCTTTTCTTGCGGACGGCACGCCGACGATCTTCGACCCCGCCACCTATTACGGCGACCGCGAATGCGACCTTGCGATGACGGAGCTGTTCGGCGGATACCCTGCGAATTTCTACGCCGCCTATCGCGCCGCGTATCCGCTGGATGAAGGTTATGCAACGCGCAAGGTTTTGTACAACTTGTACCACATCCTCAACCACGCCAACCTGTTCGGCGGAGGCTATGCAAGGCAGGCCGAGCAGATGATGCGGAGGTTACTGGCGGAAACTGAGAAGTAAACGGTGTACTGATTAACGCTTGAGCGAAGAGTTTTAGGTTTCACTGAAGTACGCCACCAAGCCTTCCTCAAACGCAGAGAAGAGCAGCGGCATGGTGAGCTGTGTATGAATGGCTTCTTGTGTCCGCAGTGATACGTGGAACCTGACATCTGCAACACCAGATCCGCTTGATGGACAAACTTGCTGCGGATGTCATACAAGTACTCCGCAAGATTCTTGATCGATGCCATGGGTTTGCCGTCCATTCGTACAGCACCGCATAACTCTTTCTGGCGGGCTGGAGACAGGTGCTCAAAGAAGCTGACGCATCGACGAATTGATCCGAAGGTTGCCTTGTAGTCAGAATGAAGTTTATTAAGTTGCTTGGCAGAAGCAATGGGAAAGATGGGTGCACGAGCGTCACTCGTCAACCAAGCATGAAAATCTTCATATGAGTCGTCGGACAGTGATTCAATCAATGCGAACAAGCCCACAGTCTTATATGAGTTTGTGAAGTAGTCGATGACGGGGTTGCAGTCCGGTGCCGAGACTACCCAGTCGCCTTCCTTGATGAGGTAGTAGTAGAAGGACGTTGTCTGCAGAAAGAGATTCTTCCGCTCTAGCGTACCGATCCCTGTATAGGGCGCCTCTAAAAATTCAAAATCCTAAGCCAGGCAAGGCGCGAAATAAATTTTAGCGCGCCGCATATGTTTGATATG
>Ga0154718_1028_pt1 | contig 12133 bp, 16 predicted proteins | sample Rifle2008BG16ft_FD_105726 | JGI IMG/M metagenome (GOLD analysis project Ga0154718, IMG submission 105726) | Betaproteobacteria bacterium RBG_16_56_24
AATGCGAATTGGAATTACTTCGCCGATAGCTGTTTCGAAAACTGGTCGGCCAGCTCGCGGCGCACCTCCCGCAATTTATTCTTGATCTTTATCTCATTCTCGCGGCCCATCCTCATCAGTATCTTGCGTCCTGCCGATTGTGCTTCCAAAGACGGATCCGCATACTGGAACATGACGTTGGGCTGGACGAGCTTCACCGGCCCTTTGAGTTCCAGAGCGCCGAGCAAATGGTCGATCACGGTGATGAGCCGGTCGTTGAATGAGCCATTCGGGTATCCCAGATCCTGATACGCGCGTTGAAACAGCGGAGAGAAACGTGAGTATACGGCCACAAGCTTTTTGGCATCCACCATTTCGGCGATACGCACATAGGGCGTGTAACGGGATGAATTCTTCGACGAGATAACAAGGTTTTCCTCATCACCGCCGGTGCGAAATTTTCCGCCGGCCGGCTTGGTGGGAAACAGACGCGCAGCGGCGGTCTTGCGCGGAAGATTGTCTATCGTCACAACGATATGCCGGACGATCTCCCCGGGACGGAAATATTTATTGAACGTGTCTGCGCCCATCAGATCGGAGAGCGCCTCGCGCATGACCGGGTCGCTTTCTTTCAACTGCGGAAGCGGAGGCGCGCTTTCCTGAACCGGCTGCGGCGGTTTAACCTGCTTGACCGGAGCGACGGGCGCAGGGGGCGCCTTGACAACCGGCTCCGGTTGTATTTCAGGGGGCGTCTCCTGCATCAAATAGAAACTGATCACTGCCCCGGCCAACAGGATGACGGCAACCAGTACGCCAATAGTCTTTTTCATCGATGCTCTCCTCAGTCATTGTGGAATTGGAAACAGATCAGGCTACTTCTCTTCCAAGGGCTTGATCCTGAAAACATGGAAAGAGCCCATGCGCCGCATTTTACAGGATTTATCACGGATTAATACATAACGGCACGATCTCATGGAGGAACTGCAACACCACGACCTCGTCGCGCCGCAACGCGGCGGCAGACAACTTGCGGCGGGCGTGACGCGGGTCCGCCTCAGGCGAAAGAGGCGCCGTGAAGCCCAGATGATAGGCGTCAAGCAGCGCGGGATGGACGTAATACTTGCGGCACACTGCGCGCGTGTTACCCAGCCGTTCCGCCACAGCATCGAGCGCCCGCACGATGTTCCGGTCCGCCTCGCGGCGGCTGGTCGCGGGTCCCATCGCCCGCAACTCCACTGCGGCCACCATCGTTCCGCCCCAGGTGCGGAAGTCCTTGGCCGTGATATCGCGTCCGGAGGCTTCCCGAAGATAGCCGTTCACGTCGTCAGATACAACCGGCTTGCGCTTACCGAACGCATCAAGGTACTGGAACAATTCCTGTCCCGGCAGGTCCTGGCAGCGCTGGACAATGCGGGCGATTCGCGGGTCATTCACCGCCACGGAATGCTCGACCCCGCTCTTGCCGCGAAAGATGAAGCGCAACATCGTCCCCTGCACCTGCACATGTTTCCTGCGCAAGGTCGTCAGCCCGTAAGAGCGGTTCTCGCGGGCATATTCGTCATTCCCGACGCGAATCAGCGTCTTGTCCAGCAGCCGCACCACCGTTCCAAGAAGCTGGCGCCGGGTCAGATTGCCGGCGCGCAAATCGCGCTCCACGCGCTCCCGCAGGGCAGGCAGAATCTCGCTGAATTCGAGCATGCGGCGAAACTTCGACTGGTCGCGAGCCTCGCGGTAGGAGGGATGGTAACGATACTGCTTGCGCCCGCGGGCATCGCGCGCCGTCACCTGAATGTGGCCATCGTGATCCGGGCAAATCCATACGCCGGTCCATGCCGGCGGGATCGCCAGCGAGTTGAGCCGCTTGCGCGTGAGGGAGTCGCTGATGAGCGCGCCATCCGCAGCGTAATAGCTCCACCCCTTGCCGGAACGGCGCCGGCTGATGCCGGCGACGCCATCGGTGACATAACGCAGCCCGGCTCGAATGGCTGCCTTGCGATGCTCGTTCGGTGAACTCACACTGCGCCTGATTTATTTACAACTTGCTCACCCGGCTGCCCGGACAAAAATTTTTCATCTCTGACTAGAACGGAATGTCGTCGTCGAAATTATCGAAGCTGCCCCCCTGCCCTGAGCTTGCCGGGGCTGCCGTTGCAGCCTTGGCAGGCGCCGTAGCGCTGCCGGATGAAGCTGCAGCAGGCTTGTTTTCCACCACTTCAAAACTGCCCGCGCCAGAGGGTTTCCCGCCCAGCAGGGTCATTTCTTTGGCCACAATCTCGGTGGTATAGCGGTCTTTCCCTTCCTTGTCCTGCCACTTGCGGGTTTGCAGTTTGCCTTCGACATAGACTTGTCTGCCTTTTTTCAAATACTCGCCGGCAATTTCTGCGAGCTTGCCGAAAAACACGACGCGATGCCACTCGGTTTTTTCCTGCTTCTCGCCACCCTTGTCTTTCCATGTTTCAGAAGTTGCCAGCGTAATAGTAGCCATCGCCTCACCGCTAGTCATATAACGCACTTCTGGATCTTTACCCAAATTACCTAACAGAATCACTTTGTTCACTGACATTTCATGCTCTCCTTTCAGGTTTTACATCCTTCACGATTGCTCCCTCTCCCTCTGGGGGAGGGTTGGGGAGGGGGGAAATCATCACAAGTTGTTCCACTGCTGCCTCATCGAATCCCTGCATGTCCACTTTCAGGCAGGCAATGTTCTCCGCTGCCACCACCATCACTTCGCGCACGCCTCTCAGTTGCGCGAGACGTTGCCGCAATTCTACCGCAGCGGCGTCATTCATTTCCGGCAAATGATACAGCCTGGTGCGCACTGCTGCCGGTGGCTGCATTCCGGATGCGACTATCAACCACAGCAACAGCAACACGATAGCGAACACGAACACGGCATCGCCGCCGGCAAACTGTTTCAACGCGCCGCCCGCCGCCGCGCCAAAAAACGCGCCGAGGAACTGCACAGTGCTATACACGCCCATTGCCGTGCCTCTGGCGGCCAGCGGCGCAGTAACGCTGATCAGCGAGGGCAGCTTGGCTTCCAGCACGTTGAACGCGGTGAAAAATGCCAGCAGCGCGGCGGTCACGCCCCACAAGCTGTGCTGCGCGAACATCAGCAGGACTTGTGCGCCCATCGCCAAGGCGATCACCAGCATGAACACTTGTTTCATCTTGTCCTTCTTCTCGGCAATGATGATGAACGGCAACATCAGCACAAAAGCCACCAGCATCACCGGCAAATAAATCCGCCAATGCTGCGACACATCCAGCCCGTTCGCCTGGAGCACGAACGGCACTTGCATGAACACTGACATTAAAATCGCATGTACCGAGAAAATTCCGAAGTCGAGACGCAGCAAATCCTTGTTGCGCAGCACTTCGCCAAAGCGTGTGCTGCTCGCTTCGGTGTCGCTATGGAAGCGCGTGATTGCCGGATCGGGAATCACGAAGCGCGTCACCCCCATCGCCAGCAGGGACAGCACGCCGGTCATGGCAAAGATGCCGGGCACACCGAGCACGCCGCCCAGCAGAGGTGACAGCACCAGCGACAGCGAAAAAGTGATGCCGATGGTAATGCCGATCATCGCCATCGCCTTGGTGCGGACTTCTTCGCGGGTGAGATCGGCGGTCAGCGCCATCACCGCCGCGTTCAGCGCGCCTGCGCCCTGCACCACGCGCCCGATAATAACCCAGTAGATGTCACCGGCATAAGCGGCAATGAAGCTGCCCAGCGCGAACAATACCAGGCTGGCATAAATCACCGGCTTGCGCCCGTAGCGGTCGGACAACCAACCGGCCGGAATTTGCAGAATCGCCTGGGTCAATCCGTAGGCGCCGAGCGCGATGCCTGTCAACAAATGGCTCTCGCCGCCGGGCAAATGTTCGGCATACAACGCAAAAACCGGCAGAATGATGAACAACCCCAGCATGCGCAAGCCATAAATGCTTGCCAAGCCAATACTGGCGCGGCGCTCCGTCGCGGTCATGGTGTAAACTGCATTTTGCATGGATGTATTGGAGGGCGGTAAAAAGTCGCGCATTTTAGCAGGTCAGTGCGCCTGCCGATTGGAAAATCCAGTCCCTTGATAAAACTTATAAATAACTTATACTCTCGCCATGAACACCATTGAATGTTCAGCGAAGGCAGTGCGGCAACTTCGCAAGATTGCGGACAAACGCAAGCGGCAAGGTATCTATGCCGAGGCACAGCAACTCGCAAACTGGCCGGATTGTCCGGGTAACATCAAACGCCTGCAAGGCCGCGACGATTACCGGCTACGAGTCAGCGACCATCGGGTGATATTTGAAATCGACCAGAGCAGCACACCCATCATCGTCACCACCATACAAGTGGAGAAACGAAATGAACGCACCTGCTAACCTCCAGATTCTGAAAGACGCGAAAGGCAAACCCACCTTTGCCGTGATTCCCTATGCGGAATACATAAGCCTGTCCAAACAACACGCCCCGACTATACCCAACGCAGTGGTCAACAAAGTCATCAACAAGGACATGACACCTATCCGCGCATGGCGCGAACACCTCAGCCTCACCCAATCGGAAGTCGCGCGCCGCCTTGGCGTTTCGCAAAGCGCCTACGCCCAGCAAGAAGCCAAGGAACCTGTGCGCAAATCCACTCGCGAAAAAATCGCCAATGCCCTAGGGATAGTGCCGGAGCAACTGACGATTTGAGGTTGGCTTGGAGCCGAAGTTAATCCCCTGAATTATTTTCGATGCTGCCCCATTTGTGTCGGCTCCCCTCGCCCACGAGTGGGATAACCAGCGACTTGGCTGCGGTCTTTGGCAGCCTAGTCGAATGGCTAGTTGTTTCATCCAGAGGGGCTGGGGGAAAGGTGTTGGAAAAAGGGTACGCTTAGTCCTGCTTTTCCTTAGACTCATCCTTGCTCTTTCCGCAGCACCAGCCACGCATCCCCGTCTGGAATTTCTCGCGTTCTTCCGGCGTCATATTTTCCAAACGACTGCGATGCCAGCGTCCATGACAGCCATGACGGAAGCCGCCGAACAATATCTTGCTCAACAGCAACAGCCCCAAGGCCTGCACGTAGCCGATCTCTTTGCCGCCAACAATCAATGCCGGAATCAGCCAGTTCCACAGCGCCATCACCACCCAACCCAATGCCGCGATACCAACCACCACCAACAGCCCGATCTTCCAGCAGCTCGATTTACAACAGTTCATGCCCATCTCAGTTCTCCTTTAAAAATAAAATTAAATAACCCCTGCTTTGTCATTCCGGCATTCCCTCTCTCCAACTCTCCCCCAGAGGGGGAGAGGGCAATCGTCCCCTCTCCCGCCAGCGGGAGAGGGTTAGGGAGAGGGCTGCCGGAATCCAGTGTCTTTAATAAACTGGACACCGGCCTTCGCCCATATGCGCTAACTTAAGTGCGCCAGAGTATTTCCCCCTCCCCTTCAAGGGGAGGGCTGGGGTGGGGATGGGGTTGAATTTCATGGTTATAAACCCCATCCCCCACCTAACCTCCCCCTTGAAGGGGGAGGAATAAGATAAGTTAGCGCTTATGGGCCTTCGCCGGTGTGACGGACTTAATCTGAGGTTACTAAAATTCGTCATAGATTGTTTGCAGTCGTGCGCGTAGATGCAGCACCGCATAACGCTTGCGCGCCAGCAAGGTATTCACACCCACACCGCTTTCCAAAGCCAACTCCTTGAAGCTGCGCCCATCCACTTCGTGGGCGATGAATACGGCGCGCTGATCCGCCGGCAGTTCGGCCAGCGCGGCAGCCAACTCCTCCAGCAACACCGCCCGCGCATAAGCCGCATCCGGCCCGGCATCCGCCGATGGCAGAACCTCATCCAGCCAGGTTCCATCATCACCCTCGCCCGACACTTCAGGAAACGGCTGCTCTTTCTTCTTGCGAAAGCGGTCGATGATGCGGTTGCGCGCCACTCGGAAAAGCCACGCCCCGACCTGCTCGATGGGTTCCGGCAGACGGTACGCCGCCACGAACTCGTAGAACACATCCTGCAGGATGTCCTCGGCCTCACTCGCATCGGGCACGCGCCGCCGGATGAAATTCCCCAGCCGCCCGCGCTCGCGCGAGACGGTTTCAGCGATGCGTTTATCTTGTTCGGCCATCAGCGCGTTGTAGGTTAGCGTCGTATCCATACCTGTGAAGACGGATCACGGAGGAAAATATTGTACGGATAGTTAAGAAAGGAATAGGTGCCGCGCAGATTTGTTCAATATCGGGCACTCACCTGAGTGACGCCGCAAGCGGCTAACCCAGCATGTGCCACTCGCTTGGTTATGGCGTGCCCGGTTCCTCCGGCAAATTACGTATCGCGGTCAATAACAACTCTGCGGCGGCAAGCATGTCCGCCAGCAATCGTTCGTCGTGTTCCAGATGCCCCTCGTATTCAGCCAGGTTGCGCCGCTCATGCGCTTTGGCCAGCACCCGCCACTGCGCCGCAGGCAGGCCGAGCGTGTGCGGCAATACCTGAAACACCAGATAACGATTATCAGAACGATAACCCATGCGGCGCAACGCATATAGCGCCAGGGAATGGGCCGCGTTGTAACCCAGATCGAAACGGCTGTCGAAAGCGAGATCGGCGCGCCGCGCATCCACTAAACGGCGCTCGCCCGAAGTAAGCAAGCCCGCCAGTTCACGAGCATTGGGCGGCTCGCGCTTGAGCTACCCGATGCGCGCCAGATTGACCAACTCAGCCAAGCTCATCCTCGCTTCCGATCAGAAATAATCGCGGCAGATTGGCAATACGCGCGGCGAAACTGTCCACCCGTCCGCGCTTGCGCTTCCACTCGGCGGGCGTCATCAGCGTCGGATTGATAGTGCGTGCCAGTTGAGCCTCCGCCGCCTGTAAGACTTCATACAACATCGCATAATCCAAACCCTTGGCAATCACCATCAAGTCAATGTCGCTGGCGGCGCGTTCTTTACCCCGCGCCACAGAACCATACACAAAGGCCACCGTGATCTGCTTCGCCAGCGGCGCCAGCGCTTCTTGCAGCGGCAAGGCAAGGCCAACGCTCTTGCGAACCAAACCCGCGAGTTCGGCAAACACCGGCGAAGCAACATTGGCCTGGTAATACTTCTGGTTGCCAACCCGCTCCACCTCCACCAGCCCCGTTTCCGCCAGACGGGTAAGCAGACGATGCACCGCCCCCGTGCCGGAACCGGCCAAGCGAATCACCTCGCCGCTTTGAAAGCGCCGTGCAGGCTGCCCGAACAACAGTCCCAGCACGCGTTGCTGCACCGGAGTAAACAGCACATCGGCCAGCGCAGTGGACGCCACAGGGGGAGCGTAAGAAATATCTTTCTTTCCCATAATGGGAACGATCATACCCAAATCGGGAATGACAGGCAAGGGTAAGCATCTTTCATGTAAGCATCTTTCAATATGAAATTGGTCTGAAGGACTGCCGAATGTCCTCGGCCTCGCTCGCATCCGGCACACGCCGCAGGATGAAATTCCCGATCTGCCCGCGCTCGCGCGAGACGGTTTCAGCGATACGTTTATCTTGTTCGACCATCAGCGCGTTGAGGGTTAGCGTCGTATCCATACCTGTGAAGACGAATCAGAGATGCAAATATTGTACGGATGGTTAAGAAAGGAATAGGTGCCGAGTTGGTTTGTTCAAACTCGGTCATTTCCCGGGTAACGCCACAAGCGGCTAACCCAGGCTAGGATTGCTGAAAAAATGATAGTTAGGACGGATGGGGCACAGCGATACCCATCTGCGCAAGCTATCAGCTTATCGTTCGGAAAATATTCGTCCAATCGTTTTGAAAAGCTCACGCTTCTCCATTTTCATCTTACGGAAATAGCGCAGCAGCGTTTGTTCCTCTTCCTCGCTTTTGCTCAATGCAGGTGTTTTTGTAGATGATTTACCAACCTCTGAAAGTGCTACCAGTTCGGACACCTTGAGCCCGAATTCTTGTGCAATGAGCTGTTTTAACTGATCGCTGGCACCGTGCTTGCCAGTTTCGATTCGAGAAATGCTGGGTGTTGTTGTCCCAACACGATGTGCTAATTCCTCTTGGCTCCAACCCTTCTTTAGCCGCAATTGTTTGATGGTTTTGCCGATACTCATGGTGTGTGAGTGTCGGTGTAGCTTACCCAATGTGCAATAACTCATAACGCAATATTATTTGCATAATTATTACTTACAGAGCAATATGACGGTAGTGCGCAAACCTATCTAACTAACCGCAAATTTGACTTAGGGAGAAAAGATTGAAGATAGCTAAATTGTTTTTGGTAATACTTTTCAATATCGCCGTTGCAGCTTGCGGAGGCGGCGGCGGAGGGTCTAGTGGTGGAAGCGCGAGCAGTACTTTCCATGCAACCAGCGGTGTCGCGCAAAAAGGCCCGCTGTTGCTCGGCTCGACAGTTACAGCACAGGAGCTAGATGCCACGCTGATTCCGACGGGCAAGCAATACACCTATCAGATCAATTCCGATCTCGGTACATTCTCACCAACTTCCACTTTCACCAGTGCATACATTGACCTGAATGCAACTGGTTATTATTTTGACGAAGTGCTTAATGCTGTTTCCAGCGGTACAGTAGTACTGAACGGTTTGAATGTGCTGAGTTCGGATACGGTTTTGAACGTCAATTTACTCACCACACTGGTTTACCAACGCACCAAGGCGCTGATAGCCAGTGGCGGAATGACTTTCCTAGCAGCAAGGCAACAGGCAGAAAAGGAGGTGCTGGCCGTTTTTCATATTCGTGATGGCAATCAATACGGCAGCTTTGGCAGCCTTGATCTATCTAGGCGACAGGACGGCGACAATATTCTAGCGGCTATTTCAAGCATGTTTGTCTTTGGTAACACCGCTGGGAATATGAGCGCCTTGATAGCAAACTTTCAGACCGATATTGCCGCTAACGGCACCATTACTTCTGCAGCAACCAATACCGCGCTGACCAATGCTGCGAAGGGTATAAATCCCGTTACTGTTGCTTCCAACCTTACGTCGAAGTACTCGTCATTGGGAATTTCATTCCTGCCAATCGACATAAGCAATTGGCTGGATCAAGATGGCGATGGCGTGATCGGAAAATTCAAATTCCAAGTAGCGCAGGCTCCGGCCGCCACACCTTACTCTTTTCCGGCCTACACTGTTGGGGCGTCGGATAATGGCGCGGTGTATTCCATCGCTAACGGACAATTTACAATAAACGGCGGCGCGGCAACCACCAGTGCGACGGTTACCGCAGGTAATTCCATCGTTGTTACGCGTACCCCGGTCGCGCACGACTCATCGAGCACCTACTTGCAAAGCGGAACGCTCAAGGTCGCGCGCTACGATTTCAATCCGTTCGCTACCGCAGGGAGTTTGACTACTGATCGTACAGAGCTTACGACTACCGTTTTGCAAAATGGCAAGGTTTTGGTGACTGGGGGGATTGCTGGCGCTACATTTCCCGCAACCCCTTCCCCAACATCTTCTGCGGAACTGTACGATTCGGCGGCCAATCAGTGGACGGTCGTGTCCAGCATGGCAGTCACACGCGACGGACACACAGCCACTTTGTTAAACAACGGTAAAGTATTGGTAGTCGGTGGTGGCACTAGTGCAGAACTGTATGACCCCACTACCGATACATGGGCAGCAGCAGCTTCTCCCGCAACCACGCGCAGTTTTCATACAGCAACCCTGTTGCCAAATGGCAAGGTTCTGGTTGCTGCTGGCGGCTACTGCATCTGCGGTGGGACTCTTGTGGCTAGTGCGGAACTGTATGATCCAGTCGCTAACACTTGGACATCATTGCCAGACATGAACACGGCGGGGTTGCGCTATTACCACACTGCGACGCTGCTGCAAAACGGCATGGTCTTAATTGCAGGTGGTCTCGATGGAAACGCCGCTATTGCCAGTGCCGAACTGTTCGACCCCGCGCTGAACAGTTGGACTACGGTAGGAAGTCTGGCTGCTGGAAGTTATATACATTCAGCAACATTGTTGGGTAATGGCAAGGTATTGTTGGCCGGTGGAGCAGGGACAGTAATGTCGCCTACTCGTGCAGAGTTGTTCGATCCGACTACAAATACTTGGACTGCAGCGGCCAGCCTTGCCACTGGGCGATATGCGCATATCGCGCAATTGCTGAATGATGGGAAAGTATTGGTGGCAGGAGGAGCTAGCAATGGTACGGATTTGGCAAGCGCCGAACTTTACGACCCCGTTACCAATACTTGGGTTGCTCAGGGAAATCTTGCTTATGCACGAAGTCGATTTGGAGCTGCGATGCTCAACAGTGGGAAGGTGCTTATGGTAGGAGGGCAGGGGGTGAATGTTGCCGAAACCTTCCAGTAATACGTGATAGGACAATTGTAAGGATGAAAGCCGCTCGATTGAACGCGCGTAAGGCGTAAGGCGTCAATAAGCGAAGCATGGGCTGACCGATATAGCCCGGCCAGCTGGTTAATTCGAAGTTGGAATTTTTCACAACACCACGACGAAGGGAGCGAAAAATGGAAGTCTGGATTAAGTCACTCGAAGTTGACATGCAGGTCAAACAAAAGGGCATAGAGCTTGAGGTCAGGGGAAAAGACGGGGAAAGCCAGCTTGGCGACTGTTACGCAACAATGACAGGTTTAGTCTGGTGCAAAGGTAAAACCAAAAAGGAAAACGGCATCAAACTCAAGTGGGAGGATTTGAAACTTCTCTGCACTTCGGATGATGTTCTCAAGGCTGCTCTCAATACAGCAAAAGAAAAAATAAAAACAAACGGTAATGGTTAAGCGTTCTAACATTACGGCAGTGTCAGGAATTTCGTGTGTCTGAAGTCACAAAGCATGGGGTCACAAAGCATGCAAAGCATGTGCAAAGCATATGATCAAAGGGGTCGCGCGCTACGCCGCCATCTCTTCGACTTCGCGCTCGATCCTGGCCTTCAGTTCCGTTTCTGCGATTTTCAAATCGTAGCTCAGTTGCAGATTCAGCCAGGGCTGTGCATCCGTGCCGAAATAGCGAGCCAGCCGCAGCGCGGTACCCTTCGACAGGCTCAGGGCGAACGGGCTTAATGTTTGGAATAGTGTGATCGAGCGTCGATCCTTGACGATCTCATGCAGCCGCGTGGCGGGCACGCGCAGTGCCTGCGACAGCGCATGGACGCTCATGCCCATAGGCACGAGATATTCTTCACGCAATATTTCTCCCGGATGTACCGGGCGTATTTTATACTTCACCATGTTGATTCAGCCAAGGGTATCGGAGCCAAATTGTTTTGTTGATTGGCGAACGCTATGCGGAGACGTGCTGCTCAGGCTCCACGGAAAGCTTCATTCCAACCGCCTTCAGCGCGGCCAGAAGTGTCTTCAATGTTGGATTGCCTTTGGGTGACAGCGTGCGATAGTGCACCAGTCCGACCGGCTTTAGCCTCTACTTTGCCGCTTCGATGAGTTCGATGTCTTTTTTCAACAAGTCGTTAACCAGTTCCGACAAGTCCACACCTTTGGCATCGGCCCTGGCAGCGAGGTAGGTTTGCACTTTCTCATCGAGATATACCGGCAAACGGAAGACCGCATCGGGCTGGTAAAACTTGCCGCGTTCACCTTTGCTGAAATCGTATCGTTCTTTCATGGTTGTCACCTCTGGCCGCTATCGCGGCATCTGTTCGTAATCGCGTATTTCCTCGCGCCCGGCGCGGCGAGCTGAAATGATGCGGATGCGCAGTTCCGTTTCGCTCACTTCTTCGCTGGTATGAATCATCACCAGCAGGTGGCCGTTTTCTGCATGCCCCAACGTGACCCAGCGGTCTTCGTCATCACTGTGCTCATCGTCGAAGATCGTAATTGCCAGCGGATCGCGGAACACCGTGGTAGCCAGCCAGAATGATACCTTATGCTTCTGAAAATTGCGGCGCGCCTTGTTCGCGTCCCAATCAAAATCAAAGAGCATTTGCATAATCAGATCACCGTCACTTCATTTACCGATACTGCATTCTGTGGTGTTCGATACCCAACCATCTAATGCGCGCCAAGTGTGTGCGCAACCGCATGTGGGATCAAGTCCTGCATCATGCATCCCAATATACTTCGCGACGCTTAGGCAGTGTAAATAAATAAAGGTATCAATTGGCATGGGGGAAGTGATATGATTTCTGCTCATGAACACGCTACCTGGATTGAAA